>Ga0209701_10002351_pt1 | contig 12291 bp, 10 predicted proteins | sample CZO8metaG_4_FD_188356 | JGI IMG/M metagenome (GOLD analysis project Ga0209701, IMG submission 188356) | Vadose zone soil microbial communities from the Eel River Critical Zone Observatory, Northern California, USA - CZOApr15con2H3.8 metaG... | ecosystem: Environmental > Terrestrial > Soil >...
GCCACCTGACAGTGGGAGACGGGGCGGTGATCACTGCGCAAAGCGGCGTACCCAATGACGTGCCCCCCCGTTCGCTGTACTCCGGGTACCCGGCGGTCGATAACCGGCAATGGCTAAAGACAATGGCGGCGCTGAATCGCCTTCCGGAGTTGCAAAAACGTGTCCGTGAGCTCGAAGCGGAAGTGGAACGCCTCAAGGCGCGTTGAGAATTAACGGCATCGGATTGCCCCTCACGCCGCACCGGGAAAGCCAACGGGGCGCTGATCCGGCGGCAGGCCCGCGGCCATCACTTGGCGGACGTGTTCGTTCAAGTCGTCGCGTTCTTCGAGGGAGTATTTGGAAGCGTCGATTGGTTGAAGAAATTCGACCAGGATCTCTCCCGGGTGAATCACCAGTGAGCGCTTTCCCATTACGCGGTGAGCGCCCGAGCAGACCATTGGCACAATCGGCACACCCGCCGTAATCGCCATCACGACAGCGCCTTTCTTGAATTCCTGCAGGCGGCCATCCGTACTGCGCGTCCCTTCCGGGTAGATCAAGAACGATTGTCCGGACTTGAGGGCTTCGGTCGCTTTCTCCACGCTGGCAATCGCCGAATCGCGGGCGCCGCGATTCACACGGATGAAATGCGCCAGTGCAAACGCCTGGCCCGCGATCGGCCATTTGAAGAGCGATTCTTTCAATAGAATGGCGATCCGTCGCGGGATTGCGCCCACAACGGCAGGCGCATCGGCCGAGCTCGTGTGATTCGCGACAAAAAGACACACGCCCCGAGGGATGCGCTCGAGGCCCCGCACGCAAATTCGAACTCCCACGGCCCTGACAAAAAACAGCACTCCTTTGACGCCCGCCCAGTACACCGGGTCGGGATTCTTTGTGATGAGCGTGTAAACGAGCAGCGGCGGCCCAACAAGGAGGATATACAGGGACAAAAAGACGCCAATGAAAAGTGTTCGGAGCATGGCTTGGCAAAACTCTCTCGAATCCCCTGCCGCCGGTCAAGCGGAACGTAAAATCAATCGTGCGCTTCGTCTGGCCCCAATTTGCTGGAACTCTTCCCGGCATTCTGTCAACCGCGTAGCATTCCTGAGTAATGCCTGACGCTCATTAGCTTCGGTACTAGTGCGCGAGGACAGCGCTTGCCTCGCCCCGAAGCATTCCCTCGCGTATGTGCCGCACCGGCTCGCTCGCGTGCGGATTTTCCGAGACTTCGTAAAGGATCTCCTTGATTTCGCCGAGCCGGAATTCCAGCGAAATTTCCTTGTCTTCCCGGCGAACCCGCAGCTTCAGCAGGTCGCCGGGCTTTTGTTCTTGGAGCCAGCGCTCCAGCAGGCGTGGAACTTCCCCACCATTCCAGTTGACGATGATGTCCCCGGCCCGCAAGCCGGCCTGGGCCGCAAAGCCTTCGGGGTCTACTGTTCCTACAATCAACAAACCGCTAGGATCGCGCTCTGCAGAAAAGCCCAGCGTCGGCCGCCGGCGTACGACTGCGCGTAGCTCCAGACCTGCGAGCGTGAGGATCTTTTGATAGGGAAGCGGTTCGGTACCCGAAACATATTTCTGGAAGAACTCTTCGAACGACTCGCCCGCGATTTTTTCCACGGTCAGGCGAATGTCCAGGCCGTCTCGATAGGTCTTCCCCTGTTTCGCAAAGTCTGTATTCAGAGCGCGCAAGACGTCGTCCAAACTCTTTTCATTACCGGTGCGGTCGCGAATCAAAATGTCGAGCAAATCTCCCAGCACCTGTCCCTTGGTGTAATAGGAGACGCTGAATTCCGGCTGATTGTAGCGGGGATATTTTTCGAGCCACGCATCCAGGCTCGATTGTTCGGCGCTCTGCCGGCGATTGGCCGGGCGGCCTTCCAATTCGCTGATCTGCTCCCCCAGGTCCGCGTAGAATTGTTGTTTGCTCCAGACGCTGCTGCGCACGAGCGCGTAGGACGCATACGTGTTCGTCACGCCCTCCGCAAACCACAGCGCGCGCGTGTATTGCTCCTTCTCGTAGTCCACCGGTTCCAGCGACGCCGGCCGGATGCGCTTCACATTCCACGAATGAAAAAATTCGTGCGCTGCAACCGCCGGCAGGAATTCGTCCGATGGGACTCCAATCGCTGTCGAATTGGCGTGCTCCATTCCGCCGCCGCCCGCCCCTTTGCCGACGTGAAGAATGAACGTGTAGCGTTCGAATGGCGCCCCGCCCATCAACTTCAGTTCGTACTGGCAGATGCGCTTTAGATCCTCCTCAATCCGCTTCTTTTGCCAATTATCGCCATGTACGACCACCGTGACGCGTGGCGATATGCCTGGCAGGTCGAACTCCTGAAACTTACTGATTTCAATCGGTCCGTCCGCGAGCGCATCGTAACTCGGACTCTGAATGACAATCATGCGGTTGCGGCCGCTTTGAAAACTACCCCAAGGTGATGCCGACTCGAGCCCCCAGTCCAACGGGATATCGCTCATGGAAATCGTGGCTGGCTCCGCACGACGATTCGGTACATAAAACAGAATCATCGCGGGATTGATGAAAGCGTGCTCCGAGTTGAGTTGTGTCGCAAATGGCCCAGGCTCATCCCAATACGTCGTGTACCGAACCTGGATGGATCTCCGTCCCTTGATACGCCACGTCTGTTTATCGATCTTTTCGACCGGTGCCTTCCCATTTTCCGCAAAAGCCTCAACCTGCTGGACGTGACTGCTGAAATCTCGAATCTGATACAGAGTATTCCAAGCCGCCATTTGCACGGTCACTTCGTCAGCGACATTCGGAATGGTCATCGTCACTTGGAAGAGATGCTTTTCGGGATGATCCAACGACACCGCATATTGAATGGTTGCTCTAGCGGGGGCGCTGACCGCCAAGCTCAACAAGAAGGAGAGGACCGTAGGTATCACCGGCCTGATCCGGAGAGGAATAGCCGTCACCGGCTCTTCGCCTCGTCTGCAAACTGAGCCACTGTGCCGAGTTTCTTCAACAGTTTTTCGCACAAGCCGTCAAAGCTGCCGTTGGACATAATGAGAAGCAGATCGCCTGCTTGGGCTTGCGCAACGAGATGCTCGGCTATTGCATCCGAGCTAGGAAATACGCGGGCATCTTTGCCGAGCGCGCGAACACTGGCCGCAACGGTTTCCGGATCCAGGCGATTCTCGTCGCCCAATTGCTGCGCGCGAAAAACACCGCCGAGGATCACGCGGTCGCTAAGCGCAAGCGCCTTCGGCAGAGCTTCCTGAAAAACCTTTCGCCGCATGGAATTCGAGCGCGGCTCGAGAATCGCCCAGAGCCGCCGTCCGGGCCAACGCGCCCGCGCGGCGTCGATCGTCGCTTTCACCGCCGTGGGATGGTGCGCGAAATCATCGACGATCAGTACTCCCCCGATTTCGCCCTTGACGTCCATTCGGCGCCTGACGCTGCGGAACGTCGCGAGCGCTGCGGCAATTTGATCCGCGGAGATTCCGCGCCCCTGGGCGACGACCATCGCGGACATCGCGTTCAAAACGTTATGCCGTCCCGTCGCAGTCAGGGCGAAATTTCCGAACGACTTGCCTCGATGGGTGACCTGGAACCGCATCGTTCCGTCTTCAATGGCGAGATCGCTCGCCACCCAGTCGTTTTCCGCGCCGAACCCATATGTCTCGACCGGGCAGAAAGCCTTTTCCGCTGCCCGTTGTAGAGCCGGTCCCGACTCGGCCGCGTCTCCCCAAAGGACCACTCTTCCTCGCCTCGGAACAAGATTGACGAGGCGTCGAAACGCCAACTCATATGTTTCAAAATCGGGATAAATGTCCGCATGGTCGTATTCGAGCGAGGTAACGATCAAATCATCGGGGTGGTAGTGAAAAAATTTTGGCCCGCGGTCCCAGAACGCGGTCTCGTACTCATCGCCTTCCAAAATGAACTCTGGGCCGTCCCCGAGTCCGTAGCTTTTTCCAAAATTCTCCGCCACGCCCCCAACCAGAAAATTCGGCCGCTTGCCCGCGGTATGGAAAATCCACGCCAGCATCGCTGTGGTCGTCGTTTTTCCATGCGTTCCGCTGACGACGATCGAGTGCTTCCCAGGCAGAAAAACTTCTTCAAGAATTTCCGGCATCGAGCGATAGGAGATCCTTCGATCCAGCACTTCTTCCAGTTCGGGATTCCCTCGCGCAATGATATTTCCCACCACCACGAGATCCGGGGCTGGCTGCAAATGCGCCGCGTCAAAACTGTTGAAGAATGAAATGCCGAGACTTTCAAGCAGCGTCGACGCTGGTGGATAGACTCCGGAATCGGATCCGGTGACCCGAAAGCCGTGTTCGCGCAGCATTCCCGCCAGCGGCGCCATTGCCGATCCGCCGATCCCGATCACATGCACATGTTTCGTTTCGTTCACGCCACCACCGCCGCTTCAAGATATTCGAGTGTGCCTTCACCATCTGCGTCCAGCCGGGCCTTTATGCCAAGGGGAAGCGTGAGCATGGGCCGCGGCGTATGCCCCACAGGCGCGCCAAACACGATGGGAACCCCCAGCGGCCGCAGAATGCGCGCGCAAACTTCTCGTACGCTCGGCACCCCAGGCGCGATCGGCTCACTTTCGGGAAAATCTCCCAATACAATTCCGCGGACGCCTTGGAATTTCCCGGCTTGCTTCAAATGCATAAGTACACGGTCCACTTGGTACGGTTTCATGGCACGGTCCTCGAGGACCAAGATCGAATCTTTGGTTTCCAATTCCCACGGCGTTCCGATGGTCGCCTCCATCAGAGTCATGCATCCGCCCAAAACTCTCCCCATGGCTTGACCCGCCAGGACAGGTTCACTCTTCAGCCGCACTTTCCAGCCACCCTCGATTTTGCCGATCGCCTGAAGGAACGAGTTCTCGTCATAGCCTTTCTGCGCCCCGGGACCTGAACTGAGCCCCGCTGCGACCATCGGACCGTAGAATGTCACCCAATTACAACGCTGCCAGAGATAGATTTGCAGAGTCGTTAGATCGCTGAATCCAATGACGCATTTCGAATTCGCGAGGCTCTTCTCCAACTCGAAGTCCAGCAAGTAATTCGACCCGTAGCCCCCGCGCAAGGCAACCAGCCCGTCGACTTCCGTGGAGTTCACATTCCCGAGAAAGCTATTCACTCGCTCCAGCGGCGGACCCGCAAAATACCCTTCCGCTTTGCTGTCCTGGTTTGCGACCACTTGAAAACCGTGCCGTTTCAATTCGGCCAGCCCCGCGATCATTTCCACGGAATCCGCGGAAGAGGCGGGAGCAAACACCGCCAGCCTTGAACTGGCGGCGAGCGCTTTTGGCTTTCGGGGAATCCCGTTGTTTCCCATCATTCGCGATGGCCCTCGAGCGGAATCACTTCCGTGATCACGCCCTGGCGATTGAGCTGGGTGAGAATCGTTTCCTGCTGCTTGTGGCTGACTTCGCATTCGAACTCAACGGTGGAGTTCTCTCCCGCCATCGATACGCGGAAATGCCTCATGCTCATTTTCATGCCGGCCATCAGCCGCTGCACTTCTGCGGCGACATTGTCCGCATGGCTCGTCGTGATCCGGAATACCATGACGCGGCACTTCAAATTGAAGCGCTGCGCGATCCACCCGATGACCACCAAACCAAAGAGCACCAGGACCGTCGCATAGCCCGCAACCACGTAAAGACCGCCCCCCGCCGCCATGCCGATGGCCGCTTCCACAAACACTGTCGCCGCTGTCGTCATTCCCACTACGCTGCCGGACTCCCGCAGAATCGCCCCAGCCCCCAGGAAGCCGATGCCCTGCACGATGTTGGATGCGATTCGCGTGCTCCCCGTATCGCCAAATCGGTGTGCGATTTCGCCGGAAAGAATCGTGAAAAGCGCAGTCGCCAGGCAAACGAAGAGGCTCGTGCGAATCCCTGCCGGCCGCCGCCGCAGGTCGCGTTCAATGCCGATGATCGCGCCCAGGGTCGCCGCAACTGTCAGTCTCAGAAGAATTTCGTGGAGAGGAAGCATCGCTTCGCCGATTCCATTTACTGCCCGAGGCCGATTTTACTATTTACAATTTGAATTGCGTCAACTTCGCGAAGTGGCGTGCCCTGGCGTATATCTCACCGCGTTTCAGGTGACGCAGGCGATCTAAGCCAAATTTCTCGACTGCAAAACTGCCAAGCACGGAGCCGTACACCATGGCGCGGCGCAGCGAAGCGTCGCTCTTATTTCCGCATGCAGCCAGGTAGCCCATGAAGCCGCCGGCGAAGCTGTCGCCCGCACCGGTGGGGTCGTGCGGCTCTTCCAAAGGAAACGCAGGAACGCAAAACACCCCGCGCTTGTCCACCAGCATCGCGCCACACTCTCCGCGCTTGACCACCAGCGTCGCCGGCCCCATTTTGAAGATACGCTTCGCAGCGCGCAGCAAGTTGTGTTCGTTCGAAAGCTGGCGTGTCTCTGAATCATTGATCATCAGAATATCGACGTGCTTCAACGTCTCGCGCAGTTCCGCGTTGGTTCGCTCGATCCAGTAGTTCATCGTGTCCAGCGCCGCCAGTTTCGGCTTGCCGTTGACCTGGTGCAGCACGTCCCGCTGCAGATCGGGTGCGATGTTGGCAAGGAATATGTACTTCGAGCTGCGGTATTTTTCTGGCAACCGCGGCTTGAATTCCGCGAAAACGTTCAGCTCCGTCGCCAGCGTCACCCGCTCATTCAAATTCTCCAAGTAGCGTCCCGCCCAGAAAAAGGTCTTGCCCGCGGCGCGCTCTAGTCCCGCAGTATCGATGCGGCGCCCGCGAAAAATCTGCGCGTCTTCGTCGGTGAAGTCTTCCCCAACAATCCCGACAAGGTTTACCGGAGTGAAGAAACTTGCGGCCACCGCGAAGTATGTCGCCGCGCCGCCGAGCGCGCGGTCCACTTTTCCATAGGGACTTTCCAGCGCGTCGAAGGCAACGGAACCCACCACGAGTAAGGACACGATCCTCTCCTAGGAGTTATATTTCCCAATGATTGCGGCGAGCCGTTTCTTTGTGGCTTTGGGCACGATCTTCAAATCCGTCACCAGCGCATGCTGCAGCGCCGATCCGCATTTGCAGCTTCTATCCGCGGGCAGCTCGCGAACAGCGGTGCGAAGAACTTTCTGCGCATTCTCCGCGTTCTGATTCAGCGTGGCGATGATCTGCGACGCCGTCACCGATTCGTGCTCCGGGTGCCAGCAGTCGTAATCCGTGATCATGGAGATCGTCCCGTAACAAATCTCCGCTTCGCGCGCGAGTTTCGCCTCCGTCACATTGGTCATGCCAATCACTTCGAACCGGAGCTGCCGGTGCACATTCGCTTCCGCGAGCGTCGAGAATTGCGGCCCTTCGATGCAGATGTACGTTCCTCGGCGGTGCACCATAACGCCCTCGTGCACGCAAGCGTCGGCCAGAATGCCAGACAACTGTCCGCACGTTGGATGCGCAAATGCCACGTGAGCGACAATTCCCTCTCCAAAAAACGTTGAGATGCGATTCTTCGTCCGGTCAAAAAACTGATCCGGTACCAGAAACTCTCCCGGCCGCAGATCTTCCTGCAGCGAGCCCACCGCGCTCACGGAGATGATGCGTTCCACGCCGAGCAGTTTCATCGCATAGATATTCGCCCGGTAATTGATCTCGCCCGGCAAGATGCGGTGCCCGCGGCCGTGCCGCGCCAGGAATGCCACGCGCTTCCCTTCCAATGCGCCGAGCACAATCGCATCCGACGGATCCCCAAACGGCGTCCTCACGCGAATTTCCCGCGTGTTCGTCAAGCCGCTCATCGAATAAAGCCCGCTCCCTCCAATGATTCCAATGGATGCCTTGCCATGGGACCGGGCACTCCCCGGCTTACTCGACTTCTTCGCCGCCATCTTCTCTTTCTCCGTTTCTTTCAGACGTCAAGGCCGCTCTTCTTCAGAATTTCGTTCACGGCCGTAAATGGATCTTTCCTGCGGTTCGCCACGTCCGCCGCCAGCTCCGCCAGGCGTGATTCGCCTCCGGCTCCGCCCAGAGTGCGCTCGAGCAAACGGGATTCAAGCAGCTCGATCAAGCGGTTCTTCCAATGCTCGACGTGCTTGCGCTGCCGTTCGCCGCTCGATTCAAAATGCTTTCGAAACTTCCCGACCGTCTCGGCAAGCTCTTCAATGCCTTTGTTCTCCGTTGCCACGGTCCGCACGACCGGCGGGTGCCAGCCATCCCGCGGCATCACCAGCGCGAGCATCGCCAGCAGTTGCTGCTCCAGCCGGTCCGCACCTTCGCGGTCTGCTTTATTCAGCACAAAGATGTCGCCTATTTCCATGAGCCCCGCCTTCATGTTCTGAATGTCGTCGCCGAGCCCCGGCACCAACAGCACGAGCACGCAATCCGCGAGACGTACAATGTCGATTTCATCTTGGCCGACGCCGACCGTCTCAATCAACACGTGCTTTTTTCCTGCCGCATCCAAAAGCAACGCTACTTCCGCCGTCGCGCGCGCGAGCCCGCCAAGGAATCCCCGCGTGGCCATCGAACGGATGAATGTGCCCGCGTCCCCGGCATGTCCCTGCATGCGAATCCGATCACCTAGGATCGCCCCGCCGGTATACGGGCTCGTCGGATCCACCGCGATCACGCCAACTTGTTCTTGATTCTTGCGGTGATATGCTGCCAGCCGATCGACAAGTGTGCTCTTCCCCGTGCCCGGCGCGCCCGTGACACCCGTCAGATACGCCTGGCCCGTATGCGGAAATAGCAGCCGGAGCAGCGCCTCCGCTTCCGGCTGATGGTTTTCGATTGACGTGATCGCGCGCGACACCGCGCGCACGTCGCCCGCGCGCACTTGTTCCGCCCACTTTTCAACGGGCAGACTCATCGTTTTCCGGCGGTGCTTTCTGGAGGGGCCAGCCGCATCTGCCTATTATTTCTTGCCGAGGAGCTGCCGGGCAATCACCAACTTCTGGATCTCGCTGGTGCCTTCGCCGATGGTGCAGAGCTTCACGTCGCGGTAATACTTCTCCGCCGGATAGTCTTTGATGAACCCGTAGCCGCCGTGGATTTGCACGCACTCGTTCGCCACGCGCACGGCGACCTCGCTGGCAAACAGTTTCGCCATGCTCGATTCACGCGTGAAGCGCACGTTGTTCTTATCCGCAAGCCACGCCGCTTGATAAACCAGAAGCCGCGCCGCCTCCACCTGCGTCGCCATGTCCGCCAGCTTGAATTGCACTGCCTGAAACTCGCTGATCGCCTGCCCAAACTGCTTGCGCTGCTTGGCATACTTTGTGGCCGCTTCCAGCGCGCCTTGTGCCATGCCCAGCGCCAGCGCGGCAATCGAAATCCGCCCGCCATCCAAAATCTTCAGGCTGCCGGTAAATCCTTCACCTTCCGGCCCCAGCAAGTTTTCCTGCGGCACGCGGCAATCGCTGAAGATCACTTCCGAAGTGTCGCTCGCCCGCATCCCCAGCTTGTTTTCTTTCTTTCCGGGCCGAAAGCCCGCCATCCCCTTTTCAAGGATGAACGCGCTGATCCCGTGCGAACCCTTTGATTTGTCGGTTAACGCCATGGCCACACAAAAATCCGCGTACTGCCCATTCGTCGTGAACGTCTTCGCGCCGTTCAAGACCCATTGATTCCCGCGGCGCGCTGCCGTCGTCCGCGTTCCACCGGCGTCCGAACCTGCTTCCGGCTCGGTCAGCGACCACGCGCCAATCGCCTTCCCGGAAGCCAGCGGAATAAGATATTTTTCCTTCTGCGCCTCCGTCCCGAATTTATAGATGTGGTTCGAGCACAGCGAATTGTGCGCTGCGACGATCAGCCCCACCGAGCCGTCCACCCGCGCCAGCTCTTCAATCGTCAGCGCGTACTCCACGTAGCCCAGCCCCGCGCCCCCATATTCCTCCGGAAAAATAACGCCAAGCAGCCCCATTTCCGCCAGCTTCGGAATGATCTCCATCGGGAAATGCGACGCCTCGTCCCACTCCATCACGTGTGGCGCAATTTCGCCCTCGGCGAATTCCCGCACACTCCGTCGAAGCTGCTGCTGTTCCTCGGTAAAACCGAATTCCACGGTGTCCTCGGTAGCCTATGGGGTCTTGGCTATACTCAGCCAAAGTTTGCTTTATAGTTCTATTTTACACGAACGCGGCTACCAGCCCACCGGGTAACGGTTGGCCTTGTTCTGTTCGTCAAGCCACGCCTTGATCGGCGCGAAATAATCTGCCAGTGCCGATGCATCCATCTGCTTCTCGCCGGTCAGCGCTTCCAGCGCTTCGGGCCAGGGTTTGCTCTGCCCCATCGCCAGCATCTTGTTCAGCTTCTCTCCGGCCGCTTTGTTCCCATAAATCGAGCAGCGGTGCAGCGGCCCCTTGTAACCTGCCTCCCGGCACAAGGCTCTGTGAAACTGGAATTGCAGAATGCGCGCGAGGAAGTACCTCATGTAAGGAGTATTCGATGGCACGTGATACTTCGCCCCCGGATCAAAATCCCCTTCGCTTCGTTCCACTGGGGGCACGATTCCCTGATACTTCCTCCGCAATTCCCACCACGCTTTGTTGTACTCCTCCGGCCTCACGTGCCCGGAAAACACCTCCCACCGCCATTTGTCCACCAGCAAACCAAACGGGAGGAACGCCACTTTTTCCAGCGCCTGCTGCAGAAGGTAATCGATATCGCCGCTGGCTGGCGGCACTGCTTCGATCAAGCCGATTTGTTTGAGATACTCCGGAGTCACCGAAAGCGCGATCGTATCGCCCACCGCCTCGTGAAACCCGTCGTTCGCGCTGTTCTGGAAAAGCGGCGGCTGCGTCTTGTATGCCCGCTGGTAAAAATTGTGCCCCAGTTCGTGGTGAATCGTCCGGAAGTCCTCTTCGTTCATTCGAATGCACACCTTGATTCGCAAGTCGTCCTTCGAATCAATGTCCCACGCGCTTGCGTGACAAACGACGTCGCGGTCGGCCGGCTTCGTGAAAAGCGACCGTTCCCAGAACGTCTTCGGGAGCGGCGCGAATCCCAGCGATGCGAAGAACGCTTCTCCATAGCGCACCATTCCCTTGGCGTCCGTATGCCGGTCCTGCAGGATTTTCGTCAGGTCGTAGCTCTGCGGCGGTTTCGGCGAATCCATCAGCGAATAAACGTTATTCCACTCCTGGCTCCAGATGTTGCCCAGAAGATGCGCGGGAATCGGGCCACGCGCCGGGATCAAATCATTTCCATACTTCTTTCGCAGTTGCCCGCGCGCGTACGCATGCAAGGATTCATACAGCGGTTTCAGCTGCTCCCACAGCCGGTCCGCTTCTTTCGCCAGTTCATCCGGCGGCATGTCGTACATCGACCGCCACAGCGCGCCTGCATCTGCAAAGCCCAGCTCTCGCGAGCCCTTGTTTCCGAGTTCGATCATTCGCCCGTACCGCTGCCGCATCGGGGCGCCCACCGCATGCCATCCAATCCACGCGCGCTTCAACTCCTCCGGGTCGCGGCTCGATGCCATTAAGGCCGACACTGCCGTCTGATCCAGGCATTTCCCTTGCTCCCCGTTGGGACACCACTTCCCTTTTCCGTAGTCTCCGTCCAGCGAAGCCAGCACCTGCGCCAGCTCTTTTTGCTCCTTCGGATCTGCCGGAGCCGGAAATTCCGCGGACAGTTTCAAGAGCAGCATTTTTCGCGCCATCAGGGGAGGAAGCTTCAGGCCGTCGAAGTCATGCGCCTTTTTCGACATCTCGGCGGCAAAGGCGCTCAGTTCCTGGTTGGCCTCCGCGGCGATCTCCTCCGTATCCTCCGTAATGAAATTCTCCTCAACCCACGTCGCCCTCTGGGCCTTGTTCGTCAGATCGAAGTACCGGCTTTCCGCTTCGTCGAGGAATTTCTGTGCCTCCGCATCCGTCGGTGGATTTTTCTTTCCTGACGCATTGGCGGCGGAACGTTCTTGCGAATAAACAACTTGAGGGATACTCAACGCTGCGGCTGCGCAACCGAGAGCAACAAGCGATTTCATTGTCCCCGCGTTCATGCGCCCGCCTTCTGCGTCTTGGCGACCACTTCTTTCAACACCACAAGTGCCCGTTCGATTCCCGCCCGGTCCACATCACAATGCGTCACCACCCTCACCGAATACAGCGCCGTATCCTGCGCCCACACCCCGTGCGGATGAAGCGCATCGCAAAGCTCTGCGGCCGTCCTCCCTGTTTTCGCGCAATCAACAATTACGATATTCGATCGCACCTTCTTCGGATCGATTTTCAGCCCGGGAATTTCCGCGATGCCTTCCGCCAGCCTCCTTGCGTTCTCATGATCGATGTGCAGCCGCTCCGGCGACTTTTCCAAGGCAACCAGCCCGGCCGCCGCGATC
>Ga0209701_10002353_pt1 | contig 12284 bp, 14 predicted proteins | sample CZO8metaG_4_FD_188356 | JGI IMG/M metagenome (GOLD analysis project Ga0209701, IMG submission 188356) | Vadose zone soil microbial communities from the Eel River Critical Zone Observatory, Northern California, USA - CZOApr15con2H3.8 metaG... | ecosystem: Environmental > Terrestrial > Soil >...
CGCCGCATGTGGGCGAGCATCATGCGGGAACATTTCAAGGCCAAGAATCCGCGGTCCCGGATGTTACGATTTCATACCCAGACCGCGGGTTCCACGCTCACCGCGCAGCAGCCGGAGAACAACATTGTCCGCACGGCGATTCAGGCGCTGGCCGCGGTTCTGGGCGGCACGCAATCCCTCCACACCAATTCCTATGACGAAGCCCTCGCCTTGCCCACCGAGCAGGCCGCGCGCATCGCCCTGCGCACACAGCAAATCGTCGCTTACGAATCGGGCGTGCCCCAGACCGTCGATCCGCTCGCCGGTTCTTATTACGTCGAAACGCTGACCAACGAAATCGAAAAGCGCGCCACCGCCTACCTCGAAAAAATTGACGCTCTCGGCGGAATGCTCAAAGCCATCGAGCGCGGTTACGTGCAGCAGGAAATCCAGAACGCTGCCTACGAATATCAGCAGGCTGTGGACCGCCTGGAAGCCGTCGTGGTGGGCGTGAACCGCTTTGCGGTGGAGGACGAAAAACCCATCCCCATCCAGCGCATCGACGAATCCCTCGAACGCAAGCAGGTGGAACGCCTGCGTGCCTTGCGCGCCCGCCGTGATCCTCAGCCCTGGAAAGATGCCCTCAAGCAACTGGAAGACGCCGCCCGTTCCGGAGCCAACCTCATGCCGCACATCTTGGCTGCCGTCGAAGCCTATGCCACCGTCGGCGAAATCTCCGACACCATGCGGCGCGTGTTCGGGGAGTACAAAGAGGCCGTGGTGATTTAGGACAGGCGTTGGTCATTGGTCGTTTGTCGCTATCGATCGTCCTTCGCCATCACCGGGCTAAGCCCCTACCCGAACCAGTTGCCGGCTTTTGATTGAGGAGAGCACTTTCAGAATCTCAGGCACGTGGCGCAGTAGATCCGCGAGCCGGTTCGATGTGCAGCGAACTAGGATGATCGCGATTTTGCGGCCGCTCAGGCTCTGTTCGTATTCCAGGCCTAGGTCAACGGTCAGAAATACCTCAAAATCAGCCTGTTCGGCCAGAGACAGAAGTTCCCCGTTCTTCATCCCGGCCCAGCCTGCCTCCGGGACAGTTCGACACTCATGGCCGGTCAAACTGTCCTTGAATTTTCTGGGGACACACTCGTCGAGCAGCACCTTCATCGAAGTTGACTGAGCACGAGCGACTTGGCATGTTCAAGGGCTTGCACTGCTGCTTCTCGAGTCACGGTAGGAAAATCATCAAGAAACTCATCCAGCTTCTGCCCGCCTTCCAGGTAGTCCAACAGGGTCTGGAAGGGGACACGCGTGCCTCGGAAAACCGGCGTGCCGCCGAGCACATCGGGGTCTCTGATGATTACATCATTGAGAGCGGCCATAGAGGCGCCTTCGATCCACGGCAATCATGCTAAGTCTACTCTCCGGATGAGGGTAAGCCAACTGCGGGATGCGCGTTTCCAGCCGGCATGTTCGGGCGCCCACCGTTCGCAAAGAACGCGAGATGGGCTACCCACCAGGAAATCCGGTTATCCAGATAAATCTAGATCAATCTTGACCTCGCCAGAACCAAAGGGGTAATATTTTTGATGAGCAGGAGGCCTCATGCCCGCCAAAGCTGCCACCGTGAAAATTGGCCCAGCGATCGACAAGAAGCTTTATGCCGATTTTGTGAAGATTGCTCGGGAAAACGGACAGTCACAACGCTTCTTGTTGGAGAAAGCTTTGCGCCACTATATCGAATTCGTGGTGCCCTCTCAGACCACGGTACGGCCTGAAATGATGGCCCATTTCCGGCGTTCCACCGACAAGAATCGAGACCTGCATCAGCTCCTGGCTAAGGGTTAATGGCCGCGCACGTCTACCCGACCGTGGCCGAGGCCATCGAGATGCACCGGCATCTCATTGAGGAATTTGGCGGCCGCCACGGGCTTCGAGATCGAGCAGCCTTAGAGGCGGCAATTTTTCGCCCTCAAATCGGTTACTACAACAGTCTGACCGAAGAAGCAGCGGCCTTGATGGAGTCGCTGGTAAACAACCATGGCTTTATTGACGGGAATAAGAGAATCGGTTTCGCGCTGGCCGATACTTTCCTTCGCGCCAACGGCTGCTATCTGGAAGTTGAGGCGCTCGCAACTCACAACTTCATTATGGACGCGATGTCCAAAGGAGAGTTTCGTTTCGGTGTAATCCACGACTGGATCTCAGCCCACGTCAAGCCGCTGTGACGTGTATCTAGAGGGCTTGATGAACTGCCTCAAAGAGGCCTGGCTGGCTCCTGCAGGCGATGCTTTTTGTTTTTGATTGAACTGAGAAATCCCCACCTTTCGCAAAGAGCGCGAAAGATGGGCCACCCGCCCGGGGTAGATTTGGGAGCACCGTGACAGGGCATTGACATGCACAAGGGAATGGGATGATAGTGACGTTCGACGGAGGTGCGGAGGAGGTGGGAGTTGAACCCACAAGACCTGTGACGGTCAGCGGCTTTTAAGGCCGTTGAGCTAGCGGTTTGCTCATCTCCCCCGCCATCCGCCGCATCCTCGCGCAACGCAAAATTTCTGTCGAGTGCTATGGTAGTAAATAGCTGTGGATGCTGGGTAATCATCATTTTTCTGTCAAGTAACTAGAGAATAAATGCCGAAAAAGAGCCTGAAGGTAGATCGCAAAAAGTTTGAAGGGATCGTGAAGAACCTGCTTCAGTCCAAGCCGGTGAAGCGGGAAAACGTGAAGATCAAGAACCCGAAGAACCGCGAGAAGTTAATACCGCCGCAAAGATAGCTTCTCATCACAGGCAACATCAGAACATTCCATTATGTTTGCTCCAAACCGCCGGGCAATGTGAAAACACTGTTGCATTACCTGTTGTTTTATTGGCGGATTTGCAGTGATATTTACTTGCACTACCACTTCGGTATCTACCCGTATTCCGGTAGCATGTTCGGCATTCTGGATCGCCACCCAAGTACCGCTGCCGACGCCTGGAAATTCGGGATATCCAATACTTGCCAAGATGATACTTGCCGATTCCCCTTCATTGAGAAGCAGGGACAAGAACGATTTGCCATCTTTCCGCAACAAGCACTGCCGAAGCATTGGATCAGGGTTTGGATAATTATCTGCGGTTCTTAGTATTCGCAGTCGAGCCTCCCATATTGCTGGTTCTCCATGATGTCGAATCTCGACAGCAGCGGACCTTCCACTGCACGCGATTAACTGCAATGAATGTGGGTGGCGATACCTTCTCAGGCGCACTATTCCCCAAGTTACCAATTTTGCAAGAGAAAGCGCACTAGCAAGTGAACCGAAAGATACGGTGCTAATCGCGAGCCAATATTCAGCGGGATGGATTGCCGCATTGGGCATTGAGCGCGTACGCTGAGAGAACCAAGTGATGAACGAAATGAGCGCAACCAGCCAAAGTTGCTTGAGAGTCTCCTCCCAGATAACAGTCCACGCCCGCTTGTACCATGGTTCTTTCGCAGAAGAATCCATCCTCTTTGTATGCGGACAGACCCCTGCTATACTCAGTCTGGAGCCGTTCCGCTCCTCCAAGTTTCTGATATTGGCGAAGGGCTAGGCCGAGAACCTAGCCTTTTGCTTTTCTACTACCGCGTCACAAACCGGATGAAAGCGTTCTCCTCCACCAGTTGAGCATATGGCATCCCGCCGACACATGCCATCCTTGCATGTGAAGATCAAGAACCGGAAGAACCGCGAGAAGTTAATCCCGCCTGCCAAATAGCCCTGTTCTTTCTCCAGTAATCTGCCCCCTCTGTTTTGAGTATCTGTTTGGCTAGATCAAAGCACACGCTGACAACTCCCCCATCACGGATGGAATCATCAGCATCGCGGTATTGGATAGAAATGTCGTACCAGAGATATGTATGACCTCTCTCCCCTGCATGATCCTTCCCGAAGTCTAACAGCGTAGCTCGGCGCATGTTATCTCTGTCATCTTCACGGCGCGGAATTACCTCATAATCCACAGTGACTTTGTTCCCAGCTTGTAAGAATGGGATTTCCTTGAAACAAATCTCGTAGGCTCCAATCTCTGATCTTATCGTGCTGAGTTGTGCATATCGGACGGCGCGCGCTCCACAGTTTGTGAGAAGGAATTTCCAATCGGTGCTGCTAAGCGGTGGCGTTCCTGCGACCTCCATCACAAACTTTATTTGATCGTCTTTCGCCCCACCGGAGTGCTCTTTCCGTTTTTGCTTGAAAACTTCACCCCATACAATGAGGGCAAGCCCGACGATGCCACATATTGCGCCGACGAGTTTGCCAACCCACAGAGCCAACGCGACGCCAATCAACATCAATCCAATACCCCAGTAGTCCACCTTAGAGATAGCCATCGCCTTTGCATATGGGCAGACTCCTGCGCTATCATTCCTAGTGGAGCCGCCGAACGCCTCCAAACTTGAAATTAAGAATCGGCCCGTTGACGCGGGCCTTTTCTATTGTGCTACGGTCTCACAAACTGCGTAAAAGAATTTTCCTCTATCAGCTGCCCATGGTAAGGCTAACAAGTAGAATCCTTCGGCTAGGGGAGTCTCTGCCGGAGATCGTCCAGATAAGACGCGGCTGAATCCAAATCATTTGGAACAAAGGCATTGCCACTGCCCAGAATCTTGTCATACGAAGCCTTGCCCGTCTTGTCTTGTTCAAAATTCTTCTGTGACGGCAGTAGGCGGCTTAATATCTCAAGGCGGCATTCATTGGCCTGAGCAGTTAGTTCCTTTGCGCGTGGTACATATCGCTCAGCGACTCTCTTCTGTTTAGCGGCCGAGAGGCTTGGGGCAGCCGCCCGTAGCTCGCTTGTACTGTTCGATCCCAACACAGGGTCCCATACGCTCATATATGCGTCATGATCCTCAGCCCTCCAGCGTCCAGCTAACTGTTGAAGGTTTATAGCAATAGCCCTAGCCATATCAGAGATTCGTGCGTTTGTGATATGTTCAAACTTATTCTGCGCCGATGTAGGTGACTCATACTGCTGAAGCATTGTTAGAAACTCGGCTTTAGTTATCGGCTCTGCCGCGTCCTTAAGCGGTACGGCTGGAGGCACGGCTTGTGAACGATTTGTGCTCGCTGCCTTACTCAGCAACTCTTGCGCGTCTTGTTTAGTGAGAGGTTCGACAGGTTTTGGTATGACCTTCCACAACAGACGCCACCCGACCCCAAGGCACGAGAGTAGAAGAACATTTGCTACGACTCGAAAAATGATAGACCTGCCCTTGAATGCTCCCGCTCGTAGAAGACCTATGCCGATTGCTATTCCGCCACCAACAAAAGCGAACGTAAACCAAGCGGGAGAGACGAGGGCGGAGCCGACTACCACGCCGACACCTCCCCATGCGAACGGGCTGTCGCCGAATCTCCATACAGCGCACGGCCCTTTCTTCTCTTCGCCCATCGCACACATCTCCACTGTCCGCCCTGAAAGCGTTGACTTGTGTGTGCGAACCGCTGCATACTCTAGTTGTCTGAGAGTTGTGGCGACTCGCCGTAGGCCCGACCGCGAATCGGGCTTTTTTATTTATGCCGGATAAAAGGTGTGAACGCGTTCTCCTCTACCAGTTGAGCATACGGCATCGCGCTTGCCAACGCCATTCTCCGCACTGTCATGCCAAACAGGTCAGGCGCTTTCCGATTGTTGAACCTGAAGGAAAATTCATTCAAGTAGCGTTGCAGATGCTTTAAAGAAACTTTGTGAAACGCGCCAACGACGCCACGCTTGAAGAGTGAGAACGCAGACTCCACCGTGTTCGTGTGAACGTCCCCGCGCACATATACCTTGTCCTTGTGCTTGATCGTCTTGTGGGTACGTCCCTGAACTGAGTGAACTCGAAATTGTAGGCCGGGTTTTCATCCGTCATGATGGCTTCCGCCTTCTTGTCCACATTGTCCGCAATGACTTGGTAGAGCGTGTCCGCCTTGTTGTCCCGGGTGTGAACGTAGCGCACCTGTCCGCCCCGCTCCCGCACTCCAATCACCACGTCTTTGTTCTTGAGCTTGCTGCGGTGCCCGCGCTGCTTGCCGCCGATATAGGTCTCATCCACTTCCACGATACCCCGGAGCTTGGGCGCGTTCGCGTCCACCATCGCTTTGCGAATGCGGTGCGCCAGATACCAAGCGGTGCGGTATTGCACACCCAAAGCGCGGGCCAATTGATTAGCGGAGATGCCCTTCTTTGATTCGGTGATTAGCGCAATGGCGAGAAACCACTTGTGCAGGGGCAGGTGGGTGTCATGGTAGACCGTGCCCGTGGTTGCCGTGAATTGAAAGCGGCAGTCATTGCACTGGTAGAGGTTGCGGTCTGGCCCGACCCGGCCAGTCTTCTTGTTCCGTTTTCCCTTGGAGGTTATCGGAGTTATGCGCTGGGATTCACAGGATAGGCACTTGACGCCGTCCGGCCAGCGCATATGCTCTAGGAAGGCGAGGCACTTGGTTTCGGTATTGAGTTCCTTGTAAACGTCTAAAAGATTCATGGCTGCTGCCTCCGAACACAGCCATTGTCTCAAATCTCGGATGATGTGTCAAGTGCATAATCGTGAAAAGCTTCTAGTTGAATTCCTGCGGCAGTCCGCTGTTGATCGCCTCTCTCACCTTCGCCATCAAACATTCCCGGCTGCCGAAGTCTTTAGGTTCGATGGGATCGTGAAAAATCACGATGACCGTGCCGGGTTTAATCGCGAATCTTCGCTTGGGCATGACATAGTGCGAGCCCGCAATCGTCACCGGCACAACCGGCACCGCACACTCCATGGCGAGATAGAACGGCCCTTTCTTGAAAGGCAGGAGCTTGCCATCGAAAGAACGATGGCCCTCGACATAAATTGTCATATTGATTCCCCGGCGAATGACCTCCGCTGCGGCACGCACCGCGGCGATTCCCGCCTCCCGGTTGCCACGGTCCACCGGAACTAGCGAGCCCAGGCGCATGGTCTTACCCAGCAGGGGATAGCTGAACAGCTCTTTCTTCGCCATGACCGACGTCCGGCGCGGAATGAGCGGCAGCAAAATAGGCGGGTCGATGTTGGATACATGATTGGACATGAAGATGTAGGTGCGCGAGAAGTCCAGTTTGTCCAGTCCAACCGTCTGTACTTGTATGCCAGCGAGGCGAATGCCGGTCCAGGCGCCCCACATGCCCATGCGATAAAGGAAATTGATGTTGCCCGTGAGCAGGGTCCAGGGAAAACCTACTAAAGCCGCCAAGGGAAGTAATGCGGCCCAAAAACCAAGCATCAGGATGGTCCGGATCACGGGCGCGGATCTCCTTGCGGATTCGCCTTCAAGCCAGGCAGCACGACGGGGCTTCCTGCCACGGCGTGATATTGTCCACATCCTTCAGCTCAAACTCAACCTCTTCTCCGCTGCATTTCCGGCCAGCGCTTTCAAACGTTGCGGCAGCTTCTCGTAGATGCCGCCGAAGCCGCCGTTCGACAGAATCGCGACCACATCCCCCGGACACATTTCCGGCGCGACCAGTTGCACGATCCCATCCACATCGGGAACGATGCGCGCACGGCGGCCGTGCTTTTGCACCTGCGCCGCTAGCGCTACCAGGTCCAGGCGCTCCGGCTCGGGAATGGAATCGGACTTGAACACGTTCGTCACCACCACCTCATCCGCCAGCGCCAGGCTTTTTGCCAGATCGTCCTGCAGTACGTTGCGGCGGAGGGTATTCGAACGCGGCTCGAGGATGGCCCACAGCCGCGCTCCCGGATAGCGTGAGCGCAACGCCGTCAGCGTGCCTGCAATGGCGGTGGGATGGTGCGCGAAATCGTCGATGATCGTAACCCCGTTCACCTGTGCCCTGACTTCCAGGCGCCGCTTCACGCTCTTGAAGGTCTTCAGCGCGGCCACGATGTCTTCCTTGGGAATACCGTATCCCGCGGCCAGGGCCGCAGCCGCGGTGGCATTCATCACGTTGTATTCGCCAGCCACAGCAAACTCGAGGTCGGCCCACAGCTGACTGTGGCGCAGGACGGACCAGCCGGTGCGCATGGGTTCCAGGCGCAGGTTGGTGACCTGCCACGCTGCGTTCGTGCCAGTGCCATATCGTTCCACTGGACAAAACGCACGCGCCAAACAGCGATCGAGGCTTTCCCCGGAGTCAAAGGCCACGATGCGCCCACGCCGTGGCACCAGGTTTACCAGCCGCTTGAAAGCAGTCTCCACCGCGTCCAGGTCCTTGTAAATGTCAGCATGATCGAATTCGACCGAAGTCAGAATGACGGTGTCGGGAAAATAGTGCAGGAATTTCGGGCCTTTGTCGAAGAACGCTGTATCGTACTCGTCACCTTCCAGGATGAAATGCTTCCCCTGCCCCAACTGAAAGCTGCTGCCGAAGTTTTCCGCGATCCCGCCAATCAGAAATGAGGGCTGCAACCTGGCGCTATGAAAAATCCACGCCAGCATCGAAGTGGTGGTGGTCTTGCCATGCGTGCCCGCCACGACCAGGACTTCTTTGCCACGCAGGAACTCGTCCTGCAAGATCTGTGGCAGGGAACAGAACGGGATGCGCTCGTCGAGTATGTGCTCGAGTTCAACGTTGCCGCGGGAAATGACGTTGCCGACCACGACAAGCTCCGGACGCGGCTCCAGGTTCGTTAACGCAAACGGCTGCGATACCGGAATCCCGAGCGATGCCAGGAAATCCGACATCGGCGGATATGCGGCCGCATCCGAACCGGTCACGCTAAATCCGCGCTGCTTCAGCATTCCCGCCAGCGACGCCATGGCCGTGCCGCAGATGCCAACCAGGTGAATGTGCTGTTTTCGGGTCATGATTTCTGGGTGAAACTTCACCTCACGAGCATCTCGGTCTCGTGTCCTCCATGGTTGAAACATCTGATTCTAACTAACCACGGAGAAAGCAGAGGACAAAGAGTCAGATCGTCATCGTGCAAGCCGGGAGGAAGCCGTGGCCGCTGTTGTGGCCGCTTCTTGGATCTTCAGGCTTACTTCCCTGCTGCCTACGTTCAGCGCCGCGCGCACACCAATGGGCAGAGTGATATTCCCCCGCGAAACGTGCCCCGAGCGCACCCCATAGGCCACCGGTACTCCCAGGTCGCCCACCACGCGCAGCACGACTTCTTCCAGCGCGTAGCCCTGGTCTTTGTCCTGGATGCAGTCCAGCATCTCGCCGAAGATGATGCCTCGAACATCGGCCAACTTTCCCGCCAGCTTCAGTTGCATCAGCATGCGGTCGATCTGAAAAGGTTTGGCCGCGACGTCTTCGAGGAACAGGATCGTGTCGTTGGTGCGAATTTCGTAAGGCGTGCCCAGAGAGGCTACCAACATGGAAAGACATCCACCATATAAAATCCCTTCCGCGGAACCCTCGACCAGGGGTTTCACTCCGGAATCCGCCCCAAGGTCCAACGCCCAGTGCGAGAGCCCGTTCAGTGCGGCCTCCCAGGAAGCCCAGTCCACGCCATCGGCCCGGGCAAAGTCTTTCGTGACCATGGGGCCGTGAAAGGTCACGAATCCCGCCGAGTCGGCAAACCACGTTAGCAGCGTGGTGTTGTCGCTGTAGCCCACGAAAATCTTGGGATGGGAGGCGATTTTCTTGAGATCCAGCGCGCCCAGAAGGTAATTCGAACCATAGCCGCCGCGAGCGCAAAGAAGCGCACGCACGTCAGCGCGCTCGAACATCTCTTCCAGTTCACGGGCCCGGCGCTCGACCGATCCGGCGAAATATAAATCCTGGTCGAAGATCGAATCGGAATAGAAGGGCTTGTATCCGAGGCGCCGCAACCTCTCGCACCCCGCCTCGAGCAACTCGCGCTGAATGTTGCTCGCCGGGGCCACGATGCCCACGGTGTCGCCGGGTTGGAGCGCAGGCGGCTTGATGCGGGGAGGCTGTGGAGTGGGAGGCATCTGGATCCAATGTTAAACGAAAAACTCCCCCCGACAGATGAGCTGGGCCGGGCCGCGGAGGAAGACCTGATCCTCCCAGCGTACCGTTTGCACTCCGCCGGGACTGTGTACGCGCAGTGGCGACTCGGCCCGCTTCGTGGTAATGGCAGCCACCGCAGAAGCACACGAGCCGGTTCCTGATGACTGCGTCTCGCCGACTCCGCGCTCAAAGAAGCGGGCTTCAATATTCTGTTTATCTTTAATGATTGCTAGTTCAACGTTAATCCCATGCTTGAAGTCATGATGTCGCCCGATCTCGGCTGCCTCGGCCTGCCAGCCGGGACCCAATTCGTTCACGAACACGACATAATGCGGATTGCCCATGGAAACCGGAATGCCGCGCACCTCGCGGAATGCGAGCTTGATCGGAAACTCGTCGCCCACCTGCGGCTGGCCCATGGCGATCTCGAACTCATACTGTGTTTCGTTGTGGCTGGTGAGCGTGCAGGTCTTCAGGCCGGCGCCGGTGCGGATCAAAACCTTTTCTTTTGGTTGTTCGGAGCAGAGATAAGCCGCCACGCTGCGGGTGCCATTGCCGGAGATTTCCGCCTCTGATCCATCGGCATTAAACAGGCGTGCCCGGACGTCTGCGTCTTGAGCCGGAAACAGCCACTCCACGCCGTCCGCGCCTACACCCTGATGCCGGTCGCATATGCGCCGGCTGAACGCGGCGATGTCGGCCGGAACATGCATGCCATCAATGATCAGGAAATCGTTGCCGCAGGCGCTTGCCTTGACGAAGGGAATCGCGGTGAAGTCAGGGCTCATTCCGGTTCTACCGGCCCCAGCGGAGTTACGCTTTTGAGCAAAGAAGACTGCTTCAAAGCTCGCAGAATTTTCTCGTGTTCCTTGCGCCTGCCCGCCAATTCAAACTGCACCCGTACGTGCTCCTTGGAGGCAGCGATTTGCATGTTTTTCATCAGGGAGTGGTTGTTTTCCAGGATGCGATTTACCTCGGCCGTGATCTCGTCTGCGTTCCCGCCCGTAACTTCGTAGGTGCTGATCAGCAGCTTCAGATTCAGGACCTGTTCCGCCTGTCCCAGCAGGAACAGGGCGATCACGATGACTCCTGTCGCGAATGTGGCGGTGAGATATAGTCCGCCGCCTACCGCCATGCCGATCGACGCCACCACGAACAGGGTCGCCGCGGTGGTCAAACCCGTTACAAATCTTCCCCGCGCGTGAAGGATGGAACCGGCTCCGATAAAGCCAATACCAGGGATGATCTGGGCGGCAATGCGGGTATGGTCGCCGGTATGTTCGGCGGCCAGTTGATCGGACAGGATGGTAAACAGAGCCGCCCCGAAACAAATGAACATATTGGTGCGCAGTCCGGCGGGGCGGTGCTTCACTTCCCGCTCGAATCCGATGATCCCGCCCAGGATCGCCGCCAGCACCAGGCGCACGATCGACAGGCCCACCACGGAGGACATCTCCGTCTGCAGCATCTTCATAATGTGCTGGGCGGTCGACATTGGCGTTTGAGTGGCTGGATTTTACATCGGAAAACATCATCTCTGAGGGCTTCCAGGGCCGGAAAGTTAACCCAGATGATTACCGCGTGAGAGCGTGCGTCCGGTAGATTGTCGCCTGCGGCTGGCCGGATACGTGAATCACGGCGATGGGAGACAAGCCCTGTCTTTGCACCCCGGCAGAGACAGCGTCCCCATCGAATGCGATGACGAAATCTACGTATTGTTCCGGCTTTGCCAGTGCCTGCTCCCACAAACCCTGCGGATCGGACGGCTGTTTCCAAGTGCGGTGGTTGCCTTCGTAGATCACCCGGCGCAGCGGGATTCCGGCCTGCTGCAATGCGCCCACATGGTCGCCCAGGTACATGAGCAATCTGGAATCGGGCGGCAGCCTTTTCAGGTAAGCCGCTACTTCGCCTTCCAGCGCGATGCGGGTGCGGGAGTTGATCCAGGCTTCGCGGAAACAGGCTGGATCGCGCCAGATGGACATGTAACTCCCAGCCACGAAGACTAGTGCCGCAACCACCATGATCATTCTGCCTTTGGTGACTCGCACCAACCTTGCCAGAAAATACGCGGCCAGAGCCACAAACACGGCGAACGCTGGCAGCAGTTCCAAGCCGTAGCGCACGTTGTAAAGCGAGAACGGCCACCATGTCGGCAGGAAAACAGGCACACCGCTGTATGCGATCGAGAGCATGTAGAACGGCAGCGGAACCCAGAGCAGCAGAAGCGGCCAGAGCCGGTGGCCGAAGATCAGGCTCATCAGCGTTCCCGCCAACGGCAGCAGCACCCACAATTTCTGCCAACCCCCTTCCGCCAAGTTCAGTTCCGCTGACTTCAAAAAATAGCTCGCGGCGACGGGCGGGTTATGCGACCCGGGATGGGGTGGAGCACCCG
>Ga0209701_10002355_pt1 | contig 12278 bp, 12 predicted proteins | sample CZO8metaG_4_FD_188356 | JGI IMG/M metagenome (GOLD analysis project Ga0209701, IMG submission 188356) | Vadose zone soil microbial communities from the Eel River Critical Zone Observatory, Northern California, USA - CZOApr15con2H3.8 metaG... | ecosystem: Environmental > Terrestrial > Soil >...
GTGCCGACAGCTCCCAAGCCCTGATCCTCGACTTCACCGCCGTTCCCTACATTGATTCAGCCGCGATTGGTGCCCTGGTGGGAGCGCATGTCAATCGTCAGAAGGAGAAGCGCAGTCTGGGGCTGGTGGGAGTGAATCAGCGAATCCGACAGGCGTTTGAAGTCACTCGGATCGAAAGTCTTCTTCAGTTCTATGACTCGGTCGTGGAAGCCGAAAAGGCAGCTGCCTAGCTTAACGGGATTCACAAGAGCAAAAAGAAAGGCGGCCTGGCGGCCGCCTCTATCGAATTTTGTTGAGTGGTTTAGACGGGCTTGACGTTCTCCGCTTGCCAGCCTTTCGGCCCCTTTACGACATCGAACTGGACCTGTTGACCTTCCTGCAGGCTGCGAAAGCCGTTGGACTGGATGGCGGAGAAGTGAACGAAAACGTCCTCGCCATTCTGGCGGCTGAGAAAACCATAACCCTTGGCATCGTTAAACCACTTTACTGTTCCTGTTTCCATGTGTTGCTTGTGTTCCTTTGTGTTGAAATGTGCGCTGAATTTCGCTGAAAGTGCAGGCAGGTCACGCTGTAAAGCGGGGTACTGCTTACAACCGCAAAGATCAAACGCACCAAAATTGTGACATATCCGCGAGGAGAATATCCACAACATTTTGCCTTACCAAGGTAAGGTCGACCCGCCCCCGGGGATCCTTTTCGATCGGCCGATTTGCAACTTTCTAAAGCCTCGTACATCATGAAGTTATGGCCTTTCGCACGAGAAAGTTGGTCCTAGCAGCCGCGGGCGTCGTGCTCTCCATCGCCCCTCTGGCGGCGCGCGCAGGCATCGTTGACGACGTACGCGCCCAGGTCGGTCAGAACAGCTATTCCGCCGCTGAGGCGGAACTCCGAGATTACAAGGCGCGCCATGGTGTAACCCCTGAGTATCTGGAAGCCTTATCGTGGGTAGCTCGCGGAGCAGCGGCGATGAAGCAATGGAGCCAGGCCGCTAACTATGCCCGAGAAACTCGCAGTCTCTCCGAGCAACTGCTCACCAAACAGAAACTGGACGCCGAGCCGCACCTCCCCATCGCCCTGGGCGCCGCATACGAAGTCCAGGCGCAGGCCTTGTCCGAAACCGGGAAACCCGCCGAGGCCGCCACACTGCTACGTGCCGCCCTGGCGAAGTATCGGAGTACCTCCATCGCAGCGCGGCTGCAAAAAAATCTCAATCTGATTTCACTGGTAGGGCGTCCGGCCCCGGCCCTGCAGGCCACTCAGTTTCTGGGAGCCAAACCCCCAACCCTGGCGTCGCTGAAGGGATCGCCGGTGCTCTTGTTCTTCTGGGCACACTGGTGCGGGGACTGCAAGGCGGAAGTCCCCATCATCGCCCGCCTCCACCAGGAGTTTGCTCCGTCCGGCTTAGTGGTCATCGGCCCAACGCAGTTCTACGGCTACGCAGCCCAAGGCAACGATGCAACTCCCGCGCAAGAACGCGCGTATATCGAATCCGTTCGCCAGCGCTTTTACGCCAGCCTTCCCGACATGCCCGTGCCGCTGAGTAAGCAGAATTTCAACACCTACGGAGCGAGCACAACTCCGACTCTGGTAATCCTGAATCGCGCTGGCGAGGTGGCGATGTACCATCCCGGTGCCATGCCGTACGAGGAGTTGCGGGCAGCGCTGGAGAAGGCGAGTGCGCGCTGAGCTCGTGTAACGACACCGGGAGATCGAAAAAGGGGACGACTACTGCGACCACAGCCGCGAAGCGGCACAAGAATAAAGCCCACGGCGTAAGCCGTGGGTAAGAGTTGAGATGAGGGAGCCCCAAAGGGGCGTAAGAACAGGCACACGCACTTCATTGGAAATTCGCGTTAGAACGCCTTGCCCGAATCCAGAAGAATGGTAACCGGGCCTTCGTTCACCAGTTCCACTTGCATCGTCTCCTGAAAGCGTCCGGTTTCGCCGCGTAGGCCGGCGGCTCGGATCTTCTCTACGAAATACTCATAGAGTTCTTTGGCGAGCTGCGGCGGAGCAGCCTCGTCGAACGACGGACGTTTGCCGCGGCGCACGTCGCCGTAAAGAGTGAATTGCGAGACCACCAGCAGAGCTCCGCCAGTTTCCCTGACCGAGAGGTTCATCTTCCCGGCAGGATCTTCAAAAATGCGCAGCCCGATCGTTTTCTCGGCCAGGTAGTCACCGTCTGAGCGCGTGTCCCCACTCCCAACTCCCAGCAAGACGACCAGGCCGGGCCCAATCTCGCTAACGATTTCGCCACCGACCGTGACCTTGGCCCGGCTCACGCGCTGGATGACCGCGCGCACTAGCGGCTGGCCTCGCCGATCAATGTTTCGTGTCCTGCGAGGGCCTGCCAGCGTCCGTCGCGATAGGTGAAGACGTCGGTGAAGCGGACGCGGGCCACGACCTTGCCGGATGCATCCCCCAGTTCCGCCAGCCCGCGCGTAAAACCGGAGTTGCCTTCGACGTGGGCACGCATTTCCGTAAGACGGTTCGTTCCGGGCTTACGCTGCGGGATGTGCGCGAGCATCTGGCTGCGGGTTTTCAGTAATCCGTCCACGTCAACTTCTTCGAACTCGTCAGCCACGAGGCAGGATACGGTGTCCGCATCTTTGCGGCTGAGAGCATCGGCCCAACTGTGTTCGAGATTGAGCAGCGCGGCCTCGGTCTTGGGCTGATTAGGACAGTCCGCAGCCAGAGCGGGCAGGGCAAGGAATAGGACTAGCAGCGTGAGCAATGTTTTCACTTTCAAATCGTCACACGAGTCACCGCTCTGGGCAAGTGGGCGGCGCAAAATCTTAACCACAGAGGTCACGGAGGACCACGGGGAAACCTGATCTATTGGGATTTCGCATTGACCCTTGCAGGCGCACACTCCTACAATCCGTGTTCTGCTCACTCGATTTCGCTTCGGGGTTCATTGCATGAGAAGCGTCGGCAAACTTGCTCTCTGCCTTGCCTTGCTCGGGCCGGCAGTGTGCGCCGCGTTTGGCCAGACATCCGCACCAGCGGCCCATCACGACGTGGTCATCAAGAATGCCGTGGTTTATGACGGTGACCCACGGCAACTTCAAGAATGGATCGATCTAGCCGATGTCAAGCAGGTGTAAATCGAGGGCCGCGCAGTGCCGATGACTATCCGACAAGTGTGGCTGCGGGATTAATACTCAAAGTTGAGTTCTCAGTTCCCGGTTCTCAGTTCTCAGCATATTTCTATTCAGAAAACTGAGAACTGGGAACCGAGAACTGGGAACTGCCTTTGCATACTTTCTCAATCCCTTTTAGACTATTAAATTCGACCCCATTCAGTAGTCTTGAGTAATGCGCGGCAGTGATTCAATGAAGCGCCGGTCGAGGTGACGCGGGCGCACAATCCCCAGACTTGGAAACGAGGAGAAAATGGCAGCCGTTGACGAAAAAGTGAAGCAAATCATTGTGGAACAGTTGGGTGTGGACGAGGGCGAGGTAACGCCCAGCGCCTCGTTTGTGGATGACCTGGGAGCCGACTCGCTCGACACCGTGGAACTGGTCATGGCCTTCGAAGAGGCTTTCGATATCGAGATTCCCGACGAAGACGCCGAAAAGATCCGCACCGTGTCGGATGCCATCGACTACATCGGCAAACACGCGAAGGCGGGCAAGTAATTTGGCGCGGCGGGTCGTCATTACGGGCCTGGGCCTGCTTTGTGCGGTGGGCAATACCACCGCCGAAGTGTGGCCGGCCTTGCTGGCCGGCAAGAACGGCGTGGACCGCATCACCGGGTTTGATGCGTCCGCGTTTGCCTGCCAGATTGCGGCTGAGGTCAAGCGCTTCGATCCGCTGAACTTCATCGAGAAAAAAGAAGTCAAGAAGATGGGCCGTTTCATCCACTTCGCTCTGGCGGCGTCGGATGAGGCGATGAAGATGTCGCAACTTCAAGTCACGCCCGAGAACGCGGAGAGCGTCGGCGTGCATATCGGCTCCGGCATCGGCGGATTCGACGTGATCGAGCGCGAGCACACCGCGCTTATGCAGGGAGGCCCGCGCAAGATCTCGCCTTTCTTTATTCCAGCGTCCATCATCAACCTCGCCGCCGGACATGTTTCCATGCGCTATGGGGCAAAAGGGCCGAACGAAGCTACGGCCACGGCCTGTACCACCAGCGCGCACTCGGTGGGCGACTCTTTCCGCATCATCCAGCACAACGATGCCGAGGTGATGATCGCGGGCGGCGCCGAGGCCGCCATCACTCCCATGGGTGTCGGCGGATTTGCCGCGATGCGCGCGCTTTCCACGCGTAATGACGATCCTGCCCACGCCAGCCGTCCCTGGGACAAAGATCGCGACGGCTTTGTCATGGGCGAAGGCGCTGGCATCCTGATCATGGAAGAGCTGGAACATGCGCGGCGACGAAGCGCTACGATCCTGGCGGAAATTGTCGGATACGGGATGAGTTCCGACGCGTACCACATGACCCAGCCTGCTCCCGAGCACGAAGGCGGATTCCGCGTGATGCGCAACGCTCTGCGCGACGCCGGTCTCGACGCCAGCGTGGTCGGCTACGTTAACGCCCACGGCACTTCAACTCCAATCGGTGACACGCTCGAGGCGCACGCCATCCGGAATCTCTTCGGCAAGAAGGTTCCCGTCAGTTCGACCAAGTCCATGACCGGGCATTTGCTGGGGGGAGCGGGGGGATTGGAAGCGGGAGTTACCGTTCTAGCGCTCCGCGATCAGATCCTGCCACCGACGGTCAACCTGGAAAATCAGGACCCCGGTACCGATGGTATGGATTTCGTTCCCAACCAGGCGCGCAAGGCGCAATTCGAATACGCCATGTCAAACTCATTCGGCTTCGGCGGAACGAATGGGGCACTGCTGTTTAAGAGATGGGCGGAGTAAAACTCGCATGCTGTACCCTAGTCTTTAGCACACTCTCAAAACTGTCATCCTGAGCGGAGTAGCTGCTTCGCGAAGCGAAGCAGCTGCGGAGTCGAAGGACCCCTACACCACAGCAAGGCCCCTCGCCGCTCCAGGGCATTCTCCCAGCGCGGCCTCACGCCGCATGGCTCGCAGAGAGAACTCCCCGTGACAGGCGATATGGCGTTGAGCGTGCAGGGGTCCTTCGACTGCGGTGCCGCTCACTTCGTGCGCGGCAATCCTAGCTCAGGATGACATTTCTCTTTGACGCGGAAGAAACTACGGCTTCTTCATGCTATCAATCAACGCGAACAACTGGCTGCGGTCCTTCACTTCAACATAGGGCGTCCCTGTCTTCTTGTCGCTGACGACCCAGATGGTTGGCGTGTGGTCGATATTCAGGGACTTGCCCAGTTCCTTATCAGCATTCACTAGTGCCGCTAGCTTGCCCGCGGGGTCAACCACAAAGGGGAGCTCGATCTTGCGCTCGGCCGCAAACTTTTCGGCAAAGCCGCGCAAAGTGTCCGGCACAATCTCTATCTGATGTTCGAAGATGTAGTCCCGGAAAGCGTTCCCCACTGCTTTGGAATGGGTGTCGAAGTAGCGCGCCAGAATCGCTGCATTCATCGACCAGTTGTGCATAGGCAACGGGAAGTCGTGGCGGACAACGGGGATCTTGTACGTCTGGCCAGCCTGCGCTACCAGAGGAGCCGCGCGGCGGCAATCCGGACATTGCAGGTCCTCGAAGACGACCAGCGCGACCGGCGAGCCCTTGGGCGGACGAAGGGCACTCGGTACTTCTTGCGCGAGGGCAGTCAGGCAAAGCAGAAGGATGAATGGGAACAGGCGTGAAATCTTCATAGTTTTTAGTTTGGATGCGGGAATCGAACGACACTTTCTCTTATGGTAGCGAATCAAAGCGATTTGCGCACGTGAGCGGCTCCTCTATCCAGTCCAGGATCGAGTGGACGATGCCAGCCACCACCGAACCCAATTCTTACCCACCAACACTCGACGGATGTTTACTTGATGTCGCTGATTTCGAGATTGTAAAAGTAGTGGAAACGAAGGCCGAGCATTTGGCCGGGGAATTCTTTCGGAAGCGGTGGGAACGGAGTCGATGCGGTGATGCTCCCCCAGGCGGCGCGGTCGAGCGCCACGTCCCCGGACGGGGTGCGAACCACCATGCCGCTCGTTTTGCCATCTTTCAGAATCACAAATTCAATCGCAAGCTTGCCCTGTTTAAAAGTGGGCGGATACACCGACGGCGGCATCAGGGTATACCAGTTCTGGCGCACGATTTGGGTGATCCGGGCTAAATATGGACCGAAATCCACTCCCATGGTATCGGTCAGGATTTCCGCCTGATCGAGAGCCTTGGCCCCGCTCCGGCCCTGGCTCAGGCCGTAGTCCCCGGACTCCCCGCCGCCGTAGTTGCCACGGTTGGCGGCAGCAGCGCGCGCGGCCTGCTCGATGGCGGATCCGGCCGTCGTCGGAGTGGTAAAGCTGGGCTTGCCTCGGGGAGGCGCTTGTAGTCGGGCAGTCTGGCTGTTCTGAGCGGGCGCGACAAAGCCGGAGTTTGGGTTCTGCTGCGGACTCTCCTGAGGCTGCGGTGGCGGCTGGTTCTGTGCCACGGCCGGCGGCGGCGCTTGCTGAGGCGCTTGCTGCCCCGGCCTTCCCGGCCGCGTACTTTCCAGAAGCTTCTTAAGCTCTTCGCGGTTGATCTGCGGCGCCTTGCTGGTGGCGATGCGGTCTTTGTCGGAGATGATCTTGGAATCCGGACGGCGAGTCAGCTTCTGTTCGTCCGGCGGCAACTCCAAATAGGTGGCGTCTTTCTGTTTGTCCAGATCAATCGTAGCCGGCAACACCAGGGTCCGGGGTGGCAAGAATTCCCTCAGCTTTTCGGTGTTGACCAGCAGTATGACTAGCAGCAGGTGGAGAACCACGGATAACCACACCGCTTCGCGTTTGCGCGAGCGGGAAAGATCGTCCTGCAACTGGATGAGGAGATGCGGGACAGCGTCCGGCTTGAAACCTCGATAGGCCGTTTCCCAGTGTTGCGCTTCGGACAGGTCGTGCGACTCCCGGGGTGGGGCCAGGGGATCGCGGGGCGGGATTTGCGTGACCGACATCGACAGCGACTATAAACGGTTAGAGACACGCGCAAGTCCCTGCGTTGCGTAAAGTTACGTAAATTGCCGGGAGTTGCGGCCGTTGATCTTGCCCCATTGTCGCATTTTTCGGCAGGACGCGGTAAGTACCTGTGGACGGGGTACTTTGGGAGTAAGGGGATTGCAGAGGTCAGAGGTCGGATTGCAGAGGTAAAGTCAAAACCTGCGTCACACTATGGCTCTATTTTGTCACACCTACGTTTCCCGCATGTCGCTTGATCGCCGACAGAATCGCCAATGCCAATTCCAAGGCATGCGCTCCGTCTTCGAGAGAGACGACTGGGCGGCCACGTTCGCGAACGCATTGTAGGAACGATGTGATCTCGGCCACCAGAGGTTCCTCCGCTACGATGGCGGGCTTGCCCACCTGGATCTGCGGATTCACACTGGGCTTTGCCGCCATTCCGGCAGCGTCGCCCACCGAAAAAACGAGCACATCCTGACGGCCGTAATCAATCGAGATGTACTGTCCGGGCTGGAAGAGACGCAGTTTGCGAACCCGCTCGGTCGAAACGCGGCTGGCGGTAAAGTTCGCCACGCACCCGGATTCGAATTCCACGCGCACGTTAGCGATATCCACCTTGTCGGAAAGAATCGGCAGGCCGACGGCGCGGATTTCCTTGACCGGTGAATGCACGAAGGCCAGCACGATGTCGAGATCGTGGATCATCAGGTCGAGCACCACATCCACGTCGAGCGCTCGCGGCGTGAACACGCTAAGACGATGCACTTCGAAGAACATCGGCTGCGTAATCAGCGGCAGAGTGGCGCGCACGGCGGGATTGAAACGCTCGAGATGTCCAACCTGGGCCACGCGCTTATGCTTTTTCGACAGGAGCACCATTTCGTTCGCTTCGGTTTGCGTTGAGGCAAGCGGCTTTTCGATGAGCACGTCGACACCGGACTGCATCAACTTACGGGCAACATCGAGATGGAGAACGGTCGGTACTGCCACCGATGCTGCCTGAACTTCACTGTGGGTGGTGAGCATCTGCTCGATCGATCCGAAGGCCTTGCAGTCAAACTCGCGGGCGACCGCGTCGGCGCGCACGGTATCGGGATCGACCACTCCCACCAGCCGCACGCGTCCGGCCTGCTCCAGCTGTCGATAGACGCGGGCATGGTTACGTCCAAAGGCGCCCACGCCCACAACTGCAACATTGATGGGAGATTCGTTGCTCAGAAACGGCTCCAACGCTTTGCAGGAGGAACGCGGTATTGTCGCAGTTTCGCGGGCGGATGGGAAAGCCCAAAAACTCTCACACGGGGATACCGGGTCAGCCGGCTTTCTTCAGCAGCGCGATCTGGCCCGCGTGATAAAGCTCGTGCTGCGCCACGCCGTGGAGCATGTAGTAGTAGTTATACCAGTCCGGCTCGTTCTTCTTTCCCGGAACCTTCTCCGACAAGCGTTCTTCAGGAAAGGCCTTCACGGCCTCGGTCAATTCGGTATGAACTCGCTTGGTGTTTTCAACAGCGCGGCTCCAGGCAGCCTCGCTCGTATCCATGACCGAGGGGAAATTCTGTTCATCGGGAAGATCCACGGCTTCGCCAGTGAGACGCCGGCGAACCGCACCATCCCACGCTGTGATGTGCAGAACCAGTTCCCAGATGCTGTGAGCGTGCTTGATGGGACGCGCGGCAGCTTGGGCGGCTCCGACACCGTCGAGTATTTCCAGGAGCGAGTCGCCATGCCAGGCGTCTCCATGAAAGGCGCGGCGAAGTTGATCGGCGATGCGAGCGGTTTCGGACATAAGGAGCCCTCAACGTAGCGCCGGCATCTTGCCGGCTGTTGCGAGGGCATCCTGCCCTCGCAACTGGGGGGAGAAACGCCCAACGCTCGTCGCCGGAATGACGGGGCTACAAGAATCTCAAAACGCCATCAGCTAGCGAGGATACTAATGTCAGCCAAGTCGGCTGCTTGCACAACTGCGTGGCCGTCGAGTAACAAACACCGCCCCGCATCCACCGCCAGACAACTCGCTCCCGCCTGCCGCATGACCTCGATGGTTTTCACCCCGACCACTGGTACATCGAAGCGCATATCCTGATTCGGTTTTGCGATCTTGACGACCGTCAGGGCGCGGCTGAGCGTCGAGTCGCCTTCGAGCGAACCCATGATCTCGCCGGCTCGCGCGATGGTCGCGTCCGTACCTTCCATCGCTTCGACGGCTACGCAGGCGCTCTCGGCGATAACCACCGTCTGTCCAACGTCGTACTGCGCGAGATGACGGGCCACGGCGCGTCCATACTCGATGTTCTTACGCTCATGCTCGGTCGGAGTGCGTTTCGTTAGCACGCCCCCTTTCGCGAGGAGCGGTTCGAGCAGCGCCGTCGAGTTCTCGAGGATGATTCCTTCGTCAGCGAGAACTTTCGCCACTGCGTCCAGCAACGAGTCGGTATTGCGCGTACCGAGCGAGAGCAGAAGTTTGGCCAGACGCCAGTCCGGCTTGATACTGGAAAAGATCTGCTTGTGCTTCACCTGTCCGGCCATGACGGCGCGGGTCACGCCTTCGGCCTTGAAGGTATCAATCAACTTCGAAAGCTCGCCCAGCGAGAGCCAATGGACGGACGCAGCCCCCTTGCTCTCGATCTCCGGGAAGGCCTCCTCTTTGATGGCAGCAACAACAACGTCGAATCCCTGTGCCCTGGCTGCATTGAGCACGAGAAACGGGAACGAGCCATTTCCTGCAATCAGGCCGAGTTTGGGGCCACTGCCCACTACTTAATTACTCCGCGTTCCGATGCCTCGATGAACCGAATCAACAGATCCACATCTTCCCCGCGATCGGCTTCTGCCTTCATCTTCGCCACCGCCTGCGACGTATTCAGCTTCGAGGCCAGCAGTAAACGATACGCGTGATGCAGCTTCTTGATCCGATCTTTGCTGAATCCGCGGCGCTCTAGGCCAAGGGCATTCAGCCCATACGCATGCGTTCCGCGCTCGGCAGAGGTCTTCGAAAACGGCAACACGTCCCGTGTCACGGTAGTGCCTCCGCCGATAATGGAATGAGTCCCAATGCGTACAAAATGGTGTATAGGACAAAGCGCGCCGACGTTGGCCCAGTCTTCGACAATGACATGTCCTCCCAGCGTCGCGGCGTTAGCCATGATGATGTGGCTGCCTATCTGGCAATCGTGCGCGATGTGAGTGTAGGCCATGATCAGGTTGTGGTCCCCGATCCTGGTGAGGCCGCCGCCCTTCACCGTGCCGCGATTAATCGTGACGAACTCGCGAATCTCGTTGTGATCGCCGATTTGGAGGCACGTCGGCTCGCCCGCGTACGTAATGTCCTGCGGCGCCAGGCCAATCGAAGAGAACGGGAAGAATCTATTATCGACGCCGATCTTCGTCGGTCCTTCCAGGGCGACGTGCGACACCAGATGGCAGCCCTTGCCCAGTTCGACCCCCACGCCAATTACGCAGTAGGGCCCGATCTTGCAGGATGGGTGAATCTTGGCTTTGGGATCAACGATGGCCGTGGAGTGAATGGGCATTCTGCAAAATCTACGTTTCTTCCCGAGGCTCTTGATCGGCCGCACCCATGGCACGCGGCACCAACCGGCAGGTCACGACCGCTTCGGCCGCCAATATATCTCCGACATAGGCCTTGCCTTCGAGCCGGGCGGCGGTCTTCCGCCACGCCAGCACTTCGACCTCGATGCGCAACTGGTCTCCGGGCACGACGGGGCGGCGGAAACGCGCTCGCTCGATGCCGGTGAAGACCATCAGCAACTCGTCGCGATTGGGGACTTCGGTCAGCAGCAAGGCGCCCCCGGCCTGCGCGATCGCTTCCACGATCAGGACTCCGGGCATGATCGGCTTGTCGGGGAAATGTCCCTGAAAGTAGGGTTCGTTGAAGGTGACGTTCTTGATGGCCACAATGCGCTTCTTCCGCTCCAGTTCGATCACCCGGTCAATCAGGAGAAACGGGTAGCGATGCGGCAGAATCTTGAAGATATCGCCGATCTCCATTACCGGCTTGGAAGGTGTCTCCACTTCAGTCGTCGTATTCATCGTCAATCAGTTCAGAGGCGAAGATTATACTGTAGCGCACATTCCAGGGTCGAAGATGACGAGTTCCAGGAAAGCAGTCGCGATCAATGTCAATGCCGAGCCGCAACGCCGTCTCGCGTATTTCAGGGAACGACTTGACCTGATGGTCGCGAACATTCGCGAACTGGTCGAGATCGAATCTCCCAGCGACAACAAGGCTGCCGTCGATCAACTTGGCGACCTTGTGGCCGTGAAGCTCGCGGCGCTTGGCGGCTCAGTGCGATTCCATCCAGCGCGCGATTTTGGCAATCACTTGCAGGTGGACTTCGCGGGCCGGATGCCGGGCAAGGCCGTGCTGCTGCTCGGGCACTACGACACGGTTTACCCGCTGGGCACTCTGGCCTCAATGCCCTGCCGTGTCGTGAACGGCAAGCTGACTGGACCGGGTGTGCTCGACATGAAATCTGGCATTGGCGTGATGTTGCACGCGATTGCTGCGCTCAAAGACTGGCATGGGGCACTGCCCCGTCCGGTGACCGTGCTGCTGGTCTCTGACGAAGAAGTGGGCAGCAACTCCTCGCGAGCGATCACCGAGTCACTGGCAAAGAAAGCCGCCGCGGTGCTGGTGCTTGAACCTTCATACGGTCTCAATGGGTCGGTCAAGACTGCGCGCAAAGGAGTCGGGGAATATCAGGTAAAGGTAACAGGCAAGGCGTCCCATGCGGGGTTGGATTTTGAGAAGGGCGTGAATGCGATTCTGGAGCTGGCACGGCAGATCGAGAAAATCTCCAGCTTCACTGATCTAAAGAAAGGCCTGACCGTGAATGTCGGGATCGTCGTCGGCGGCTCGCGGACCAACGTTGTTCCCGCCGAAGCGCTGGCGCAGGTGGATGTCCGCATTGCACGCATGAAAGATGCCGGCGGGATCGACAAAAAGATGCGGGGCTTGAGGCCATTTAACCGCAAGTGCAAAGTCGAGATAAGCGGGGGAGTGAACCGTCCGCCCATGGAGCGCACGGCCGGCGTCGCTGCGTTGTACGAGATCGCTGTTGGCATCGCCCATGGCTTGGGTTGGAGTCTTACTGAGGCTGCCGTGGGCGGCGGCTCCGATGGCAACTTCACCGCTGGATTGGGAATTCCGACCCTCGACGGTCTGGGCGGCGTCGGCGACGGAGCACACGCCGTCCACGAGCACATTCTGATTTCGGAGCTGCCC
>Ga0209701_10002357_pt1 | contig 12276 bp, 10 predicted proteins | sample CZO8metaG_4_FD_188356 | JGI IMG/M metagenome (GOLD analysis project Ga0209701, IMG submission 188356) | Vadose zone soil microbial communities from the Eel River Critical Zone Observatory, Northern California, USA - CZOApr15con2H3.8 metaG... | ecosystem: Environmental > Terrestrial > Soil >...
AGGGGAAAGGGCAAAGGGCAAAAAGCTGGTTTAGCGACGGCACTTGTGCCGCCGAATGCGGACGAGACGCCCGCGCTCCCCGCAAAAGAACTAAATCTCGCCATCGTCGGGCGGCCCAATGTCGGCAAATCATCTTTGCTGAACCGTCTGCTCGGCGAAGAGCGCGCGATCGTCTCGCCGGTGGCCGGCACGACGCGCGATACGGTCGATACCTTGCTCGAAACTCCGGAGCAAACTTTTCGCCTCATCGACACGGCCGGCATCCGTCGCAAAGGCAAGACACTCGAGATGGCGGAAAAGCTTTCTGTCGTGATGGCCCGCAAGAGTCTTGAGCGCGCCGACGTGGCGATCGTCCTGCTCGACGCTGAGCAGGGAATCGCGGCGCTGGATGCGGCGATCGCGGGCTATGCCTCAGAAGCCGGCTGCTCGATAATCGTGGCGCTGAATAAATGGGACTTGCTTGAGGACAAAGACACGCACACCGGCGCTGCGTTCGAGCGCAAGGTGCGCGAGCAGATGAAGTTCCTGAGCTGGGCGCCGGTGGTGACGATCTCGGCATTAGTTGGCCAGCGAGTGCTGAAGCTTTTGCCGCTCGCCATTCGCGCCAACGAAGCGCGCAGCCGGCGCATTCCGACTTCGCAACTGAATCAGTTTTACGAGCGCATGATCGAGCGCAGCGGCATCGTCCCCGCCGGGAGTCACGGCCGCTCGCGCCTGCACGTCCAGTACGTCACGCAGACGAGCGTGCGTCCGCCGACGTTTGTGGTTTTCACCTCGGGCGGCAAAGGCGGTTTGCATTTCTCTTTCCTGCGGCATCTGGAAAATCGTTTGCGCGAAGAGTTCGATTTTTTTGGCACGCCGATCAGGTTTGTCGAACGGCACAAGAAGAAACGCGCTCGGTAAGGCCGTGTTTAGACCCGGTCGTGACCGTGGGAGACAATTGATTTAACCGCAAAGGTCGCAGAGGTTCTCGCAGAGGTGCGCAGAGGTGTCCGGCGTTTAGAGTACCGACTTTAGTCGGGTGTTTCAGAACCGGGAGCGGTAGCGACCGGATCGGAGAGGCTACTCGAGTTTATGATCCCGTCGCTACCGCTCCGGGTTCTGAAACGAGAAGACCCAACTAAAGTTGGTACTCTAAACGGCCGATATCTATGGAAACTCAGCCAATCAACTTTGAAGTTACCGCGCGCGACGGCGAAGCGCGGGCGGGAGTCCTGACGACGCCTCGCGCCTTGATTGAAACGCCTGTGTTCATGCCCGTCGGCACGGCGGGCACGGTGAAGGGGATTCGTTTTGAAGAGCTGGAGTCGCGCGACCTCGACGCGCAAATCATACTCGGAAACACTTATCACCTTTGGCTGCGTCCGGGCATCGATGTGATCAAAGCGTGTGGTGGATTACACAAGTTCACGGGGTGGGATCGCGCGATGCTGACTGACTCGGGCGGATTCCAGGTCTGGAGTCTGGGCAAGTTAAGGAGGATCACGGAAGAAGGAACAGAGTTTCGTTCGCACATCGACGGCGCGCTTTGTTTCCTGTCGCCGGAGATTTCAGTGGAAGTGCAAGCGGCGTTGGGCGCCGAGATCGCGATGGCTTTCGACGAATGCGCGCCGGGCGAGGCGACGCCCGAAGAAGCGCGCGCCAGCATGGAGTTGACGCTGCGCTGGGCGAAAAGATCGCGGGACGCGTTTGATCGTTACAGAACCGCGACGAGTTGGGGTAGCAAGCGGGGCAGTAGCCCGACCCCGGGGTCCTCATCCGGGCAGCCCGGATGGGGTGGGGCGGTTAGGGAGGGCGCAGAAGCGGACGGGACGTCCGCGCTCCCAGGAAGCCAGGCGCTCTTCGGCATTGTACAGGGCGCGTCATATCTGGATCTGCGGCGTGAGAGTTTAGAGCGCACGGTTGAAATCGGTTTCGATGGTTATGCGATTGGCGGCTTGAGCGTTGGTGAAGAAAAGCCGGTGATGCTGGAAGTGATCGAAGAGATCGCGCCGCGCCTGCCGCCCGGCCAACCGCGTTATCTGATGGGAGTCGGCACGCCGCAGGACTTGATCGAAGCCGTCGCGCGCGGCGTTGACATGTTTGACTGCGTGCTGCCGACGCGCAACGGCCGCACCGGCCAGGCGTTTAGTTCGCGCGGCAAATTGAACATCAAGAATGCTCGTTACGGCCAGGACCAGAGACCGCTTGACGAACTGTGCGGGTGCTCAGTTTGTCGTCGACATTCGCGGGCGTTTCTGCGTCATCTCTATCTCTCCGGAGAGATGCTGGCGAGCATTCTGTTAACGCATCACAATCTGGCGTTCTTCCTTGACACCATGCGACGCGTGAGGCAAGCTATCCGTTCTGGCCAATTCAGCAAATTTCACCGAGAGTACACTGAGCAACTGAACTCGGGATTGGAATGAGAGGCGGCGCGAAGCGCGCTCGCGGTACTAACAGATATGAGTCTACATCTAATGCTCTTTCAGGGCATCGGCGGGCTGGGTGGCGCGATGCTGCCAATGATTCTGATCTTCGGCGTTTTCTATCTGCTGCTGATCAGACCGCAACAGAAAAAGCAGCGCCAACTGCAAGCGACAATTGCCGAATTGAAAGCCGGCGACAAAGTCGTTACGACCGGCGGAATCATCGGCACGATCACGGCGGTGCGCGATACCAGCTTTTTGATCAGAAGCGCCGACAAATCGATCCTGGAAATCGCGCGCACGGCGGTGGCCGGCGTTGATGCGGGAGAAGCGAGCAGCGCCAAGTAATTCATGAAGAAGAAAAATCTCCTTCAGCGTTCGATCATCATCGGGATTGTTACCCTGGCCGGCCTTTACATTGTGATTGGGCCGCACGGGCGCCGGCCTCACCTAAAAGACTTCACTTACTCGGGCATCAAAGCGACGCTGGCAGACAATATTCATCTCGGACTCGATCTTAAAGGCGGGTCGCATCTGGTGATGCGCGTCAAGGTCGAGGATTACTTGAAACATCTCACTGAGGACAACGCGACGGCGGCGGAGCTCGCCGCTAAGCAACAGAACTTGGAAATAAGAGAGGCGCATGCTGAGACTTCGGGCGGAAATTACCGCGTCGTTCTCCAGGCAGCCGATCCGTCCAAAACCCAGGCTATTCGTGACGCCGTCGAGAAAGATGCCGTCGCGAAAAAAGTGGAGTTCGGCGAGAGCAAGGGATGGTCATTTTCTGCCTCCGGGCCGACCCTGACCTGGACGTTGACTTCGGCGGCTGAGCGCACCTTGTCTGAGTCGGCCACTGATCAGGCATTCAAGATTATCGACAGCCGCATTAACACGCTCGGGGTGGCTGAGCCAACTCTGCAACGTCACGGCGCGCAAAACTCGCACGAGATTCTGTTGCAGATGCCGGGCATACAAGATCCCGAACACGTGAAGCAGTTACTGGGGAATCCTTCGCGGCTGGAACTGGTGCACGTCGTCAGCCGGTCCGCGAAAGAAGGATCGGTTCAGACCTACGAGACTGAGCAGGAAGCGATTATTTCCCTCAATAGTGGTGGAAATATACCTGCGAACCGGCGCGTGCTTAAATACATCGAACGCGCAGATGCGGCCTCGACTCCGAGTCAGGAAACCAAGTCAGATACGAAGCCGACAAAATGGGTCGTGGTTGAATCGCCCGGAATTATTGATGGGGCCCAGCTGCGAACTGCGAGTGCGGTCCCTGCGCGCGCCGGCGGCGACGAATATGAGATCGCTTTTTCGTTGAAGCCAACGGGTGCGACCAGGTTTGGCGAATGGACGGGCGCCAATATCGACCAGTACATGGGTGTCGATTTGAACGACGAAGTCCGTTCGATCGCCTTTATCAAATCGCAAATAACTGATCAGGGAGTAATCGAAGGACGCTTTACCAAGGACTCAGCGGAAGGCCTTGTGCTTACGCTGCGTTCGGGCGCGCTGCCGGCCGGGATTCAATACACGGAAGAGCGCACGGTGGGGCCGAGTCTGGGTGCTGATTCGATTCGCTCGGGCGTGCGGGCTTCGGCGCTCGGGCTGGCTCTGGTTGTGTTGTTCATGCTTTTTTACTATCACGGCGCGGGCATCAACGCCGTCGTCGCGTTACTGCTCAACATGGTTCTGATGATTGCCGGGCTGATCATCTTTGGCGCGACGCTGACGCTGCCCGGCATTGCGGGAATTATTCTGACGATCGGCATGGCCGTGGATTCGAATGTGCTGATCTTTGAGCGCATCCGCGAGGAGTTGCGCTCAGGCAAGACCATTCCGTCGGCGGTCGAGCAGGGCTTTGGCCGCGCGTTCGTCACGATTATTGATACGCACGTGACGACGATTGTCTCGTCGTTGTTTCTCTACGTATTCGGCGTCGGGCCGATTCGCGGCTTTGCCGTTACCCTCGTGCTGGGATTGCTGGTCAACCTGTTCTCCGCGGTTTACGTTTCGCGCACGATTTTTATCTGGCTGCTGAGCCGAAAGGGAAAGCGAATCACATCGCTTAGCATTTGATGGCTCAATTATTTCAGAACGTAAAAGTTGACTGGCTCGGCAAGCGCCGATACTTTATCGGGCTCTCGATTCTGCTGCTGCTGGCCGGAATGGGGACTGCTGTCTACCGGCACAAGTTTCATCCGCACGGAACTGAGGCGTTCAACCTGGGTGTGGACTTCAAAGGCGGAACGGTGGTCACGGCGAGGTTTAAGCAGCCTCCGTCGGTCGAGACGCTGCGCGCAGCCATCGATAAAGCCGGCATTCACGACGCAGTCATTCAGCAAGTCGTAAGCGTTCCAGGCGAGTTTCTCATCCGAGTGGCGGAGCAGAGCCCGGATTCCGCAGCGACTGAGAGTCAGGTTGGCGTGGATCCGGCCCGTGCGAAGGTCAAGCAGGCGTTGAGCACGTTCGGTGCGGAAGCCGAACCCACCAAGACTCTCGTGGAAGATCCAAAAGCGGCGTATAAAATCGAAGGGACCGACGCGGTGGGTCAGATCGCGAGCAAGCAACTGCGGAACCAGGCCATCGCGGTAACGATCGCGGCCCTGATCGGCATGCTCCTCTTTATCGCGTTCCGGTTCGAATGGACCTACGGCGCGGCGGCGGTGATTGCCGTTTTTCATACCGTGTTGGTAACCCTCGGCCTCTTTTCGATTTTTCAAATAGAAATTAACCTCACCGTTATAGCAGCGTTGTTAACGCTGGTCGGTTTCGACGTGAATGATTCGATCGTCATCTTCGATCGCATTCGCGAGAATCGAAAGCTGTACCGCCGCATGAGTCTCTATGAAGTGACGAACCTTTCGATAAATCAGACGCTGTCGCGTACCGTCATTACTTCAGGCCTGGTCTTCCTGTCAGTGGTGTCGCTGGTGACGCTGGGCGGCGAAACCCTGCGGCCGTTCTCGCTGGCCCTTTTGATGGGCATCATCTTTGGCACGTACGACACAATTGCGATCGCCGGCCCCATCATGGTTTGGTGGGAGAAAAGACTCGAAGCGGCGAACAAGCTTCCCGCTGCTTCGGCGCGCGAAAGCGGCATCCAGACAAAAGGCCGCGGCGATGCAGCGCGCACCGGGGTTTCGAAATCATCGCGCGCGGCTCGAGTGTGACGGGAACCGCGACTCGCCTTTCGGAGTCTAACAGTACGGTTGTTACCTGGCGCGCTGCGCATTTAAAGGCAGCGAAAACGCTTTGTTAAGAGCTGATTTGGTCTTGACTTTGCGAGCAATTGCGGCATAGACTGCACGCGTTGCTGGCCAATTGAATACGCTTTGTAATCGTGCTTTGTTGGATTTGAAGAGGTTGGGATGCACGGTTGGCTGTACGTTGAGATGGCCAGCTTATTTGTGTCTCGCATAGTGGCTGAGTTCAAGGTGGTGTCGGTTTAAGAACGCCGTCGCTTTCGCTGCTTTCCTTTTTCTTTCCGAGCGTCAGGTTCGAGTGGGCTTATATTGAAATTGCAGTCATTTTGATTTTTTGCCTTTGCTAGGATTTGGCCGGACCCTTTTGGCACCGCAGGAGGACAGAAAAGATGTTCGAGAACCTGGTTGAGTCTGGATCGCATTCCGAAGACACGAAGCGGAGAGGCTCGTTCATTCTGGTGACGCTGGCCGTGTACGGAGTGCTCATTGTCGCCGGCGCAGTCATCGGCATTCTGATGGCGCCGGCCTACATCGACATGCAGAATCTTGAGTTGACCGCTCTGATTGCGCCGGTTCCCGTTCCGCAGGCGGCCAAGACAGAAGCCGCCAAGCCGGAGAAGGTCATCATCGAAAAGAACGTCGACGTGCGCCGAGAGCTAATCGCTGACGTAACGCGAGCGGACCTGGTGCCCAAAACAATTTCGGCGAAAGCGAGCGACGTACCGCCGGTGCGCAAGGGCGTCGTGACGATGGTCGGTACGAGCGACACGAACGCAGTCGCCCCCATGGCGCCCGGCAACGGAACCGGCAGCATTATCTCGACTCCGCAGAAGGTGAATATAGCCGAGGAACCGCCGCCGCCGCCGCCCAAGCCAACACCGCATGCGCCGATTTCCGGCGGCGTGCTGAACGGCAAGGCCGTTCACCTGGTTATCCCGCCCTATCCGGCGATTGCCAGAAGTGCGCACGCTTCAGGAGCGGTCAATGTGCAGGTGCTGATCGACGAGAATGGAAATGTGATCTCAGCGAGGGCCATGTCCGGTCATCCGCTTTTGCAAGCGGCGGCGGTCGCTGCCGCTCGTGCATCGAAGTTCACGCCGACCAAGCTTTCCGGCCAGCCGGTCAAAGTTAACGGCGTGATCGTCTACAATTTTACGCAGCAGTAAACGGTCCGGCGCGCTGGTCGCCCCAGGAAAGACCGAGAGGCAGCCAGCGCTCGGTTCTGATCGCCGGTAAGCAATCAATCGTAGTCAAACCTTTTTTGGAGGAGTTACCGTGACTATTCTAACAAGCATCCTCGGAACGAAGGCGTTCGGCCTTCTGGTTCTTCTTTGGCAAGCCAGCCCGGCCGCCAGTCCGGCAGCCGGCGGCAACGATCTCAGCATTCAAAAGATGATCAAGAGCATGGGCCCCGTGGCCATCACGGTCGTGATCATTTTGCTGATCATGTCCGTGTATTCGATCGCCATCATGGTCGAGCGCTATCTGACCTATTCGGCGGCCAAGAAACAGTCGCGCGAGTTTGCGCCGCGCGTCGCGCAAGCCTTGAAGAACAATCGCATCGAAGAGGCGATTAATATCAGTGACAAGCATCGCAAGTCGCATCTGGCGATGGTGGTCAACAGCGGCCTGCAGGAGTTTCGCGCGCACGAGCAGTCGAGCGACATCTCGGGCAATGAGATCGAAGCATCGAAACGCGCGCTGCAGCGGGCGATCGCGATTAAGACGGCCGAGTTTCGCCGCGGTCTCTCGGGGTTGGCGACGATTGGCTCGACCGCTCCGTTCGTGGGCTTGTTCGGTACCGTGTTCGGGATCATCAATGCGTTCCGCGGAGTAGAGAACGCCGGACAGACCGGAATTGGGGCCGTTATGGGCGGCATTTCCGAAGCGTTGTTTACGACGGCGCTGGGTCTGGTCGTGGCCGTTCCGGCAGTGTGGCTATTCAACTACTTTACCGGCAAGGTTGATGGCTTCATCGTCGAAATGGACAACTCGGCTTCAGAGCTGGTTGACTATTTCATCAAGAATCGAACGAAGCAACTGACTCCGTAACTCGCAGGGAATTGTCGCCGGCGTGACCGGGGCCGCGCTGGCGGTCCAACGGTGTCGCGCTGGCAATCCCCGGGTCCGGAAGAAAAGAGAGAGTTTTTATGGGAATGACAGCTGGTAGTGGTGGGCTTCAGTCGGAGATCAACGTTACTCCGATGGTCGACGTCATGCTGGTGCTGCTGATCATCTTCATGGTGGTCACGCCCTTCCTGCAGAAGGATGTTCAGTTGACGCTGCCCCGTGACATGAAGAATGCGGAAGAAGACACAGCGATCAACGCTGACAGTTCGGTGGTCATCTCGATCCCGGAAGATGGTAAATACTACCTGAGCAAGAAGCAGATGGGCCTCGATGAACTCAAAGCTCAGGTAGAAAAAGCGCTGGCAAACAAGAAGGAAGAGGAAAAGATCGTCTATATCAAGAGTGGCGTTCAGGTTAGCTATGGCGAGGTCGTCAACGTGATCAATGCGGTTCGCGAGAAAGGCATTGATAGGATAGGTTTGGTTGCCGATAAGAAGAAGGGCGAGCCTCAAGTCACGGCTGCTCCGGCTACTTAGCGACAGAGCTCCTGGCCCGGTCACCCGGGTGACCGGTTTGCTTACGCACTTGGTTTTCTTAAAGAGGTAATTCTTATGGGAATGACTGGCGGGGGCGGTCGCGCCGTCCCGTTCATTAACGTAACCCCGCTGATTGACGTGCTGCTGGTAGTGATCATTATCTTTTTGGTGATCACGCCTTTGAAGCCCAGTCGCTTCAAAGCCGACATCCCGTCTCAGCGCGATCCGAATGAAGACGTGAGCAAGTTGAAGCCCAACCCGCTGACGCTGGTGGTTTCGATTTCCACGGATCTGCAGTTGAAGCTCAACCAGGACGTGATGGGTTCGGTGAACGATCCCGGCGCGTTGTCGGCCAAGCTGCAGCAGACTTTCCAGCAACGACGCGAACAGCACGCCTACAAGGTGGGCATGGAAACCGCCACCAATAAACCTGAGGATGAGCGCATCGAAAAGACGGTGTTCGTTAAGGCGCCGCGCGCCCTGCATTACGGCGATGTCGTCAAGGTCATCGATGCCATCAAAGGCGCCGGGGCGAATCCCGTTGGATTACAGGTCGACGATCTTCCGTAGTAGAAACTGTGACGATAACTGCCGGTAGTTCTACCGCCGGGGTCGCTTTCGTGCCTGGTGGAAAATAGCGGCGTCATCTTCACTTGAAAACGGAGCTAATCGAAAATGAGATTCTCTCAATCCAGGATCGGCACGACAGCGATCCTGGCTTTGTTTGTCGCCGCCAGCGCAGGTTGCACGCTCGTCAATAAGTTGAGAGCAAAGAGCGAGCTTAACGACTCGGCGCAGGCCTACCGGGAAGGACGCATCGAGGAAGCCGAACAGCACGCGAAACGCGCCTTGTACCTTGATCCCGATAACCCGACCGCTCCCATCTTCGTCGCGCGTATCATTCACCAGCAGTACAAGCAGGGCGTTGACACCCCGGAGAATATCGCCAAGGCCAAGGAGGCGATCGAGGCTTACAAACAGGTCCTGCAGAAAGACAAGACCAACGAGGAAGCCTACAAGGCGATATCGGTGCTGTACGCTTTCACAAAGGACGAGAAGAACCTGCGCGACTGGATTATGGCGCGGGCCAACGATCCCAACATGAGCAACGAAAAGCGCGCCGACGCTTACGCCATTCTCTCCGGCAAGGATTGGGACTGTTCGTTTAGGATCACGGAACTCCCTGACGTGAAGCAAACGTCGACCGAGGGTGGCTCGGCAAAAGTAACTTATAAGAAACCAAGAGAGCAGAAGGACCTGGACAAGATCCAACGCTGCGTGGTGCAGGGTCTTCAGGAGGCCGAGACCGCGATCAAGTTGGATCCCAACAACGAATCGGCCTGGTCATATAAGACGAACCTGTTGCTTGAGTCCGCCAAGATCGCCGATATGAATGGCGAGGCAGACAAGAAGGCGCAATTCCAAAAGCAGGCTGATGTAGCCCAAAAGAGGGCCACAGCCCTGGCCGAAGAGCGGCGCAAGAAAGAGGAAGCGGCCCAGGCCGCGACGCCGACTCCCCAGTAGTACCAACCCATTATCCCAGCTTCGCACTGGGCATCCAGACTAAAAGTTTCGCATGGGTGACGCCAACCTTCGGGTCAGCGTCACCTATTGCTATAATTGGAGTGGTCAGTGACCGGTGTTCAGTGTTCAGGGCGTAATCGTTGCCGCGAAGCGGTTGAAATGTTTGACGGTGCGAATGCTGATCACTGAAAACTGATCACTGACCACTGCTTTATGATTAGAATCGAAGACATTTGCGAGAAGGTAAAACGCAACCACCCCCAGGCAGATTTGAATCTGTTGCGCCGCGCTTACCTTTTCTCGGCGCGCGAGCATAAGGGGCAGAAGCGCGCGTCAGGCGAATCCTACCTGGTCCATCCGCTTGAGGTCGCGAACATTCTCGCCGACATGCGCATGGACGCCGTCTCGGTGTCCACCGGTCTGCTGCATGACGTCGTCGAAGACACGTTGGCCGACAAAGACACCATTCGTGAATATTTCGGAGACGAAGTTGCTCACCTCGTGGGAGGCCTGACGAAAATCGCCCACATCAGCAGTGTCTCGCGCGAGGAGCAACAGGCTGAGAACGTTCGCAAAATGTTGCTGGCGATGGTTGACGATGTGCGCGTGGTGCTGGTGAAGCTGGCCGATCGCCTGCATAACATGCGCACGCTGGAATACCTGAACGCCGAAAAGCGCCGGCGGATCGCGCAAGAGACGATGGACATCTATGCGCCGATTGCGCATCGACTCGGGATGGGAAAACTCCGCGGCGAGCTGGAGGATCTTTCTTTCAAGCACCTCCACCCGGAAGACTATCGCGACCTGACCGCACAACTGGAAAAGCGCCGCGCCGCCAACGAAGCGTTTCTCAACGATGTGACCACGACGATCCAGCAGGAGATGGAGGAGGCTGAGGTGCCCTTCCTGCGCCTCGAGGGCCGCGTCAAACGTCTGTATTCGATTTGGAAAAAGCTGCAGACGCAAACGATCGATCTCGATCAGGTTTACGATCTGGTGGCCGCGCGCGTGATTACCCCCAACGAAATCCGTCACTGTTATGCGGCGCTGGGCGTGATCCATAACACCTGGAAGCCCGTGCCGGGACGCTTCAAAGACTGGATCGCGACGCCGCGAGACAATCTTTACCAGTCGCTGCACACATCGGTCATCGGCTCAAAAGGCCAGCCTTTCGAAATCCAAATCCGCACTGAGCAGATGCATCAGATCGCCGAAGAAGGCGTGGCCGCACACTGGAAATACAAAGAAGGCAAGCGTGGCCCGCGCGACGATGACGAAGCGTTGAAAGTTTTGCGCTCACTGGTTGAATGGACGCAGGACGTGAAAGACTCGCGCGAATTCATAGATGCGCTGAAACTCGATCTATATCCGAAAGACGTTTATGCCTTCACGCCCATGGGCAAAGTGATTCAATTGCCGCGCGGCGCGACGCCGGTTGATTTCGCCTACATGATTCACTCTGAGGTGGGCAACACCTGCACGGGCGCGCGCGTCAATGGGCGCATGGCGCCGCTGCGGACGCTGATTCAAAACGGCGACGTGGTCGAAATCATCACCACTGCAAACTCGCACCCATCGCGTGACTGGTTGAATTTTGTGGCTACCGGGCGCGCTCGTAATCGCGTGCGTCACTGGGTTGCCGAGCAGCAGCGCTCTGAATCGATCGAGATCGGACGCAAAGTGTTCGAGAAAGAAGCCGCCCGCTTTCAGCTCTCGATGAAGAAGATGTTGGGCGACAGCAACGGCTATCTGAAACGCATCGCGGGCGAGTACGGCTATGGACGGACCGACGATCTGCTGGCGGCGATTGGCTACGGCAAGATTGTGCCGCGAAACGTGATTGCAAAATATCTCGGACCGGAGAAGTTTGAGGCCCTGGACAAACAGAAAGTGTCTCGCCTGCGCACCGGCGTGCGCGCCGTCAGGCGTCTGATCACCGGCGACGATGCCATCGTGGTTCGGGGCGTGGAAGATTTGATGGTGAATCGCGCGCGCTGTTGCAATCCGCTGCACGGCGAGGAAATCATCGGCTACATCACGCGCGGCAAAGGGGTGGCCGTACACACCGCGCGCTGCAAGAACGTCAAGCAGTTGATGATCAATCCCGAACGCATCGTCACAGTGGAATGGGCTGCCAGGCCGGAAAAGAACGCCTATGCCGTCAAGCTGTTGGCGATTACGGAAAACCGAACCGGCATGATTGCCGGCATTACCGGTGCTATCTCAGACATGAAGACCGGAATTCGCGACGCGCGCGCTTCCGTAGCGCCGGACGAGAGGGGACGCATCGAAGTCACGGTTGAAGTCTTTGATGTAAAGCACCTCGACAAGGTGATTGGGTCAATCAAGAGCGTCCCCGGAGTGCTGGATGTTGAGCGGCTGCAAGGCGCAGCCTGAAGAGCAGAAGGCACTAAGCAGAAAGCAGCGAACAGAGAAATCGTAGCTCTACTGCCTACTGCCTACTGCCTACTGCCTACTGCCTACTGCCTTCTGCTTACTGCCTTCTGCCTTCTTCCTTCTGATTTCCAT
>Ga0209701_10002358_pt1 | contig 12268 bp, 11 predicted proteins | sample CZO8metaG_4_FD_188356 | JGI IMG/M metagenome (GOLD analysis project Ga0209701, IMG submission 188356) | Vadose zone soil microbial communities from the Eel River Critical Zone Observatory, Northern California, USA - CZOApr15con2H3.8 metaG... | ecosystem: Environmental > Terrestrial > Soil >...
AGGACTCGGGTAGCTGCGAGAAGATGGTCTGGAGGTTCTTGTAGTACTTGAGCACGCCGGGCCGCATGGCGTCCCTCGCCGCGCTTGGCGTAGTCCCTACGTGCACCGGCAACATCAACGCCATCTGATCGTTCTGCCACGCATGCCCGGCGGCGCTGAAGTGAGCCCGGTAGAGCGCCATGTACTCGCGAAGCTGCGGTAAGGGCGTGGTCGTCGTCCCCGAATAGATGGGCAGCCCCAGGTCACCGATGTGGGCGAAGCTCTCCGCCGTATGGACGGCAACGCGGATCGGCGGATGGGGCCGCTGGAGCGGCTTCGGCACCACCGCGACCTCTTCCACCTGGTAGAACGTGCCGTGATAGGTGAAGCGATCGCGGGTCCACGCGAGCTTGATGATCTCGAGCGCCTCGTCGAAGCGGGCGCGGTTCTCCGCCACCGGCACGCGAAACCCGTGGAACTGGCTCGGGATCGAGCCACGGCCGACCCCGAACTCGAGCCGCCCGCCGGAGAGCAGGTCGGCGGTCGCGGCTTGCTCGGCGCAGCTCAGCGGATGATGGAGCGGCAGCAGCGTGACGGCCGTCCCGATGCGGATCCGCCGGGTCCGCTCGGCGATCACCGGCACCGTCATGAGCGGGTTCGCCAGCAGCGAGAACGCGCCGCCGAAGTGGAGCTCGGCCAGCCACGCGACGTCGAAGCCCAGCGAGTCGGCGAGCGCGATCAGGTCGAACATCTCGGCGTAGCGCTCGGCGTGCGTCTGTCCGGTGGCTTCCGGAGCCTGGAAGAAGAGGCCGAATCGCATCGCTGGAATCTTTGCGCCAGTCGAGTCGAAGAGTCAAGGAGCGACTCGATCGCCTCGAGTCGCGCTACAGTAGATAATTGTGGGCCGCACGAACATCGTCCTCGATGACAACTCATCAAGCAGGCGATGCAGGTCAGCGGAGTGAGGACCAAGCGCGAAGCGGTCGACTGGGCCTTGCGCGAGATGGTCGCCCGGGGCCCGGTCTACCGGGCGCTCCGCAAGCTCAAGGGGAAGCTGCCCTGGGAGGGCGATGTCCGCATCTGGCGGCGTAAGCTCCAGTGATCGTCGGCCGCCCAAAAGACGGACGGCGCGAATCAGATCACCGGCGCCGGCGCGCGCGGCGTCGCTTCCCACTGCGCCGGGTCGTGCCCGTAGAACATCGTGGCGCCGGCCTGGTCGCGTAGCTTGCGGAGCGCCGCCAGCGAGTCGCGCATGACCGACGGGTTCCAGAGAACCTTCGGCAGCACATCGCGGTCCATGTTCTCTCGCGTGTAGCAGGCGTCGGACGCGCAGACGATCTGCGCGTTCTTGCCGGTGCGGACCTGAAGCGACTGGTGGCCCGGCGTGTGCCCGTACGTCGGCAGCAGGACGACTGACCCGTCGCCGAAGACGTCGTGCTCGCCGTCGATCATCCGGTAGTCGAGCGGGTGGTCGAAGTCGATGGGGCTCGGGCTGTAGCTGGGGACGAAGCCCGGGCGCCGCGCCGCTTCGAGCTCCGGACGCTGCACGAAGAACGTCGCTCGCGGGAAGAACTCGTTGCCTCCGCAGTGGTCGAAGTGCAGGTGCGAGTTGGCCACGTAGCGCACGTCAGCGGGGGTCAGACCGAGCCGGGCGAGCTGCGGGATCACATCATCGCCCACCTGCGACTTGACGGTCAGGCGCTTGATGCGCTCAGGGCCGAGGCGGGTCAACGGGTCGATTCGCGCCTGGCAGTGCACGCCGGTGTCGAACAGGAGCCGCCCGCGTGGATGATCCACGAGGAAGCTCGTGACGGGCACGGTCCAAGGGCTGGCCCGGCGTGAGGTCGGACACCATGCTGGCGCGGTCGAGCTCGATGTAGCCGGTGCAGAGGGCGTAGACGCGGATCATTGTCACCTCACCTGAGCAGGCATCATACGCGATGCGGTTGGTGCTATGATCCCGCGACAGCCGTGGAGAGTGCAACGATGCAACCGACACGGTTCGGAAGGATCCGTCCGCCGGACGAGGCGTGGCTGGCCAAGCAGCCGCCCGAGCCGATCCTCGAGCCCGAGCTGCCGATCATCGATACCCACCATCACCTGTGGGAGCGGCGGGATCATCGCTACTTGCTGCACGAGCTCCTGGCCGATCTCCGCACGGGCCACAACGTCGTCGCCACGGTGTTCGTGGAATGCCGCGCGATGTACCGCGCCGATGGACCCAGCGAGTTGCGGCCGGTGGGCGAGACGGAGTTCGTCGCCGGCATCGCGGCCATGAGCGACAGCGGTCTCTACGGGCCGACGCGCGTCGCCGCGGGCATCGTGGGCTTCGCCGATCTCACGCTGGGCGATCGGGTCGAGCCCGTGCTGCAGGCGCAGCTCCGCGCGGGCGGCGGGCGGTTCCGCGGCGTGCGCCACTCCGCGGCGTGGGACGCGAGCGAGGTGATCGGCAACAGCGCCGTGGCCACGGGACCGCACCTGATGAAGCGGCCGGACTTCCGAGCGGGGCTGGCGCGGCTGACCGCGCTCGGCCTGTCCCTCGACGCCTGGGTGTTCCACCCACAGCTCGCCGACGCCGTCGACCTGGCCCGGGCCTTCCCCGCGGCGACCATCATTGTGGGCCACGTCGGCGGACCGCTCGGTTACGGTCCCTATGCCGGCAAGCGGGACGAAGTGTTCGCATCCTGGAAGGCCGGGATCAGCGAGCTGGCCACGTGCCCGAACGTGGTCATGAAGCTCGGCGGCATGATGATGCGCCTGGCCGCCTACGACTATGGGGCACAGCCCGCGCCGCTGTCGTCGGCCGAGCTGGCGGCACACTGGCGGACGTATATCGAGCTGTGTATCGAGCGCTTCGGGCCGGCGCGCTGCATGTTCGAGAGCAATTTCCCAGTCGAGAAGATGGGCATCGGATATGCCGCGCTGTGGAACGCGTTCAAGCGTATCGCCGCGGGCGCCTCGGCCGAGGAGAAGCTGGCGTTGTTCAGCGGCACGGCAAGGCGCGCCTACCGACTGGACTGAGCCTCCGCGAGCGAGATGAGACGTGTCGTAGTCCTCGCGATCTTGTTTGCGTCGCATCCCAGGGCTCGCCCTGGCGGTACTTCGCCAGGGGCAACCTCTCGTGCTGCGCGCCTACGGTCTCGCGTCGGTGGAGCTCGCCATACCGGTGACGGCGGACACGGTCACGGACCGCGAGACGCGCTACTACACCTTCGCCGTGACCGACGACGAGGGGCTCGCCGACCTTCGGTCGTACACCGAGTAACACCCCTGCAATGACGCCCTCAGCGCCGGACGCGCCGATCTCCCCCGTGCAGAAGTGGGCGATCACCTTCACGGTCATGGTGGTCGCCTTCATGCAGATCCTCGACACCAGCGTCACCAACGTCATCCTCCCGCACCTGCAGGGCTCCCTGTCGGCGGGGCTGGACGAGGTTTCGTGGGTGATCACCTCCTATCTCGCCGCCAACGCCGTGATCATCCCCGCCACCGGGTGGCTGACCGGGCTCTTCGGTCGCAAGCGGTTCTTTCTGATCTGCGCCACGGTATTCGTGGCCAGCTCTTTTGTCTCCGGCGCCGCCCCCGATCTGACCACGCTGATCGTGGCCCGCATCCTCCAGGGGCTCGGTGGCGGTCCGATCATCCCGATCTCGCAGGCGATCCTCTGGGAGATCTTCCCGTTCCACCAGCGCGGCCTCGCGATGGCCGTCTGGGGTGTCGGGTTCATCCTCGGCCCGATCCTGGGGCCAACGGTCGGCGGCTATCTGGCCGACGAATGGTCGTGGCGCTGGATCTTCTACATCAACCTGCCCGTCGGGATCGTCGGCTTCTTCATGGCCAGCGTCTTCATGTTCGACTCGCCGTACATGCGCCGGGCCGCGCGGATCGACTGGTGGGGCCTGGGGCTGATGATCGCGGGCTTCGGGTGCCTTCAGCTCGTCCTTGACCGGGGCGAGCGACAGGATTGGTTCGAGTCGCCGACGATCGTCGCGATGGCGATCGTCGCCGTCGGCGCGCTCGCTGGCTTCCTGATCCGCGAGTTGACGGCCAGCGAGCCCATCCTCGACCTCACCGTGTTCACCGACCGCAACTTCGCCACCGGCGCCACGCTGAGCACGATCGTCGGCTTCGGCACGTTCGCCGGCATGTTGCTGGTCGCCGTCTTCACGCAGAAGCTGCTCGGCTACGACGCGTGGACCTCGGGCCTCGTGCTGGCGCCCGGCGGTCTCGGCAACATCTTCTCGCTGTTCGCCTCGGGGATCGTGACGCGCGTCGACCAGCGATTGATGCTGGGGTTCGGATGCCTGCTCAATGCCGTGAGCCTCTACATGATGACCTCCCTCACGCTCGGGATGGATTACTGGGCCCTGGCGCTGCCGCGTTTCATCCAGGGGTTTGCGGCCGGTTTCATCTACGTGCCGCTCTCCACGCTCACGCTGGCCACGATCCGGCGCGACAAGCTCGTCAATGCCACCGCCGTGTACAGCATGGCTCGCAACCTCGGCGGCAGCGTGGGCATCGCGGTGGTCACCACGCTGCTCGCGCAGCGGAGCCAGTTGCACCAGACCACGCTCGTGAGCCACATCACCGCATGGGACCCGGCGACGCGCGAGCGCCTCGCGCGGTGGGCGACCCACTTTATGACCGCCGGCAGTGACACCTTCACCGCCGAGCGCCAGGCGGTGGCCATGCTCTATCGCGAAACGGTGGCGCAGGCCCAGCTCCTGGCCTACGCGGACGACTTCTGGCTCCTGGCGGTGATGTTCACGGCCGTGCCGCTAATCCTGCCGTTCATGCGTCGCATCCGGCTGGGGTCGCGGGGAGCGGCTGGGGCCCAGGCCACCGAGCGCTCGCCGGCCCGCGCCGTGGAGGGAAACGCCCTGTGACAGCGTGGATCTGCGCGTTCATGCACAGATTTCTTGCGGCTGTTCGGGCACTCTGCTAGTGTCGCGCCGTTGCTGGCGGGTGCCCACGAGGGCCCAGGGAAGGCGGTAAGAGCCCGCTGCGACCCCATCACTGTAAGGCATGAAACCAGCCATCGACGCCTCATAATGATGCTGCCACGAAATGTGAGCTCACGGCGGGCGGCGGGGATTTTGCGAACGGTCTTTGACCGCCTCGGGACCGGGTTCGCGTTCCGTCTCTGGGACGGGACGCTCGTAGAGGTTGGGCACGGCGCGCCCGTGTGCACGGCCGTCGTGCATCGGCCCGAGACGTTCGTGCGCCTCATGCGCGATCCGACCCCGCTGAACTTCGCCGAGGCCTACGTTGAAGGCGCCCTCGACCTCGAGGGCGATCTCTTCGCCGCGATGAAAGTCGCCGACGCGATGGAGGAGATCCGGCTGCGGTTGCGCGATCAGTTACGGCTCTTCGTCGCCCTCTGGCGGAACTGACGTGGCCGATCACGACGTCATCGTCGTCGGCGGGGGACCGGGCGGAAGCACGGCGGCGTGGCGGCTCGCCCGGGCCGGCCTGCGGCCGCTGCTCCTCGACGCCGCAGTGTTCCCGCGCGTCAAGGTCTGCGCGGGCTGGGTGACCCCGGAGGCGCTGGCCGATGTCGAGGTCGACCCCGCGAAGTACCCGCTCACCATCCAGCCCTTTACCGCTTGTGGGTTCGCGTTCGACGGCGCGCGCCACGAGACGCGCTGGCGCCGGCCCGCCAGCTACGGCATCGTGCGGAAGGAGTTCGATCACCATCTTCTGGACCGGGCCCGCGCGGCCGGCGCCGATGCGCGCGAGGGCGCGCGGGTCACCGCCGTCACTCGCGAGAGGGACGAGATCCGCGTCGTGAGCGAGCGCGGTGTCTTCACGGCCCCGGTCGTCATCGGCGCGGGGGGACACCACTGCCCCGTGGCGAAGGCCTTCGGAGAGGTGTCCGAGCAGGAGGAGGTCGTGATCGCCCAGGAGAGCGAGACGCGCGTGCCGCCCGAGCGTCTCGATGCGCTCCGCGACGGCGCGCCGGAGCTCTACCTGGAGGCGGATCTCAAGGGCTACGGCTGGTACTTCCCCAAGGAGGATGTGCTCAACGTCGGGATCGGGGTCATCTCCGGGCCGGGCGTGGACCTGCCGCGACGACGGGACGCGCTGCTCGCGTCGCTGCGCACGTCGGGCCGCCTGCCCGCCGACCTCCGGATCGAGCCGTTCCGCGGCCACGCGTACGTGGTGCGGCGCCGTGCGCCGCGACGGCTCGCCGGCGACGGCTTCTGTCTCGTCGGCGACGCCGCCGGGCTGGCCCGCGACCTCAGCGGCGAGGGCATCGGACCGGCCATCCGGAGCGGAATCCTCGCGGCCGAGGCGGTGGTGGCGCGCGTGCGGGAAGGGATCCCGATCGACTCGTACGCGCAAGAGATCGTGCGTCGTTACGGACGGGGCGAGACCGGCTGGCTCGGCCGCCAGCTCGGCCGCCTGCCCGACGCCTGCGCGCGAGTGCTGGTGCGGGTCATGTTGGCCACGGGCGCCACGCGGCGTCACGTGGTCCTCGGGGGGATCTTCGGGATGCGGGAGGTGCCGTCATGAAGCCGCGCGGCAAGGCCGAGGACGCCCGGGCGATCGCCCACCACTACGACGTGTCGAACGAGTTCTACGCCCTCTTCCTTGATCCGCTCATGGTCTACACCTGCGCGTACTACCGGGACCCGGACGGAAAACTCGAGCAGGCCCAGCAAGACAAGCTCGACCACGTCTGTCGCAAGCTCGAGCTGCGCGCCGGGGAGACGCTGCTCGACATCGGGTGCGGCTGGGGCAGCCTGGCGATGTGGGCGGCCCGACACTACCGCGTGCGCGCGCACGGCGTGACGCTCTCACGAGCCCAGGCCGACTACGCCACGGAGTGCATCCGCAGGGAAGGGCTGCAAGATATTTGTCGCGTCGAGTACCTCGACTATCGTGACCTGCCCTCGGACGTCATCTACGACAAGATCGCCGCGGTCGGTGTGATCGAGCACGTCGGGATCCCGAACTACCCGGCCTTCTTCGCTGGCGTGCGCTCCCGGTTGAAGGACGGCGGCCTCTACCTCAACCACGGGATCGTCCACGACTTCCACTGGAAGCGCACGAGCCAGACCGAGTTCCTCTACCGTCACGTCTTCCCGAACGGTGACCTGGCCGGCCTCAGCGAGACGCTCACCGAGATGGAGCGCGCGGGCTGGGAGATCATGGACGTCGAGGGGCTACGCCTGCACTACGCGCGCACGTGCCGGCACTGGGTCGAGCGGCTGTGCGCGCGGGCGGACGAGGCCCGGGCGCTGGCGGGGGAACGCACGTACCGGACCTGGCGGCTGTATCTGACCTGCTCGGCGGTCGCGTTCGAGGGCGGCTCGCTCGGCCTCTATCAAGTCCTCATGCGGAAGCACCGTGACCCTCTGGTCGGACATGCGCCACGAACGCGCGAGCCGCTCTACGAACGAGGACCGGCGTGACCACCGGTTCGGCCAAGGAGCAGACGTGGGCCGTCAGATCCTGATCATCGCGATCAGCTCGCTGGTCTTGACGCAGATCGCCGTGTTCGCGACGTCGATCTACCTGCATCGCGCGCTCGCGCACCGGTCGCTGTCGCTGCGGCCGATCGTCGAGCTTGTTTTCAGGATAGCACTGTGGCTGGTGACGGGCGGGAGCCGCCAGCAGTGGGTCGCAGTCCACCGGAAGCACCACACGTACACCGACCGGGAAGGCGATCCGCACAGCCCGCTGCTGCTGGGCTTCTGGAAGGTCCAGCTCGGCAATGTGTACTACTACATCCAGGAAGCGCGCAATCCGCGGACCGTCGCGACGTTCGCTCCCGACCTGACCCCGGATCGATGGGAAAAAACCGTGTTCTCCTGGGGATGGACGGGGCTCGGGCTCGGCGTGGCGCTGGTAGCGCTGGTCATCGGTTGGTGGCAGGCGGTGGTCGCGATGCTCGGGCACGGCATCCTGTTCGTCGGCGTGATCGGCCCACTGATCAACGGACTGGGGCACTGGACCGGCGCTCAGAACTTCCGGAACACGGCCTACAACTCACGGGTCCTCGCCTGGCTGACCGGCGGCGAGAGCCTGCACAACAACCACCACGCCTTCCCCCGGTCGCCGAAGTTCGGCCTGCGCCGCTCGGAGCTGGATCCCTCGTGGCTCGCCATCCGGCTGCTCGCGGCCGTGCGCCTCGTCGCGATCGTGAGCGCGCCGCTCCGGACGGCGCGCGACCGGTAGGGCGGCATCCGGACTGACGGTGATGGCTGAAGGCCCGCTCGACCTGACCCTCGAGCTCGCGCCCCGCGCGCGCTTCGACGTCGTCGAGCTGCGGTCGCGCCTGCCGATCGAGTATCGCGACGCCCTCGCGCCCTACCCCTACTGCCTCTACTGGTCGGCGCACACCACGGCGGGCTTCCTGGATCGAAGCCTCATCGCCCGTCTCGGCCCGGCGCGCGTGCCCACGTACGTCGACGCCCTGCGCCACATCTTCCCGGAGGGCGCAGGCTACGCGCACGACCGACTGGAACGCCGGCTGGACCTCGACGCCGCCCAGCGCGCTATCGAGCCGCGCAATGCCGATTCCCACCTGGTCTTCATCGCGGGCGGGCTCCGGCCCTGCGTGACGCATCCGAACCGTCCTGGCGAGACCGTGTGCTTCGTCGACCTGGATGGAGTCAAGGAAGGGCGGCCCCGCCGGCGGCTCACGCGCGTGATCGGCTTCCGGCACGAGGCGATCGTCGCGCACACGCGCATCGACGTTCCCGTGTCCCGCCATCCCATCGAGTCCGTCAACCTGAAGGACCCGAAGCTCGGCATCTACGACCACCTCGCCGACTTCGTCGCGCGCGCGGGCGTCGGCACGGGCCGCCTGCACCTGGCGCTCGATCCGGGCGAGCGGCATGCGGCGTTGACGGTCAATGAGTTCGAGACGCTCCTCATGCAGCACGACCTGGCGGAGGTGCTACGAAACCCGCTCCGGTTCGTCGCCAGGCAGTACAGAAGCGTCCTGGCGAACCCGCGCTCCGTGCCCGGCAAGGCGCTGGGCTTCGCCCAGTACGACCTCGTCCGCGTGCTCAACTCTGGACTCGACACGCTGCGTCTTCAAGACTCGATCGTGGAGAAGGTGCTCGCGCGAACCCTGGCCGTTCCCGCCGCCCGGTTCTTCCGCATGCGGCGCTCCGTGAACCTGCTCGTCGCCGAGTGCGAAGACAGTCGCCGCGGGTTCGTGGAGGGCCAGTATCAGAGCCCGATCCTCGTCCAGTGGCAGCGCGGCCACCGCGCGACACGCGCGCTGCACGTCACGTTGACCCGCCTGGAATAGCGCGGCGACGACTCAGGCCTGCTTGGCCTCCAGCTCGGCCCAGCGCGCGTAGAGCCGGTTCACGTCCGCCTGAGCGGCCTCGAGCGCCGCGGATCGCATCTGGAGTGCTGTCGGGTCGGAGGCGATCGCCGGGTCGTCCACCTCACGCTGGCACGCCTCGACGGCGCGCTCGGCGGCGAGGATCGCCCGCTCCATGCCGTCCCACTCGCGCTGCTCGCGATACCCGAGACGCTTCGGCCGCGGGCGCTCGCGCGCGGACGCTCGCTCCGTCGCCTGGCGCGGCGCCGGCTCGGCAGCGCTCTGGACCGCTTCCCACTGCGCGTAGTCGGCGAACGTCGCCGTTCCGCCCTCGCCGTCGAGGGCGAGGATCATCGTGGACACACGCTCAAGCATGAAGCGGTCGTGGGTGACGAGGACGAGCCCGCCGTCGAACTCCGCGAGGCTGTCCTCGAGCACTTCGAGCGTCGGGATGTCCAGGTCGTTGGTGGGCTCGTCGAGGATCAGCAGATCGGCGGGCTCGCGCATCAGGCGCGCGATGAAGATGCGGGCCTGCTCGCCGCCCGACAGGCGGCCGACGGGCACCTCGAGCTGCTCGGGTCGGAACAGGAAGCGCTTGGCCCACGAGGCGACGTGGACGCTGCGGCCCTGCCACGTCACCGTGTCGCCCTCGGGCGCCAGCGCCCGGCGCAGGCTCTGCGCGGGATCGAGGCCGCCGCGCTCCTGCTCGAAGCGGACGACGCGCAAACCGTCCGCGCGCTCGATCACGCCGGCGTCGGCCGGTAGCGCGCCCGAGATCACGTTCAGGAGCGTCGTCTTGCCGCTGCCGTTCGGGCCGATCAGGCCGACGCGCGTGCCGGGTGTGATCGCGAGGTCGAGGTCGCAGACGAGCCGCCGGCCGCCGAGCGATTTGCTCACGCCGCGCGCGACCAGCAGCCGGCGTGTCCGCCGCTGCGAGGACGTGAAGTCGATCCCCGCCGCGGCCGTGACCCCACGCGCCCGGCCGTCCTCGAGCTCCTCGATGAGCCGCCCCGCCTCCTTGATGCGCCCCTTCGCCTTGGTGGAGCGCGCCTTGGCACCGCGGCGGAGCCACTCGATCTCGCGCCGCACGGTGTTGGCCAGCGATTCCTGATAGGCCTGCTGTCCACGCAGAAACTCGTCGCGGCGCGCCAGGAACTCGCTGTATCGCCCGTCGGCCTCGAACAGGCCATCGGGATAGACGCGGTTCAGCTCGAGCATGCGCGTTGCCACGTGCTCCAGGAAGTAGCGATCGTGGCTCACCACGAGGCATGCCCGCGCGCGCTCGGTCAGAACGTCCTCGAGCCAGAGGATGCCCTCCACGTCGAGATGATTGGTGGGCTCGTCCATCAAGAGAATGTCGGGCGCGGCCGCCAGCTCGCGCGCGATGGCGAGCCGCTTCCTCCAGCCACCCGACAGCGTGTCGACGTCCGCGCGACCGTCCGCGAACCCGGCGCGGCCGAGAGCCTGCGCGATGCGGCCGGGCCGATCCTCCTCGTCCACGCCGGCCAGTGCCGCCATCACGACGCCGCCGACGGTGCCGCCGGCGGAGAAGACGGGGTCCTGGGGCACGTAGCCGACACGGACGCCGCCGCGGAGCGAGCGCGCGCCGCGGTCGGGCGTCGTGACGCCGGTCAGGATCTTGAGGAGCGTGGACTTGCCGGAGCCATTGGGGCCGACGAGCCCGGCCTGGTCGCCCTCGAACAATCCGAACGACAGATCGTCGAAGAGCGACCGCGACCCATAGGCCATGCTGACCGCCTCACAGCTGAGCAGGAGCGGGCGGGCCATCCGGCGCTACTTCTTCTTCTTCTTCGGCTTCTTCTTCTCCTTCCGCATGTTCTGGCCTTTCGCCACGGGCTCACCCCCTCTCGTGGGTCTCTTCGGTGATTATAATTATAGATGCCCCGGCGGCCAGCAGACGAGAAGGAAGACGAGGAGAAGGGCCGCTCAGGCGGCGGCCTGCGCCACGGTCGGTCCGTCGCCGCGGAGCGTGGTGCGACGCATGTCGCGCGGCTCGTGCGCCGGGAAGGGCCGGGCGCGGTGCATGGTCTGACGGTTGTCCCACATCACCAGATCACCCACCCGCCACTTGTGGGCATAGACGAACTCGCGCTGGGTGGCGTGCTCGACCAGGTCGCGCAGGAAAAAGCGCGCCTCCGGCACCGGCCAGCCGACGATACTCCCCGCGTGCGAGGACAGGTAGAGCGACTTGCACCCCGTCCCGGGGTGAACGCGCACGAGGCGCTGGCGCACCGGCTTGAAGCGCGCGCGCTCCTCGTCGGTGAAGTCGGTAAAGCCGAGCTGCTGCCGCGAGAAGATCTGCGAGTGCTCGCAAATCAGGTCCTCGACCTCGGCTTTGCTCTCAGCGTCGAGGGCGTCGTACGCCGCGCGCATGTACGCGAACTCGGTGTTTCCGCCTCTGGACGGGATGCTGCGGGCGTGCAGCAGCGAATACTTCGCCGGAATCACCTTGAACGAGCTGTCGGAATGCCACAGGCGATTGCCGAGGGCGAACAGCCGCCGGCGGTCGTCGCGGGCGAAGACCTTGTGATGCTGGTCGAGATTGGACACGTCGGCGAAGGTGGTGGGCAGGCGGTATTCATCCGGCGCGCGCAGGCTCGTGCCGACCGCGTGCTCGATGTCCCCCAGGCCGCGGGTGAAGGCGAGCTGCTGGTCGTCGTTGATGGGCTGGTCGTGGAAGACCAGCACGGCGTACGTGTCCATGCCGGCATGGATCGCCGCCGCCTCTTCCGGGGACAACGGCTTGGTCATGTCGACGCCTTCCACTTCGGCGGCGAAGCAAAGACCGATCTGGCGCGTCGTCACGGGCATTGAGCGGCCTCCCTCTCGGTTTGTCCCGATTCTAGAGCCTGCGGGCCCCCACGGTCACGTCGCTCAGGAACTCTCGCAGCGCCACGAGCAATCCCGCCGGGTTGTCACCCTGCACGGTATGGCCGGCACCCTCCACCTTCACCCAGCGACCGTCGGACAGGGTCCGGGACA
>Ga0209701_10002359_pt1 | contig 12266 bp, 11 predicted proteins | sample CZO8metaG_4_FD_188356 | JGI IMG/M metagenome (GOLD analysis project Ga0209701, IMG submission 188356) | Vadose zone soil microbial communities from the Eel River Critical Zone Observatory, Northern California, USA - CZOApr15con2H3.8 metaG... | ecosystem: Environmental > Terrestrial > Soil >...
CGTGTTGATGTTCGCCGCCTTTGTCGGTTCCGCTGTCGTTGCCCTGGTTCAGTACAAGGCGAGTTTCTGGTCGATCTTGCTTTCTTCAGAAAAGATCGTTTCCGCCGGTGAAGTCGCGGCCTGGCGCTTGAAGTGGATGGTGGTTCCCGCGGCGATTGTCGCTCTCTGGAGCGGCCGGCTCTTGATCCGAAGTATCGAAAACTCTTCCACTCGATTCGGCGGCTTGCGTTTGGCTCGCGCAGGTTTCGTCGTATCAGCCGCGGTGACAGTCCTGATTGCGACGCTTATAGGTATTACGATTCCAGTGAGACTTGAGCGACGTCAGTGGGGTATTGACGCAGGTTACTACGCACAGGCGTACACGATTCAACGCGCTTTGCTTGAGTATCGCGACCTGCATGGAACGCTGCCGTCGACCTTGTTGGATCTGAAAGAATTACCCGATCCCGATGGCACTATCGCTGCGGCGCTGAGCCATTTGGATCCGAATGCCTACAGACCAACTGCGTTGCTGGCCTCTGCGACGACGAAGGCCAAGCCGCGATCAATCCGCGTCGGGGCGTTCCGCAATTCTCCGGCAAGCCCGGCCGCCGATGCATTGCTTGGCAACGGCCTTTCGTTCACGAATTACGAATTGCGTCTGCCGACCGAGCACAAACTATTCAGCACCGATGACGACTTCATCATGCGCGATGGTTTGATCACGAAGGCCTCCGATCCTCCACCCGCGTCGTCAGCTTCAAGCCGCCCGACCCGACCATAAGCGTCATGTCACTGTTTTCCTGGTTCCGTCGGCAGAAAGAAGATCCTGAGCTGGCGCGTCGCGCTGCTCTGCGGCGACACGGTCGGATCGGCGATGCGACGGTGGTCGAAATTGACGCGGACGCCGATGGCATCGTGACTCTCTCTTACAATTACACTATCGCCGGCGTCGATTATCAATCATTTCAGCATCTGGACGCCGAACAACTCAGCCGCAAACACGACTACCTTCCCGGCGCCAGAGTTCAGCTCCGCTACGATCCGCAACGTCCCGCGAACTCAGTTGTGGTTTGAGTGAGTCAGTTGTCAGTAGTCAGTTGTCAGTGGGTGTGGTACATAGAGTGGGGAGTACTGACTGACGCGCTGAACCGGAACGACTGGCGAGCAACCACGGACAACTGACGACTGGCAGTCTTCATGTTTCGCAAAATCCTAATCGCCAATCGTGGAGAGATTGCCGTGCGCGTGATTCGGGCCTGCCGCGATCTGGGAATCGCGCCGGTCGCGGTTTTCTCGGAAGCCGACGCGAGCGCTCTGCACGTGCGCATGTCCGACGAAGCCTATTGCATCGGCCCGCCAACCTCCACGCAGAGTTACCTGAACATCGCCGCACTCATCACTGCCGCAAAGAAATCGAACGCCGATGCGATTCATCCCGGTTACGGCTTTCTTGCAGAGAACGCTGAGTTCGCCGCCGCGGTAGCTGTCGCGGGTCTGACTTTCATTGGCCCAACTGCGGAAGCGATGCAGGTGATGGGTTCCAAGACCAGCGCGCGTCGCGCCGCGATTGCGGCGGAGGTGCCCATCGTGCCGGGCACGACGGAGCCTTTGAAAGGTCTTGCGGAAGCCCGAGACATCGCTGCGCAACTTGGCTATCCCGTGATGCTGAAGGCCGCGGCCGGCGGCGGCGGCAAGGGCATGCGACAAGTCGCCGCGGAAGGCGAACTTCACTCGGCTCTTGAAACCGTGACCTCGGAAGCACAAGCCGCGTTTGGCAGCGCGGAGGTCTATCTCGAAAAGGTTGTCGACCGCCCACGCCACATCGAGATTCAAATCTTTGCCGATACGCAGGGCCATGTGGTGCATCTCGGCGAGCGTGAATGCTCGATTCAACGTCGGCATCAGAAGGTGATCGAAGAATGTCCTTCGCCGATCAACGATTCTGACTTGCGTCAGCGAATGGGCGAAGCCGCGATCCGGATCGCCCGGGCAGTGAACTACGTCGGCGCCGGCACGGTCGAGTTTCTTTTTTCCGATGTCAGCCGCGAGTTCTACTTTCTGGAAATGAATACGCGTTTGCAGGTTGAGCATCCAGTCACGGAGCTGGTCACTGGAATTGATCTGGTGCGCGAGCAAATCAACGTCGCGGCCGGAGCGGTCTTGTCTTTCCGGCAGGAAGATCTGCGTTGGCTTGGGGCTGCGATCGAATGTCGCGTCTACGCCGAAGATCCGGAAAACAGATTTTTCCCGTCGCCGGGGAAGATTACATTCCTGCGCCCGCCCAGCGGCCCGGGAATTCGCGACGACAGTGGCGTCACCGCCGGCGACGAAGTCTCGATCTACTACGACCCGATGATTTCGAAACTCGCCGTGTGGGGAAGCACGCGCGCCGAGGCCATCGATCGAATTCGGCGCGCCCTCGATGAATACGCGGTGGGCGGAATCAAGACTACGCTGCCCTTCTTTCGTGAGATAGTGCGCGACGAAGAGTTCATCGCCGGACATCTCGACACCGGATTCATTTCGCGCTTTAACGAACGCCGGCAGGAGATCGGACCGGAGCGCCCGCAGCTTGCGCGCGGAGCGCAGGTTTCCAGCCTGCGGCAAGACATGGCCCTTATCGCGGCGGCGCTCTCATACATGCGCGCTCACCGTGAAGCGTCGCGAGACTATCAACCGCGCGACCAAAGCAAATGGAAATTGGCCGCGCGTGCCGCGGGACTAAATCGCGAGCCAGGCAGGAGGTCTGAGCGCCGTTAGGCCGTAATATTCATAGCTCTCCAGGTCCATCAGTCTTGCAAAGCTCCGTCAGGAGCGAAAAGCACATTACGCTCCTGCCGGACCTGAGACGTGAAATCGACATGCGGGGCTATAAATATCTCGCTCCTCCGGAGCGATGATTTCGGATCGCGAGCGCATCTTTAAGAAATGAGACTACACGCCACCATCGCCGACTATCAGACCGACATCCTGATTCACGATGATGGTTCGCGCGTTCACGCTGAGATTGATGGCCGCGAATACACTCTCGATGTCCGCGAAAGCGGCAAGTCGGGTTACGTGCTGATGGCCGATGCCGCTGTCTTTGACTGCCGCGTTGACGGCCGGGCTGACGCCGGAAAATCGATTAGGGTCATCGTGGGCGCAACGGAATACTCGGTCACGCTCGACGATCCGAAACGCCTGCGTGGCGCTTTCGGCGCGGTCGCGCCCGCCGACGCGGCGGCCCGCATCGTCGCACCCATGCCCGGCAAAGTAGTGCGCGTACTGGTAAGCGTCGGCGACCAAGTTGAAACCGGCGCGGGCATAGTCGTCGTCGAAGCGATGAAGATGCAAAACGAAATGAAATCTCCGAAGATCGGAACGGTAGTCACGTTGAATGTTGAGGTCGGCGCGACCGTGAATGCGGATGATGTGCTGGCGATCATAGAGTAAGGATGAAGGATGAAGGCGGAAGGATGAAGAAGAGCATTTCCAGTCGCGATTCCTTGAGCACACACCTCGAAACATGAACAGCAAAGCCAAATCAGAGCAGATTTCATCCTTCATCCTTCCGCCTTCATCCTTTCGTGTTTTGCTCTGGGACCTCGACGGCACGCTGGTGCGCGGGCGGCGCTTCGGCGCGTTCAAGGATTACACCGTGCCGATGCTCGAAAAAGTATTTGGCACGGCGGGAAGTTTGCACGGTTTGGTAGTTTCCGGCATGACGGACTTGCAGATCGTCGAGGAAGCTCTGCGCAGCGAAGGCATCACGCGCGAGCAGATCAATTCGCGCCGGGACGAATTGCTAACGTGCTACATGGATGAAATGAATCGGGCCATGGGCAACGGCATGCAAATTCTGGAAGCGATGCCCGGCGCCCGCGAAGTCTTGCAAGCGGTGAACGAACACCCGTGCTATGCTTCCGCGTTACTCACCGGCAACATCGAGCCGGCCGCGCAGTTGAAAGTGAAAATTACCGGGCTGGCGGAATTCTTTCAGCTGCCCGGCGCCTTTGGCAACGAATCGTTTGACCGGCGCGATCTGCCGGCGATCGCCGCGCAGCGAATCAACGAGCATCTCGGCGAGAAGTTTGAACCCGAACAATTCATCGTGATCGGCGACACCCCCAACGACATCGCCTGTGCCCGGCACTTCGGCGCGCGCGTCCTGGCGGTCGCTACCGGCCGTGTTCATTCTGCCGAAGAACTGCGCGCGCACAATCCCGACGCGTTGCTGCCGGATTTGCTGGATGCTGAACTTGTGATACAGACACTCGACCAACTTTAGGCGAACAAAGAGTAGTCTCCTACTCTGGCAAGCGGTGTTCAGAGTACCGACTTTAGTCGGGCTTTTATCGAGCAAGAAAGAACCCAACTGGAGTTGGTCTTCTAAACGCCTCGAAATTCGGGCACTATCCGACCCAAAGCATGATCTTTTGATCTTTCCCTGGCGTGCGCGATAATACTGGAACCCCCTTTCGAATATTTGGTTTGCTCGTTCAAAGTGGACGAGGCAATTAAGGAAAGAAAGGTTGAAACATGCTCGTCAATTGGAATAAAGACCTCGAAGCCGCCCTCGCCGAAGCAAAAGCTCAGAACAAGCCGTTGTTGATTGATTTCTCGGCAGCGCCGGCTTGAGGCGCATGCGCTCGGCTGGAAGCTGAGTCTTACTCCGATCAGGAAGTCGCCGATTTCATTCATCAGAGTTTTGTGCCGCTCGAAGCTCACATCAAAGAGCATCCGGTGTGGTTCCATCGCTTCGACGCGCTGTGGACGCCGACCATTCTGATAATGGACTCCGGCGGCGTCGAGCGTTCGCGCATCGAAGGCTACTTGCCAAGGAATTGGTTTCGCGCGCGTTTGGAAATGGGTCTGGCCCGCGTGGCTTTCATGCAGAAGAAATGGACCGACGCCGAGAAGATCTATGCCGCTGTGGCTGAGAGCTACGCGGACACCGCCGTGGCGCCCGAAGCGATCTACTGGCGCGGCGTGAGCCATTACAAAGCTACAAATGATCACACCGGGTTGGGCGAGGTAGGCATTGAGTTGGGAGCGAAATATCCCGACAACGAGTGGACCCTGAAAAGTTTGCCGTGGGCGCATTGAGCGTGGAGATTTGAATTCGCCACAGATGAACACGGATTTACACTGATAAGGATTAGTTTTGCCTTTTTCTTATCCGTGTTTATCTGCGTGAATCTGTGGCTGATCAGATCCGGTGAAAGCCCTTCAAGATATCCTGGGTAGCGAGACGCAGAATCACAGGCCGGCCGTGTGGGCAGGTGGTCGGTGAAGACGTCAGCAGTAAACGATCGATTAGCCAGCGCATCTTTTCCGCGGCCAGCGGCATGTTCACTTTGATCGCCGCGTGACACGCGAGCGACGCCGCAATCTCGTCGCGCAAGGTCGCGCGCGCGTTCCCACGCTTTTCCGAATCAACCGTATCCAGAACTTCCGCGAGCATGTTGCGCGCCTCGCTCGCCGGCAGATCCGCGGGCGTCGCTTTGATCGCCACCGTGCGGCCGGACAATCGCATCAATTCAAATCCATAGCTTTCGAGTTCCGCCTCGACCGTGTCGAACGCGGAAGCCTGGGCTGGCGTCAGGTCGAAAGTCTCGGGAATCAGCATGGCCTGCGATTCGGCGCGGCGCGAGGTCTCGAGGCCGCGATACTTGTCGAACAAAACGCGTTCATGCGCGACGTGCTGATCGATCAAGAGCAAGCCTTCGCCGTCAGTCGCGATGATGAAGCTTTCGTCGAGCTGACCCAGCGGCCGAATGTTTGACGACAGCGATTCCACTGCGACTTCGCGGACAAACGTCAGGGCGGAGTTCAGCGGCGGCAAAGCGGGAGCCGTCGTCACGGGTACGTCCGAGGATTGATCCTCGGGAACAGTCGAAGCGCTCGGCATAGACGGCGCCGGAGCTGCGGCGGTCGCGGCGAAACTCGGCGGTGCGCTGGTCTCGGGCTCAGCGGGCGTGAACCCGATCCGCTCCTGCTGCGGTCGTGGCCTTAAGGCAAAAGCTTCGCGCGAGATCGGCCCCGGCTCCACCGCGGGGATTTCCATAGTCGCCGGCACATCGGAAAACGCCTCGACCTTGTCATTGCTCGCCTCCGGCGCCACCTCGATCGATGCGGGCGCGGCGTCTTTGATCTCAACCGCGGGTGCGTAACCTGCGCTGGCCAGGGCGGCGCGCACGGCTTCGCGCACGGCGTCGGCGACGGCGGCGGCGCGCCGGAAACGCACTTCCGTTTTGGCCGGGTGCACGTTGACGTCAACTTCTTCGAGCGGCACTTCGATGAACAACAGGGCCGCCGGATAGACGCCATGCGGCAGGATCGAGCGATAGCCTTCGGACAGCGCTCGGCCAATCAAGCGATCGCGCACAAAGCGTCCGTTCACGAAAAGAAACTGCGCATCGCGCGACGTGCGCCGTTCGCGCGGAGCGGAAACAAACCCACGCACGCGGGCAATCGGGGCGAGCGAAACGCCCGCATCCGGTTCGGATGATTCGTTATTGACTTCCAGCAAGCTGTCGAGAAACTGCGCGCCGAAGATTTGATAAGCGCGCTCGCGCACGTCCTGGGCCGGCGCCACCCGCAGCGTCTCGCGCCCATTGTTCTGGAGCGTGAAAGAAATCTCGGGATGGGCCAGCGCGTAATGCGTAACCAGATTCGTGAGGTGATAACTCTCAGTAGCTTCCGAACGCAAGAACTTTCGCCGCGCCGGCGTGTTGAAAAAAAGATCACGCACGGCGATCGTCGAGCCGCGCGGATGGGCCGCGTCTTTCACATCGCGCATGCGCCCGCCTTCGATGAATACGCGCGTTCCGGCAGCGGCCTCTTCACTTCGCGTGATCAATTCCACGCGCGCGACGGACGCAATTGACGCCAAGGCCTCGCCGCGAAAGCCGAGCGTGCCGATTGCGTTCAGGTCCTCAGCCTTGCTGATTTTCGAAGTCGCGTGCCGCTCGAAAGCCAGCACCGCATCATCACGCGTCATTCCTTCGCCATCATCCGTGATTTTCAAAAGCCGCCGCCCGCCGGCCTCGATATCGATCACCACGCGAGTCGCGCCGGCGTCGATCGCGTTCTCGACCAGCTCCTTGGCGACAGACGCCGGGCGTTCGACGACTTCACCGGCGGCGATAAGGTTGGAAATGTGATCGGCAAGGACGCGAATTTTAGACATAGAAATAAAAACCAGCCACAGAGGCATAGAGACACGGAGAAGAACAAGAATTCAGAGAGGTCAGTCTTATCGGTCTTTTATGCGAAAGATTCATGTCGGCCATGGTTTTGTTTATTTCGTTTGAGGCTCCATGTCTCTGTGCCTCTGCGGCCAATTCACAATTACAAGAACACAACCTGATGTTCTGTCGATCCCAAATCAATAGCGTCATAAATCCAATCGACAACGTAACTCCCGTGCCGCGACAGCAGCGAAGTGATGTTGATGCTCCGCTCTTGCAGCGCCTTGTTCGGATAAAGCAAGTCAAAGGCGCGCTGCAACTGGCGGTGCACGGCTTCGTCGCGGCCCACCTGCGCGCGCTGAAAGCGAGTACGCAGTCCATCAATCTGATAGTTAATCTTGCGCCGGCCGGTATCCAAAGCGCCGGCCAGCGTCGGGTCGACGCGGCGCAGTTGCTCCTGCAAGGCGTCGAGTTCCTGGTTGAATGTCGCGGTCGTATGATCGAACGCTGCGGAAGTTTCTTTGCCCAGGTATTCTTTGACGACGCGCGCAACCACGTAATCGAATCCCGCAAAAAAATCCGGCAGGCCGATATGATAGCGTTCCAGCGTGCGCCAGGTGTGCTTCTCAATTACGGTCATACTGGCGCGGTGGAGAATCGGCGTCGCCGGGCGTTCGAGCAGACGATACACCTCTGAGGTTTGCGCGAAATAAGCAATCTCAGCCGAGCCGCCATAGTACGCCACTGTCGGCAACAGAAAATCCTGCACGACCGCGCGCAGTGTTACGTTTGGACTGAACCGTTCTGGTTCGCGCAGGGCCCAGGCAGCGAGATCATCGCTGGAATACTCTGATGCTTGACTGGAACCCTGGCCCGCGCCCTTCGCGTGGTACTTGCCGTTCTCAGTCCGCGTCAGCGCGTGACGCCTTCCGTTTTCGTCATGCAGGAACAGCGGGAAAGAATTTTCCGACGGCGCCACCTGCGCGTGATAGCCGTCGGCTTCCAGCTCGCGGCTGCGTTTGGCAATCGCCAGCGCGATCTCTTGCGCGCGCGCGGCGGCCTTTGCATACAACGGCGCGGCCAGCTTCTTCAATTCCGGGTCCAGCGGATCGAGAAGAATCAAGCCCCGCTGCCCAATCAATGACGTTACCAGTCGCGCAAATGCGTCGCCATAATTCCGTCCGGGCTGATACGCCTCGCGCAAGAGCTTTTCAATATCTTCGCTGAACTCCGTCTGCGGCAGTGCGGCCAGAAGACCCTGGACCGTGTCGTCGATCGATTCGTCGAGGGCGACGCGACCCACCGGCAGTCCTTCCGAATGTATTGCCGGCGGCACGCTGACGCGACTGAGCGCGCAATCACGATTGATAAATTCGGCGTTCGCCACTTCCGCAAAATCGTGATCTTCGGTGGCGATCCAGAAAACGGGAACGGCCCTGACGCCACGCTGCGTCATGCACTCCGCCAACTTCACCGCCGAAAGGGCTTTGTAAATCGTGTAGAGCGGCCCGCCGAACAGACCTGCCTGCTGACCAGAGACGACCGCGAGACAGTCGGCGGCGCGCAACTCGCGAATGTTCGCAAGCGTCTCGGCGCTGGCGCCCCAGCCGCGATTCATCTCTGCGAGCGCGTCGCAGAGCGCGCCGCGATCGGTTTCGTAAGCGCCGAGAACTCGTTCAGCGCGCGCAGAGAGGTCGTAGTGAAAGCGGACCGCTTCAGGATAAAAGCGCTGCAGCGCCGCCGGGTCGCGGAGATAGTCGAGAAAGAGTCGCGTTTGCTGGGGGATTTGATCGAACGAAAGCGTCTCGACGCGCAATCCGGCTTCTTGCGGCGTGCTGTGACAGGCAGTTTCGGCGGTGATCAATTTTGGGATCGCTCCTGACGGATTATTCTACGCGTCGGATGTTTCATGTACCAGCGGCGTCTCAGAAGCCCGACCGTAAGGGAGGGCCACTTCCATCATCTCGATCTTGCTGGTAAGGTGCGCTCCCTTACGGTCGGGCTTCTGACACCTTCGCTAGCGGGGCCTTGCCGGAAGCGTCCATCGCTTCACGCAGCAATTCCGCGATTTCGTCTCGCCCCTCTTCGCCCGGTAGCTGCAATGGCGCGCGCACTGCGCCGCCGATTAATCCAGCCATCTCCAACGCCGCCTTCAGTCCGCCGATTCCGTAGGTCTTCGTAACCGCGCGCGCCAGCGGCGTCAACGCGGCTTGCAAAGCCGAAGCTCGATCGATCTCGCCGGCTTGAACGGCATCGTAGATCGCCACACAGAGTTGCGGAGCCACGCACCCCACCGCGAGGATTCCGGCGCGCGCGCCCGCTTGCAACGCTTCGCAGAACACGGTGCCGTTGCCAATCATCACGGCGAAATCGTCAGGCACAAGTCGAACTGTCTCGGCCAGCTTCGCGACGTCCGCGGAGCTGTCTTTGATGCCGACGATGTTTTCGTGGACGCTCAAACGCGCCGCGGTTTCCGGCTCGATCTTAATTCCAGTCAGATCGGGCATGCTGTAGAGAATGATTGGAATCGACGAGGCGTCGGCAACTCCCGTGTAATGACTCACAAGCGCGTCTTGCGAAATAGCAGAGCGATAATAGTGCGGCGTGATCACCAGCACGGCCTCGGCGCCGGCGCGCGCGGCCACCTCGATCTCTCTGATCGTTCCGTGTGTACTTTGCTGTCCGGCGCCGGCGATGAAGGCGAACTCTTCGGGAATAGCCTGACGCGCAGTCTCGATTACCTCGACGTATTCGCGTTCGTCGAGATTAACCCGCTCGCCGGTCGAGCCCAGAATGACGTAGCCCGTGATGCCGGTCGTGTTCCACTTCTTGAGGTTTTCGGCGAGCCCCCGGCGATCGAATTCGTCGTCCGCGGCAAACGGCGTAGTCACCGGCAGCAGGATTCCGTGATAATTGATTAGCATAATCCGAGCCGACATTTTAGCAGGGTTGCGGCGCTTTGATTAGGTCACCTATAATCCGTCTGGTTTTGGCCCAACGACAGAGAGGGAAAAATGCCATATCTAAAGCCTGAGCGTCCCGAAAAAGTCACCGCGCCGTCTTTGAAAGCCAGCAAGGAACGCGGCGAGCGTCTGGTTTGCCTGACCGCGTACGATTATCCCACCGCGCGCATCGTCGATGAAGCGGGAATCGATATCATTCTGGTCGGCGACAGTCTGGGCAATGTCGTGCTCGGTTACGGCAACACGGTGCCGGTCACGCTGGACGAGATTCTGATTCACGTAAAGGCCGTGCGCCGCGGCGTGCAGCGCGCGCTGCTGGTCGCCGACATGCCCTACGGGTCGTTTCATACCGGCGCGGACGATACCGTGCGGGCGGCATTGAGACTGATCAAAGAGGGCGAAGCCGAGGCGGTCAAGCTCGAAGGCGGACAAAAGCGCGTCAAGCTGGTGAAACGGCTGGTGAATGAAGAGATTGCAGTAATGGGTCACATCGGTTTGACGCCTCAGTCGATCAATCAACTCGGAAATTATCGGGTGCAGGGCAAGACCGCTGATGCCGCGCGGCGTTTGCTCGACGATGCGCATGCTTTGGAAGAGGCGGGCGCGTTTTCGATCGTGTTGGAACTGGTGCCGCGCGAAATCGCGCAGATGATCACTGAGAGTATCAGCATTCCCACGATTGGCATTGGCGCCGGAGTCGCTTGCGACATTCAGGTGCTCGTCTTTCATGATCTACTCGGGATGGCCTTTGGCAAACTGCCGCGTTTTGTGCGCGAGTACGCGAACCTGCGCGAAACGATTACTGATGCAGTCACGCGTTGGGCGGAAGATGTGCGCAGCGGATCTTATCCTTCCGAGAATGAATCCTACGGCTTGCCCGCTGATGCTGCCGCTGAATTGCATATCGAAACAAAGAAAGTGAAGACTTAGCCACGAAGAGGCACACAAGGCACAGAAGGATGCGTTCAGAGTTCAACCTTTAGGTTGCTGCCAGACGAACCACACAAGCTGAAGCTTGAACTCTGAACCATCCTTTTGTGCCTTTTTGTGGCTTAATCTCTTATGGAAATTATCAACCTTCGCCAGCGCATGATGTCCGTCGCGCGTCAGATTCGCCGCGAAGGGAATCGCACCATCGGGTTTGTGCCGACGATGGGCGCGCTGCACGCAGGTCATCTCAGCCTGGTGCAGGCGGCGCGCGCGCGGTGCGACGTGGTCGTGGTGTCGGTGTTCGTAAATCCCGCACAATTCGGACCCGAGGAGGATTTTGCTTCCTACCCGCGCGATCTGACGCACGATTCGGCCTTGTTGGACGAGTTCAAAGTCGATTACGTTTTTGCCCCGGCCGTCGCAGAGATTTATCCGCAAGGCTTTTCGACGTACCTCACGGTTGAGGGATTGTCCGACGGACTCGAAGGCGCGGCGCGGCCGGGCCATTTTCGCGGCGTGACCACGGTCGTCGCTTTGCTGCTCAACCTCGTCCGGCCGGACTTTGCCTTCTTTGGCCAGAAGGACGCGCAGCAGGCGATTGTGATCAAGCAGATGATTCGTGATCTGGCTTTCGATAGCGAGGTTGTTATTCTACCGACTGCGCGCGCCGAGTCGGGATTGGCCTTGTCTTCGCGCAATAATTATCTTGACGACGAACAGAGAAAAGCCGCGACGGTTCTGTATCGAAGCCTGTCGCGCGCGGCGGCTGCCTATGACGATGGCGAGCGAAACGCGGAGCGTCTGATAGAAGCAGTGAAAGCGACGGTTAACACGGAACCACTCGCGCGGATCGATTACGTCAGCCTCAACGACGCCGAGACGTTAGAGCAGTTGGATGAGCTTGGCGATCGGCCCGCTTTGATCTCGATGGCGGCATTTATCGGGAAGACCAGGCTGATTGACAACGCTGTCTTGGGCAAAGCGAAGAAGCAGGACGCGTCTGGAGCAGGAGCATGACTTTGCGTCTTAGCGTCTTTGCGTGAAATGATTTCTCGTGAAGCTATGGCGCAGACCGCTCGCGATAGCGAGCGGATAATCAAACTCAATGCACGAGTCGACCAAACAGAAAGCGCACATTTCGTTCACGCTCAACGGCGAAGCTGCGGAGGTCGCGTTCGCGCCGCACAAGACTTTGCTGGAAGTCTTGCGCGAAGAC
>Ga0209701_10002360_pt1 | contig 12263 bp, 9 predicted proteins | sample CZO8metaG_4_FD_188356 | JGI IMG/M metagenome (GOLD analysis project Ga0209701, IMG submission 188356) | Vadose zone soil microbial communities from the Eel River Critical Zone Observatory, Northern California, USA - CZOApr15con2H3.8 metaG... | ecosystem: Environmental > Terrestrial > Soil >...
TTCGCCGCGGGCTTGGCCGCCTTCGGGTTCGCCTTCTCAACGCCTTTTGGTACCAGGTGCGGGTCGCCTTCGCATTTGGCGGGATGCTCGAAAAGCTTGGCGTCGGGCGGCTCCAGGCTCACGTTGCTGTAGTTGAAGGTCACCTTGGTTCGGTTCGTCAAGTTCTCTGAATTTATTCTGATCGGGAAGCCTTTCAAGTCTTCCGCCTCGTAGAGCTTCATCTTGATGGTGACTGGGATGGGACTGTCGGGTACCAGCGTCAAGTTTTCAATCTTGCAGGTATGGCCGTCCACAGTTTCCTTCTCCTCAATGGGCGAACGTTCCACGTGGAATTTGCGGGAGAAAGGATAAGCGGCTGGGTCCGCCACTGGGAACATTGAACATTTCTGCGGATAAACCATCCAAGTTTTGCGCGTCTCGAGATCGGTGATGCGGTAATGGTCGGCGAACTCAATCCGCATGAGTTTTCCGGAGCGATGGATCTTGCGGTTGGTGTCTCGTCCGATGCCGCCATTCAGCGTCGCCGAAAATTGTTGGAACGACTGGAACGGGTTTTCCGCGGACGCCGCCGCGGGCTTGTCAGCCTGAGTTTCCTTATTCTGGGCCTGGACGCTCCCCATCACCACTACCAACAGCGAAGCCGTGAGAGCCAAAATCAACAAATGCCGGGTCATTCCTCTTCTCCTGGGTAAGAAAAAAGCCACGCTGTAAAACTACAGCGTGGCTCGTGAAAAACCAACCAAAGGTTTCGACTAGCGCTTGACGCTCGAACTGCCCGGCATACGCTTCTGCGGAGCTGCGCCGGCAAACGTGGTGCAGGTTCCGCTATTGAATACGTACTGGCCGAAGCCGTTGCTGAAGTAGTTCGCCCACAAGCAACCACCCGCCAAGTTCGGCTCGTGAACGAGATACTGGAGCGAGTAGTTAGCCCCGTACAGACCTTCGATCGGATCCGAGTAATCATCCACCGGAGAGATGAACGGAGCAAAGGTTGAACTCTTGCCGTGCTTGAAGCCGCCTACGTTGGAGTCAAAAGCCCCCCCGCAAGGGGCGATGAGGTGATGGACGCCGTGCAGGAAGACTGCCGGAACGGGAGCTCCCGGCGAGTTCCGAACGGAGGTAATGTTGTCACAAAAACCATCAAACGAGAAGTTAAAAACCTTGGCATTGGCGGCAAGGCTGCCGACCATCACCACAGCGAGTACCAAAAACATCTTTTTCATCGACGTGTTCTCCTGGAAGGTAGTTAGTTTCTACTGACGGGGATAACTGATTTTCTTAAGCTTTTCTGCAGGGCTCAAGGGGAAAGGCCCATGCAACGTGGAGAGCATCATCGTATGAGTCTGTTGGGTTGTCAATAGGAGAGAGTGATTCTTGCGAATAAATCGGCAACACATGCAAACATTTGCAGCTATTGGCGCTCGCATGGTGCAAGAGATCGCGTAAACGTTGCAAAAGCGGCTACGGGAGCGCAAAGTCAGCGTACTGCATCCAACCGAAGACTGACAACTTCGACAATGAAATTGTGAAGGGAAATTGTAAACGGCTACTCAGTTCGCGCTAGTCTAGCGATTCCCACCCAACTCCTCGGCCTTGTTGCGTTCTTCCGCGGCCCTCGACGCGTCCCCCAACTGCTCGTATGTGTCCGCGAGGTATTGGTGTGCTTCGATCGAATTCGGCTGCAGCTCGATCGCTTTTTTCAAATCGGGCAGCGCGTCCGAGGGTCTTCCGTCATGGGTCAAGAACCACCCCCGCAACAGGTGGGCGCGATAATGATTGGGACTGATTTCGATGGTCTTGCGGAATTCCTCGATCGCATCAGGCACGCGATCGATATGCGTGTAAACCGCTGCCAAGGAGAAGTGAGCATCCACCCACCGCGGATTACGCTTTACGGCCCGCTCGAAGCACAAGGCGGACTCCTTCCACTCCCCCTTATCGAACAACACCAAACCAAGCTGGTAGTGAGTCACACCGGAATCCGGATTTAGCTCGACCGCTTTTCTCAGGATCGGCAAAGCCTTTTCGTAGTTCTTCAGGCGGGTGTAGGCGGTGCCAAGTTGCCCGTAAGCTACCGCTGAGTCAGGCTCGGTCTCAAGTACCTTCTCCAGCTTCGGAATGGCCGCCTCGAATTCACCGATATCAACGTCCAGAATTCCATCGTGAAACACGTTGGCGGTTGCAATGCGTTCCTTCGGATCGACTCCTCCGACAATGCCCTCCCGTTCAACCAGCATATTACTGCTGGCCGCATAGCCGAGTGCGTTGAGTTTGGCTGCCGCCGCGGGATCGAGTTTCACCGAGTCCATTTCGGACTTCAACGTCGTGCTCCTGCGGAACGTCCCCAGCTGCGCGTTCAGGGTGTCGGCAATCGCCGGAGAAGACTCGGCCAGGTTTCGCTCGGCCTTCGGATCCAAACTCAGGTCGTAGAGTTCACGATGCGGCGCCAGGACGTATAGATACTTGCCGCTGCGCAGCGAACGCAAAGCACTCCACCGGAAACAATGATACGGATAGTCGGTTTCGGAGTAGATCGTGCGATCGGTGGCAGGCCGACCGCTCTTTGTGGGCCCGATCAGCGGCAGCAGAGACTGGCCTTGCATCGCCTTGGGCACAGAGAATCCCAAAACCTGCAACAGGGTGGGCGCCACATCCACCAGGCCGACCCGAACATCAACTGTCGGCGCGGTTTTGATCCCTCCAGTCTTGGTCCCACCCGCGCTGCTCACGGGGAGCTTGATCACCAGCGGCACATGGAGGGTTGAATCGTGCAGCAAAATGCCGTGCGAGCGCTCGCCATGCTCGCCAAAAGCTTCCCCATGATCGGCCATCACTGCGATCAGCGAGCCGTCATAAAGACGCGCGGCCTTCAACGAAGCGAAGAGCTGGCCCAACATCGCGTCGGTGTAAGCGATCTCCGCATCGTAGGGATCGGCAACCTTCGATTTGTACGGCTCCGGCGCGTCGTAGGGATCGTGCGCGTCATACACATGCACCCACAGAAAGAACGGGCCGCCCTTGGGCCGGCGCTTCTGAAGCCAGGCCTGCGCTCGAGCCACGACGTCGCCCGCACGGCGCTCTATCGACTCATAGCGGTTTTCGTGCGCCTGCTTGGTGTGGAACCCGGCATCATAGACATCGAACCCGCGTTCAAAACCGGGACACATATGTCCGGTAGGGTCCAGCACGATGGAGCCTACGAAGGCCGCCGTCCGGTAGCCCTGGCGGCGTAGCAGGTCGGGCAGATACGGCGTGGTCGCCTCCAACGCCATACCGAAGTCGTTGACGTGGTTGTACTGCGGATAAGTCCCGGTAAGGATCGTCGCATGCGACGGCGTGGTCAGCGGAACATGCGAATAGGCGCGCGCGAAGACGGCCGATTGCTTCGCCAACGCATCAAGATTCGGAGTCACGCCCCGATCCGATCCGAGAAATCCCATGCGGTCGGCACGCGTGGTGTCGAGCGTGATCAGGATTACATTGGGCTTGGGCTTCGGCTGCGGCTTTTTCGGTGTTTGTCCTGGGCTGATCGATACGACCAGGTGCAGAAAAAAGAAGCTGAGCAACCACTGACGACAGTGCATAGGCCGGAAAAGGCGAGTCTAACACAAGCAGATTTTTTGACGCCCGAAGCTTCCCGGCGTGATTATCAAATCCGCGCCGCGCGGCGGTATCGGCGCGTCGGATCGCATGTGAAGAATGCAGCACCGTTCGTAACAGCGGGCGGGTAACGGCGGGAATCTTGTATGCTTCGCGGCCTTCCACTAACTTTGCTTCAGCGCGTCTTTTGACGCTCTTTTGAGGTATCGGGCGTCCAGCATCGCCACTCTGGACGCCCTCAATATGGCTACGACGGGTCACTCTTCAGGCCTTACCTCCGCGCAACAAAATCTGCAGTAGCAGAAGCCAACGCCGGACGTTGGTGGTCATGAGGAAATTTTCTTTCACGTGCTCGCGCCCGTTCCTTCCCAGCTGAGCGGCGAATTCCGGATGTGTCAGCAGGTAGCGGATCTGGTACGCGCATCCTTCGACGGAATGCACCAGCACGCCCGTGAGCTTGTGGATGACCTGGTTCGGAATTCCGCCCACGGCCCCCCCGATGGTGGGCTTGCCTTTCCACAGGGCCTCGGTCACCGTGAGTCCAAAACCCTCCTTGAGTGACTTCTGCACGACCAGCGTCGAAGCACGTTGCAGAGCATTGATTTCCAATGCACACCAGGGAGGCAGGTCGAGAATGATCACGCCAGGATCGGAACCAACCGCTTCCTTGATTTCCTTGAGAACGACCGCTCCTTCCGGGTCGTCGCTCGCTCCGCCGCCCGCCAGCACCAGTTGGCAATCCACGTACTTTCTGGCGAGTTTGAAAGCCTGCACTACTCCCACCGGATCTTTGAGGCGATCGAAGCGCGAGACCTGGGTGATGATCGGACGCGAGCGGTCGATTCCGAATTCATCGCACACCTTTTGAACGAAGCTGTCGTCCAACTCTTTGTTCTTTTCCGACAAGGGGTCGATGCACGGATAGAAGAGGTATTGCGGATTGGGCAACTGCCGGGCAAACGACTGCGAAGAGAAAATTGCCGCATCGTACTGTTCGATGAACGGCCGCAGGAAACCCCACACCTGCGGGTGAGGATTCGATAGATCAATATGACAGCGCCACACCCATCGCGCCTCCTTGTCCTTTCGCGCACGGATCAGCGCCGCCGGTTGCGGGTCGTGGATTACCACCACGTCCTCGTTGAACTGCATGCGCTGCCGGTTTTGCTCGTTATACGTCAGGAAGATTTCCTGCGCTTGCCGGGTGAGTACGTACTCGCTGCCGTGGAGGGCATTGTGAAAGGCCTTTGTCACTTCGAAGAAGTCGTTGCCTCCGGTGATGATGTCCCAATGAGTGTTGACGTCCAGTTCGGCCAGGAGCGGGACCAACCGGTTCAGCATCTCGGCGACTCCTCCACCGACCGCCGTGGAATTCACCATCTTCAGGGTCTTGCCCGCGAGTCCGCGAGCCAGAAAACGTAGTTCTTCGATGACGGCTTCGCCCACGATGCTCCGGTAGTCGTCAAGGTGCGGCGCGGGCGCAGGCGCTGGTGGTGTGTCCCAGGTTCGAGGTTTGGCTCGGCGCTCCGGGCGCACCGGTACAACATGGCCCGACGACGAGTCCGATGACGTCGGGGTGCTGGCTTCGATTTCCTGCTTCAATGGCTCCATAGGTCTCTTCCGTAGAGCCGCCCTCCCAGCGGCTGTTGCATGGTCTGCCTCGCAGTGGAGGCAAGTGCCCCCCACGACAGCCGGCGGGACGCCGGCGCTACAAAATCTCTCTACGTCAGCGCTCTTTCCACGATCCGTACGATCTGCTGGCGGACATCTTCCAGGGTGGCCGTGTAGATGTCGATCCGGTTGAGCTTGCGCGCTGCCTCGGTTAACCCCACATCTTCGTGCAACCATTGTGAAAAATCATTCGACATGAGCTTGAGCCGCAAGCGCGCCTCGATGAAATGGTGATGAATGGAATGCACGCTCACGCGCCGCAGCCCTTCCGTGAACTCATGCATCGTGCGGCCTTCAAAGCTGGTCGGTAGCACGACGATGTCAGAGGCGCAAAAATAGAAAGTCTCGTCCGCGGCGCGCGCGGCGACCTTGGGATCGCCTTTCAGATATTTCTCCAGGATCTGGATGAATCGCTCTCGCAATGCCGCCAGCGAAGTGAATTCCCGCACATCCACACTGGCTAGCACTTCCGCCAGGCTCGGTTCGTTGCATTGCGCGAGCGTCCAGTGCGCGAAGTCGTTGGAAAAGCCTTCCCGGATGAAGTGATGTTCCTGCAAGGTTCGAAAGGTGTGCTGGAAGACGGAATCTTCCGGGCACTCGCGCAGCGCATCCAGCAACTCGGCGAGGGTATTCGCCTTGTATTTGGTGATGCGCAGCAGATGCGCCGAGGTATTGAAGTAGAACGGCTTCGCTGGTGTCCGTTGGAGAGGTGTCGTCGCCGATGCGGCCATCATTGGGTCACCACCATGGCGGTTTCGCCTCCCAGAGCACCACTTCCCCGGGTGGCCTCCAGCCATTTATTTAGAAAGTCAAGAAGTTCGTCCGGCGGCTTGATCCACGACTGCGCAGCCGTGTGGCGCCACCGCGGACGCACCAGCACGCTCAGACCGTGTCCTTGGATTGCCTGGAACGCGTGCTCGTCAGTTGCATCGTCTCCCAGATAAGCGGCTGGCGTGCCTGGTCCCACTTCACCCAGCAGCAGTCGCACTACGTCGCCTTTGTCCGCTTCCGGTGGTCGTATTTCAATACCTCCGTCGAAATCCAGCAACTCCAGGCCGGTGTGTTCGGCGATCGGTTTCCATCCCAGCAGCACGCGGCCTCGTAACTCTTCCACCCCCCACTCGCTCAACCCCCGCCAATGCACAGCAATGCTTCCGGTCTTGAACTCCGCCGTGTGCCGCAATTGCTGATAGCCCAGCCAACGGTCTGCATCCGACAAGGCATCGAGATAACCTTCCTCAAGCCTTAGCATTTCCACGCGGCCGTCTGGCTTCCGCCGTTGCATGCCATGGAGACCCCACACCTCAGGAAGTGGCTCAATGCCGAGAAGAGGAATCGTCTCGCTCGTGTCCCGTCCTGAGATGATGACCACGCGCGTGTGGCCGCCGCGGACGATCTCCTGCAAGACCTGCGCAATCCCGGAATACGGAAATGCCTGATCGCGTTCCTGACGAAAAGGCGCCAGCGTCCCATCATAGTCGAGCAGCAGCAGCGATCGCGGCGCTTGCGTCACCGATTTCAGAAACTGCTCGACATGAAGTTGCGTCTCTGGTTTCAGCACCTCTTCCTCTCCTTACCGCGGGTGTGGATTATGCAATGGACGCGCTCGCACGAAGTCGCTCTTGCGCATCTTCCGCAGCATCCATCCGGACCTCACAGAGTTCCGTTATTAGATTTCCTGCCCAGCGGTAAATGTTGTGTTCCTTAATGACCCGGCGCATACGCTGCACACGCAATTGCTTCTCTTCCGGCTCCATCTCCAGGGCAACTCGGATAGCTTCCGCCGTCTGCTCGATGTCGTACGGGTTCACCAGCAAAGCGTCCCGCAGTTCGCGCGCTGCGCCCGTAAACTGGCTCAGGATCAGGACGCCACGTTCGTCCCGGCGCGCCGCCAGAAACTCCTTGGCCACCAGGTTCATGCCGTCGTGCAACGACGTTACCAGGCAGAGATCAGCCGCGCGATAGTAAGGCGTGATCTCCTTGTGGCTGTGCTGCCGCTTCAGGAACACGATGGGTTTCCACTTATCCGCCCGGAAACGCCAATTGATCCGGTCGGCTTCGACTTCCACCTCTGCCAGGAGGTCGTGGTAGCGCTTGATGTGCGTCCGGCTGGGCGCTCCGATCTGCACGAAAGTGAATTTCCCCTGGTAGGTGGGGTTTTTCTCCAGAAAGCGCTCGACCGCAAGGAAACGCTCCAGGATTCCCTTGGTGTAGTCCACACGGTCCACACCAATCCCCAGGAACGTTGCTTCTACGCCCAGACCGCGCAGCAAGGCAGCGCGCTCCTCGTAGGTGAATCCCTGGTTGTCGTCCTCCGCCGGTTCGTCGTCTGTCAGATCCACACTGATGGGGAAAGGATGGACGATGGTGCGATGGTCCTGGCGCAACACGGAAAAGTGTTCCCAATCCACGCGTGATTCCACCGTACGGTCGACCGTCTGCAGAAAGTTGTTGCAGTGGGACTGCACGTGAAATCCGATGAGATCCGCGCCCAACAAGCCGTCCACGAGTTGCCGCTGCCAGGGGCAGATGCCAAAGGCCTCCGGATTAGGCCATGGGATATGCCAGAAGATAGCCACGCGAGCGTCGGGCCGCTTCTCCTTGATCATGCGCGGCAGCAGCGCAAAGTGATAATCCTGGACTAGGATTACGGGGCCCGGAGTGTCCTCGATTTCCTCCAGCACCGCGGCGGTGAACTTGCGATTGACCTCCTGATAGTGCTGCCAGTCGTCGGCGCGAAAAATGGGACGTGTGTGAGCGATATGGCAGAGTGGCCAAAGGCCCTCATTGGCGAAGCCGTAGTAATAGCCCTGCTCCTCTTCCTTGCCTAGCCACACTCGGCGTAGCGTATAACGAGGGTCATCGGGAGGAACCCGCAGGCGATCATGCGCGTCCACCACTTCCGCATCGGCGTCTCCGCTTCCATGCGCGATCCAGGTGCCATCGCAGGCGTTAAGCACCGGTTCAAGAGCCGTTACCAGGCCGCTCGGCGGCACAATTACGTCGACCGACTTCCCGTTCCTCTGATGGATGTAGGGCTCGCGATTTGACACCACAAACAGGCGAGCTCCATCCAGGCGAGTCCGAACCTGCACCGACAGGCGGTCGGCTGTCCATAGCGACTCACCCGCTTCCCGCAGGCGAGCTTCGTTCTCGGCGGCGAGACGGGCTTGGCTCAGACTGTGCGCCATGGTAGCTACTTCGCGAGCCAGCGGCCGGAAAATTTCCAGGTCCGGCATTTCCTGCCGCGAGGAAATTCTCCCGGTACGTAGAGCGCGCATCCATTGCGCCGCCCGTGCGATGGGCCCCGTGATGCTCCAGCGCACAATCAGCAACGTGATTAAAACGATGAGGAAGACCTGTGCCAGAACCCGCAAAAAGGTCTCCCGCCACACCCGCAAAACTTGCGCGCGTATGTAGCTGACGTCGTGAATGATGGCCAGTCCACCGACGAGTTGGTCCTTGCGGTGGAGAGGTACAGCGAGGATGTGAACCGGTTCATTCCCCAGGCGCACGAAAACGCCCTTGTTTTGATCCTCCGCCAGGGCTTCGATCACGGAGGAGGGGGTCGCTGTCAGCGTTTTGCTCAACTCCGGAGTTACGGCCACCAATTTCCCCTGCTGGTCGTAAACCGCAACCCCAAGCATGTGCTCGCGCTTCCCAAAGCGCTGCACAATCTTCTGCAATTCCCGGTCGGATCCTACCTCCCACGATCTCTCGACATTACCCGCGAGGCTCTCGCCCAGCAACTCGGCACGGCGTTCCACCTCGGTGCGCAAGCCGCGCTTTTCAGCCACCACCTGGTAGTAAGAAAAGGCGAGCGAAACCAGCGTCACCCCGACGATCAGGGAAATGATGAGCCGAACACTCAGCAGTCGCATGGAAAAAACCTCCCACCGCGAGTCTGGCAAGTTCCGGAAAGACGAAGGGAGCGCCAGCGCTTGTCGGGTTATGAAGGAAATGAGAAAAGGAGGGGAGCGGCACGAGCCGCCCCGCTCGCAATGAATTTAGGCAGCCGGCTCGATCGCGCTCACCCGAATTTGCCCTGTGGAAGCGTCCAGAATGCCGGTCACTTTCACGCTCTTATTGAGAAACGCTTTGGCCTTCTGCTGATCGTCGAGTTGGTAGGTCATTTTACCGTCCGCATCAGTCAGCACGAGTTTGTCCCCGTCTTTCACAATCTTGCCTGTGAATGTCTTCGTCTCTGATGCAGAACCTGGACTGTCCGGTTGCTGCGCCGGCTGCTGCTGGGCCGCCGCCGCATCGTTGTTAGGAGTTGTATTTTGAGCGATTGCCGGCTGCCAGATCAGGCCCAGGGCCACCATTATTACCGCAGCTGGCAACACCTCGAGTAGTGCTGCTCGTAGATTCTTCATAGCAGTCTCCTTGGGGAGGGATTTCTGTGATGCCGATGGAGGTGCAACTCCTCTGCCAAGTCGCGTCCCGAGCTCTAAGTCATTGAAGAGCAATCAGTTGTCGGGAGGCCTTGGAATTGGCGCAGTGCAAAGATGACCGCAAAGGAGAAAATTGTTCCGCATCAAACGGCAACCCAGGCCGAGCGGCCGGAATGTGAAAAAGGACGTTTCCGAGTAAGAATTCGGAAACGCCCGCAATCATGCGTGCCACGAAAACGCTTTGAAACGTTATGCCTGTAGACTCAACGAACTGCCCGAGGCAGAACTGTTCGACCCATTGTCAAACAGGTTCGCCACGAGTTGGTAGTTGGTAATCCCTCCGCTCGGCCTGCCGCCCGATGTCAATGGCGGTTGCGTGTGCGGCGGCAACGTGGTCGGCGGCAAGAGTGTCGGAGGTCCCGGCGGTAGCGTGTGCGGTGGCAGGGTGCTGATTGGGGGCAACGTGTTGGGCGGCGGCACAGGTGTGGGTGGCCCGAGAAACAGTGTGCCGATCGGCGGTAACGTGATCGGCGGCGGCACGTACGTTGGCGGCCCGGGTGGCAGTTGGTTGTGATGTCCGAACGTGTTGGCTAGATCCGTGAAGGCCTGCTTCGCGCCTGCCAGGTCTCCGGACTGGAGAGCCTGTCCGATTGCGGCGAAGTCCTGGGCGCGATCGGTTCTCTGGAAAGGATCCGAATTGCGGAACGGACCGTTCTGGCCAAGTGCCGTCAGAGCGTCATAGGCTTGCTGCGCCGCGTCCGCGTTTCCCGCCTGCAGCGCTTGTCCCAGCTGCTGGATGTCGGTTTTTCTCTGCTCTCTGAAATCCTGTCGTTGCTGGAAGATCGATTCGGCGGAGGCAGCATCGGTGTCGGCGGAATTCTGGGTTGCGCGTATGTTCACGATGAATGCCGGCAACTGCTGGGCATGGTTGTTGGCGTTTCCCTGAGTCTGTTGCAGGCTGGCAAAGGCCGCTTGCGCGCCCGCCAGGTCTCCTGATTGCAGGGCTTGGCCGATAGCTTCGAAGGTTTGCGCACGCGACGTGCTGGAAAACGGCTCTGCGTTACCGAACGGACCGCTCTGCCCCAGTGCCACGAGCGTGCCAAAAGCCTGTTGTGCCTTGCTCAGATCGCCCGACTGTAGAGCGCTTCCTAACTGACGAACGTCCGTGCGACGATCCTGATAAAAACTCTGGAGTTCCTGAAAAATCGAGACACTCGAAACGGCCTGTGTGGACATGGGTCTCTCCGGAATAACGAGATGAGGCAAATCAGAAAAGACTGTCTTGCCGTCCCTAGACTTATCGGTGAGCCGGTGGAGAAACTTTACAACCGTCCGACGAGGTTACTAACGTACCGCACGGGAGGGGTCTCAGAATGTCTCTAGCGGCAACGGGCTGATTCCTCTCAGTCCGGTACATGTTTCAGCACAAGATGGTCTTTGTCGCTAGAAACGCATTACAATGATCTCCTTCCCCAGAGAGGCGGTATTTATGTCCAGACTCCGCGCTTACCTCTGGTTGATTCTTTTCGTATCCCTGCCGGTTTCCCTGTTCGCCTGGGGGCCGATTGGCCACATGACGGTCGGTTACGTCGCATACCAGAACCTCACTCCAGCCGCGAAAGCCCGGGTTCGCGAGCTGCTCAAGCTCAACCCCGAGTATGCAAACTGGGATAAAGCCATTTCCGCAGGGACATCGCCCGACGACCATGACCTGATGGTCTTCATGATCGCCACCATTTGGGCGGACGACATCAAAGGCGATTCGAAATACTCCGACGATGGTCCCGATCCCAACACGCCCGATGGCCCGTCCTCCTCGCAAAACATCGGATACACCGATCTTTTCCGCCACCGCTACTGGCATTTCGTGGACACGCCGTTCCCCACTGACCTTCCCATCCCGACACCCAACGCCGAGACCCAGATCGCGGCCTTCCGCGCCGTGCTTGCTTCGGCGCAGCCCGACGATCTCAAGTCCTACGACTTGGTCTGGCTGCTGCACCTGATTGGCGACGTCCACCAGCCCCTGCATGCCGCCACGCGCGTCGCCGGATCGAAGGGCGACGCGGGCGGCAACGACGTCAAGCTCTTCGGGGACGCTTCCTCGAACCTCCATTCTTATTGGGACGACCTCCCCGGTTTTGACAGCAGTTTTTGCAAGGACAAGATCGACTGCTTGAATCGGGCCATGGTGTTAGGCAAGAGTCTGAAGCAGGCGTCGTCGAAGGCGGGCCACAACACCAACACTGCTACATGGATTCATGAAAGTTTCGAATACGCGCGCACCGAGGTTTACAAAACACCCATCGGTCCCGGAGAGGGCCCTTACTCGATCGTGCCTTACTCGCCTTACGACACCCGCGCGTTCCGGCTGGCCGAGAAACGCATCGCCCTGGCAGGAGCGCGTCTTGCCCAGGTTCTCAATGCTGAGTTGAAGTAGCCGGAGTTGAGGCACTCCGAGGGGGGTGAACAAGGCGGGAGCGCGCAGCTACGCTGACCGCTGGGCTAATCTGGCGCGCCCGGAGAGATTCGAACTCCCGACCTACAGCTCCGGAGGCTGCCGCTCTATCCAGCTGAGCTACGGGCGCGCGCCAATCT
>Ga0209701_10002361_pt1 | contig 12260 bp, 12 predicted proteins | sample CZO8metaG_4_FD_188356 | JGI IMG/M metagenome (GOLD analysis project Ga0209701, IMG submission 188356) | Vadose zone soil microbial communities from the Eel River Critical Zone Observatory, Northern California, USA - CZOApr15con2H3.8 metaG... | ecosystem: Environmental > Terrestrial > Soil >...
CTCCTGACCCTGACAGCGCTCAAGAACGTCGCGCCGGATGCTCGCCCGACGACCCTGATCAAGGAGATCATCTGTCCGCTCGACAAGGTGTCCACAGCCAGCCCGGCCGACCCCGTCACCAAGCTGCTGGGCGTCCCCGAGGGCTGCAGCGAAGGGCGCACATTGATCATCGATGCAGGGCGGCTGGTGGGGATCATCTCGCCAAGCGACATCAATCGACTTCTACAGAGATCGGTGTCGGGTCAGTCGCAAGTGCCGGCTCGCAGCGTCTGATGGTCGCGGCGCACCTCACGAGTCTCATGCGTCACTTCGTCGATCTCAGGGATGGTGTGCACGGCGATGCCGTGAGTCGGCGGGACAAAGAAGTCGTTTTCGCACGGGAGGTCGACTTCCTGTCGCCGGTCGCGCGTCAAGCGCTCAGCGAGGTGAACACGGATTTGCTCCTGGACTCAGGAACGGTCAGCGAGACGGGTCTTCAGCGCTCAGCAGACGGCGGAATGAGTGCAACATGGCAACTCACCTGGCCCGAGCAACAGGTGGTGCACGTGCCTCCGATCATGCTTCATGCGTATTTCGGCGCCTCGTTCCACCACCCACACCTGCGGGGAGGGACCGTTGGCGATTGGCCCCTGAACGTGTTGAGCGTTCAAGACGCGACCGATCAGCTTCCGATCCTACGTGCGATCGCGACCGGCGACCTGCACAACCTCGTCTTCCAGGCGGACTACCGGATCATTCCCGCCGTCACCAGATCTTCGACCGAGCCGCCGCGCATTGTTGGCAGCTGCTGACATGGGGAAATCGGCCGGCGGCTAGGGGTCAGGCTCGCGGGCGTCGCTCCGGGACTCGGCCGTCAGAGTCCGCCAGTCCATATTCGATAGCCACTTCCGCGAGGTCCAGAGCCTGGCCGGACTTCTCGATGATGCGCGGATCGTTCGCCAGCGCCGCCACGCACCGCCCGTTGAACTCGGCCGACCAGGCTTTGCTCGTGTCAGAGAACTGCCCGGGGTGCGCAATGAGCGCTTCGGTCCGTGTCAACCTCGGCCAGAACGAGACGACCGCCACCTTGTGTGGGCGCAGCTCCTCTGCCGTGCTCAGCGTGAGCATGTCCACCGCGGCCTTGACGACGTTGTAGGACACGTTGCCCGTGTACTTGATGGCGCCTATCGACGAGATGTTGACGATAAGACCACTGCGCCGCGGGACCATCATCCGGGCGGCGCACGCGCTGGCGATGTAATGCGACCTCAGGCCGACCGCGTGCATCTGGTCCCACTCCTCGACGGGCAGGTCCCAGAACATGGCGTCCTCGCGCGGGCCCAGGTCTGTGCTGTAGGACGTCGCATTGTTGACCAGGAGATCGAGCCCACCCTGCTCATCCTCGACGCGACGAAATACGGCTTCTGTCTCCGAATCCACGCTGTGGTCGGAGCGCATCGGGATGCCACGCCCACCGGCTCGCGTTACCTGTTCAGCGGTCTTTGTGATCGAACCAGGGCGATCGCTCTCGCCGTCGCGAACTGTGCGGGCAGTGACGTAGACCGTCCATCCCGCCTCACCCAGCCCAACCGCTACACCGCGTCCGATTCCGCGGCTGGCCCCGGTGACGATGGCGACCTGGCCCGACATCGCGGGACAACATACTGGAAGAAGTCCTCAGCCGTGACCTTGGCTAGAACCCACTCCTGAAACGAATATCGTCGTGGTGGCCTCGAATCCCGCCGGGAGGCCGATTACGCTCGGTCCTCAGCTCACAGCTTTCTTCACGAGCGCGCCGATCCGTGCCTCGTCGGCGGGGGTCAACTTCATCAGCGCGAAGGCGGTCGGCCACATGTTGCCTTCGTCGAGGCGCGCCGCGTCGTTAAAGCCGAGCGTCGCGTACCTCGTCTTGAACTTTTGGGCGCTTTGGAAGAAGCAGACGATCTTGCCGTCCTTGGCGTACGCGGGCATGCCGTACCAGGTTTTCGGCGAGAGGTCTGGCGCGCTGGCTTTGATGACCGCGTGGAGCCGCTTCGCCATATCGCGATCGGTTGCTGGCAGCTCGGCGATCTTGGCGAGCACTTCGCTTTCGCCGTCCGCTTTTTGCGCGGCCACCTTCATCTCCTGGACGCGGTCCTGCATCGCGGCCTTTTCCTGGGCCGTGAATCCCTCGTATCTCTTTTTGGTCGAGGTGCTTTTGGCGGACTTCTGCTTGGCCTTCACTGGAGGTTTCCTCCCTGAGAGTATTTGATGGGAACCACCCTCATGCTAGGTGGCCGGCGCTGCACCTGCTTCTTCAAATCTGCTCGATCGTCTCCGCGACGTGCGGCTCGCCCCGCCAGGCAACAGCCCCTGCAGCCGCGAGCAGTACGGTCGCGAGGCCGGACGAGAAAAGAGTCAAGGTAGCCCCGAGCGCCCCGACGATCGGTCCGCCCAGCGCTGTTCCCAGCGGCGTAGAGACCATGAGGACTGCGCTGCGGGCGGCAAGCACCGCGGGCAAGTTCTTCGTTGCGGTGGCCGACTGGTACAGGGCGTACGTCAGCGGCACGAACGGACCGTAGACCACGCCTCCGATTCCGAAGAAGACGACCGTGACGGGAATCGGGGCGGCCACGAATGCAATGAGACACGCGCCCCAGCCGGCGACGATAAGCAGCGCGATCCGCCGGACGTTGCCAGCACGCAGGGCGCCGGTGAGCAGGTTCGACGCGAGCGCACCGATGCCGAAGGCCGTCCACTACGCCGCGAGCAGCTGCGCCGATGCGCCAAGGTCGTGGGCGACGTACACGGGCAGCGCCACCTCGAGCGGGCCGTACAGAAAAAAGAAAAGCCAGGTCAGGGCGGTCAGGCTCAGCAGGTCGCGCCGACGGAGCAGTCGGAAGCCCGACTCGGCGGCCTTCAGATCAATCGGGTTATCGGCTGCGCCGGCATTCGTCCGCGTCAGCCAGGCGGCGCCACCGAGAACCGCGAACGAGGCAGCGTCAAGGAGCAGGAGGCAGCCCGGGCTGAAGATGGCAAGCAGCAACCCGGCCACCAGGGGTCCGATGATGTACGCGAACGAGGCCTGGGCGCTGGCCAGTGAGTTGACGGCGAAGCGTCCATCCGCTCCCGCCAACGCCGACAGCATCGTGTACTCGCCTGCGTTGCCCCAGGCCGCCATCAACGATGATGCGGCCAGTAGCGCCAGGTAGGCAGGGGGCGTCAGCGCGCCGACGGCTGCGAGCACCGCGATCAGGCTCAGACACCCAGCACGCAGAAGGCAGTGACCCAGCACGAGTGCACGCGCCGGCCGGCCGCGCAGGATGCGTCCGAGCGTCAGGCCGCCGAGGACCCCGGGCAGCGTGTATGCGGCGACCGCAAACCCGACGAACAGTCCGAGCTGTCCCGAGGGCGCCGTGCGGACCGCCAGCCAGGCGATGGTCACGGTGCTGATCCCGTCGCCAAGCGACGAAATGCCGAGACCGGCCAACAACAGCCGCATCTGCCGGCTGGCGAGCAGCTGGCGGTAGGCGTCTGGGAATCTCATGAGCGGTTTCTTGAGTGACAGCCTCACGTTCATGAAATGGTCCCGGCGCAACCCGGCGATGGCCTCGCGGCCATCGCCGGTATGTTGTGCCTAAGGGGTCTGCCTCAGTCCAATCGTGTTGCCGTCCGCATCCTTGACCGTCGCGATCAGCAGGCCCCGGCCGACATCCCTCACGTCCTGCTCAAGCTGGCCGCCAGCGCCGAGCAGCTGCTGCAGCTTCGCTCTGATGTCGCTGACCTCCCAGTACGCGATTGGTCCGCTGTGGCGGCCCTTGGGGTCGAGGCCGATCTCCAGGTCGCCGGTCCTGAAGCCGGCGTAGTAACCACTATCGGCGTACGGCTCGACTCCCAGGAGCTCCTGGAGCAGCGCCTTCGCCTTGTTCATGTCCTTTGTGGGATAGACGAGCAAGTGCATCGTTTGGTTCACCGAATCTCCTCCTTTCTTAGCGGTGGCAGTTTTGGCCTGATTCATCGAATCTCCTCCTTTTCTTGCTAGTGGACGTTTTCACGTCCATGTCGTCCACGTTAGGAGCGGTGTGTTGCATCCGCTTCTTCATTTCTGATCGCTTTTGTCGTCGCCGTACGAGACGGCCGCCTGCGTACCATTGAATGCGGTTTCCCATGTATATCCGCGACCTCGTAAGGCTGCGCAAAGCGAAGGACCGGATGGATCGCGAGTTCGCCCGGCCGCTCGACGTGCCGGCCCTGGCGCGGTCGGCCGCGATGTCGACGGGCCACTTCTCCCGCAGCTTCAAGGCGGCGTTCGGCGAGAGCCCGTACAGCTACCTCATGACCCGCCGGATCGAGCGTGCCAAAGCGCTGCTCAGGCGCGGCGACATATCGGTCACCGATGCGTGCTTCGAGGTCGGCTGTACGTCGCTGGGCTCGTTCAGCTCGCGCTTTACCGAACTTGTCGGCGAGTCGCCCAGCGCCTATCGGGCGCGCAGCCACTCGGTGGCCGCAGTCATTCCCTCCTGCGTCATCATGGTTATGACAAAACCGAGCAGAAATGAAGAAGCGGCTTCCGCCGCACCGCTCTTAAGGTGATCGCATGGACTTGAAACTTCGTAACTGCTTCATCTCCGTCCACGACCACGACGAGGCGCTCGCCTTCTACCGAGATCTTCTCGAGCTGGAGGTGCGCAGCGACGTCAAATACGAGGGCATGCGCTGGACCACGGTCGGGCCCAAGGGCCAGCCGGACGTCCACATCGTCCTCGAGCCGCCACTTGCCGACCCCAACGCACCCCCGGCCGACCGCAAGGTCATGAAGGAGATGCTCGCCAAGGGTCAGTTGCGCGGCGTCATTTTCAGCACCGAGGATTGCGATGCGACCTTTGAGCACATCCGGGCCGGAGGTGGCGAGGTGCTGCAGGAGCCCATTGATCAGCCGTACGGCGTGAGGGACTGCGCGTTCCGCGACCCGTCCGGCAACCTCATCCGGTTCAGCCAGAGCAAGGCCTGACCGCAGCCGCGGTCAGTCGCATCCCGTGAGCGCTGGGAACGCATGACTGAGGTCTTCGTGCCGGTGCGCATCGAGGTGCAGACGCTGGGCGAGGCATGGATGGCGATCGCGGGGGCGATTCTGAAAGGCGGAGTGGTCGGGAGCTGGGACGGACTGCCAATCGTCGAAGTGTTCCGCGCTACGCTCGACGTGCATTCACCGAGGGTGGACGACCCGATTATTGCCCAGCACGGCGATCCCGAACGCCTGGCCTGGATGCACGCGAACTTTACCGACCACTCCCGAGTGGCAGAGCTCGGTGACTCCGACAGCTATGCAACGCGCCTCTACGACTACGCTCACGCTGGGCGCGACCAGATCCGCTGGGTGATCGACCGGCTAACCGCCAATCCTTGGACGCGCGACGCGACGATCACAACGTTCCAGCCACTGACCGACGCCAGCTACATCCCATGCGTCAGCCTGCTCGACTTCTGGCTCGTCAAGGGCAAGCTACAGCTCGCCGTCTACGCTCACGCCATCGACTTCGGTACGAAGGGCTATGCCAATCTCGTCGAGCTCGCAGCGCTACAAGCTCGCGTGGCCGGCGATCTCGGCGTCGGGGTCGGCACGCTGACGACGACGGTCAAGTCGGCACACATCTATGAGGCCGAGCTTGGCCTGATGCGAAGCATCGTCGCGGCGACATAGAGTTAACCACCCGAAACGCGCGTTCTGCGGGCCGCCGGCGCCGGCTTCGTGTGGTAATTCATGTAGTCATGCGGGAGAGATTGGTAGCTGAATCGGGCGTGAAACTGGCCCCTGAGTCCTCGAAATAGGCCATGAGAGCAGGAAGTCCCAGCAGAGCCGTGTCACAAGCGCTACTGGATCGCTTGCGCGCGATTGTCGGTTCGGAGCACGTCCTGGTGGACGAGCAGATGGATGAGTACGGCCATGACGCCACCTTCATGGAGGCACCCGCACTCTGCGCGGTGAGGCCGGCAGACACAGACCAGGTCGCCGCGGTCGTGCGCGAGTGCGCCGCCGAACGCTTGCCCGTGGTCGCGCGGGGCAGCGGCACGAGCCTGGTCGGCGGGCCGGTGCCGATAGCGGGCGGCGTGGTTGTGAGCCTGGAGCGCCTCACCGAGCTCGAGATCGATGGCCCCAACACGGTTGCGACCGCCGGCGCCGGGGTCATCACGGCCAACCTCGACCGTGCGGCCAACGAGCACGGCCTGATGTACCCGCCCGACCCGGCCAGTATCGAGATGTCGAGCATCGGGGGGAACGTGGCCTGCAACGCGGGCGGCATGCGGTGCGTCAAATACGGCGTCACCGCCGACTACGTGATCGGCGCGACCGTGGTTCTGGCCGACGGTCGGATCATGCGGCTCGGTGGCAAGCTCCGCAAGCGAGCCTCGGGTTATCGGCTGCTCCAGCTTTTCATTGGTTCGGAGGGAACCCTCGGCATCATCACCGAGGTAATCGTCAAGCTGGTCCCGCTCCCGCGATACCGCGCCACGGCCATGATTGGTTTCGCGACCCTCGAGGAGGCTGGTTTGGCCGTCGCGCGATCCCTGGCCGCAGGCCACTTTCCGGCCGCGATCGAGATCCTCGACCGCGGCTCGCTAGAGCTGGTGCGCGACAAGCTCCCGCCGGGCTTCGAGCCGCACCTCGAAGCAGTGTTGATCGTCGAGCAGGATGGCAACGATGAGGAGTTTGTGCAGCTCGACCTGATGCGAATGGTGGAGGTGCTGGGCGGCGCTGACAATCGCATCGCGCAGTCATCGGTCGAGCGTGACAAGCTCTGGGACGCGCGCCGATCCTATGGCAAGGTGCTCATGGCAATGCCGAAGAACTTCTTCGCCGAAGACGTCGCCGTTCCTATCGCGGAAGTCCCCGAGATGATCCGACGCGTTCACGAGCTGGCGCGCCAGACTGGCCTCCGCATTGTCACCGTCGGTCACGCCGGCGACGGCAATCTCCACCCGACGATCCTCTTCACGGATGAGCAGCGGCATCTGGTCAGCCACGCGGCAGCCCAGATTTTCAGGGACGCGCTTTCGCTCGGCGGCTCGGTCTCGGCCGAGCACGGCCTCGGCGCCCTCAAACGCGATTTCGCGGAACGCGAGCACGGACCGGTTGCGATGGAGCTGATGCGACACGTGAAGGCGTTGCTTGACCCGGACGGCATCCTCAACCCCCACAAGGTCTTTCCTGAGCAACCCGCTGACGATGAGTTTCTGAACTCGATGCCGGGGTGGATTCCGGATGCCGCTCGCCGCAGGCGCCGATCAGAGCTCGGACTGTAAGTGATGAAGGTACGGCCTCTCGGGCCGCCTTCACCTTCAGCCGCCAATATCCTTCAAACCCAGGTCCGTGGACGAAGCGACCCAGAATTCGGGACCGTGAGGCCGTAGGTGCAAATGCCGGGCCTTGACATTTGACGTCCAGGTAACGCACAGGTGACGCTCAAGGGTCAGGCTGTAAGAGCGAGAGACTGTCAACGAGACCATGTTGACCCCGGCCCCAAGAGACCGCAGCTCGGCACCTTCTGAAAGGGCGCCTACGACTCAGCGTCGCCTTGGCGGGGTCGGCGCAATTGGCCACGATTCGGAACTCCGGGCCGAGTACGTGGCCCAGAGAGCGCTGAAAGCTGCGGGCCTGGTCGGCAGTAACTCCGCCATTGCGGCCAACGGTTCCGGGCCCGGGATACCACTCAGCCTGGCGCCTTCAATAGTTCGTAGAGTGCTTGCGCGACAGGCCCACCCGCTCGAGCCGGCCATCCGGGCGCGCTTGGAGGCAGGGTTCGAGCAAGAGCTCGACGACGTGCGGATTCACTTCGACGAGGACGCCGCCAGGTCCGCGAGGGCACTGCGTGCAAATGCGTTCGCCGTCGGTAATCACATCATTTTCGGCCGCGGCCAGTTTGCGCCTGGGACCGACCAGGGGAGGCGGCTCCTAGCGCACGAGGTCGCCCACGTCCAGGAGCAAACAAGCATGGGCGGCCGTGCGCTCATTCAGCGCGACGCATCGCCCGAGCAGGAGTTTTGGCTTCCTGAGCTCGAGCAGATCCTGCCTCCGCACGTCGGCGCGCTCGCCGCAATGATCCGAGTGTCGATGCTCGTGGACATATTCGGCGCCAAAGGGCTCGAGCAACACGTCCTCGCGATCAATAGCGACCGCGACGCCAAGACGTTCACTCAAACCAATGGTGTACCTGCCGTGGTCGCTCTCTTCGATACGAGCCAGGGTGGTCGATTCGATGTCCCTGCTGCGAGGCTCGCGCTCACCGAGCATCGGAATCTCTACAGTCTGTCGACACTCGACCACGCGACACGTCAGGTGCCAGCCGAAGCGCCTCGATCGTTCTTGTTTGAGTCGCCGGGCCAACAGCGCCTGCCGGAACCCCGCGAAGGCGAGTTCCCAGTCTCCAGCAGCGAAGAAAGAAAGGTTGTATTCGTTGAGCCGGACCTCAGCAGAGCGGGTAGCGTCTTTGTTTCCTTCGCGTATCCACGACCTGACGTCGGCTCAGAGCGAATAAGGACTGCAAAGAATCAGATCCTTACCGCCATCGCCAGGGTCATACGGGATCTCGGCAGCCTTCCCCCAGCAGCCAGCCGCGAGGAACGCCGCGAGCAATCGAGCGTGCGAGCCAGGCTGAGCGAGCCCTGGAGCATGTTCACAAGAACGACGCCGCTCAGGGTCTACATCGCCTCGGATCCCGAGCGCGAGATGGCCACCGGTCAGGTCGCGGCGTTCACCGATCGCGTCTATGTCAACCTCGGTGATGTCGGCAACGAAGGCCGGCTCCAAGCAGCTGTCCGAATTCCGCTCATCCTGCTGCGGGGCGGGCCCCTGCCGGCTTCGGGAAGGGTTGTCGACGTCCCTCCCGCCACTGAGGCAGAACTCCAACGCATCGTCCTGCACGAGTCGCTGCATGTGCTCTTGATACGTCTGTCCGCCGACGCTGAGGCTGTTTGGCGGGCGAACAGCAACCGTCTGGCGTTACGAGGCAATGCGTATCCAGCCGCAAGATTCGCCGAGCTGGTTCGGAAGTACCTGATTGCACAGGAAGAGGTGTTTGCGTATGAGAACGAGGCAAGCCTGTATCCCCCAGTTTCGACGAACAAGGGCGAGTACGACAGTTTCATCAGGAACGTCGAATTGTTCCTGCAACGTCGAGGACTTACACTCACCGCCCTTCCTCGTGCGATTCCGGTTCACACGCTCGTGGACAGGAGGGCGGTGACGTGGACAGTGCCATACAAAGTGCCGGCAGGCGCTATTGATGTCACGCTCGCCGACCAAGAGGTGGTCGACCTTCTGCTCTCGGCTTATCCCTTGCGCTAGGCGTAAGTTGCCAAGAGTCCCTACCTCCATCTTTCGGAAAGCAGACTGCGCCGGCTCGCGGACCGGTCTTGAGACGACGGAACGGTCGAAGCCTGGTTCGGCAGCTGGCCGGAGAGGAGCGCCCGTGTGAGCAAGCGCTGAGGCCTCACGTGATTCATGGAGGCGAAAGACTGGATCTCCGTTTCGGCTGTAGCCGTCTCCCTATTGATTGCTGTTATGAGCGTGCTCCGCACAGCCTCTACGCAGCGACGCTTAGACGAATTGCGCGAGCTCCATCGCGAAGACACGCCCCACATCGAATTCAGCATCGACTGTCGAGTTCATGGCCAAGAGCACAGCGAGTATCTCGTCGAGTTTGTTCTCACGGCGCACAACAAGGGCCTTGTGCAATGGAAATTCCAGAGCATTCTGCTACGTGTCCGTGGCATTGAAGAGAATCGGCCGCTCGAGTACTGGGGTCCTAACAAGCCACGCCTCCAATTCCCGATCGGAGTCATCGATAAATGCGAAGTAATCCCAGGCAATCTGAACTTCGTCTTTGTAGAGCCCGGAGTCCTGCAGACCATCACGTTTGTGACCAAGATTGCTTCTTCCATCAAATACGTCTTGGTCCACGCCGAGTTTGATTACGAGGCTTCGACTCCGCACACAACGGAGAGGGTCTTCCACCTCAAGCCGCCTTCAGGCAGACTCGAACCGGTTCATGGCCTCGGCGGAAAGCCTGCCGAGTAGTCGTCTTTGACGCGGCATTCGTTCTCCTTGTCAGTGGCGGCGAGGCTCAGCCTGAGGGGCACACATATTCGTCGGTGGGTTGGCTACCCGGAGTGGCTCTAGGTAGCCGCTAGCATCGCCTCCGGATGCTGTTCGCGTTTGTGTACTCTGTGCTGCGCCTACTGCTCGACCTCATAGATGTTCGCCTGCGAGTGCGCGACCCGCAGGCGGAGTTGCTGCTCCTACGCCATCAACTGCGCGTCCTGCGCCGTCAGGTCAAGCGGCCGCAGCTCGACATGGCGGACCGGGCGATGATGGCCGCGCTGAGCCGGCGAGTGAGCCGGGCAGCTTGGTTCGGGATGCTGGTCCAGCCAGAGACGGTCCTCAGCTGGCATCGCCAGCTGGTGCGCAGAAAGTGGGCGGCCTTCGGCCGCCGTCGGGGTCCCGGCCGACCGCGTCTCGAACCAGAGCTTCAGAAGCTGATTCTGGAGATGGCCAACGACAACCCGAAATGGGGCTGCGTCCGCATCCGCGGCGAGCTGCTCAAGCTCGGTTACGTGGTTTCCGCAACTGCGATCCGCAAGTTGCTGCGCCGGAACCGGATCGGTCCGGCGCCGCAGAGATCGCGGCTGAGCTGGAAGGCGTTCCTGCGGGCCCAGGCTTCGGCGATCGTGCTCACTGATTTCCTGAGTGTTGACACCGTGCTCCTGAAACGCCTCTACGTCCTCCTATATATGGAGCTGGCCACCAGGAGGGTGATCTGGTTCGGGGTCACGGAGCGTCCGGACGCGTTATGGGTGAGCCAGCAGGCGAGGAACCTCAGCTGGGAGCTTAGCGAGGTCGGAGTCGACGCGCACTTCCTGATCCACGATCACGACGCCAAGTACGGCGGCGGCTCCGACCAGGTGCTCAAGGCAGGAGGCGTCCAGGTGATCAGGACGCCGATTGCAGCGCCCAAGGCCAACGCCCACCTGGAGCGGCAGATCGGTACGACTCGGCGCGAATGCCTGGACTGGATCCTGATCCTCAACCGCCGCCATCTCGAGCGGGTTCTTGCCGAGTGGTTCGAACACTACAACCGGGCTCGTCCCCACCGAGCTCTTGGGTTGCGGACCCCGATCGCGCGCTCGGATCCGGTGGAAGTGGTCGGACCCGTGATCTGCAGGGAGCGGTTGAGTGGGTTATTGCGCGAGTACGCGCGGGAGCCGCTGCCGGCTGCAGCCTGAATCCTCGTCCACCTCCAAATACCATGGGTGGCGTGGTCTTGCGCTGCACGGCCAAGGTGCTGTCGCTCATGGGTGCGCGTCCCCGAGATCTGGTAACCATCGAGCCAAGCGACCAGGATTGGTATGCCAACCTGCTCTGGCTCGACGGTCGCAAATGCCTGCTACTGGCTCATGCCGGAACCCTGTTCTCGGTCTTCGTTCCGGACATCCGCAAGGCGGACCTGGTGCCGATAGGCCCGTCGGTCGTGGGCCCCATTCAGACGGAGCTTGGGGCTGAGAACCTTCCGTTGGACCGACTAGGTGTTCTCGATCCGCGGCACGTGGTTCTGGCGAAGACAGACAGTCGCACCGTATTGGGATACATGAACGAGATGGCACGTTTCTGCGAATACGCGATCGACGACGCCGGCGGCTTAGCCCGATGCAACGCCCGAGAGTTGAACCGTGAGCTCAGGAGAGAATTGCACCTCTCTCGCCAGCCGCCCGGCTACTTAGTGCCAATCGAACTGGCCGGTGGATCCCGCGGCCGACCACCTCTGAGGCTCGTCGATTGAGGTCCGATGAGTTTGTGTGCCCCTCAGGCGCTGGAAGCTGTCGACAAGATCGGAATCGAAAATTACTACGAGCGTTTGGACCTATAGGCGTCGACCGGCGCTCATGAGCGAGCGCCGGCTTTTCTCGATTCAGCTCCTAAAGGTTGGGTTCGCGCGTGTGCCAGTCGGTCGCCTGTTGGAACTGGTGGCCGACCCTGAAAATGGTCGCTTCGTCGAACGGCCTTCCGATGATCTGCATACCGATCGGCAGGCCGTCTGGCGAGAACCCGCACGGGACGGATATCGAGGGCAGGCCGGTGAGGCTCGGCACCCCGGTGTACTGCATTATCGCTGACAGCATGTCTTCTTCCTTTCCACCTTCGATGACGACGGACGTCGCCCCCACCGGCGTGGCCACAAAGGGCAGGGTCGGACAGATGAATACGTCCACGCTATCGAACGCCTCAATGAACTCGTGGCGGAGCAGCG
>Ga0209701_10002363_pt1 | contig 12248 bp, 13 predicted proteins | sample CZO8metaG_4_FD_188356 | JGI IMG/M metagenome (GOLD analysis project Ga0209701, IMG submission 188356) | Vadose zone soil microbial communities from the Eel River Critical Zone Observatory, Northern California, USA - CZOApr15con2H3.8 metaG... | ecosystem: Environmental > Terrestrial > Soil >...
GCGCTCGCCCGACTCGGCCTTGCCGGTTGCGAGAACCTGCCCGCGCGGGTGCTGTCGCAGGGGCAGCGCCGCCGAACGGCCCTGGCGCGGCTCGCCTTGAGCGACGCCATGCCGCTGTGGATCCTGGATGAGCCGTTTGCCGCACTCGATGCAGCCGCGATCGACTGCGTGCAGCGCCTGATCGCCGAGCACGTCTCGCGGGGCGCAGCGGTGATCCTCACGACGCACCTCGAGGCGAGAATAACGGCCGCCGCGACGCTGCGCATCGATCTCGAGGCGAACTGACATGATGGCGGCGCTGCACTGCGTGATCCACCGCGACCTGCTGCTCGCCGTGCGGCGCAGCTCCGACGTGCTGACGGTGCTGCTGTTCTTCGTGATCGTGGTGAGCCTGTTTCCGCTGGGCGTGGGGCCCGACCCGGCGCTGCTGCGCACGATCGCGCCGGGCGTCATCTGGGTGGCGGCGCTGCTCGCCTCGATGCTCGCGCTCAACCGGATGTTCGCCGCGGATCACGCCGACGGGACGCTCGAGCAGATGCTGCTCGGCGTCACCCCTCTGGGAATGACCGTCGCGGCAAAGGTGCTCGCCCATTGGCTCGTCTCCGGCCTGCCGCTCGTCCTGATTTCGCCCGTTTTGGCGCTACAATTCGATTTCTCTCAGGAGTTCCTCGGAACATTGATGCTGTCCCTGTTCCTGGGAACACCGGTGCTGAGCCTGATCGGCGCGATCGGCGCGGCGCTGACGCTGGGTTTGCGGGGCGCGGGGGCGCTGCTCTCGCTGCTGGTGCTGCCGCTGTACGTCCCGGTTCTCATCATCGGAGCGGGCGCGGCTGAAAGCGCCGTCTCGGGGCTCGGCGGGCAGGCGCAGCTCCTGTTGCTCGGCGCGCTCCTGGTGCTCGCCGGAGCCTTCGCGCCCTGGGCGGCAGCGGTGGCGCTGCGCATTTCGACGGAATAAACGGCCGACAAACGTCATCTAATGCAGGTCGGTGAGACAGGAGCGGCAGGTTGAATTGGTTCAAGTACTCTTCTCCGCAAAGTTTTTTTCCGCTGGCCGGAACGCTCGCGTTCTGGTTCGGCGCTCTGGCGCTCGCCGCGTGCGCCGCGGGCTTGTACATCGGTTTTTTCCGCGCACCCACCGACGCCCAGCAAGGGGAGGCCTATCGCATCATCTTCATCCACGTTCCGGCAGCCTGGATGTCGATGTTCCTGTACCTGGTCATGGCCTTCTGGGCCGGGTTGGGGCTCGCGTTCAACACCCGGCTCTCGGGAATGATGGCGAGCGCGATCGCGCCGACCGGCGCGCTGTTCACGTTTCTCGCTCTCTGGACCGGCTCGCTGTGGGGCAAGCCCACCTGGGGCACCTGGTGGGTCTGGGATGCGCGGCTCACATCGGAGCTGATTTTGCTGTTTCTATATTTCGGCTTTATGGCGCTGCAGGCGGCGATCGACGATCCGCGCCGCGCCGACAAGGCCGGAGCGGTGCTCGCGCTCGTCGGCGTGGTCAACATCCCGATCATCTACTTTTCCGTCAAGTGGTGGAACACGCTGCACCAGGGCGCGTCGGTAAGCCTCACCAAGGCGCCGACGATGGCGGCGACGATGCTCGCCGGAATGATCGTCATGGCGTTCGGGTTCTGGTTCTACAGCATCGCGGCGGCGCTCATGCGCGCGCGCTGCATCATGCTCGAGCGCGAACGCGCGAGCGACTGGACGGTCGAATACGCGAGAGGGTCCGCATGAACTGGGCGAGCTGGGACAATTTTCTCGCGATGGGCGGCTATGCGTTCTACGTGTGGGGCTCCTATCTCGCGGCGCTCGGCCTCGTGATCGCGGAAATCGTGCTGCTCGCGTTGCGCAAGCGCAAAGTCCTCGGGCGCCTTCGCGCAGGAAGACCGGGCAGCCGGTGAAGCCCAGGCACAAGCGGCTGGCGATGATCGCGGGAGGGCTCGCCGCGCTCGCCGTGGCGGCGGCCTTCGTGCTCGCCGCGTTCCAGGAAAATCTCGTGTTCTTCTTCACGCCGTCCCAGGTCGCGGCGAAAGAGGTGCCGCAGGGGCGCGCGTTCCGCGTCGGCGGGATGGTCACGCCCGGCAGCGTGAAGCGCCAGCCGGACGGCGTCACCGTCCAGTTCGTGGTCACCGACACGGCGAAGAACGTCCCGGTCGTCTACCGCGGCCTGCTTCCGGACTTGTTCCGCGAGGGCAAGGGCGTGGTGACCCAAGGCAAGCTCGGCGCGGACGGCGTTTTCTACGCAAGCGAAGTGCTCGCCAAGCACGACGAGAATTACATGCCTCCCGCGGCGGCGGACGCGATCAAGCAGGCCCAGTCCATCAACGAAAAGGCGGCGCACACCCTCATCGAGGGTAACGCCGGCCGCAAATGATTCCCGAGATCGGTCAGCTCGCGCTCGCGCTCGCGCTCGCCCTTGCGATCGCTCAGGCCTTGCTCGGGCTCGCCGGGGCCGCGCGCGGCGACGGCGTCTGGATGCGCGCCACGCGGCCCGCGGCCCGCGGGCAGTTCGTGTTCGTGGCCATCGCCTTCGGTTGTCTCACTTATGCGTTCGTCGCCAACGATTTCACCGTGGCTTACGTCGCCTCCAATTCCAATTCCGCGCTCCCGCTCGCCTACCGCGTCTCCGGCGTGTGGGGCGGGCACGAGGGCTCGATCCTCCTGTGGATCCTGATGCTGGGGGTCTGGACGGTAGGCGTGACGCTTTTCAGCCGCCAGCTCCCCGAGGACATGGTGGCGCGGGTGCTCGGGGTGATGGGCCTCGTCAGCACCGGGTTTCTCCTTTTCATCCTGTTCACCTCCAACCCCTTCCTGCGGCTCTTTCCCGCGCCGGCCGACGGCCGCGACTTGAACCCGCTGCTGCAGGACCCGGGCATGGTCGTGCATCCGCCGATGCTCTACATGGGTTACGTGGGCTTCTCGATCGCGTTCTCCTTCGCCGTCGCTGCGCTCCTCTCCGGCCGGCTCGACGCGGCGTGGGCGCGCTGGTCGCGCCCGTGGACCACCGCGGCGTGGGCCTTTCTCACCGTGGGCATCGCGCTCGGCAGCGGCTGGGCGTACTACGAGCTCGGCTGGGGCGGGTGGTGGTTCTGGGATCCGGTGGAAAACGCCTCGTTCATGCCGTGGCTGGTCGGCACGGCGCTGATCCATTCGCTCGCGGTAACCGAAAAGCGCGGCGCGTTCCGAAGCTGGACGGTGCTGCTCGCGATCCTCGCCTTTTCCCTGAGCCTGCTCGGAACGTTCCTGGTGCGCTCCGGGGTCCTCACTTCGGTGCACGCGTTCGCGACCGACCCCGCGCGCGGCGTATTCATACTCGCGCTGCTCGTCGTCGTGATCGGCGGATCGCTCCTGCTCTACGTGTGGCGCGCGCCGCGGATCGGCCTGGGCGGAGGCTTCGAGCCCCTGTCGCGCGAGTCGATGCTGCTCGCCAACAACGTGATGTTCGCCGCTGCGGCCGGCTCGGTGCTGCTCGGGACGCTTTATCCGCTCGCGCTCGACGCTTCGGGCCTGGGCAAGATCTCGGTCGGACCGCCGTACTTCGAGACGGTGTTCGTGCCGCTCATGGCGCCGGCGCTGTTTCTCATGGGAATCGGCCCGCTCGCCCGCTGGAAAAAGGCGAGCATTCCCGATCTCGCGACGCGACTGCGCTGGGCCTTCGCGGCGAGCCTCGTCGCGGCGCTCCTGCTTCCGCTCGCGCTTGGGCGCTGGAGCGCGCTCGTCGCCTTCGGGCTGCTCCTCGCAGCCTGGGTCGCGGCGAGCGGCGTCGTTCAGCTCTACGAAAAAGTGAGGAACGCGGCGGGCGGTACGAGCGCCTGGACCCGGCTGCGCGGCACGCCGCGCGCGACCTACGGCATGCTGCTCGCGCACTTCGGGGTTGCGGTGTTCGTCGCCGGGGTGACCCTGGTGAAAGGCTACGAGAGCGAGAGGGACGTGCGCATGGAGCCGGGCGACACCGTCGAGCTCGGCGGCTACACGTTCCGCTTCGACGGCGTGAGGGATGTGCAGGGGCCGAATTACGTCGCGGCGCATGCTTCGATTCACGTGAGCCGGGACGGCCGTACCGTCACCATGCTTCATCCCGAGAAGCGCATCTACACGGTGCAGAACATGCCGATGACTGAGGCCGCGATCGATCCCGGCTTCACGCGCGACCTGTACGTGTCGCTCGGCGATGCGGTCGGCGCGACCGCATGGATCGTGCGCGTGCAGCACAAGCCGTTCATCGACTGGATCTGGGGAGGTTGCCTTCTCATGGCGCTGGGCGGCGCGGTCGCCGCGAGCGACCGGCGCTACCGGGTCGCGGCGAGGCGATCGCAGGGGCAGTATGCGGCGGCGCCCGCCGCTCCCTGACGATCCCGAAAAGGCAACCATGAATCGCTTCGTTCTGCCCCTGGCCATCTTCGCGGCGCTGATTGCACTGCTCGCGGCCGGGCTCACGCTCAATCCGCGCGAGGTTCCCTCGCCGCTCATCGGCAAGCCCGCGCCCCATTTCGAATTGCCGCAGTTGGACCAGGCGGCGAAGACCTTCACGGAAAAGGACATGCTCGGCCGCGTCTGGATGCTCAATGTCTGGGCCTCCTGGTGCGTCACCTGCCGCGAGGAACATCCGGTGCTGCTCGACCTCGCGAAGAGCGGGGCGGTCCCGCTCTACGGGTTGAACTACAAGGACAAGCGCGAAGACGGCCTGGCGTGGCTGAAAAGCATGGGCGACCCCTATCAGCTCTCGATCTACGACGTCGAAGGCAAGGTCGGCATCGACTACGGAGTCTACGGCGTGCCCGAGACCTACGTGATCGACAAGCGCGGCGTCATCCGCTACAAGCGCATCGGCGCGCTCACCCCGGAGATCGTCAAGGATAAGGTGCTGCCCCTGGTGCAAGAGCTCGGCCGTGGCTAGGCTCCTTGCGTTTCTATTGCTCGTCTCGGCGGGCCTGTGGGCTCACGCGAAGGAAGCCGCCCCCGCGGCGGCGGACCCGGCGCTCGAGCACAGGGTCATGACGCTCGCCGCCGAGCTGCGTTGCCTCGTCTGCCAGAACCAGACCATCGCCGATTCGAACGCGCCGCTCGCCGAGGATCTCAGGAACCAGGTCAGGGAGAGGATGCGGCAGGGGGCGAGCGATTCCGAGATCATCGATTTCATGGTGGCGCGCTACGGCGATTTCGTCCTCTACCGCCCGCCGGTCAAGGCAACGACGTTGCTGCTGTGGTTCGGGCCGCTGCTGCTCGTCGTCGCCGGGCTTCTCGTCCTCCTCCGCCGCCTCCGGCGGCGGCCCGCGCCTGAGCCCGAGCTCACGACCGCCGAGCGCGAGCGGGCGCGGAAGCTCCTGACGGAGAGCGAAGCGGAGCCGCGATGAGCGTTTTTCTCGTGATCGGCGCACTGCTCATCGCCGGCGCGCTGCTCTTCATCGTGCCGCCGCTCCGGCGTCGCGGCTCGCGCCCGGGCGCGACGCGCGACGCCGTCAACGTCGCGGTGTACCGCGATCAGCTGCGCGAGCTCGAATCCGACCTGCGCGCCGGAACGCTGGCCCCGGACCAGTATGAAAAAGCGCGCAGCGAGATCGAGGCGCGATTGCTGGCCGACGTCGGCCGGGGCGATGCTCCAGCCGGATCCGCGCGCGGAACGCGCGCCGCGGCGGTCGTGTTGGGCTTGGCCGTGCCGATTTGCGCGCTCGCCGTCTACGTCGCCGTCGGCAATCCGCGCTCGCTCGCGCCGCAGGCCGGGGAGACCTCGCACGGATTGAGCGCGCAGCAGTTCGAAGCGCTGGTCTCGCGGCTGGCGGCGCGCTTAAGGGACAACCCCGAGGACGCCGAGGGCTGGATGATGTTGGGCCGCTCCTACGCGGTGTTGGGGCGCTTCCCCGAATCAGCCGAAGCGTATGCCAAAGCGGCGGCGCGCAAGCCGCACGACGCGCAGCTGCTCGCCGACTATGCCGACGCCCTCGCGATGGCCCAAGGCCGGCGCCTCGAGGGGGAGCCGGAGAGAATCATCGCGCGCGCCCTCGCGATCGACCCCATGAACGTCAAGGCCTTGCTCCTTGCCGGCACCGTTGCTTTCAACAGAAGCGACTACGCCGGCGCAGTACGCCACTGGGAACGGGTTCTGGACGCCGTCCCGGGGGAATCCGAAATGGCGCAGAGGCTCCGCGCGAGCATCGCCCAGGCGCGCACTCTGGGCGCCGGCCCGCAGGCTGCGATCTCGGGAAAGAAATCCGGCCGTGGGCAAGTGAGAGGCGTGGTCAAGCTCGCCCCGGAGCTCTCCGCAAAGGTCGCGCCGGGGGACACCGTTTTCATCTTCGCCCGCGCGGCCGAAGGCCCGCGCATGCCGCTCGCCGTCCTGCGCAAGCAGGGGCGCGATCTTCCGGCCGAGTTCGCCCTCGACGATTCGATGGCGATGAGCCCGGCGGCGAAGCTCTCCGACCACCCGCGGGTCGTGATCGGCGCCCGGATTTCCAAGACCGCGAACGCGACGCCCCAGCCCGGCGACCTGCAGGGTTTGAGCGCGCCGGTCAGCGTCGGCTCCGATCGTGTGAGCGTCGTGATCGACACGGAGTTACGCGAGCCGGCAAGGAAATAGCTCGAGCCCGCGCCGGCCGCTGATGACGGATTACGCATAATGGGGCAACAGGGCCGTCTCGCCGAGAACGTCATGCACTTCGCGCGCGTGCTGCGCGCCGCGGGCCTGCCGATCGGCCCCGACCGGGTGCTCGACGCGGTGCGCGCGCTCGAGGTCGCGGGGGTCGAGAGGCGCGACGACTTCTATTGGACGCTCGCGAGCGTGTTCCTCGACCGGCGCGAGCAGTTCGAGATCTACGACCAGGCGTTCCACATCTTCTGGCGCGACCCGCAGCTCCTCGAGCGCGTGATGGCGATGTTCCTGCCGCAGGTCTACGGCAGGCAGTCCCGGGAAGAGCCGCACTCGGGCCGCGTCACCGAGGCTCTCCGCCCGAGGCAGAAGAAGCCGCGCGAAGAGCCCGCCGAGCTGCCGCAGGAGACGCGGCTCGACGCGACCCTCAGCTTCTCATCTCGCGAAGTGCTTCAGCACGCCGACTTCGAGACCATGACGGGCGAAGAGCTCGCGCAGGCGAAGAGGCTGATCGCAAACCTGCGGCTGCCGATCCCCGAGATCCGCACGCGGCGGTTTCAACCCGATCTTCACGGGGCGCGCGTGGACCTGCGCGCGAGCCTGCGCGCGAGCTTGAGGCACGGCGGCAAGATCATTCCCCTGAAGCGCCGCTCGCCCGAGCGGCGCCATCCGCCGCTCGTGATCCTGTGCGACGTGTCCGGGTCGATGAACCGCTACTCGAGGATGTTTCTCCACTTCCTGCACGCGATCACCAACGACCGCGACCGGGTGACGAGCTTTGTCTTCGGCACGCGACTCACCAACATCAGCCGCTACCTGCGCCATCGCGACGTCGACGTCGCGATGGGTGGGGTGTCCGATGCGATCGCGGACTGGTCGGGCGGCACGCGCATCGGCAATTGCCTTCGGGAATTCAACCTGCGATGGTCGCGCAGAGTGCTCGGACAAAACGCGGTCGTGCTGATGATCTCCGACGGCCTCGACGGCGACGTCGGCGAAGGACTGGCGAAGGAGATGGAGCGCCTGCACAAGTCGTGCAGGAAGCTCATCTGGCTGAATCCGCTCCTGCGTTACCCGGGATTCGAGGCGCGGCCGGCCGGCGTGCGCGCGATGCTACCGCACGTGGACGAGTTCCTGCCGGTGCACAACGTCGCGAGTCTGATCGAGCTCGCCCGCGCGCTCGAGGGCTCGCACGAATATCGCCGCGCGGCATGACAACGCCTTAGCGCCCCTCGTTCGGGTGGCTCTCCCCGCCCAGTGTGCATATTCCACAATAAAGCGGTGGAAGGCGTCACTGCACCTGTCTCTTCCGAAACCTAAGCTGGATACCGTGCAAATGAAGGTTTGCATGGACCGGGCAGCCGGAAACGCAACGGGACAAGGAGCACAGACCGATGATCAAGAATGCCAACTCGTACTCGAGCATGGATCAGCGCATCGAGAGCATCCAGGTGAGCAAAAGCGACCGGCGGATCGCCAAGAAACACATGCGCGACGCGGACTCCGTCGCGGGCCTCATCTGCCGCGCCGCTCAGAGCCTCCGGTCCGTAGGAGAGCTCCTCAACGGAATATTCGCGAACCGCGTCAGGTAGATTCAGGTCGGGGTTTCAATTTCGAACGCCGCCACTTCGGTCGGATCGACGCTGTAAGGATGCCCGAAGCTGATCGATCCCCGGCCCTGAAGCACGACCTCCTCGCGCTTCACGGCCATTTCAGACTGGCCGTGAAACGTGACGAAAGTGCCGTTGGAACTGACATCGACCAGAACGAATTTGTCGCGGCGGCGCTCAATGCGCGCATGCTCGCGAGAGGCCTTGCGGTCCGCTATGACGATGTCACAGGAGTTCTCCCGGCCAAGCCTTATTAGCTCGCGCCCCGGGCCCAGGATCATTTCCTTCCCGCCGTGCCTCAGGCACAGCCGCGCCAGAGGCTGTTTTGGCGGGCCGGGCGCCCGACTCGCCATGTAGGTCAATTCCTCGCCTTGCCGCCACAGAACCTCGTAGACATCGACCTCCTGCTCCCGCCCCTTGACGGGAAGCTTGTCGAGGGCGCGGGTCTGATCTTTCATCGGCTTGCTCAATGCTTCCACGCACTCGCCGCCGGCGATGATCTGAGAGGGCTTGGCCATCTTCACCATTCGCGCCGCGACGTTGACGCAGTCGCCGAAAACATCCTGCCCCTCCTCCAGTACGGGACCGAATTGCAGCCCGATGTGGATCTGAAGGCGCTGCCCGGATACGGGTTCCTGCATCTCCATCCGCGACTGCATCTCGGCGGCGGCCTGGGTCGCCGCCGAGGCGGTCGGAAACACGCACAAGACCTCGTCGCCGATCGTCTGGACCACCCGCCCCCCGCAGCCGAGCGCCGATTCGCGCATGATATTGAGGCACAGTCCGACGCACTCCAGCGCTCGTGCGTTGCCGAGTTTCTCGTACAGGCGCGTGCTCCCGGTGATGTCGGCGAACAGAACGGCGAGATGTACGGGCTTCTTTTCCATCGGACAGGTGCGAGCCATTCTGGCGGCCGCGCAAAGTATAAGCTAAAAGGCCGGGAAAAATAGTCTGCTGTTCCAGCCTCGGTCGCACTTGAGTGCTCGTTACCGTCTGCTCTAGAATGCCCTCCAGAAGCTACGGAAGCGAAGTCGGGGGGGACATGCGCGGATGCGGCCGAGAGGTGCTGGGACCTTGTTTCCAGTTTGTAGCGACCCTATTGGCCGCCTGTGCCTCCGCTTTCGCTCAAACTGCGGGCACCCTGACGCTAGCCGAAGGGAGCGTTGAGCTGATACGGGGCGCGACGCTCTACTCCGCCACCCAAGGCGTGAGGCTGGGGGACGGAGACATATTGTCGATCGACCCCAAAGGGCAGGCGCAAATTGAGTTTCAGGACGGTGTGATCCTCAATCTCAGCCAGGGCGCGCGCGCCATGCTGACGAACATCGCGTCGGGAGCGCGCGGCCAGTCGGAGATCGCGGTGCTGTCCGGCTGGGCAAAGTTTACCCAGAAAAAATCCAGCAAAGGCGCACAGTACCGCTACCTCACGCCGCGCGCCGAGATCACGGCCGGCGAAGCGACCGCGGTTCTGAATGCCGGCGACGGCTCCACCGACATTTACATCGAATCCGGCGCGGTGAGATTTTCCGAAATCGGAAGGAAAGGCGTGCAGAGAATCGCGCGCGACGCGAAAGGCGGCGAGTTCATCGTCCGCAGGGGCGAGCAGCCGGCAACCCTCGGCCCGCGCCCCTCGGCGGAGTTCATAAAGAACATGCCGCGGCATTTTCGGGACGACCTGCCGGTGTTGCTCGACCGGTTCAAGAACAGGAGGTCCGAGCCCAAGCGCGAACACGAGGTGACGTACGCCGAGGTCGAAGCCTGGCTGAAAGCGGGCCCCTCGATCAAGAGAAATTTCGTGAAACGGTTCGAGATTCGATCCAAGGATTCCGAGTTTCGCCGCAAGCTGATCGAAAATCTGCGGGAACACCCGGAATGGGACAGGGTGCTGTTCCCGGAGAAGTACGAACAGAAGGGCCCAAACGACCAGAAGAGTGGGCAATCCGGCACGCAACAATAGGAGGAAACAGTCGTGAGACTGATCATCAAGTTCAACATCGTCTTTCTGGCAATTTTCCTGGTCGGCCTGGCCATTGCAGCCTATGTATCGCTCGACCTGCTGCGGCAGAACGCGCGCGACGAGGTGCTCCAGCATGCCCGCATCATGATGGAATCGGCACTCGCGACGCGCGGCTACACTTCCAAGCAGGTGCGCCCGCTGCTCGAGACGCAGATTAAGTACCAGTTCCTGCCGCAGTCGGTTCCCGCGTACGCCGCCAACGAGCAGTTCAGCGACCTGCGCAAGAAATTCGTGGACTACGACTACAAGGAAGCGACGCTCAATCCGACCAATCCCCGCAACCGTGCCACTGACTGGGAAACCGACGTCGTGAACCAGTTCCGCCAGGCGCCGGACCGCGCCGAGATCATCGGCGAGCGCGATACGCCAACCGGCCGGGCCCTGTACATGGCCCGGCCTCTACAGATCAAGGACGCCGCCTGCCTGTACTGCCACAGCACCGTGGACGCGGCTCCGAAGACCATGATCGAGCTCTACGGCCCGGCGAACGGCTTCGGCTGGAAGCTGAACGAGGTGGTCGGCGCACAGATCGTCTCCGTCCCCATGACCTTGCCCATCAAGCGCGCCAACGACACCTTCAAGGTTTTCATGATCTCGCTCACCGGAGTCTTCGCCTTCATCTTCGTCGCCCTCAACCTCATGCTCCATGCCATCGTGATCCGGCCGGTCACCCGGCTGTCGCGCATCGCCGACGAGGTAAGCCTCGGCAATCTCGACGCGCCGGAATTCACGAGCAAGGGCAAGGACGAGATCGCGACTCTCGCCGGATCGTTCAACCGCATGAGAACGAGCCTGGTGCAGGCGATGAAGATGCTCGGGGAGTGAAGGCCGCTATAACGGCGGCCTCGGGAGACTAGTGGCAGATCTCAAGCAACTCGGCAAGTACAAAGTCGTCGAAGTCATCGGCAAGGGGGCGATGGGGGTCGTCTACAAGGGATACGACCCCGTTATCGAGCGCCATGTCGCGCTCAAGACCGTGCGCAAGGAGCTGGTCGACGAAAACCTCGCCGGGCAGATCATCGCGAGGTTCAAGAACGAGGCGCTCGCCTCGGGCCGCCTCAACCATCCCGCGATCGTCGGCATCTACGACTACGGCGAGAACAAGCAACTCGCCTATATCGCGATGGAGTACGTGCAGGGTCGCGGGCTGCGGGACTTTCTCGCCCGGCAGGAGCGCTTCGGCCTGCAGGACGTGATGAGCATCATGAGCCGGTTGCTGGACGCCCTCCACTACGCCCACGAACACGGCGTAGTCCACCGCGATATCAAGCCCCAGAACATCATCATGACGCCGGACGGCCGCCTCAAGGTCGCGGACTTCGGGATTGCCCGGATCGACCGCTCCAACCTCACCCAGGTCGGGTCCGTTATGGGCACCCCGGCGTACATGTCGCCCGAGCAGTACGCCGGGCAGCAGGTGGACCGGCGCAGCGACGTCTTTTCCTGCGGCGTCGTCCTCTACGAGTTGCTGACCGGCGTGAAGCCGTTCGAAGGCCCGACCGAGACCGTCGGGTACAAGATCTGCCACGAACCCCACCGCAATCCCTCGGAAATCAATCCTCAGGGCGTTCCCGAGGTTTTCGACGCGATCCTCGCCAAGGCTCTCGCGAAGAAAGCCGAAGACCGTTACGCCAGCGCCCGCGAATTCGCGGAGGCCCTCGCCAAGGGCTTCGAAAGCCGCGGCAGCGAGTCGGCGCCGACGGAGGCGACCCTCCTCCCCACGATCATTCATCAGGACCGGCGGGACACGACTTTCCCGCCTCCGGGATGGGCGGCCGAGCCCCTGCGTGAGCTCGAGGAGCTGCTCGCGCCCTATGTCGGCCCGATGGCGAGAGTGCTCGTCAGGAGATCGGCGAAGACCACCACCGACGGCCCAGCCCTCGTGCGTCTGCTCGCCGAGAAGATTCCATCGGAGCGGGACGGAAAGGCGTTCGCTGCGGCGGCGCTCGAGAAGGTCTTCGCGGACGCGCGAACCGAAGCGGCCCCGGACCGGTCCTCGCCCGACCTTTCGAACAAGCCGGTCGAGGCCGTA
>Ga0209701_10002366_pt1 | contig 12246 bp, 7 predicted proteins | sample CZO8metaG_4_FD_188356 | JGI IMG/M metagenome (GOLD analysis project Ga0209701, IMG submission 188356) | Vadose zone soil microbial communities from the Eel River Critical Zone Observatory, Northern California, USA - CZOApr15con2H3.8 metaG... | ecosystem: Environmental > Terrestrial > Soil >...
AAATCGTCGTCGGTTTCGTCGGAATGAGCGAGCTCGCCGTTGGCAAATGCCGCCTCGATGGGTCCACACAGGATCTGAGAGGCGACTACCGTGGCAATTTTCGTGCCACCGTAGGAACGAGCAAACTCGATCGCCATGTGGCCCGGAGGCAGCTCGGATCCAGAAACCATGGCAGCGATGGTGTCGAGGATATGATGCTTTGTCTCCTGTTCTACATTGTCGGGCAGCGCGCGGTTGCGGGCCTCGGCCATGTATGAGCTGAGCTTCTCCATGACCGGGCTTACGTCATGGGCGACAGCAGCCGCTAAGCGCGGAAACATCGCAGCGGCGGCAATCCAGGCGGAGTTCTGCAACAAACTACGCCGAGTCAGAGTTAGCCGGCGGGTTGCACGCAGCACGTCTGCGCATCGATCTTCTGAATTCACTTCTCCCCTTGGATAAGAAAACTTCATGAAGTTTCGTGCCATATGACAAACATCAATGGGCGGTTACGCCTGGATCTTGCCCGGCCGGGGACCCCGCGGCTCAGGGGAAGTAATCACAAACCCGCAGATTTGGCCATCGGAACAACCGCTGCGACAGCCTTGCGACGCCGAACCGGTTCTAGAACATGACTTTAACCGCGAACTGAATCTCGCGCGCCGTCGTGGTGGTTGTAGTGAGCGCACCCGCCACGGGGTTCAAGTTTCCTGCACCATCGAAGATGTCTGTATTTGTGGGCGTGGTAGGTGGAGCAAAGTTGACATGATTCAGAATATTGAAAATCTCTGCGCGGAACTGCACGTTGAATCTTTCCGAAATCCTCTTGATGTAGTTGTTCTTAAACAGAGAGAAGTCGAGTGACGTGACGCCCGGCCCGATCAGAATATTGCGGCCGGCATTGCCGCGCAGGTTGAAACACAATGGGAAGGCAACTGGTCCCCCGACGCTTGGTGGCGTCGGATTGCAAGACTGGTTCCAGAATGCCACATCGGGAGCGGTAGGTATGGCGAAGCATTGAGTCTTGATGTAGTTCGTAGGATTTCCGGGGTTCGTGAGCGTCTTGCAGCCGGGCCCACTCAGCCGGTTCGGAAATGCCCAATCGTCACCGCTGTTGGTATTTGCCGGGTCTGATCCTGTTCCCCAGGTGGCGGTGAATGGGACTCCATCACTGGCCGTAAAAATCAGCCCCAGTTCCCATCCTCCTAGTGCCCACCGGGCAGGCGCGGCAAGGGACTTCGGCGTAGGAACCTCCCACGTGCCATTTACCACTAGAGTCCGCCCAACATTGAAATCCGAGAGACCGCGGCTCAACCTCATGTCGAACCAGTGGAGACTGGAGATCGAATTGCCGAAAGTATCTCCCGCAACCGACGCCGAGCTGGTGTCGATGCTCTTACTCCAAGTGAAGACCCCTTGCACCTGAAAGCCATGGCTCATGCGTTTGGCCAACTGCGCCTCCAGGGCGTCATATTGAGAGTGTCCCTGATAAAACATTCCTCGGATTGAGCCGAAGTTCGGATTGATTGGGTCTAGCGGGTTCCCCGAGGAGTCAAACGGCCACACGTATCCCAAGGAAGTCTTAGTCGGGATGACTAGGTTCGCGTCATCTACCCGGAATGGCTGATGCACGCCACGCGAACCCACATAGGCGAGCATTGCCGCCAGGCTGGGGGCAAGCTGCTGCTGCACATTGAGATTCCACTGCATCACGTAATTGCGTTTGGGGGTCGGCTGATCATACGTGGTACGCAATCTGTTCGCCGGAAAGGAAATATTCTGGCCGCCAAAATTGAAAAAGGGGCTCGGACATGGGTTGAGGGGAGGGCTACATGCTCCCGCGGGATTTTTGACCACGGTGTAAGAAAAGAAGGGGATTGCCTGAGTCACCAGAAGTGGAAACTGGTAGGGCAGCGGCTGCACATCAAACATCCCGATTCCGCCCCGGACTGCGGTTTTTCCGTTCCGTAAGGGGTCCCACGCGAAGCCGACGCGCGGCTCAAAATCCTTCAACGTGGGATTGCTGAAAAAGGGATTGCCTAGATGAGCGGTGGCGTCTGTGATTTTCCTCAAATTTGCGAGCTTGCCGTGAGTCTCGGCCACGACGGTTGACATTTCGTAGCGCAGGCCGAGATTTAGCGTCAGGTTCGGTCGCGCGCGCCAGTCGTCCTGCACATATGTACCGAAGAGAGTCTGGCGAAGATTGCGTGGGGAAAGGGTGTTGGCGATTCCACCCTGGAATTTCGTTGGATTGTTGGTGAGAAATCCCTGCACGCTGTCGAAGTTCCAGATTCCATTTGGATCGGTGTCGGCAAGCACGTTGAGCAGCATGCGTTCGACGGCCACGCCGAATCGTATGGAATGGGTGCCTTTGGTGAAGAAGGCGTCATCATAGAGCTGAATCGAATTCCAATGGTAAAAATAGGTCGGGCTGCCTCCAACTCCTCCCGTAAAGTCACTCAGGCCGCCGACAAGAACCTGAGCCGCCTTGCGACCCGCAAACGCAGCGCCTCCAACACCCAGATCGATCCGGGCTGCGTCGGGATTGATCGCTGTCAGGCTCTCATTATTGTTTACAGCTTCATGGTTGCCACCAATACGGATGGAATTCGCGAAGCCTGGCGAGAAGATGTGTGTCTCCTCCAGCGCAGCGAACTGTCTCGACGTGAGCGTGGTGAACTCAACGTTATTCAGTCCGTCAGGAGACGAGTAGGGCGTTTTGTCGAACATGTATGTGCCGAACAGGCTGTCGTTATTAGAGACCTTGTGGTCGACCCGAGCGGTAAGAAAGTTTTCGTTGACGATCTGCTGGCCGACAAAGGTGAATTCTCCGGTGTCTCCGTTCCCAAGAATAGGGCCGTTGGGCAAATGGTAGAAAGTGAGGTACTCCGCCGCCGATGGATCTACGGTGATCTGAGTTGTCGCGCAGGGATTACTTGGGTCCGCGCCCGCCGGGTTCGAGCACATGAGTCCGCTGCGCGCGTTCTGCGACGGGACGAAGGCCAGGGTCGAAATGCCCTTCGACTGCCGGATGCCTTCGTAATCGGCGAAGAAGAATGTGTGGTCCCTCACGATCGGTCCGCCAATCGCTGCGCCAAACTGATTCCGCTTGAACGGCGGAATGGGAAGCGTGCGGTCATCGAAGTAATTCTTGGCGTCCAGCTTGCTGTTGCGAAGAAACTCGTACACACTGCCGTGAAACTGATTTGTCCCCGAGCGCGTAATGGCGTTGACCACTCCTCCGGAGGTCTTGCCGTACTCCGCCGAGTAGTTGCTGGTCAGGACGGAAAACTCCTGAATGGCGTCCACGCCCAGGTTTCCTCCCAGCACGCTGCCAGGCGCTCCATTGGCGTAGTCATTGAGGCTGACGCCATCGAGACGATAATTGTTCTGCTGCGGCCGCGCGCCCGAGATGGTCAACTGTTGTCCGAAGCCGCGATTTCCGCGATCCGTGCCAGCCGCGAAGGTGGGTTGGGTCTGGATGGCATTCACGCCGGGCTGCAATTGTGCCAGGTCGGTCCAACTGCGGCCGTTTAGAGGCAGCTCGCGGACAGTGGTCGCGTTGACCACCGCGCTGATGTCCGAGGTGGCGAGTTGCACGGCGGGAACTTCACTCTGCACCACGATCGTCTCGACAACTGTGCCGACCTTCATCGTCAGATCCAAAACCTCTGTCGCTCCTACGGTCAGTTCGATGCCGCTCCTCACCTCGGTCTTGAATCCTGGACCCGTAAACGTTAGCTCATAGCTCCCCGGCAGCAGGTTCGGCGCGCTGTAGAAGCCGTCGGTGTTTGTGGTGACGGTCCGGCTAACACCGGTGGCGACGTTCTTGATGGAGATTCGAGCACTAGGAATGACTCTACCGCTGCTATCTACAACCGTCCCTGAAACCGTTCCACCTGCCACCTGACCCCAGGACGCTGCCGGGAACAGGAATCCAAGCGTCACCGCCAAAAGAGTCAAACCTGTGCCAAGGTACGTCTTGCCGTACATTTGACCGGACATATCTCCCCCCGAACGATTTTTTGGTCTTTTCTCTTCGACCTCATCTCTCTTCAGGCTTTGCACTCAGCGGCCGCGACCTGCGGCTCGAATATCAGCAAAACCCAAATGTATGAAAATGGCTTCACGAATATGTTCAAATAACGCGGCAGCCTTCAAGAAAAAAATCAGTCCCTCGGAATCCAGCAGGACAATGGACCTCTGACATTAACCTGCAATGAACCGGGAATGAAAGTTTATTCAGAACCGGAAGCCCAAAATATGCGGACGATTAGGGTGCGTTGCGAATGCAGCCAAGCTGCGCCGCGATGGACGGTCGTATTTTGGGGGAGCGGCCAGGAGCGCCTCGCCTTATGGGGCGCACACTGGATCTGAACATCTCTACAAGAGTTCGTGAGAGCCAGCTCTGACTCTCCTGGCCGCGACGCCTATTGCGTCTCGAAAATCAGAACCTTGGCCGGTTCCTTGTCCTTGGCGGAGACTGCCACGTAGTAATGATTCAGCTCGGGAACAAACGTCCCAATCTTTGCCACGGGACCAGTTGGAATCTTGCCGATGGCTTCGTAGTGGTCAGGATCCTTTTCCTGATACACATCCACGAAACCCTCTCCCGCTGCGATATAGATGCGCTTTCGGTTGGCATCAAACGACATGTCATCGGCTCGCCCGTTGGCCGGAAGACTGGCTACGGGTTTCCCTGATTCCGTATCGAAGGCGATGAACTTTGACGGCTTTCGCGTGGCAACAAACAAGCGATGATTCGCTTCATCCAGCGCCATGGGAACGTTCTGTTCGGCATCCGGAATGGGCCACTGCCCGAGAATCTCCCGTTTTTCGCGGTTAATGACCGTGATTCGCGCCTTGCCGGTATCGTTCAAAAACAAGCGCGGGCCGGATTTCTCGATGGCCATGGCCTCGATGCGATTGCTGTCCACCTTGATGTCAGCCACTTTTTTGTCGGTGTTCGTGTCGATGACGCTGAGTAAGGAGTAGTCCTGCTTGGCCTCCCTCCCGCCGTTATCGACATAAAGCAATTTCTTGTCTGCGTCAAACCCCATCGAGTCCGCGTCAACAGTCAGCTTGATGGTGTCCTTTACCTCGTACGTCTGATCGTTCAAAACCTTTACCTCTCCAGGGCCGCCATCGATGACCATCAGCTTATGAGCATTGGGGAGACAAAGAATACTGTGCGGGGTCTCGAAGCCTTTGAGGCTGCGCAGATGCTTTCCGCTGCGCAGTTCGAAGACTTCCACGCTCTTGTGATCTTCCCCTGCCAGGTAAAGACGGTTGTTTTTCACGTCTACTCCGAAGTGATCGAAATCGCCCTCAACACCCGGCAACGGAGTGGAACTCACGAGCCGCAAAGGTTCTTTGCTTTGCGCCCATACCGGCGGCGCGAAGACAACCAGCACGACACAAGCTAGCAACTTTCTCATTCTCCTAATCTCCCTTTTGCTGGCTCAAGCCAGCGTTTTTTTGGCCCAGCGGCGCATACCATGCCCGACTCCACTTTCTCTGTGTGCGGGCGGGTTTCCCATCGAAACTATGACGTAAGGAAGAGAATTGTTTCTGTTGAACTGCCAAGCATAGACTAAGCGAGACACATTAAAGCAATCTGAAATTAGAGTAAAATTGTTTTCAGATAAGTCGTCCAGATGAGCCACCGGATTGCGCGTGGCTTCCTTCTCTGAATAGACTTTCACCTGCATTCATGCCGGCTTCATTCCGTCGCGCTATTTTACGGGAGGAAAGGAATGCGCATCCTGCTCGTCGAAGACGAGACGAAGGTCTCTAAATTCGTGGCTCGGGGATTGGTGGAGGAGCGCTTCGCGGTAGATGTTGCCGCGGACGGCCCCAGCGGCCTCGAACTGGCGAACGCGTATCACTATGATCTGATCATCCTCGACCTCATGTTACCGGGGATGGACGGCACCGAGGTCTTGCGGCGAATTCGCAATAAGAGTACGAGCGTGCCGGTCCTGGTTCTCACAGCGAGAGACGCAGTTTCTGACAAAGTGGGAAATTTTGAGGCTGGCGCCGACGATTACCTGACGAAGCCGTTTGCCTTTGCCGAGCTGTTGGCACGCGTAAAGGCGTTGTTGCGGCGAGGCCCGGTCAATCGTTGCAGCGTCGTCCGCGTCGAAGATTTGGAACTCGACCGTCTGACCCAGCAGGTGAAGCGCGCCGGCAAACGGATCGAGCTAACCTCAAAGGAGTACGCGCTGCTGGAATACTTAATGTCGAATACGGGCAGAGTCCTTTCCCGAACCATGATCATTGAACACGTGTGGGACCAGAGCTTTAACGGTATTACCAACATTGTGGATGTTTACGTCCGCCATCTCCGCAACAAGGTGGACGAAGTCCATGAGCACAAGCTGATCCACACTGTCCGCGGCGTGGGTTACACCGTGAAGGGAGAGCGCCCGTGAACACGCGCTCCCTTCGCTTCCGCATGACCGCGTGGTATACAGCGCTTCTCACCGGCGCCTTGCTGCTCTTCGGACTCTCGACTTACCTTGGGCTGGCACGGTACCTCGATTGGAATCTGCAAAATACGCTCACCGAAGAAGTTCGTTCCATCGGCACACAGTTGCTCACAGCCTTGCCCACCAAAAGAGCGGGCTGGCTTGAATCGGAGATCGAGGAAGCGTACGCACCTGAAGTCTACGGGCGTTTTATTCGCGTCACTCGCAGTGACGGAGTCGTCGTGTATGTCTCCGGCGCGCCAAAAGATGACAGCTTCGATCCTTCCCGGGTTCCACGATTTCCGGCAACATCTGGGCACGAATATCCCAGCCGTCTCCAGATACCCGGCGGACCGCAATTGCTGGTCGAGGCGATGATGTTTACCAATCCCGATGGAACCCGCTTTCTGGTCGAGAGTGGCGTCCCATACCAGCAAATTGGAAATGTCTTGCACGGCCTGCTGCTGACCGTGGCTCTCCTCATGCCTTTCACTGTTTCGCTGGCGCTGGGCGGTGGTTACTGGCTCATGAGACGATCTCTCGAACCCATCGACGACATCACTACCCGGGCCGAGGGGATTACCTCCACCAATCTGAGCGACCGATTGCCGACCATCCAGACCGGCGACGAACTCGAGCGACTATCGGCCTCGCTCAACCGCATGATCGGCCGGCTCGACGAAGCCTTTCAGCACATCAACCGCTTTTCTGCCGACGCCTCCCACGAGTTGCGCACACCGCTGACCATCCTCCACTTGGAGCTGGAGGGAATTGCCCAAAGCCCTCTGCTGGTCCCGGAACTGGCCGATCAGATTGGAAGCGCGCTGGAAGAAGTTCAGAGGCTCTCTGGAATTGTTGAGAATCTGCTGACTATTGCACGGCTCGATGCCGGCGAAGTGAGGATGGCAAAGGAGTCTCTCGACTTCGGAGAATTGGTGAGCTCTACAGCAGGTCAGATGCGCTTGTTGGCCGAAGAAAAATCGCTTTCGATGCTCTGTGAGGTGGCGAGAGGAACCTACGTCGACGGAGACAGACCGTGGCTGAAGCAGGTTATCGTTAACCTGATCGACAACGCCATCAAATACACTCCGGAAGGCGGTGAGATCGAGATACGAGTGCGTCCCAGCCAGAACACCGCCGTACTCGAAGTGGTTGACAGCGGAGTGGGCATCTCCGCCGAATCCTTACCCCACTTGTTTGAGCGCTTCTATCGCGCTGACAAAGCGCGCTCGCGCAATTCCGGAGGCGCTGGGTTAGGACTGGCCATCGTCAAAGCCATCTGCAGCGCTCACGGTGCAGAAATCAAGATTGTGAGTTCCGAAGGTCGCGGCAGCAGTTTCAGCGTCGAGCTGCCGCTCACTGCTCCGGTAGCCGATCCTCAAATCTTGGGCGGATGGGTTGCGGTTTCCGGCAGACGAAACTGAATGAATTGGGGGTTGTTTTTGAGCCGGTTCTTACACTCGCGTTGGCGCTACCTCCCGTCCAGTTCTCCACACCTGAACGAAGTTTCATTTGGCTTTCATCTTTACTTAATGTGATTCAGCGACCATGCAATTCCACCATGGAAACAAAAAGGCTTCGTTTGGCCATTGTCATTCTGACGGCTCTCACTCCTCTCTATGCCCAAACGCCTGCCCCCACCGATCACTGGGTTGCCGTTCGCGCCGGTCGGCTTTTTAATGGCAAATCCGACAGGCTCCTGACCGATCAACTCGTACTCATCAAGGATGACAAGATCAGCGAAGTCGGGCCCGCCGACCGGGTCCAGATACCCGCCGGCGCTGAAGTACTTGACCTCAGTCATGCCACGGTCTTGCCCGGTCTCATCGATGCCCACACCCACGTCTTCGGAAATGGGCCTGACCTGGAAATGCAGATTCTGCGTGATTCCTATCAATACCGGACACTAACCGCTCTCGCCAATGCGCAAAAGGATCTGATGGTGGGATTCACGACCCTCCGTGACCTGAAAACGCTCGGCGCCATGTATAGCGATGTGGATCTGCGCAATGCCATTGACCGCGGTATCGTTCAAGGTCCGCGAATGCAAGTCGCCACGCGCGGAATTCAGACCACCGGCGGCTTCATTATGAAGGGCTATTCGAGCGAAGTAGCCATTCCAACCGCGCTGGCTGTTGTCGATTCGCCATGGGCCGCCCGCGAGGCTGTTCGCGACCAGGTCGCGCACGGTGCTGATCTGATTAAGCTATATGCGGCCTACGATTTCAAATTCACTTCTGATGGCAAGATGGTGATCCCGCCCACCTTCACGCCAGACGAAGTCACTGCCATTGTGGATGAAGCACACAAGAAAAATCGCAAAGTCTCCTGCCATGCCTTTGGCGGCGAAGGCTTGCAAAATTGTCTCGACGCCGGAGTCGATTCGATCGAACATGGCGTCGATCTCGACGACGCCGCGATTAAGAAATTCCTGCAGAGGGGAATCTACCTCGTGCCCACTCTGTACCATTATCAACTCGACAGAGAGCACGACATGAAGAGATTTGGCGGACACACTGTTGCCGCGGTTTCAGAACGCAGCTTCCGAAAGGCGGTGGCGCAAGGCGTCAAAATCGCCTTCGGCTCCGGAGTAGGCCCTTTTCCTCACGGCTCACAGACGAAGGAATTCGAATACATGGTGAAATTCGGCATGACTCCGGCACAGGCGATTCGGGCCGCAACCTCTGAGGCCGCGCAGTTGATGGGCTGGCAGGATCGTGTTGGCTCAATTGAAGCAGGCAGGTTTGCCGACCTGGTGGCAGTTGCAGGCGATCCGCTTGCTGACATCACCGAGCTGGAACGTGTTAAGTTCGTGATGAAAGGCGGGCAGGTCGTCAAGAACGAATTGCATTGAAGTGAAAATTGCAATCTTTCCGACGGGAAAGCGAACGGCTTTCAGGAGGGCACGGCTTTAGCCGTTCCGGCGGGTACCTTGAAACATGCGGACCTTAGCCCCTGGGTGAGCTGGCGCCAAACCCGGAAGCGCTCAACAGCAGACATGAAGCGACGCGATTTCATCAAAACATCCGCTAGCGCAGGCGCCATCCTCGGCGCGCTCGGAAGGCCAACACTGGCAACTGCACAATCTTCGTGTTCGCCCGCACCATTTCCTCAAGTCCCAGGGTTAACCAAGTACGTGGCGGACTTCATCGTTAGTACCAAATACTCCGATATGCCCGCCGACGTAGTCGAACTGGGCAAGAAGTCAATTCTTGACGGCCTTGGACTGGCGCTCAGTGGTTCCAAAGCCCGGACCTCCGATCTCCTCGCAACCTACGTAAAGCCGTTCGAGGTGGCCAAAGACGGCGCCACCGTCATCGGCACTTCGGTCAAGCTGCCAGTTCGATTCGCAGCGTTGGCGAACGGTGTGGCCATCCACGTCGACGACTTCGACGACACGCAACTGGCAGCGGCGAAGGATCGAGTGTACGGCCTGCTCGTGCATCCCACGGTTTGTGTCCTTCCCGCTGTTCTGGCACTCGCTGAAACGAAACCCGCAACTGGCAAAGACTTGCTGCTCGCCTACCACCTGGGCGTGGAAGTCGAGTGCAAGATCGCGGAGGCCATCTCTCCGCGTCACTACGAAGACGGATTCCATTCCACCGGCACTTGCGGCGTTTTTGGCAGCACCGCCGCGTGCGCCAGGCTGCGCGGCTTTGATGTTGAACACACCCTGTGCGGCCTTGCCATTGCGGCCAGTCACTCCGCGGGCTTGCGCGAAAACTTCGGCACCATGATGAAAGCGTTTCAGGCAGGTCACGCCGCTGAGAGTGGTGTGGTCGCGACTGATTTTGCCGCCATTGGTTGGACGGGCGCGGAGCAAATTCTGGAAGCGCAGCGTGGCTTTTTTCACGCTTATGGCGGCGGTTATGATCCAAACGCCATCCTGAACAAACTCGGCAAGCCCTGGACGTTCGCCTTACCCGGCGTTTCCATAAAGCCTTTTCCCTCGGGTTCGCTCACACATCCGGGAATGACGGAAATGCTGCGCCTCATCCGCAGTGAACACATCCGTGCCGAACGGGTGGAACAAGTGGAAGTGGGCACTAATCGCAACATGCCCAACGCACTAATCCATCACCGGCCGCAGGACGGACTGCAGGCCAAATTCAGCATGGAGTACTGCATGGCCATTCTGCTGCTCGAAGGCAAAGCCGGACTCGGTGAATTTACCGATGCCGTCGTCAAGCGTCCCGACGTGCAGGAGATGATCAAACGTGTTCGCTTCTATACTGATCCCGAAGCCGAGGCTGCCGGCTACGACAAGATGACCACCATCATCAAGATTCATTTTAAAGACGGACGCACCATCAACGGCCGCGCGGACTTCGGCAAAGGCAGTCCCGCCAATCCCATGAGCTACGACGAGGTCGCCGAAAAATTTCGCGGCTGTGCCGCATTTGCTGGATGGCCTGAGGCAAAGGCTGGAAAGATCATCGAGTTTGTCCGCAATCTCGACCGCGCGCCAGACGTGCGTCCCCTCTCCGAACTATGCAGTAGGTAAAAGGTCTCATGTAACCGGAAGCTGGCCTTGATTCGGCCTGTGAGGAGCTTTGAAACGTTACAACATAGCAGTCATCGAGGGTGATGGCATCGGTCGCGAAGTCATCCCCGAGGGCATTCGGGTCCTCGAAGCCACTGCGCGCCGTTACGACATCAGCTTTTCGTGGCAGCACTTCGACTGGAGTTGCCAAACCTTTCTCAAGACGGGCAGAATGATGCCCCAGGATGGTCTCGACCAACTGCGTTCCTTTGACGCTATCTATTTGGGAGCGATTGGCTATCCGGGTGTGCCCGATCACATCTCTCTCTGGGGACTTCTGATCCCTATCCGCCGCACCTTCCAGCAATACGTCAACTTAAGACCGGTGCGGCTGTTGGAAGGGATTGATCCTCCCATCAAAAATTTCGGAGCGGGAGACATTGACCTCTGCATCGTTCGCGAAAACAACGAGGGCGAATACTCAGAAGTCGGTGGCCGCCTGTACCGCAACACCGAGTTCGATCTTGCCATACAGGAATGTGTCTTCACCCGCCGCGGTTGCGACCGCATTATGCGCTATGCCTTCGAGCTGGCTCAGAAGCGCAGGAATCACGTGACGTCGGCAACCAAGTCGAACGGCATCGTGTTCACCATGCCCTTCTGGGATGAACGCTTCGCCGCGATTGCCAAAGACTATCCCCAAGTCAAAACCGATCAATATCACATCGATATTTTGAGCGCTCACTTCGTCCGGCATCCCGACTGGTTCGATGTGGTCGTCGCTTCCAATCTGTTCGGCGACATTCTGTCCGACCTCGGCGCCGCCGTTGTGGGGTCCATGGGACTTGCACCGGCCGCGAACCTCAATCCCACTCGCGAATTTCCCTCCATGTTCGAACCCGTCCATGGATCAGCTCCAGACATTGCCGGCAAAGGCATCGCGAATCCAGTCGCACAAATCTGGTCCGGAGCAATGATGTTGGAACACCTCAGCGAAATGGACGCCGCCAAGGCTGTCGAAGGCGCGCTTACCAGCGTGCTCGCACGCCGCGATCCGCGCACCCCCGACATCGGAGGCAAGGCGGGCACGCGGGACCTCGGCGAGGCAATCGCTGCTGAAGTTCTCGCAACCACTCGGGCATGACGGCCGACTTGAATTGCAGATCGAGTTGCATGCGACGGGGCGGCTGTGCGGCGACTGCGCGTCCAAAGAATTTGGAAGTGATCGTCCCCATGTAAGTGACGTCGTTCCTGTGATTCAAAACATTGAACGAATTCAGCGAGACGGAGAGGACCCGGGCTTCCTTGTGCGTC
>Ga0209701_10002369_pt1 | contig 12242 bp, 5 predicted proteins | sample CZO8metaG_4_FD_188356 | JGI IMG/M metagenome (GOLD analysis project Ga0209701, IMG submission 188356) | Vadose zone soil microbial communities from the Eel River Critical Zone Observatory, Northern California, USA - CZOApr15con2H3.8 metaG... | ecosystem: Environmental > Terrestrial > Soil >...
CGAAGACGGGCCACTTCCAGTGGTGCATCTCCGGCTTTCTGTCCCGATTGCTGCAATTGTTCAAAGTCACTGAGAATCAGGGGCTTCACCCAACTCTTGATTCCGCCGTTCTGGACGTAGAGATCAAACATGAGTGCCGCGGCGCGCTGCGAAGTCACGCCAAAATCGTTGCAAAGCGCGAGCCCTTTTTGGAACAGCCCCGCCGCGTATTTCGCCTCGATATCCTGGAATTCCTGCTGGCGGCCGAGAGTCTTGAATTGGCCCTGCCAGGGCTCGAATACTATGTTTTTTATCGGGTCTTGAATGGAACGGGCCCACGCCAGTTGCTCGTCGCGCGTCTCCGCGAGCATGGCCACCAACGCCGAATAGTTGGGGCCGAAGATTTGTCCCAGAATATCCGCGTGGTTCCGGTTCATTTCTTCGAGGAGCGGTTGCAGGCTCCCCTGGCCAATATTCCACTGAACCACTCCAAAGCTGATTCCTTGCCCGTCGAAGTCTCCCGACAGTCCGGCAAAACACTCGGGAGGAGGGTGATTGGTTTCGAAGGCTCCCGTAAGAGCCAGACACTGGTGATCAAGCGTTTGCGTGGTGACGGCAGGCGGAGGAATCTCCGCGCCATTGAACAAGGCGCTCCACGTTTGCGAACCGACTCTTCCGTCCGGTGTCAACCCTTGAGTCCGCTGATAAGTGCGAACGGCAGACTCCGTGCCGCCTCCAAAAATCCCATCGAGCGGCCCGGAGTAACATTGGAGTTCGCCCAGTCGCCGCTGAATTTGCAATACTTCCGGTCCCCGAGATCCAAGAAGATAGACCGTCATAGAAGCCCCTCAAGCACATCACGGTGCAGCAACGTTTATTTCCTCGAAAGCGCTTTTCCGGGTTTCTGTTTCCGACGTTGGAACATTCCCCACCACGCTTCGTTCAGGTTTTTGCTTTATCGGGCCGAAGAGCGGCCAGCGCTTGAAGGATATCGTGCCAATAGGGCGCACCGATGCTGACTAGGATCCCCGTCAGCAGCGAGCCAAAGAATTCATAAACAAAAATGTTGAACGGAGCTTGCTCCGTTTGATCCGTTTTGGTGCTCTTCGGAAAGACTGGAGCCCATCGTGCGCAAGACTTTCGGGGCCGTCGAGCGTTTCACCAATCTATGCTTGATCGCTACACCACCATCGTCGAGGGACCGGAAAATGGGAGTAGCGAAGCGCAGGCCACGATCTCCACTCCCTGAAGGCATTCCCTTGTTATCGTGCGTGAAAATCTATTCGGCCGGGTAGCTCTGCTGCAAATGCGGCGCGCCTCCCGCGATGCTCCGGAGCTGGCGGATAGGCGCAGGCCCTGTGGATTCGCGAACGACAAACTCCGGCTCGATGGCAATCTCTGGCACGTATTCGCCGCGTCCCTCAATTTGATCGACGACCGTCTGCGCCGCGATCTGCCCCATCCTGATCAGCGGTTGCCTCACGGTCGTTAATCCCGGATTAGCATAAGCCGCCCCTGGAATGTCATCGAAGCCCACAACAGAGATGTCTTGCGGTACACGCAAGCCCGCTTCGTGGATCGCCCAGATGGAACCGATTGCTGAAATATCGTTATAGGCAAAAAGCGCGGTGAAAGGATGCTTGCGCGCGAGCAGTTGCTTTGCGAAGGGGTATCCAATGGCAGGCGTCGAGTCGGTGCCTTCCAGTTGGACGGTCAGCTCCGGTCGAATGCGAATGCCCAGTTCCTGCGCCGCCTCGCAGATTGCGCTCCATCGCACCCCGGAGTCCGAGCTAAACGGCTGCCCCTTGATAAAGGCAATCTCTTTGTGGCCAAGATCCCTCAGATGTTCAAGCGCCAGTCTTGCCGCGCGCTTGTGATCCAGCACGATGTTTGTCACGCCTTCGACCCGCTCATGTCCGGCGACCGCAACCGTCGGCAGCGCCAGCTTCTCTTTGATTGACGTGTCGGTGGTGATAAAGCCTTCCACGCCTCGCGTCAAGAGCATTTGCGCGTAAGTTTGGAGCAGTTTTGGATCGTGCCGATGGATCACCGTAAGGAAAAAATAGTCGTTCTTTCGCAGATATTCCTCGATGCCGCTGATTACCATCGCTCCATACGCGTCACCGATCTCTTCGGCGATCACGCCGATCGTATATGTTCTCCTCAAGCGCAACGTTCGCGCGAAGAAGTTCGGCCGGTAATTCAGTGTTTGGGCAGCCTCGAGGATGCGATTCTTCGTGTGCTCCGGGATGGAGCGCGCCGCGGCAGAATTGTTCAGCGCGGCGGAGACTGTTCCGGGGGTGAGACCGACGTGATCCGCAATGGTCTTCAGGGTGACCCTATTCTTGTCGCTCAGGCCCGGCTTCTTTCTCGCCGACGATGTCATCTTACAAACCCTCCGAGCATCTTCCAAAATTGGGATAGAGCAATGAGGCGGGCCAAAGCTTAAGAAGACGCCCTGCCAAGCGCACCCAACATCCCGTAAACCACGATTCTAGCTTAGCTTGGCGGCTGTGAGGGAAACTATCGAGGCGAGAGACTGACACAAGGTTTCGTCCTCGAGCGGGCATACATTTACACATATATGTACAAACAGCGTCCCTAGAGTCTGCTCCCGAACCTTCAGGGCTCCCTACGGCTGCTTTTCCGGCTTCCACAATATCATTATTTTTCTTTAGAATATCATTATTTCTTCTTGACAAGCACGCCCGATTGGGTCTATATACGCCGCTAGTACAAAAGCATTACGTCCCGTAGTGCTTTAGGGGTTCGGTCCTTTCTCAAACTTGTGGTGGGGGAAAAGTGAATATGGGTCCTTTGCAAGCTGCTTCATGGCAGGGTTCTCGTTCTTCTTTTCTCGCGCAAATCTCTCCTCGAGGGGTAAACGCATGAAGATTCATAGTTTGAATTTGAATAATGCATTCGGCAAATTGTGCTCGACCGGCTTGCTGTTTGCTGTCCTGGGGCTCGTCCTCTGTACTTCGTTCGACGCGCACGCACAAGTGATTACCGCGGCAGTACGCGGCACGGTGACGGACCCGCAGGGCGCAGCGGTTGCAGGGGCCGACGTCAGCGTCACGAATGTGGACACGGGCTTCACCCGCTCGGCAAAATCGGGAACGGACGGCGAGTACAACTTCCCGGACTTGCCGCTCGGTGCATACCGCATCCATGTTACACACTCTGGATTCAAGGCGGCGACGCAGACGGGCATTGTTCTGCACGTCGCGGACAGTATTGTCCTTAACGTGAAATTAGAGATGGGTGCTGTTAGCGAGACGGTCAGCGTCGAAGCTTCCCCGATCGCGGTCGAGACCACCAGTGGGGAGTTGACCGGCCTGATTCAGGGCAGCCAGGTTTCTGAGCTTCCACTGAACGGTCGCAACTTCATGCAATTGGTCACGCTGATGCCTGGTGTGGCCGCCGCCGAGGCTTTCAGCACGAGGGAAAAAGGTATCAAGGGCGCTTCGGACCTTTCCATCAGTGGCAGCCCTTCCAACGGTAACCAGTGGCTCGTTGATGGCGCCAACAACAATGATACTGGCTCGCAAAGGACAATTCTCGTCTATCCCTCCACCGAATCCATTGAAGAGTTCAAGATTGAACGCAACGCCTACGGCGCTGAGTTTGGCTTGATGTCGGGGGCCACGGTCAACCTTGTGACCAAGTCCGGCAAGAACGATTTCCACGGCAGCGTCTTCTATTCTGGCCGCAACGACAAGCTGGACGCCTTTGACACCCTCCTCAAGGCCGGCTGTCCCACTTGTCCGAAGAACGAACTCCGCGAGAACGATTATGGCTATACCGTTAGCGGACCGGTCAAGAAGGATAAGATCTTTTTCTTCTGGTCGCAGGAGTGGAACAAGAAAATCGAAGGGCTCGTGCGCACTTCTCACGTGCCTGGCATGGCCGAGCGCACTGGCGACTTCAGTCAGGTCGCCGCTTGTTCGTTCTTCCCGGCGGCAGGCCTTAAGGACCCAAATCCAGGCGATATCGGAGGGCCTTTTACTGTGGGTGCCGGCGGACCAAACGTGCCGGACGTCATTCCGCAGACGCGCATCGCCGCGCCTGCTCTCATCCTAATGACGCAATATCCCAAGCCGACTCTATCCAATCCTTGTACGAACTTGAACTGGACAGCCTCCCTCAATACGCCTTCACCATGGCGCGAAGAGAACGTTCGCGGGGACGTCAATCTCTCCAAGACCCTGACCCTGATGTTGAAATTCACGAATGATTCCTGGGTCCTTGGGCCGCCATCCGCCGGCTTCGGCTGGGGGAATAATCCGCTCGGAGTAATTGATGAGTCTTGGAATCAACCGAGCCGGATCGCCGCGGCCAGATTGAGCAAGACCATCGGCGCCAGTGCCGTCAACGACTTCCAGTTCTCTTACTCCGCGAACCGCATCACCATCGATCCCACAAACCTAGCCCTCGAGCAGAAAATCAATAACGCGATCCCCTGGTTTTTCCCCACGTCTGGCAAAAGATATGGCGACAAAGGCCCGAGCGCGTGGTTCTCCGGCTGGGGCAATGCTCACCTTCCCAGTGTTTGGACCATTGCGCCCTGGGCCAACGCCCAAGACCTCTACACCTGGCAGGATGACTTCTCCGTCGTCAGAGGGCCCCACACGCTTAAGTTCGGCGCCATTTACAGCAGAAATTCCAAGAACGAACAAACCCCGAATGCGGAATTCGGAGGCATCTTCGGTTCCGTGGGCTACCAAGGCCAGTGGGGAAACAAGACCGGATACGATGTCGCCGACATGGAACTAAAGAACATGGCGATCAGTATGAACGAGGCAAGCAATATAACCATCAATGACATTCGTTGGCAAAATACCGAGTTTTATGCCGCAGACAATTGGCGCATGACGCCTCGGTTTACGCTTAATTACGGCGTAAGGTATTCCCTGCTGCCAAACCCCTACTTTGCGGATGACCTGTACACTTCTTTTAACCCGGCTGCCTACAATCCGGCGCTCAAAAATGCCACATGCAACGGCTTACTCTATTCCCCGGGCCTGGCGTCGAACCCATGCCCGGCAGGCACAGGGGGCATGCCCGGTCCTAACCGCGCGCTTTGGAATAACAACAATCACATGATTGCTCCGCGCCTGAGTTTTGCCTGGGACCCGACCGGAAAGGGCAAGTGGGCCATCCGGGCGGGCGGAGGCCAGTTCTTCAACCGCGATCGCCTCTTCGCCTTGCAGATCGGCGGAACGAATCCTCCGTTTGTCGGCAACTTCACCGACCCCAACGGGCGCTTCCTAGACAGTCTAACTCCGCCGAGCGCCGGTCCGGCCTTCAGCTCAGGGCTCGGTAGCGCCTCGATCGGGGGCGAAACCTCCAACCAAATGCCCAACAGTTGGCAATATAATGTGACCGTACAGCACGAGCTTTGGAAGGATGCCCGGCTGGAGGTCGGGTACGTGGCCAATCGGAACGTCCACTGGGAGATTCGCTCCGACGTTAATGCCATACACCCGGCGGACCGTCTCAACTATTTCCAAGACAACGCATGCACCGCAGCGAACAAGCTTTGTGGGGTGGATTCCGGCGGAAATGGCATTACCAGTGGCGCGGCTCGTACCGCGCTCAGGCCCTTCGGTCCCATGAGGGGGGATAGCTCACTCACGTACTACACGCACAGCGGGCAATCCAGCTACAATTCGCTCCAGGTTCTCTTTCAGTCTCGATTCCAGCGAAACTCTTCGTTGCAGATCGCCTACACATGGTCCAAGCTGATTTCGGACACGCAGTTGATCGATACTCCGAACAACAACTTGGACTTCTATAATCCAGGGGCGAATCGCGGGCCGGATCAGCTCAATCGTCCGCAAATCCTTTCTGCTAACTGGATCTACAACCTTCCTACACTCCAGAATCAAAACAGTTTCCTTAGGAATGGCTTCGGAGCCTGGGAACTCAGCTCCATTATCAGCATCGCCACGGGACCCTCGATGACCGGGATTATAGGTAACTCCCCGGTGGGCGATCCTTCGGGCACTGGCGGGGGCGGCAATCAGGTTCCAATGCGCGTTGCTGGCCAGGGCTGCCGTGCCAACACGGGCGACTCACGTCAGTGGTTCAACCCAAACATGTTCACGCTGAATGGCTTCGTGATTGGCAAGAAAGGGAGCGAGGGTTTTGGCGTCTGCTCCGGGCCGGGCAACAATGTCGTAGACTTCTCCTTGCGGAAGAACTTCAAGCTCACCGAGCGGGTGAAAATGCAGTTCACTCTGGATTTCTTCAATCTCTTCAACCATCCGCAATACCTGGCAAGCTCCATCGGCGGCAACGGCGAGTTCAGTGTGAACTTCAATGGACCAACTCGGGTTGCCGACAACCCCAACAGCGCTTTGTACTTGGACAGCGCCGGCACCCCCATCTATCCGCGCTCTGCCACGGCAGGGAGCACGGGGTGCGGTGCCAACCATTTAGCGAGTCCCACTGGAAACTCCCCCGAGGCCTGGTGCGCCAACAGCATCGTGAATACCACGATCGGTAACAATTTCGGGATTGTGACGCAGTCTCGCGAAAACGGCTGGCGTCAACTCCAATACGGTTTGAAGTTCAGCTTCTGACCGTACAAACAACCTTGCTTTCTCCAACGTCCCGCCACGGCCGATTCAAATCGTGGCGGGACGTTTCTTTGTAACTCATGTGATTTTTCCGTTTGAACTGCACAGACGATAAAATCCTTTTCGGTATAATGGGACTCATGACTGGTTATCCGCCTCGATCCATTGTTTTCCTGGTTTTCTTGTTGATTCTGGGCCCATTGATCCCGACGCTTCTGACCGCGCACCCCCAGGGGCCGCAGCGCGTCCCGGTGCCCGTGCCACCAATAAAGGGCTCTCCACAGAAAAAGAATCGCAGCGGATTTCCGCCCGTCCCGGCCTTCAAGGACATCGCCGCGGAAGTTGGCCTCAAGGCAGTGCACATTTCCACTGGCGAAAAGCGCTACATCCTCGAATCCATGAGCGGCGGTGTCGGTATTTTTGACTGTGATGACGACGGGCGCCCCGACCTCGTGATCGTGAACGGCTCGACCGTCGATCGCTACCGCGCTGGCGGCGACCCCATGGTCACCCTCTACCATCAGGAGCCCGACGGCACTTTCAAGGACATCACCAAGGAAGCTGGCCTCGCGCGTCTGGGTTGGGGTATGGGCGTGGCCGTCGCCGACTATGATAACGATGGCAAGCTCGACCTCTTCGTCAGTGGCTACGGTGGCAACGCCCTCTATCGCAATCTGGGCAACTGTAAATTTGAAGACGTCACCGACAAGGCGGGCGTCCACGGCAGCGGTTTCATGACCGGCGCGGCCTGGGGCGACTACGATCGCGACGGCAATGTCGACCTTTTCGTCGCCCGCTACACTCACGTGGACATGAACAATCTTCCGGAATTCGGCAGCAACAAGTACTGCCGGTACAAGGGCGTACTGGTGCAATGTGGCCCTTGGGGCCTGGTGGGCGAAAGCGATTTCTTGTACCACAACCGCGGCGATGGCACGTTTGAGGAAGTCTCGGTGAAGGCCGGCGTTCACGACGAAATCGGATATTACGGTCTCGGCGTGATATGGGCGGACTACGACGACGATGGCTGGCCCGATCTCCTCGTTGCCAACGATTCCGTGCCCAACTATGTGTATCACAACAATCATGACGGCACATTTACCGACGAGGGCATGCTCACGGGTCTGGCGCTGAGTGGTGAAGGCATGGAGCTGGGCAATATGGGTGTGGACTTTGGGGACTTCGATCACAGCGGACGGCTCGGCTTCTTCGTCACGCATTTTGCCGAGCAGCCGAATTCCCTTTATCGCAATCTGGGCCCCAAAGGTTTCGAGGACGTGAGCTGGACTTCCGGGCTCGGCCATCAGAATTATGGATTGGTCGGCTGGGGCACCGGTTTTTTTGACATGGACAACGACACCTGGCTCGATCTTTTCGTCGCCAACGGCCACGTTTTTCCTCAAGTGGACACAGTGGAAACGGGCGCGCGTTATCGCGAGCCGCTCCTGCTGCACCGCAACAATCGCGACGGCACTTTTGACGAGGTGTCCAAGGAGGCCGGCTTGGCGAGCCTGCCTCAGAAATGCCGGCGGGGCGCTGCGTTTGGGGATATTTTCAACACCGGCAATGTGGATGTATTTCTCCTGAATGTGGGTGAAACTCCTTCACTGCTGAAAAACAGAAATGCCGACGGCTACCATCGGGTTTTATTCAAGCTCGTGGGCACGAAGAGCAATCGCGCCGCGATCGGCGCGCGCGTCACCATCCACGCGGCCGGCATCAAGCAGTTCAGCGAGGTCCGCGGCGGCGGAAGTTACCTCTCGCAAAACGACCTCCGTCAGCATTTTGGCCTCGGCACCGCCACGAAGATGGAATCTGTCGAGATTCGCTGGCCGAGCGGAAAGATCGAGACGCTCCAGAATATCGCCGCCGACGCCATCTACACGATTGTGGAAGGGGAGGGCGTTAGCGACACAAAGCCCCTTCCGCCTCCGGCAAAGGGTGCATCGAGTGGCTCTCGTTAATCACGCGGCGGAGTCTTTGCCGATGCCCGGGGACACCACTTCCGGAGATTGGTACCGCCTGGCGAATGGCTTCTCATGGCAATCAAGCAACGGACATAACTCCGCGGCGAGCCGCCTGGCGATTGCTTTAGCCGCTGGAATCGTTCTTTTTCTGTATGCGCCTCTTCTTTGGGCTTCCGACAGTCCAGGAGAGCTGTTGAAGCGCCAGTTCGATGCCGCTAAATCCTCGTTGGCGGAAAACAATCTTGTTCAAGCGGAGAGTCAGTATCACAAAACCATTGCTCTCGGCTTGCGCCAGCTTGCCAATCTTTCCATCTCGGAAGGGCAGTTCGATCTCGCCATCGGCTACATAGCCGACGCGCAGAAACTTCAGCCCGATGACTTTCAACTTCAGTTAGGCCTTGCGATCGCTTGGTTCCAACGAGGAGACCAAAAGAAGGCCTCGGAAATAATCAATGCCGCGCTGGCCAGCCGGCCGAACGATCCACAGGTTCACAACATGATGGGCCGTATCTTCTTGCTTCAGGAAGATTTCCCTCGTGCCATTCAGGAGCTGAGGACGGCACTGACGTTGCACTACGATTTTGAGACCGCATACTTCCTCGGTATCGCTTATCTCAAGGTGAAGAAGCTCTCTGAGGCGACGGACTTGTTCAACAAATTACAGACAACCGTCGAAGAGTCGGCCCCACTCCATGTCTTATTCGGCCGGGCGTACACCCTGGCGAACTTTCCTGAGCCAGCCATCGCGGAATTCCACAAAGCCATCAAGCTGAATCCTAAGTATCCCCGCGCGCATGGCCTGCTCGGCTATGCTTACTTGGACCACTTGGGTGAACAAGCTTATCCGCAGGCCCGCGAAGAGTTCGAAAAAGAGCTTAAGATAAATCCCAATCAATATTATTTTCAGGTGCTGCTAGGGATCGCTACCGTTGCTCTGCGCGACTTCCCGGCCGCGGAAGTCGCGCTTCAAGATGCAGCTCGCCTCCGCCCCGACGAAGCTCCTCCTTATCTTTATCTCGGCGAAACTTATACAGAAACGAATCGGCTAAAAGAAGCAGTCGAAGCTCTCGAAAAATACCTTCGTCTGGTGCAACCCGAGCAGAATGTCATGCGCGAAATCAGCCGCGCCTACTACTTACTCGGACAAGACTTGCTCCGCCTGGGCCGCGTCGAGGAAGCGAAAAAAGCGCTCCAGCACTCGCGCGAATATCGGGAGGCTAAGTTCAAGTATGATCAGGAAAACATTTTTGGCGATAAGCAAACTGCTTCCGCGGATGGCGAAAGCCATACTTCCGATCGCGTCGAAGGAATGCTTGAAGCAGCCGCCCCCGAGGGGAAGCAGGGTGCCCGGGCTCTGGTTAAGGAGGGGCTGCCTTCGGCTGCCATGGCCCTCCAACCTCCGGAAGCTCCCGAGGCGCGCGACTACCGCACATTCGTCGCCGAAATTCTCGCCAGCTCCTACAATGACCTTGGCGTGATGCGCGCCAAAGCTTCCAATTTCGTTGATGCCTCGGGTTATTTCAAGCAAGCGGCCGCGTGGCGGCCTAAGCTGCCGGGCCTTGACCGTAACTGGGGCCTGGCCTGTTACCGTGCGCAGCTTTATTCCGAGGCTATTCCGCCTCTCGAGCGACAGCTTGCCGCTTCCCCCGGTGACGACTTCGTCCGCCAGCTTCTCGGACTCAGCTATTTCCTGACTGACAACCTCGTCAAAACTGCAGAGGTTCTTCGTCCATTTCTCAAGGCTCTCCCTGATGATCCGGGGCTTCTCTTTGCCTGGGGTACGGCCCTCGTTCGAACGCGTCAGTCTGAGATTGCCAGAGGAATCTTCCGTCGGCTGCTGGAGCAAAACGCAAACAATCCGGCCGTTCACCTTCTCCTCGGACAGGCCTACGCGCAGCAGGAAGACTTTGCGGGTGGCCTCACGGAGATGAAAACTGCTTTACAGCTTGATCCGCGGCTTCCCGAAGCGCACTTTTTCATGGGCCTCATCCACTTGCGTCAGAGCGATTTCGAATCTGCGGCCGCTGAGTTTCGCTCCGAGCTGGAACTTCGCCCGGCCGATCCGGTCACCAGGTATCATCTCGGTTACACACTTCTCATGCAAGGACACGCCGAGCAGGCCGTGGCCCTTCTGCGCCAGGTGGTGCTGGCGAAGCCCGACTATGAAATGGCCCGATTCGAACTCGGCCGGGCGCTTCTCCAACAAGGAGATGCCGCCGGCGCCATCGAAAGTCTCGAAGTCGCAAAAAAGCTTTCTCCTGATCGTGACGCTACATACTTTCAGCTGAGTCAGGCTTATCGCCGCGTCGGCCGCTTGCCGGAAGCGGAGCAGGCACTGGCCGCCTATCAAAAACTCATCGAGACCAACAGGCTCAAGAGACGCGAAAGCCTTGAAGCGGACAAGCCGTAACGCAGATGTTCGGCGAGTATGGATTTCTATTGATGACACGCCCGATAGGTTCCATCGGATACTTGGGACGCTGGATGTATGGTAAGAATGTGCCCCAGAGAGGGCTCCTCGAGTAGACATGAAAAAATTGCGCTTCTTGGTTTCCCTTACCACGAATGACAACGATTATCAGATCGAACAGGCGCAGTCCGCGGAACAGATGGCGCGCAAGCTGGGCGTGGAAGCTCGCATCATTTACGCGGATAACGACGCGATTACTCAGAGCACGCAGATCCTGAAGGCGATTCAGTCCGATGATGAGTTGCAGCGCCCGAACGCGATTGTCTTCGAGCCGGTTGGAGGCACTGCTTTGCCCCAGGTTGCCCGTGCCGCCGCGTCCGCTGGCATCGGTTGGGCGGTCCTGAATCGCGACGCCAACTACGTCCCGGAACTTCGCAGGACTTCCGCTGCACCCGTCTTCACCTTGACCTCCGACCACCTCGAAATCGGCCGCATCCAGGGACGCCAGTTTGCCGCACTGTTGCCCCATAGCGGCGCCGTTCTCTGCATTCAGGGCCCTGCGGAAAACTCCGCTGCCAGAGATCGCACCGCTGGCATGCAAGAAACCAAGCCAGCGAATATTCATGTCACCTTACTGCGGGCGCAGTGGACCGAAGAAAGTTCTCAGCGCGCCGTCCGGTCCTGGCTGAAACTAAGTACCTCCCAGAGAGCGGCCATTGATCTGATCGGCGCACAAGATGATTCGATGGCCCTTGGCGCCAGGAAAGCCTTCGAAGAATTGACCAACGAATCCGACCGAGAACGATGGCTCAGGTTGCCGTTCACAGGTTGCGACGGCTTACCCAAGACCGGCCAGGCCTGGGTACGCAGCGGACTCCTGGCCGCAACCATTTTTGTTCCACCCAATGCGGGGCAGGCGGTTGAGATGCTTTTTCATGCCATGCAGCAAGGAAAGCCACTCCCCGAGCGCGCCCTGACTGTCCCCGTTTCTATCCCCCCGCTGGAGGAATTGAAACGGCGCTAAAGCTCTGCATAAATAGGTTGACAGATCGGCTGAAAAGAGAAGAAGCCAGGACATGTCAACTTATTTACACAGATCTGTGCAGAACGACTCCACTCCTCGGGAAGTCATTAGAAAAACGATTTTCAATGCTTGTTTGGATGTCACACAGGCGTATAATGCGGCGGAAACGCCGGTGCTCACTCCATTGCTGCGTTCGCCGAGGAGACGCGCATGAAGAAACGACCCAAAGACTCCGCCATGGGCCGGAGGCACTTTCTCGCCGCCACCACCACCCTGCT
>Ga0209701_10002370_pt1 | contig 12241 bp, 11 predicted proteins | sample CZO8metaG_4_FD_188356 | JGI IMG/M metagenome (GOLD analysis project Ga0209701, IMG submission 188356) | Vadose zone soil microbial communities from the Eel River Critical Zone Observatory, Northern California, USA - CZOApr15con2H3.8 metaG... | ecosystem: Environmental > Terrestrial > Soil >...
ATTTGGCGCTCGCTTCGTAACTCGCGCGCGAACGGTACACACGAAGGAAGACTTCCTGCGCCAATTCCTCCGCCGTTGCCGGGTTGTGGCACATCCGGTACATGAAGCCCACCATTTGCCGGCGATATTTTTGCACGAGGTAGATGAAGGCGGACTCATCGCCTGTTTTTACGAGCAGCATCACTTCGGCATCCGAGACGCTATCCGGCATGGTCGCGCCGCTGTTCGTCTGGGGCACTTCCGCCAGCGCTAGCAGTCCACGCTCGATGGCCACACTGCTCACAGCTGTTGAAACCCCAGCGAGGGCAGAAAGTTGCGGACCCTTGAGTCCAGCATGCGGAGCGGAAGCGCTTTCGGATGAATGAGTTACATGCTGAGCGCCGGGGCTGTCCGAAGCCGACATAGGCGGAAGGGCCTTAATAAAGAGGCTATCCGCACCGGGCGATGCGGTCAAGACACGGACAGATACAAAGGTGCAAAAAATGGTGGGCGCTGTAGGATTTGAACCTACGACTTCCACCGTGTGAGGATGGCACTCTACCGCTGAGTTAAGCGCCCTAGGATGCGGTACGGAAATTGTAGCAAATAAGCCGACGACGACACGCCGATTCTGCCGGCGTCCCCGCGGCTGTTGTCAGGTCCCAACTCACTGAGATGCTAAGATTCCCGAAGCATGCCCCCTCGCAGCAAGGCCAAAAAGGTGGTGCGCGCGGCAGCCAAGCCTGTTCGCGCCCGCAAGGTTGACCATCGAGACGGGACAGAACTGGTCATCATTACGGGCATGAGCGGTTCGGGGAAGGCTTCGGCGCTGAAGGCGTTCGAGGATCTGGGCTACTACTGCGTCGACAACCTGCCGGTCGATCTGATTCCCCGGTTTGCCGAACTTGCGCTGCAGTCCGGGGAAATTCCGCGCACCGCGCTGGTAGTGGACGTGCGCGAGGGTTCGCAACTGGAGCGGCTGCCTGCGATTCTGAAATCCATCAAGCGGATGATTCCGACGCGGGTCATTTTTCTGGAGGCGAGTGACGCGTCATTGCTGCGGCGGTTCAGTGAAACCCGCCGGCCGCATCCGCTCGGCACCGACACCACGGTAAAGGCTTCGCTGACGACGGAGAGACGGCACCTGCGCTCTCTGCGCGCGCTGGCGGACATGGTCATCGATACTTCGAAGTTCAATGTTCACGAATTGCGCGCGCACCTGACCGATCGCTTCAAACAGCAATCGGGCGGCCATCAGACGATTCTGGTTTCATGCGTGAGTTTCGGATACCGTCACGGAGTCCCCGATGACGCGGACCTGGTGTTCGATGTGCGCTTTCTTCCGAATCCTCATTTTGTACCGGAGTTCCGGCCGCTGACAGGAAAGCATCCGCGTGTCGCTAAGTACATCCGGTCATTCCCGCAGACGACGGAGTTCATCAGCCGGATTTCGAACTTGCTGGTCTACCTGCTGCCGCACTATATCCGAGAAGGGAAGAGCTATCTGACCATCAGCTTCGGATGTACGGGCGGGCAACATCGCTCGGTGATGATCGCGGAAGAGGTCGGCAAGCGGCTACGCAAGGCTGCCTACAAAGTCAAGGTAGTGCATCGGGATGTGCCAAAGTAAGGCTCGGCGCTCTCCGTTTCCTTGCTGGTGCAAGTTGGCTCCGAAGAGGTCTGCTGCTGCAAATATTGATGGTTACAACCCGAGAACTGGGCGTGGGCCAAGAACAGCGGCGGAAATGATGCGTTTGGCCTGTAGCGCCTCGGGAAAGAACGAGGCCGTAGTCAGAACGATGCCGAAGATGAACATACACCACAGTACAAGAGAATTTGCGGACGGATCGGCCCGTCCACCGTAGCCTACAAGCCCTAACCAAAATGCCATAAACAGCACCACTAGCGGGTGGACGAACATGGTTACACAAACTCGTGTACCAGTCGGTATGGATGCGAAGTGACCCCTCACCTGAGGCAGAAACGAGTTGCGCCCCCGAATATCTCTTCGTAGCCTGAACGAGTCGTCCCGAACAGTGCCCATGAACGGTGGGCTTGCTGGGTCCCGTGAGCGCCATGACCACCAGTCCATACCAAAAGGCTCCCGCCGATCTTGGCGCACTATAGACCTCAAGCGCTCCGCAACAATCTGCGGCGGCGCATCAACGTCGATCTGGAAACGGTAGATAGGCATGGGGCTTGGTGCTGCACTCTAGCACGATTACACCAACGATCCTTTAATGATTAACAAGTGCGAATCTCCAGCGACCTCTCCCCCAAAGGGACTCGCCGGTATGCAAGAATTACGGGCAGATTCTGCACTGCGCGCTACAATCAGCGCTTCAAGGAAAGGCAGGTTAGGCCACTCATGCCCCAGGTCGTTCAATCTCCCAAGCCTTATGACGTCTGCGTTGTTGGCTCCGGAGCGGGCGGAGGTATGGCCGCCAAGGTCCTGACGGAGGGGGGACTGAACGTCGTGTTGCTTGAGGCGGGCCCGCCGCTCAATCCTGACGTGGACTACAAGGAGCATGTGTGGTCGTACGAGTTGCCGCACCGCGGCGCCGGCATCGGAGGCAATGCCATCAAGCCCGGCAACGGGTTGGAGAGTGAGTTCCTTGCACCGACCGGCGCGTGGACCATCGAGGGCGAGCCCTACACGGTGGCAGCCGATTCGAAGTTTCGCTGGTTCCGTTCCCGCATTGTGGGCGGCCGCACTAATCACTGGGGCCGCATCGCACTGCGCTTCGCGCCCGTGGATTTTCGATCCAAGACTCGCGACGGCTTGGGCGAGGATTGGCCCACCTCCTACGAGGACCTTGCTCCCTACTACGACAAGGTCGAAGGCTACATCGGCGTGTTCGGTACGAAGGAAAACATCCCAAGCGCGCCCGACGGCGTCTTCCAGCCGCCGCCAAAGCCACGCTGCAGCGAAGTGATCTTCAAACGCGCCTGCGACAAAGTTGGGATTCCGTGCATTCCGTCGAGGATGGCGATTCTCACGAAGCCGCTCAACGGCCGTCCAGCCTGTCATTACTGCGGACAGTGCGGACGCGGCTGCCGTGTCGCCTCCAACTTCAGTTCGAGTCAGGTGCTCATCCCTCCCGCGCAGCAGACGGGACGCCTGACTCTCATTACTGGCGCGATGGCCCGGGAAGTTTTGCTGGGCGAAGATGGCAAGGTGAAGGGCGTCTCCTACGTCGATAAAGCCAGTCGCTCGGAGAAGCGCGTTCACGCAAAGGCTGTGGTGCTGGCGGCGAGCGCCTGTGAGTCGGCGCGTCTTCTTCTTAATTCCAAGTCCTCGCTTTTCCCTGACGGCCTTGCGAATTCGTCGGGCATGGTCGGTCGCAACTTGATGGACTCGGTCGGCAGCGATGGCGAGGGCTACTTCCCGCAGATGGAGAAAATTCCTCCGCATAACCATGATGGGGTTGGCGGCATGCACGTGTACGTGCCCTGGTGGAAGTATGACCGTCAAAACGATTTCCCGCGCGGCTACCACATCGAAGTGGGCGGAGGTCGCGATATGCCTGGAGTCGGAATGTTTCACGACATCTGCGATGAAGAGGAAGGCTACGGAGTGAGCCTGAAACAGACTTGCCGCAGGCTCTACGGCAGCTTCATTGGTTTTTCAGGACGGGGCGAGATGATCGCCAATGCGGACAGTTATTGCGACATCGATCCTGACGTGGTGGACCAATGGGGAATCCCTGTGTTGCGTTTCCACTTCAAGTGGAGCGACCACGAACTCAAGATGGCGAAGGATATGCAGGAAACATTCCGCGCGATCACGGAAGCGGCCGGGGGCACATATGTTACGCGAAGCCGCCCGGGCGACAATCCACACGGAATCGCAGACGGCGGCGTCATCATCCACGAAGTGGGCACGGCACGCATGGGAACTGATCCGGCGACGTCAGTGCTGAACGGATATTGCCAGGCGCACGACGTGAAGAATCTGTTTGTGGTCGATGGCGCGGGCCTGGTCACGAACCCCGACAAGAATCCGACGCTCACGATCCTGGCGCTGTCATGGCGCGCTTCCGATCACTTGCTGGACGAGGCCCGAAAGGGAAGTCTCTAGAATTAGAAGGAGATGACGATGGCGAAGAACCCGATCACCCGACGCGATGTCCTGAAAACGCTGGCCATGGGAGTCGCGGGAGGCTCCGTACTTCAGTCCGTGCCTTTGCAGGCGGCGCAGCACGTGCATCGCATGATCGCTAAAGAGAAATCCCACGCTCCCGCCGGAACCTACCGACCCAAGTTCTTCTCCGCGCATCAGTACCAGACGCTTGCTTCGCTTTGCGATGCCATCATCCCGGCGGACGAGCACTCCGCGGGTGCCGTCAAGGCAGGTGCGCCGGAGTTCATCGATCTCCTTACGAGCGAAAACAAGGACTATCAACTGGCGCTCGGCGGCGGAATGATGTGGCTCGATGGCCTTTGCGCTGATCGTTTCGGCAGCCCTTACCTCACCTGTTCACCTGCTCAGAAGAAACAAGTTCTTGACCTGATTGCCTATCGCAAGAATGCCGACAAGGACGCTGCGCTCAGCCAGGGCGTGGAATTCTTTGCCTTCCTGCGCCGCTTAACCAGCGACGGCTTCTATACCAGCGAGATCGGTATCAAGGACCTGCAATACATCGGTAACACGTACGTCCGGGAATTTGCAGGCTGCCCGGCCGTTCCCGAGGGTTAGTATGTCCTTTTGGTTTCCCCACCAACAGCTCGGTAGCATGACAATGTCGGCTCCCACGCACGAGTAGAGTTTGGTGGTGCATGGAATCAATTTCACCAACAACCCAGTCAATGAGTGCAATGGCGATTTATCGCCAAGATGCGCTTGCAAAAGGCGTGGACGGATTTCAATTCGGATCGCGCCGCAGCTTCCCTAGAGGGTTCGATATGACGATTGATATTCAGGGGATGACGCCACTGCTCCAGGTCTTCGACATGGCGACCTCGCTGAAGTTCTACTGCGACGTTCTCGGCTTCGAGATTGTGCAAACCGACACGAACACAACCGCACCGAATCACAACTGGGTCTGGCTGAGATTGAACGATAAGGATCTGATGCTGAATACGGCTTACGAATATGACAAGCGTCCGCCAGTTGCCAACTCGCGTCGTGTCGCCTCCCACCGCGACACGGCGCTCTTCTTCGGCGCTCCCGACGTTGATGCTGTATACGCTTACCTCCGCGCCAAGGGAATCGAAGTGAAAGAGCCGACGGTTGCGCCATACGGCATGAAGCAACTCTCCGTCCGTGACCCGGATGGTTTCGGCCTCTGCTTCCAGTGGAAGGCGAAGGGTTAACTGACGAAATCACGATTACACCAACTACTCTTCCTCGGCGCCCATCCGTCGTCTCTGGTGAACACTTCGAGATGTGCTCGGGCCTCAGGGGCCGAGGCCCGCAACAAAACGGCGGCCTTTATCGCAGCGGTAAGCCGCTGCGCCCCCCAAGTCAGAGTTTTTCGGCAAACTGTAAACCCGAAGCCCATATAGAATTAGGGTTCACGCATGGCAACCACGTTACCAGCGGGCGCGACTGAGCCACGAGCTCTGGAAAATCCAAACCGGCGAGTGGCGCGTCTTTTACGTTATCTGCTCTCCTATGTTTGGCAGTTCCTGCCCGCCGTGCTTCTTATGGCGATGGTGGGTTTACTGGATGCGTTCCGCCTGCTGCTGATCGGTCCGATCTTTGACCGCGTGTTGAATCCCACCGCGCACGGCGGGCCGATTCAGTTGCCCAGTCTGCCGGGCACGGATCGAACGCTCTCCTTGCAGGAACTGGTCCCCCCGCATTTTCACAATCCCTGGACCGTGGTCGCGTTTGCGTTCGTGGGCGCTACCGTGCTCAAGGGAATCTTCGACTACGTGGGGACGTACCTGGTTAATTACGCCGGCTTCGGGATGGTGACCGATCTGCGGGACGATCTTTACAACACCATCCTGCGCCGCTCGACCGCATTCTTTTCCAAGCACACTACGGGCACACTCATCTCGACCATCGTGAACGACATTGAGAAGGTGCAGTCCGCCATGTCGAGTGTGATGGCGGAATTCCTTCAGCAGTTTTTTACTTTCCTGTTTACGGCGGCGGTGGTCATCCTGATTGGGAAACAGATGGCTTGGGTGCTGCTGCTATTCGTGCCGGTCATTCTTTATTCGTCCAGGAAAATCGGGCGTCAAGTAAGGACCACGACAAGAAGCGGCCAGGACAAGCTGGCTGAGGTCCAGAACATCCTGCACGAGACCATCACCGGGAACCGGATCGTGAAGGCGTTTGGAATGGAGTCCTGGGAAGCTGGGCGCTATCGGAAAGCGGCGCAAAGATTTTTCCGCGCTAACCTGCGGTCGGTGGCTGCTGCCGCGGTCAGTTCTCCATTGATGGATATCATCGGAGCGGTCGCGATTGCGCTACTCCTTCTGTTGGGGCGCGACCAGATCAACAAGGGGTTCTTCACTCCGGGTACGTTTCTGGCATTCATCATTGCGGTCTTCAAGCTCTACGACCCGGTACGAAAATTTGCCCTGTTCAATAACAGCTTCCAGCAGGCCCTGGGAGCTTCCTCAGAGATTTTTCGTTTTATGGATATTGAAGACGAGGTGCGCGAGAAAGCCGGGGCGAAGCGGTTGCCGAACTTCGCGCGGGCCATCCGGTTCAAGGAGGTCTCATTCGCATACGAAAGCGGGGAGGGCTCGCGTGACGTTTTACACGGGATCAACTTGGAGGTGCAGGCGGGCGAAGTGCTGGCCGTGGTCGGATCGAGCGGCGCAGGGAAGAGCACGCTGGTTCATTTGATCCCGCGCTTTTTTGACGCTAGCGGCGGGTGCATCTTGATCGATGGCAACGACGTTCGGGATGTCACGCTGGCATCGCTGCGATCGCAGATTGGCATCGTGACGCAGGAGACGGTGTTATTCAACGACACGGTTCGCAACAACATTGCTTACGGCCAGCCCCATGTTTCGCAGAAGCAGGTTGAGGAGGCGGCGCGCGCGGCGCTGGCTCACGAGTTTATCCTTGGCCTTTCAGAGGGGTACCAGACGGTAATCGGAGAGCGGGGAGTGCGGTTGTCCGGCGGGGAGCGACAGCGGATTGCCATTGCGCGCGCGATTCTTAAAAACGCGCCCATCCTGATTCTGGACGAAGCGACTTCGGCGCTCGACAGCGAATCGGAGTCGCTGGTGCAGTCGGCTCTGCAAAATCTGATGAGCGGGCGTACTGTATTGGTAATCGCGCATCGGCTCTCCACGGTGCGCCGCGCGGACCGCATCGTGGTGCTGGAGAATGGCACCATCAGCGATATGGGCGCGCACGAAGAACTCATGCAAAAGTTGGGCACCTACCGCCGGCTTTACGAGTTGCAGTTCGCGGAGGCGGACGCGCCGAAAGTCAATGGTTAGTGATTAGTGATTGGTGATCATGCCGCTTCGTTCCATGACGGGTTTCGCGCAGGTCAAAGGACAGGTGAACGCCGGCCTGGCGTTTGCGTTGGCGTTGAAGTCGGTCAATCATCGTTTTCTCGACCTGCATTTCCGGCTGCCGTCGGACGCGGATGCGCTGGAGATGAAGCTGCGCCGGTTGCTGAAAGAAAAACTCGCTCGCGGCCACGTGGAAGTAACGCTCAGTCTGGAGTACTCGGGCAGCAACGGTGTCGCGCTCAACCGCCAATTGGTAGGCAGCTACGTACAAGCTTTTCGGGCGGCGGCCGACGAATTCGGCGTCAGCGGAGAGCCTGATCTGAACGTGGTCTTGCGCATGCCGGGGGCGATGGAGTCTGCTGCCGAGAAGTCCGGAGAAGAACTGGAGGCGGCGGTGCTGACGCGCGTCGAAGAGGCGTTGGCCAAACTGAACCAGATGCGCGAGGAGGAGGGCCGGGGCATCGAGACGGAATTGCGCGAACGCATGAGCCATTTGTCCAAAGCGGGTACGGGAATGGAAGGCCATCGGAACGCCATTCTGCGCGGCTATGCCGAACGCTTGCAGGCGCGCATGCAGGAGATGCTGGGGGGGCAGGTCGACAAGGAACGCATTCTTCAGGAAGCGGCGGTGCTGGTTGACCGTAGCGATATTCAGGAGGAACTCGTTCGCCTGAATACTCACGTCAAACATTTTCTGGGACTGCTCGATCACGGCGGCGAAGTCGGCAAGAAGCTGGACTTCCTGCTGCAGGAGATGAACCGCGAAGCGAATACGCTGCTATCGAAGACCTCCGGACTGGCCGGCGAGGCGTTGAAGATTACGGAGATGGGCCTGCTGATGAAAGCCGAAATTGAAAAATCGCGCGAACAGGTGCAGAACCTGGAATGAGCATTGTTTATATCGTCTCGGCGCCTTCCGGCTCGGGGAAGTCCACGCTGGTCAATGAACTGTTCAAAGTCGTGAAGCACCTGGATTTCTCGATCTCCTACACAACACGGCCACCGCGCGGCAGCGAACAGAATGGCAAAGAATACTTCTTTGTTACCAAAGAGCAGTTCGAGGCCATGATCAAGGCCGATGAGTTCCTGGAGTACGCTAACGTGTTCGGATACTACTACGGCACTGCGAAGCGGTTCTTGCGCGACGCCGAAGCGAGGGGGAACGATCTGCTGCTCGACATCGATGTTCAGGGCGCGCAGCAGGTCAAGAAGCGCATTCCCGACGCCGCCAGCATCTTCATTCTTCCGCCCGATCGGGAGAAACTGGAGTGGCGCCTGCGAAACCGGGGGTTGGATTCGGAAGAGGTGATTCGGCGCCGATTGGACACGGCCCGGCGGGAGATTGAGAATTACTCCAAATACGACTATATACTGGTAAATGAGAGGCTCGAGCGAGCGACCGACGAATTGAAGTCAATCGTGCTGGCGGAACGGATCCGACGTTCCGGAGACAAGCCTTCGCCGGAGGAGTTGCGGCTCCTGGAGATCGCGCGATCGTGCTGTCTTGACCAGGCGCGTGAGCGCGTCCGGCCGATTCTGGAATCGTTCGGAGCTCTGAGCGGGTTGGACGCTAAGTGATTTAGCTCTTGTGGGGGAGAGAGAGTATGAAATTAATGGACGGGTTCGACAGCAACTATCGCTACATTCTGGTAGCGGCACGGCGGGCACGGCAACTGCAAGGCGGCGCTCCGCCGGTAATCGAAACCATATCGCGCAAACCGTGCCGGATCGCGCAGGATGAGATCCGGGCGGGCAAGGTGAAATGGCTGATCCCGGAAATTCCGAAGTCGGCCGTGGACGCTGCGACCGAAACTCTGGACAAGGCATTCTTGCCGGACGCATAGGAATAAGACGCCTGGCGTTCGGATCGGCGTTGGTGTTTGGGCAAGAGCAGCCGGCTTGAACCCGGGGTGCGCTTCGCCTCATCTGTTATATAGGCTCGGCGGATTCAGGAAATCGCCGCTCGCCTTTTCTCGCTATGAAAATTGCTCTGGGAGTCTCCGGGGGAATTGCAGCGTATAAGTCGGCGGAGATTGTCCGCCTGCTGCAGGACCGCGGAGTGCGCGTGCAGGTCATCATGACACGTGCTGCGCAGGAGTTTGTTCGTCCCCTCACGTTCGCGGCGCTCTCCGGAGAAAAAGTCATCACGGACCTGTTTGGATCGGAAGATCAGCAAGCGAACGTTGATTCCGCGATCGAGCATATTGCAGTTGCACAGGCGATTGACGCGCTTTTGGTCGTGCCTGCGACGGCCGATGTCATCGCACGCTTTGCCCAGGGCATCGCCAACGATTTCCTCACTACTCTCTACCTCGCGACCACTGCGCCGGTTGTTGTTGCTCCGGCGATGAACGTTAACATGTGGAATCACGAGGCGACGCAAGCGAATCTGGAGATCCTTCGCAAGCGCGGCGTGCGCATTGTCGAACCTGATAGCGGGTATCTGGCGTGCGGGATGGTTGGTCCCGGCAGACTGGCGGAGAACGAAGCGATCGTCGCAGCGGTTCTTGAAGTACTGGGCGCGTCGCAGGATCTGGCCGGCGAGACAGTTCTAGTGACGGCGGGTCCGACGCGGGAGAAGATTGATCCGGTGCGCTACCTCACCAACCGTTCGAGTGGGCGGATGGGATACGCCATTGCCGAGGCTGCTTTGCGGCGCGGTGCCCGAGTGCTGCTGGTGAGCGGCCCGGCAGCGATTCCGCCTCCGGGCGCAGCGGAGTTGACGAGTGTCGAAACCGCCGAAGAGATGCGGACGGCAGTCATGAAATTGCTTCCCGAGAGCACGGTGGTGATCAAGACCGCTGCGGTGGCAGATTACCGGCCCAAGGCAGCGGCCGGGCAGAAGATCAAACGCAAGGGGCCCATAACGCTGGAACTGGAGCCGACGACCGATATCCTGGCGGAACTGGCGCGGCACAAGAGTTCGCAGATCATCGTCGGATTTGCGGCGGAAACAGAGAACGTCCTGGAGAATGCCCGCAAGAAGCTGGCCTCGAAGTCGCTCGACGCGATCGTGGTCAACGACGTTTCCCGCGAGGGTGTGGGTTTTGATTCCGACCGCAACGCTGTCACCATCATTTCGCACGACGAAGTGGTCGAAGTGCCCGAAACCTCGAAGTGGGAAGTCGCTCAGCGCGTGCTCGATCAGGTGGTAAAACTTCGCAAGCGCAGTACCTTGGCATCCCGGTAGAAATTTCCCTACCTTTGTTATCCTTATCTGCAGTGCCACGCACCCTGGATCCTGAACTTCGCAGAGCGCTCGTCGAGCGAATCCGTTTCTACAACGAATTGGGGATTTATGACTTCTACCGTTGGGAGCCGTCGGGCTCTGTGTCATCTGGGAAGCATGCGGCGAAGATTGAGGTTGAAAAGGACCAGAGAGAATTGGGAGAACAGATGACTCCGCGCAAGGCCACGGCGATCGCGATGCCGATTGCGGTTGAGGAAAACATCTTCGAGGTGGTTGCGGCGAAACCCGAGCAGGGCGTTAGCGACCCGGCGACGGCGCTGAAGATTATCCGCGAAGACCTAGGCGATTGCACTCGCTGCGTGCTCCACAAACAGGGACGGAAGCAGATCGTGTTTGGCGTGGGGAATCCTAAGGCGGAACTGATGTTTGTCGGCGAAGGGCCGGGCGCGGATGAAGATCAGCAGGGGGAGCCGTTTGTGGGGCGCGCCGGGCAGTTGCTTAACAACATGATCAAGGCGATGGGGATCACGCGGGAGCAGGTGTACATCGCGAACATCGTGAAGTGCCGTCCACCTGGGAATCGCACGCCGGAGCGCGAGGAGTGCGATACATGCTCGCCGTTTTTGATGCGGCAGATCGCGGCCATCAAGCCGAAGGTGGTCGTGGCGCTGGGTGCGGTGGCAGCTAAGACGCTGCTTGCCATGAGCGCTTCGATGGTGCAATTGCGCGGGCGCTTCTACGACTTCAAGCCTACGGGCGTGCGCGATCCTAACTGGGATGGATGCAAGCTCGCGGTTACGTATCATCCGGCGTTTCTGTTGCGCGATCCGCGGCAGAAGGGCGAGGCATGGAAAGATTTGCAGATGGTGATGCGGGAGTTGGGGCTGAAGGCGCCGACGAAGCCCGACGCGTGATCTAGCGATTCACCCACCGAAAGAAATTGTCATCCTGAGCGCAGCGAAGGATCTGCTTTCCTGACGAACGGGAAGAAAGCAGGTCCTTCGCTGCGCTCAGGATGACAGTTCGTAAATAAACATGCCCACCTACTGCGACGTCGCCCTCGCTGTTCCGCTGGATATGGTGTTCACGTACGCCATCCCGCCCGGCATGGAGCCAGTCGTAGGCGGCCGTGTGCTGGTGCCGTTTCGGCAGCAGCGCATGTCGGGGATCGTCGTTGAACTGCATGATCGTCCGCCGACGGTGAAAACCAAGAAGGTTCTCGAGGCGTTCGACCTTTCTCCCGTTCTCGACAAACAACTGCTGAAACTTGGAAAGTGGATTGCGGATTACTATCTTGCGCCGCTGGGCGAAGTGTTTCGCACGATGCTGCCGCTGTCGGCGGAGTTCAAGCGGGCGATCACGTATCGCATCACTGACGAGGGGCAGATGGCGTTGCATCTGGCGGGGATGTCAGGGTCCCCGGCGCGGTCGCGGCGGACGCCGGACGAGCAGCTAGTCGAGTTTCGGGTGCTTGATTATTTGGCGGAACAGGAGAGTGTGCGGGAAGAAAGTTTGCGCGGGGCCACTCGGGTCTCGAAGGCGCTGCTCGCTGGGATGGTGCGTAAGAAGTGGATTGCGCGCGAGGACGTGTCGGCGGCGCGGGATGCGGCGCGGCTGGTGAAAGTTGCGGTGCTGGTCGGG
>Ga0209701_10002381_pt1 | contig 12219 bp, 9 predicted proteins | sample CZO8metaG_4_FD_188356 | JGI IMG/M metagenome (GOLD analysis project Ga0209701, IMG submission 188356) | Vadose zone soil microbial communities from the Eel River Critical Zone Observatory, Northern California, USA - CZOApr15con2H3.8 metaG... | ecosystem: Environmental > Terrestrial > Soil >...
CGGTTGAGCCAGGATTCTTGTGATGACTGAAAGGAAGAGAAGGACCGCGAAAGCGGATCGCGCATGGGCTGGCCTCCGCGCACGCCTCCGAGTTTGGCCGAATGCCGGGTGGAGGCGAACGGCGAATGCGTGATGAGAAGCGAAGCCCATCAGATTGGTTGCCCGCACACGCGGCCAATCAAATCGAGAAGAGACACCACCGCTGCGGAAGAGCGTCACGGTAATGAAAGGAATCAGTAGAGGTGGAAGGTGACTTCGATCTGCACGCGGCAGTTGACGGGCTTCCCGCTCGGGCCAATCGCCGCCCGCATCTTCCAGTTCCGCACTTGCGAGAGGGCTTTCTCTTCCAGGCCAAGGCCGGGGCCCTTGATGACGACCGGGTTGATCACGCGCCCATCGGCTGTGACCGTCACGTCGAGCAGCACCGTTCCTTGATATTTGGCCTTGCGCGCTTCGTCGGAATATTCGGGCTGCGGGCAATAAATGCATTGGGGCGAACCGACACCGTTTACACCAGCGCGGAAGACGCCGCCGCCGGTGCCGCCGCCTTCGCCTGGACCAAGACCTCCGCCAGAGCCGCTCCCGATGCCGCCGGCTTCGCCCGTCCCGATACCGCCACCGCCGCCAGGGCCGCCGGAATAAGTCACGGAGGCCGCCAGGGGATCACCCATGTTGGTCAGGGGCGGGTTGGCTACTTTCAAATCCGGTGGACCAAGGAGCGATGGGTCCATAGGCAGCTTGGGAGTCGGATTCTTGAGCACCGCCATGGGCGGCGTCCACTGCGTCATTTTGAATTTCGGGGTGCGCCCCTTTGTCGGAGCTTCCTTCGAGCGGTCCCCACCGCCGCCACCGCCACCGGCCTTGTCATTGCCGGCAGGCAGCTTTGAAATGTAAGGCGAGATGTCCAGAGGCGTGAGGTCGAGCTGCTTGTTTTTGGCTTCCGTCGAAGATGGGAGCACATTCCAGAAAATCGGAACGGTCAGCAGGGCAATCACTGCAACGTGCAAACAAACCGCAAGCGCCTGGCTCGTCCCGAAGTTTTCATCCTTCGACCAAATGTCTTTCACTTTTATCGGCTTAATTCCAGGTGGCAATGGCGCCTGCCTCGGTGGTGAGAAAAAATCCCGGATGCGACCGCCGAACCCGCCGAAATTGGCGCCCCACGCCACTTCCAGCCTGCTGTTTATCCGCCGCTTGGGCGACGGCCCTGATTTGAAAAACTCCCAGAGGTTGCCGCCGATTCCCGAGCCGAAGGACGTTTGCGTGAAGGGCGCATCTTTGCGCTCGCGCATGTTGACGGGGCGCTCCGTGAGGAACTGCTTCAGGTTTGACCAGAAATTATCCGCGATGAGAATATCCGGCCGGCCGAATCTTGGTACCGCTCTGGCAGGTACGGGAATCGCAGGCGCAGCGCCTGCGGTCGGCACTCTCGGTCTTTTTACGGAACGCGGCAAAAGACTGATAAAATTATCTGGCACCGTTTTCCTCGATCTGGGTGGCCGCCACGCGGCCCGCTTCATTTAGACGCAGCTTCCCTTCGCTCGGTATCCCTAAACCGATAGGATTCGCGCAGGCCCGGAAAGGTTGCGCGTCCCCAGCGGCTGACACCACTAGCCATTCATTGTAACATACGTTCTTACACTGCTTTCCGATGTTTCCCGCCGTGTACCTGAACCAAAGGACGGCATGCAGGCAAAGAATGGGGATCTCCGAGCGCTGATGATCATGGCCGAACCACTCGAACTGAAGAAGACACTCAACTTGCCAAAAACCGATTTTCCGATGAAGGCCAGCTTGCCGCAAAACGAGCCAAAACAACTCGAAGCTTGGCATGGGGGCAATATTTACGAGCGCATCCTGGAGACTCGCCGAGGTAAGCCGCTCTTTGTGCTGCATGACGGACCGCCGTATCCCACCGGGGAAATTCATCTGGGCACGGGGCTCAACAAAATCCTGAAGGATTTGGTCGTCAAGACCAAGAGCATGGCGGGGCATTACGCTCCGTACGTTCCGGGGTGGGATTGCCATGGCCTCCCGATTGAAACGCAGGTGGAAAAAGAGCTGGGTGGAAAAGGGAAGGTGCCGCCCGCGGAGTTTCGAAAGCTCTGCCGGCAATTCGCCGCGCGCTACGTTGAGCAGCACAAGAGAGATTTCAAGCGGCTCGGGATTTTCGGGCGGTGGAACGATCCCTATTTGACGATGAGCCCTGAATACGAGGCCACCATCGCGGGCGCCTTACTCGATTTCATGGAGAAAGGCTACGTCTACCGCGGGCGGAAGCCGGTGTACTGGTGCATTTACGATTCGACGGCGCTGGCGGAAGCGGAAGTCGAGTATCACGATCACAGCAGCCCATCAATTCTCGTGCGATACAAACTTGTGCAGGATGGATTGAACGCGGACAAGATTCCTCCCGAGCTTAAAGGCAAGAATGCTTATGCCATTATCTGGACCACGACCCCATGGACGATTCCCGCCAGCATGGCGCTGGCGTTTAATCCCGCTTTCGAATATGCCGCGGTCGAAACCGATGGCGAGGTGGAAATCGTTGCACACCAACTTCAACACAGCGTTTGGGAGTTGATAGGCCGCAAGAAGCTGGGAAAAACACTCAAGACGTACTCCGGTCAGAACCTAGCGCAAGCCGCGTTGCGTTTCCATCATCCATTTCTCAACAGAATCGTGCCGGCTGTGCTAGCCGATTACGTCGAGCTCGATCAGGGGACGGGGATCGTGCACACGGCTCCGGGCCACGGCGCGGACGATTTTCTCACCGGGCAGAAATACGGCCTGGAAACATACGCACCGATTGATGACAAAGGCGTCTTTCTCGAAGGCTTGCCCGAGTACAAAGGCAAGGACGTTTTCACTGCGAATCCCATCATCGTGAAGTTGCTTGAGGATCGCGGCGCGCTGCTTGCCAATCACGACTATAAGCACAGCTATCCGCATTGCTGGCGCTGCCACAATCCGGTGATTTTCCGTGCGACTGAGCAGTGGTTCATCAAGATGGACCAGGCGGCGCACGGAAGACAAAAAACGCTGCGGCAGGAAGCGCTGGAAGAAATTCACCAGGTGAATTGGATTCCTGCGTGGGGCGAAGACCGGATGTACGAGATGATCGAGAAGCGGCCGGACTGGACCGTTTCGCGGCAGCGCTTCTGGGGCGTGCCCATCATCGTCTTTTATTGCGACGCCTGCGGAACGCGCCTCGAGGATTACAACGCCCTGCGCAACGTGGTGAAGTGGTTTGAAAAAGAAGGGGCGGACGCGTGGTACCAGCACTCCCCTGAAGAATTACTTCCGCCTGGCACGAAATGCCCTTGTAGCGCCTCCAAGTGGCGCAAAGAGAACGACATTTTGGACGTGTGGTTTGATTCTGGCTCGTCGAATCTGGCGGTACTCACTCCCAAGAACGTGCTTGTCGAACCAGGGCAGGACTGGCGGCCGGCGGATATTTACCTCGAAGGCCCCGACCAGTATCGCGGCTGGTTCCATAGTTCGCTGCTGGTTGCCACCGGCGTGCGCGATGCCGCGCCGTATCGCGGCGTGGTTACCCACGGCTGGACGCTCGACGAGCAGGGCCGGCCCATGTCCAAATCGCTCGGAAACGCGCTTTATCCCATCGAGATTTGCGAGCGCTGGGGCGCGGATTTGCTTCGGCTCTGGGTCGCTTCGGTGGAATATCAGGCCGACGTGAAAATGAGCGAGCGTGTGATGACCCAGCTCAGCGAGGCCTATCGCAAGATTCGAAACACCTTTCGCTTTGCCCTTGGCAATCTGAACGACTTTGATCCCTCGCGCGACGCGCTTGCGAACGATCAGCTTGAGGAAATCGACCGCTGGATGCTTGACCGCACCGCCGAACTGGTGAAGAAATGCCGCGATTGGTATTCGAATTACGAATTCCACCGCGTCTACCACGCGATTCACGATTACTGCGTCGTGGATCTCAGCGCCTTTTATTTCGACGTGCTGAAAGATCGCCTGTACACGAAGGCGCCCAAGAGCAAGTCGCGCCGTTCGGCGCAAACCGTGGTGTGGAAGATCACCAGCGCCTTGGTGCGCCTCATCGCGCCCATCCTCGTCTTTACCGCAGAAGAAATCTGGACGTATTTGCCAAGGGCGCAGGGTGACCCCGAAAGCGTTCACATGGCGCTGTTCCCGGAGGCCGATTCGCTTGCTTGCGGAATCGCCAGGGACGCTGTTGAAAAGTGGGCACGGCTCGCGCAAGTTCGCTCCGCCGTGCTCGTGGCGCTCGAACAAGCTCGCGCCGCGAAAACCATCGGTGGCGGCCTCGAAGCGAAAGTCCGTCTGCACGCCGCGGCTGAAGCGGCGGATTTGCAGAAGCTTCTCGAAGAAAAGCAATCCGTGTTGCCCGCGCTTTTCATCGTTTCGCAAGTATCCGTCGAGCCGCACTCTATTGCGGCATCCGTCCCCAGTGAAACGTTGCCGGGCCTGGAGCTTCGGATCGAGCGCGCGGACGGCAGGAAATGCGAGCGCTGCTGGAACTACTCCACGCACGTCGGCGAAAACCCGCGCTACCCAACCGTCTGCGAGCGCTGCAGCGAAGCCCTCGCCGAAATCGAGTCGATGCATGCCGGAGCCGCTTCATGATTGCCGCCTGCACGGACTTCCTCTCCTTTACCTCCTGTACTTCTTTTACTTCATTTACCTCATGACCATTCCTTCGCGCCTCCGCTGGCTCTGGCTCACCCTCGCCGTCGTTCTCCTCGATCGCGCGACGAAAGCGTGGTTCGACACGCAGACCACCGAAAGCTGGCGCCACGAACTCGTTCATCACTTCGTTTATCTCGTGCACAGCACCAATCCGGGCATTGCCTTCGGCGTCTTGTCCGATTCCGCTTCCGCTGGCACGCGCATCCTCCTAATCGCCGGCTCCATCGTGGTCATCAGTGTGCTCGCCTGGCTGCTTGTCGCCAGCCACGGCGGTGGCCCGCTGACTGCTGCGGGCCTCGCGCTTTTGCTCGGCGGAGCCACCGGTAACCTCGCTGATCGCATCATTCACGGCGCCGTCACCGACTTCTTCGAAGTCTGGCTGCCGTTCCTTCCTTGGCGCATTTTCAATCCGTGGCCGGCTTTCAACATCGCCGATTCCGCCATCACCATTGGCGCTATTCTGATTCTTCTTGATGTAATATTTCCTCCTCAGAAAAGCCCCAAGCACCTTAGGACAACGTTCGTCTAACCCGGAGGTCGAAGATGAACCGCTGGACCCTCAACGGCCTTACCCGCCGCAAATTTCTCTTCACGGGACTGGGCGCCGCCGCGGGCTTTTCCATTCTGCCTGCCAGCCATCGCCTCATCCGCGGACTGCTCGACACCCAGAGGCGTTTCGCGCCCTTCCAATTTCCCGAAGAATTTATCTGGGGAGCCGCAACGGCCTCTTACCAGATCGAGGGTGCCTGGAACGAAGGCGGCAAGGGCGAATCCATCTGGGACCGCTTCTCGCACACTGTCGGCAAAGTGAAGGGCGGCTCCACGGGCGACGCCGCCTGTGATTCCTATCATCGCTATGAGGAAGACGTCGCGCTCCTCACCCAGATGAATCTCAATAGTTATCGTTTCTCCGTCTCCTGGCCTCGGATCCAGCCTAATGGCGCCGGCCAACCCAATCCGAAAGGTCTCGACTACTACAAGCGGGTTGCTGACGCACTCCTCGAAGAGAAAATCCGCCCGCTCTGCACGCTCTACCACTGGGATCTTCCACAAGCTCTCGAAGATGCTGGTGGCTGGCCCGCTCGTGATCTCGCCGCTCGCTTCACTGAATACGCCGAGATCGTTGTCCGCGCCCTCGGCGATCGCATCACGCATTGGTGCATTTTCAATGAACCCTGGGTCTTCACCTTCCTCGGTTACGCCCGGGGCATTCACGCTCCTGCACGCCGCAACTTCGGCGATTGCATGCGCGCCACCCACGTCGTCAACCTCGCGCAGGGCCAGGCTTTCCGTGCCATCAAAGCCATCAATTCCAAGCTACAGGTCGGCACCGCTTTCAGCATGGCCCATTGCCAGCCCGCCACCGCGAGCGAAGCGGATCGCCAGGCGGCGGACCGGGCCCACGCTCTCGGCAATGTATGGTTTATCCAACCCGCGCTCCAAGGCGCCTACCCCAAAGCGTTTCCCGGCGATAATCCGCTCGACCTCATGGGCGTCAAACCCGGCGACATGGAGATCTGCCGCGCCCCGCTCGATTTTCTCGGCATCAACTACTATCGCCGCCAGCTTGTCTCCGCGATTCCCCCGGGCTCCGGCGAGGACGCCAGCGGCGTCCATAATTCCGATGCCCACCAAGGCCCGCTCACTGATTTCGGCTGGGAAGTCTGGCCCGACGGCTTCTACGACCTGCTCATGCGGATCGCTCACGAATACAAAACGACCCCCCTCGAAATCACTGAGAACGGCTGCTCCTATCTCGATTCACCCGACGAACACGGCCGCGTCCGCGACGATCGCCGCATCCAATTCATGCGCGGCTACCTTGACGCGCTCGGCGGCGCCATGCTGCACGGCGCCAACGTCCGCGCCTATCATCACTGGAGCCTCATGGACAATTTTGAATGGGCCGAGGGCTACGCCCAGCGCTTCGGCCTCACTTACGTCGACTTCCGCACGCAGAAGCGCACCATCAAGGACTCCGGCCACTGGTACGCCCAGCTCGCCTCCTCCGGCAGTTTGACTTGATTCCTTGCTGCAGTGGCCTCTCTCCCCGCCGCCTATTCGCCTTGTTACAATCGGCTCGTGCCGGGCGGAGCCCAACCCGAGAACCATGAACTTCTGGCGGTAGCGACTGACGCTGGGACCCGGCTCGACCGGTTCGTGGCCACGCATTGTCCAGAACTCTCGCGCTCGCGCGTGCAAGAACTTATCGACGGCGGCCTTGTCCTCGTCAATGGCAAACCGTCGAGATCTTCCCAGAAACTTCGGGGCGGCGAGCTGGTCACTGTGCGTGCCCAGCCGCGTCCGGCTCCCCGCGCCGAGGCCGAAGCGATTCCGCTCGATGTCCTCTACGAAGACGACGACGTCATCGCCATCAATAAGCCCGCGGGCATGACCGTTCACGCTGGCGCGGGGAATACATCGGGCACGTTGGTGAACGCGCTTCTGGGCCGCGGGCAATCGCTTTCGCAAACCGGAGATCCGCTACGCCCTGGGATCGTGCATCGCTTGGACAAGGAAACTTCCGGTGTGGTCCTTGTGGCCAAGAACGACGCGGCGCACGCGAAGCTCGGCGAAGCGTTCCGCCAGCGCGCCATCAAGAAAACCTACATCGCGCTGGTGGAAGGCAGTCTGAAAGAAAAAGGCGGCCGCATTGAGCTGGCTATCGGGCGCGATCCCATCCGCCGCACACGCATGGCGGCGCAGCGCAAAACCTGGCGCGGCACTGCGATTTCCAATCCCCGGGAAGCTCGCACCGATTGGCGCGTTCTCGCGACTATCGGCAACACGACGTTGCTGGAAGTCCAGCTCCACACCGGGCGCACGCACCAGATTCGCGTGCACTTCTCCGCGCTGAAGCATCCGGTCGTCGGCGACACGCTTTACGGTGCGGCGAAACAGATGCGCTTCGGAAAAGTCATGATGCCGCCGCTGGGGCGCAATTTTTTGCATGCGGCCAAGCTCGGCTTCGCGCAGCCTCGGACGGGCGCTTGGATCGAAGTTCGAGCTGCTCTACCCGGCGAACTACACAAGTTCCTGGAAAAACTTTGCGCCGCTACGGGCGAACCGCGGAGCCGAATTGACGCTGCGCTGGCGGCGTACCTATAATCAGTACAAATGCCACGGGTAATTACTTCCATTTCCTTGGCGATCGCGCTGTTGCTGATTCCTTTGGCCGACAAGGCTCAGCAACCCTCCACGGACAGCAAACCGCAATCCGGTGCACCGGCGCAATCGGCGCCGGCGAAGCAGGAGCCCGCGCAAAAGAGCGATCAAACGATCAAAACGGTTGTCAACCTGGTGGACGTGCTCTTCACCGTGCTGAACCGCCGGAACAAGCTGGTTCCAGAATTGGACAAGGGCGACTTCAAGATTTTCGACGAAGGCAAGCCCCAGGAAATCCGTTATTTCAGCAGGCAAACCGATTTGCCCCTGCGCATCGGCATGCTGATGGACACTTCCAACAGCATCCGCGAGCGCATCAAATTCGAGCAAGACGCCTCGGTCAATTTTCTTTTTAGCGTGCTTCGCCGCAACAAGGATGAAGCCTTCGTCATGACTTTCGATGACGAACCGCAAATCATCCAGCCGTTCACGAACGACGCTGGAGCCCTCCGCGACCAGATCACCAGGACGCGCGCCGGCGGCGGGACGGCGATCTACGACGCGATTTACGATGCCTGCGTCAAAGAGCTGAGCCACCCGCCGCGCCCGCCGGGAGATCAGCCGGACATTGTGCGGCGCGTGATGATTCTCATCAGCGACGGCGACGACAATTTATCCACGCATACGCGCTCGGAAGCGATCGAAATGGCCCAGCGCACCAGCGTGGTCATCTACACCATCAGCACCAGCACGCAATGGATTTCTTTGTCGCAGACCGATCCGAACAAATTGTCAGACCGCAAGTATCACCTGACCGGTGGCGACAAAATTCTTCAGGAACTTGCCGAGGAGACCGGCGGCCGCGCCTTCTTCCCTTATCACGTGGACGATTTGGACCAGTCGTTTCAGGATATCGGCGACGAACTTCGCAACCAGTATTCCGTCGCCTATCTCCCGACGAACTACGTACTGGACGGCCGTTACCACAAGATCCGCATCGAAGTGCCCGAGCACAAGGGCTACCAGGTCCGCGCGCGCCGCGGCTATTTCGCCCGCGCCAACGCGAACGTGCCGGCTGCTCCCAATCCCGCTGGCGGCGCGATCATCAGATGATCGGTTCTCCTGCCGGCGTCAACGAAGGAACCAGCCAACTGCCACGGCAACAATGGTGAGCTTTATTAACCAGCCGATCGCATAAGACGCCACAAACACTCGGTGAAGCTTCATAAATGCGGCATTCGTGAGGATCAGCGGAAGCGGGCCAATCAGCCAAACCGCAACAGCCAGTTTGACCGCGCCCGATACAGAATGAAGACCGAGCCGGGCGGTGACATAGGCAAAGACTCCGCAGGTCAGAAATGGCAGCGGACTGGTGAGAGCGATTGCTCTCCCTTCGGCACCCTGACGCCAAATTTCGGGATAGGTAAAGCGACGATGAATCCAATCGCCAGCGAAGAACCAGTCAGTGAGTGACGAGACGACGCCGGCCCCAACAATGATCGCAACGAGTCGCGCCCAGTTCATACGGTCTTCCCTCCAAATACGCTGGCATCGTAGGCGCCAGAAACCGATACACGCTTCGCGGATATACTTCGGGAAGTAATCTCACCGCCAAGTTAGTTCACGGATCTGCATGTTGTGCAGGGTAGCTGCTGGTCATCGGCGGTGACGCTTTCTTTGCTGAGCAACGGGGCACGAGGAGCAGGATCCAGAACCACGCCTGCGTTATCCCTTGGGGGCGTAGTAGCCCTTCCGGGCGAGGACCTTCAAGTCGCGGTTGGCGGTTTCAACTTTAATCTTGCGGAATTTGCCGTCCCGCGTCGAGTTCGACGGATAGTAGCCCAGGGTGTACTGGCTCCGGAGCTCCTCGGAAATTTCATCGAACGCCTGCATGAGCTTTTTACCCGAGCTTGCGGAGAGCACCCGGCCGCCTGTTTCTTCCGCGAGCTTCTTCGCGGCGCCTGTGTTCGCTCCGAAGTGTGGATCGGCAACAAGGATGATGTGAATCACGGTATCGGTGCGCTGGGCGGCCTCGACGGCTTCCTCAATCTTCACCTTGCTGCCTTCATCCTGGGCGTCGGTGACGATGACGATCGCTTTGCGCCCGGCTTCGGTGTTGAGTTTCTCCGAACACGCAAGATAGATGGCGTCATAAAGAGCGGTTCCAGTGATCTGCCGGGACCCGATGGGGCCGGGGTTTCCGCCGATCGACCCGCCGCTTGGAATATTAATGCGCGTCCGGTGCACCGCGCGGTCGAGCTGTGCGCGATCCTCGGTGAAATCCGAGAGCAGGTCCACGTCCGAATCAAAGGACATCACCAGAGCTTCGTCGCCCTTGCGCAAGACGCGGTTCAGGAAGGCGCTACCGGCTTCCTGAATGGCGCCGAGCATGAACTGCTCGCTGCCGGAGGTGTCCAGCAAAAGCGCCAGGGTGATGGGGAGGGAAACTTCTTTCGAGAAAAAGGCGATCTTCTGATCCTGATTGTCTTCCGCAACCTTGAAGTCTTCTTGCTTCAGATCGCCCATGATGCGCTTGTTCTTGTCGCGAACAGTCACGAAGAGGTTGACCAGGTTGACTTGCGTCTTGATTACTTGAGCCGCTGCGGGACGTTCCAGGGGCAGCGCCGGCAGGGCCAGCGTCCAGACAACCAATGCCGCAGTGCACTGCGTCACAACCTTGATGGAACGCATGTATACTTTCCTCGACGAGAAATGCCCGGCCGGAAAACGCCCGCGGGGTACCGCCGCCCTGTAGGATGCCGCGAAGCGGTGCGATGGATGCGTGGCTGAGACCGCCCCGAGCGGATCATTGCAATACGAAGTTTGGCCCGAGGACTATGAAAAGTCTACGAAAAACCGTGTTGATGACCGGTGCACTTCTCCTCACAGGGCCTTCCGCACTGCTCCGGTCGCAACAGCCGCAACCGGGCGCGGGCCGCGCTCCTGCCGTGCAGGACCCACAGTCCGCCACGGACCAGAACGGTGGTCAAACGAGGATCAGGATTCCGGTAAATCAAGTCATCGTGCCGGTGACGGTCAAAGATGGAGCCGGCGGGCTTGTCGCCGACCTGCGCCAAGACGAGTTTCGAATCTTCGAGGACAACGTCGAGCAGAGAATCGCCTTCTTCCGGGCGGAGGCCATTCCCATTTCCATGGTCGTGCTGATTGACAACGACCTGAAATCCAAGGAAGCCAAGCAGGTTAACGAGAGCCTGCGAGCAATCGTTGCCGCCCTCAGCCTCAATGACGAGGCCTTCGTGTGCCGCTTTGACCAGTTTTTCCACGCCGGCAAGGGCTTTACGAGCGACCAGGACAAACTCCTCACCGAATTGAAACGCACCCGTCTCGACGATGAGCCTTCGGTCGGGCCCACGAGTCCCGCCATCAATAATGGGCCGACCATCAACGGCCGCTCCGCTACCGGAGACGCGCCGAACATCTCAGGGGGTCTGGCGAACCTGAAGGGCCAGCCCACCAAGGCGCTGGACGACGCGGTTTATGCCGCGGCGCAGTTGTTGAAGGATCGCGACCGGGAACGCCGGAAGATCATTTTCCTGATTTCCGATGGCGTGAACGCGCCTAAGCTCAACACTTACAACTACGATACGGCGCTGAAAGAACTCCTTCGATACAACATCGCGGTCTACGGTGTGGGCGTGGGTAGTGCCTTTTTCGACCGGCGATTCGAACGGCTTTCGAAATACGCCCACGATACCGGAGGGGATGTTTATTACGGATTGAAGAGCCGGGCGATGGAGGAGCTTTACGCGAGGGTCACGGAAGAAGCCCGCAACCAATACACCCTGGCGTACGCGCCTGCGGGGACGGACCGCGGCGCGGAGTATCATTCTATCGAGGTCCGCGTAAAGCGCGAGGGTCTGACCATCCTGACGCGCGAGGGCTACTATGCGGGAGCCACGCCGAGGTAGAGGACTTTTTCGCCTTGGACGTCGAAATCTCTTGACTCCAACGAAGACCGCTCGTATATGAAATGAACGGCGGGTGGTTGGCGGTGACGCCCGGCATCTGCCCAGTCTGGGAAGGAGATTCGAATGAAGAAAAAGGCGAAGAAGGATCAGAAAAAGGCCCCGAAAAAAGGGAAGTAGGACCTCTCCAACAAGATTCGAAAGGTCAGGCGCTCCGACCGGGTCGGGGCGCCTTTTTTTGTGCCTGCGGAGCGGTGATGGCGGAATTCCGTCAGGATTCAGCCGTCTTGACTGGTTAGGCACCTCCTGCTGATTCGAGCGCGCGTTCGCGGAGATAAAGAAAGAGCGGGAAACCAAAAGAGACGCCAACTGTGCACAAGCCGAGAATCGGCAGCCACAGGAGGCGCATGCCGAGGCGTTTGCCTTCGCTGCGATTCACTTGGACTCCTCTCGTTGGCATTGTTCCGGGGGAACGATTGGAAGAATTCCGGTGTGTTCGCTTAAGGGC
>Ga0209701_10002382_pt1 | contig 12218 bp, 13 predicted proteins | sample CZO8metaG_4_FD_188356 | JGI IMG/M metagenome (GOLD analysis project Ga0209701, IMG submission 188356) | Vadose zone soil microbial communities from the Eel River Critical Zone Observatory, Northern California, USA - CZOApr15con2H3.8 metaG... | ecosystem: Environmental > Terrestrial > Soil >...
CCGTCCGATGGCGCCAGATCTTCGGAGGGGCCGTCATTCGTCCGGGCAAATGGAAGCTGCCTATTTCACGGTGCGCGGGCCCGGCAGGAGCTTTATACCGCCGAACGATAAGCGAGCCGGCCATGCGGATCCTGTTCCTCCATGTGGATTCCTTGGAGTACGAGGTGAAGGAGAAGGCGCTCAAGGGCGCTCCCGATCTACCGGCGTCAAAACGACGCGGGCGGATGGAAGAAGCCCTCGTCTGCTTCGTGAGTGCGGAACAACGCGACCAGGCCAAGCCCGCAGCCGTCGCCAAGGCCGCCGCGGCGAACGTCGCCGACATCGCGGGCCAAGTCCACACGAAGCGCGTCGTCCTCTATCCGTACGCGCATCTGAGCTCGTCCCTCGCCGCGCCGGGCCCTGCCCAGGAACTCTTTGGCCTCCTGGAGAAAGAGCTCGTGGCCCGGGGGTTCGAGGTCCTTGCGTCCCCCTTCGGATATTACAAGTCCTTCAAGGTCGCCGTGAAGGGACATCCGCTGAGCGAACTGTCCCGTGAAATCGTCGCGGAGGCATCAGAAGTAACCCGCGACATCGTCACCCAGGCCCGGGGAGCGGGCAAAGAGGAAATCTCCGACGCCGTCAAGGCGGAATCGAAGCTCGTCTCGCATTGGCACGTCCTCGAGCCGACCGGGCACATGCACCATCTCTCGATCAAGGAGGGAAAGGTGAGCGGCTACGACTTCGGGAGCCACGACCGGCTGCGAAAGTTCGCGAGCTACGAAATGACCAAGTCGCGGGAGGCGAAGGAGGAACCGGCGCACGTCCGCTTGATGCAAGAACTCGAGCTCGTCGACTACGAGCCGGGATCGGATCCCGGGAACCTGCGGTACTACCCGAAGGGCCGGCTGATCAAGGGCCTGCTCGAGGAGTTCGTCAGCCAGCGCATGCGGGAGTACGGGGCGATGGAGATCGAATCTCCCGTCATGTACGACGTCGAGCACCCCGCCCTGAAGTCCTACCTGAACCGGTTTCCCGCCCGTCAATACATCGTGCAGACACCGAACAAGCGGGCGTTCCTGCGATTCAGCGCCTGCTTCGGCCAGTTCCTGATGATGAAGGACATGGTGATTTCCTACAAGCAGCTGCCCCTGTCGCTGTACGAGCTGACCCGGTATTCGTTCCGGGCCGAGCAGCGCGGAGAGCTCGCGGGCCTGCGGCGGCTTCGCGCGTTCACGATGCCCGATTGCCATGTCCTCGTCTCCGATGTGGCGATGGCGAAGGACGAGCTCATGGTCCGGTTCGAGGTCGCCTGGAGCCTCCTCGAGGATTGCGGCTTTTCGATGCCGGACGACTTCGAAGTGGGGATGCGCGTGACCCAGGCCTTCTGGGACGAGCACAAGGATTTCGTCATCGCGTACGCGACACGCTGGGGCAAGCCCATCCTGGTCGAGATGTGGTCGGAGCAGTTCTTCTACTTCATGCAGAAGTACGAGTGGAATTTCGTCGACGGGAACGACAAGGCGGCCGCCCTCACGACGGACCAGATCGACACGGAGAACGCGAAGCGGTTCGGCATCGCCTTCACGGATGAGAAGGGTGAGAAACGCCACCCTCTGATCCTGCACCTATCCCCGAGCGGGGCCGTGGAACGCGTGATGTACGCCCTCCTCGAGAAGGCCGCCGCGGCGACGAAGGCCGGAAAACCGCCGATGTTGCCCGTCTGGCTCTCTCCCACTCAAGTCCGGCTCGTGCCCGTGAGCGAGGACCAGCTGGAGCATGCCCGGTCGCTCATCCCCCGCTTCCTGGGGATCCGCACGGACCTCGACGACTCCACCGACACTCTGGGGAAGAAGATTCGTCGGGCGGAGAAGGACTGGATCCCGTACGTCGTCGTGGTCGGGAAGAAGGAGGTCGAGAGCGGGATCCTGAACGTCCGGGTGCGGGAGAGCAAGGAACAGAAGGAGATGTCGATCGACGACCTTCGCCATCGGATCACGGGGGAGACGCGCGGTCGACCGTTCCATCCCCTCGCCGAGCCGGTCGCCCTGAGCGAGCGGCCCATCTTCCGCGGCTAGCGGATATTCTCCTTTCTCGGAACCGAGAACCGAGTCTCGCGCTTTTATGAACCCACCCTTCATCGAGTGCGCGGATGGCCCTTCTTCGACGGGACCATGTGGAGATGCTCCTGGGCCTCGCGGTCCTCGCCTTGGGCATCGGGCTCCTGATCTTCACGTTCTCGCACGCCCTGGCGATCGCGACCGCTCCCGGCGATTTCTTCCGGAGCCAGGTCCCGCAGAATCAGGCGCCGAAAGGGCCTGCGGCCTCGTTCCGCTGGGACACGAACGATTTCAATGCGACGCTCCAAGACACGTCCCGCCAGGGCGATGCGGCGATCACCTCGAGGGAGTGGGATTTCGGAGACGGGACACGCGTTTCCGGACCCAGCCCGGGGCCGCACCGGTACACGAACGCGAGCGTCTACCAGGCCAGCCTGATCGTCCGCGATGCGAACGGCAGGGAGAGCCGTGCCCTGGCTCAGGTCCAGGTCGTACCCAGGCAGATCCGATCCGGGGAGAGCCTGGGCGATCCGACGGCGGGGGTCAACCTCAGCTTCGATCTGAGCGGCATCCTGCAGCCCGTTGCGATCACCTTCCTCACGTTCGGAATGTTCGTCGTGATGTCGATGGTCGGAGGCGCGATCACCCGCGCGGGCTGGAACATGGTGAAACCGAAGCCCGAGACGATCCGCGTGCGACTGAAGCCAAGAGACCTCACCCGGGCTATGGAGCAGGACACAGGGACGGTCATCGCCTATCCGCCGCCGCCTTGACATGAAGAATCAGCGGCCGCGATTCTTCCGCGGAAACTGGGGCTCGATTGGGAACTTCATCGGCGAATCCGAGACGACATCCGCAACCGAGACGGACTCCCGCACTGCCTCGACCATGGGGGATCGCACCCCGGTCATGATCGCGAGGACGCGCAGGATCCCATTGTACTTCTTGTCCACCCGGACGCCGAAGATCACGTTCGCATCGGGGCGCATCGCCGCCGTCAGCCCTTCGACGACCTCGTGGGCCGTTCGTAGCCGCAGGCCTGGTCCCGCACTAATGTGGATGAGGGCGCCGTTCGCGCCGCGATAGTCGACCTCAAGGAGCGGGTTGTTCAGGGTCTCGGACACGACCCGTTCCGTGTCGTCCTCGGCGTTCTCCCCGTAGAACACGGTCGACGTGCCACCGGCTTGGAGGATCGTCCGCACGTCGCTGAAGTCCAGGTTGATCAACGAGGGGACGGTGATCGATTCCGTGATCCCCTTCACGACCTCTCCGATGAGATGGTCCATCACCGCGAAGGCCTGTTCGACCGGGAGGTTCGGGACGAGGTCCAGCAGCCGGTTGTTGTCGAGCAGGATCAGGGAGTCCGTGCGGTCTCGGAGCCGTTGGATGCCCGCTCGGGCGTTCGCCATTCGACCGCGTTCCGCCCGGAACGGCGTCGTGGCCAGGGTGATGACGACACTCCCCGCGGCCTGCGCGAGTTCCGCGACGTGCGGCGCGACGCCGGTCCCGGTCCCTCCACCGAGGCCGACTGTGATGAACGTCAGGTCCGCGTCGCCGATCTGGTTCCGGAGTTCCTGCTCGGAGATCTCGGCGCATCGTTCTCCGATCTCGGGCCTTCCGCCGGCGCCCATGCCCCGGGTCACGCCGCCGCCGATCAGGAGCTTGCGGTCGGCCTGGATGGAGTCGAGGTGCACGGCATCCGTGTTCACGACGACGGTCCGGGCCCCATGGATCCCCATGCGGTGCAGGCGATGCACGGAATTCCCGCCCGCCCCGCCGCACCCGATGACCAGGACCTTGGGCCGCGCGGAGGAGAAGGAGTCGAGGAACGACTGGTTCCCGGTCCGCTGTGCGCTCTCGAGGCCCATCCCTGGTCCCATCCCGTGCGGCCCGTGGCGAGGACCGCCCTGCGTGCGCGCCTCAGGGGTCGCGCCTCCCGGCCGAAGGACCTACCGATCGGCCCCTTCCATGGCCTTGTGGAGCCGCCGGCGGACGTACTCGCGGACGGCGTTGCGGACCGCGTCCTCAACGGAGACGGAGTCGCCCGATTTCACGAGCTGCTGGAGGTCCACCACGTTTCCTTTCGGCAACTCGATCATGAGCTTTCGGATGTAATCCGGCGAGAACTGGATGTCGATGAATCGGTCGATCGCGGCCCGAATAACGTCCGAGATCGTCGTGTACGTGCCACTCTTGACGAGCTGATGCAGAGCCTTCACCCTGTCCGGTGGCAGCCGAATCGTGACCCGCTCGGATTCCGATGGCATGGACGGCCTCCGCTTCCCCGCGATTTCTGTCAGACGTTCGTATGACACGCGCGTTATTTAAACGTATGTCCACTCGGAGGCGGTCTGGCCAAAAGAAGGAAGCATTCCCGCCCGAGGTCGAGGGGGAATCTGGGGCCGCATAAGGTCGCTTTCGGCGACCCGGATCAGTGGTCCCCTTGCTAGAGGGCTCGCATCCGGTTGTTCTTGGGGTTGTGCTCGAGTTCGGCCAGGTGCAAGGCTTCGAGGACGGGCGGGACGTACATCCCGAATCGACCCCGCAAGCCTTTCTTCAGCCCGTACCAACCACCGACCGGATTCTTCGGGGATCGGCCCCACGCTTCGACCGTCCCTTCGGCCGCCGGCTTCTGTTCGTCCGCACTTCCCAGCAACACCCAATCGCCGTGAGACTTGAGCATCGAGTGCAAATCGTTGATCGCCCGGAGATGGTACCGGAGTTCCGTGCTCCCTGATTTCACGACGAGCGCCGGCGGATCGAGCGCTTCATCCCTGAATGCCGTGAACTCCGACGTCCCGCTCGGCGTCTTGAGTTTCCATGGATGATCGCGCGTTCCGTCGACGGACTTTCCCTTGCTTGCCATTTGAATCCCCCAGTTTTTCTTGTCACCGCCCGTCTGCAGGTCCTCGCTTGCCTCAGGGCAGGGGTGATTGACGAAGCACCGCGATGGCTCTATTTCAACGATTCGCCGCCTTCAGGTGACGGTTCGCAAGGAGAGGATCGACCTTCGGCAGCAGTTTCGCGAGCCCGCGAGTCTGCTTGAACTGGGCCCCATGGCCCCGCATCTCTTTCATCGCGATCTCCGAGTCGCCGGCCTTCGCGTCGACGCCCCGAATCGCGTCCCTGAGGATTCGCACGTTGAAGCCGCGGCGGAGGCCATCGAGCGCCGTCGCCCGGACACAATAATCGGTGGCTAGGCCGCAAACAAACAGCTCATCCACGGCGAGTTCACGGAGGGTGGACTCGAGATCCCTCCCTTTTTCCGTGAAGGCCTGGAACCCGGAGTACGAGTCCACTTCGGGGTCCATGCCTTTCGAGAGCACGACAGCCCCCTTCGGGACCTGCAGATCCGGATGGAAACGCGCGCCTTTCGTCCCCTGGATGCAGTGCGGCGGCCATGCTCCGCCGAATTCCTTGAAATGCTTCGTCTGTCGCGGGTGCCAATCCCGCGTGAAGACGACCGGCAGGCCCCGCCGACCGAACAGGGCAATCGTCCGGTTCACCCGCGGGATGACGGCATCCCCCTCGGGCACCGCGAGCGATCCCCCGGGGCAAAAGTCGTTCTGGATGTCCACGACGACCAACGCGGCCTTCTGACCCACGTTCCCGTCCGGCGAACCCGATGAATCGCTAAAAGGTTGTGCCTGGCCGGATCTTCTGGAAGTCCTCGAGATAGTCGTCGCGGAACGCCATGCCCGGCGGGAGATTGTCGAACCATCGCGCCTCCAGGACCTCGTGGCCCGCCCGAAGGTCCGTGGATCGTGCGACCGCGATGAACTGCGCGAAGTATCCATGACGGGCGCGCTGGCCGTCCGTCACCGTCTCATGGATGATCCGCGTGAGGGTCGGATCGGTGAGATCCATCCCCGCTTCCTCGCGCACTTCGCGACGAAGGCCCTCGTCCGTCCGCTCTCCGGGTTCGAGCAAGCCACCGGGCGTGAACCACCGGCCTGTGGTCGACTCCGTGCCGACTCGGACCAGCACGATTGAGCCTCGGCGGTCGTGGACGAGTCCGCCAGCCGCCCAAAACGGCGCCCGACTCCGGCTGCGGAATGTGGGATCTTCCGGCGATGCAACCCGCGTCCTCCGGATGACCGGGACCCGACCGAATCGGTCGAAGGCGTCCCCCATCCGATCCTTGCACTCTCCGGGACACATCGACGTTCCCTGGGTTGAAAGAAGGAGGAAAACCTTATTAAATGGCCCTTCAAGTCCCGGACCGCGCGCACGAGGTGCGTCCATGCCTCTCGAGGATGTTTCTGACCGAGCCAACAAAGTCTATGACACGATGAAGTCCGCCGGCATCACCTCGGAGGAGAAGATGCGCGACGCCGAGGCGATTACGAAGATGTCGAAGCTCCCGAAGAACTTCGTCCTCACCGCGCTCCAGGAACTCCAGGCGAAGGGCTACGCGAAACGCCGAGCACGAGAGAAGGCCGCGGGCTACTGGCTCCTCAAGTGACTTAGCCCGATGGCCGTCGCGTGCGGACGAGAGCCGCGGCGATCATGATCGGCAGAATTGCGGTCGCGTCGCCTTCGATCGTCACCTGCTTCGCCGTCTCTTTGACCTTGCCCCAGGAGATCCCTTCCCGGAGGCGTGCGCCGCTCAGGCTGCCGTCCCATTCCGGCGCCGTCGTGATGTAAACGGCATAATCGAGTCCGCCGCGAAACTGGTTCCACCACATCGTGTGGTGCTTCGAAACGCCTCCCCCGATCATGAGGGCACCCGATTCTTTCGCACCGAAGACCAGGTCGGCGAGTTCCGCTTCGTCGCGGAACTGGTCGATCGAGAAATCCTTGTGATCCTGCCAGAAGGACCAGAGCTGGTATCCTACCGCGCCATCGAAGATCGCCGGCACATAGACGGGGATGCGGTTCTTCCAGGCCCACCATAGGAGCGACTCGCGACTCTCCGTGCGCCGACCGAATTCCCAGAGCAACTCCTTCGTCGAAAGGGACCTCTGTCCGTCCTTCCAAAGATCCCGGAGCATCGGCCGGAGCTTCCTCTCGAGAACGATCCCGTAGGATTCGTTCGGGACGAGGACATTCCCAAGCCGGTTCACCCCGACGCGATGGAGCGCAATGTCGTCCATGTCGAAATCGCCATGGTAGTAGGGTTTCCACACCCTGGCCAGGTCATGGTCCGCGGTGCCGCAGGTCGTGATCACCGCGTCCACCAGCTTTCGTTCGACCAGGCTGCGAAGGATGCCGCGGACTCCCGTAGCCATCAGCGCCGCGGGGAAGGACAAGAAGGTCGTGCACGCGCGATTCCGGAACATCGCGCGCAGGATCTCCACGCCTACGGCGATCTTCTTCGCGGTGAATCCACCCCCGCGACCCATCGCCTCGACGAGGATGCCCAGGTCGGAAGACCGGGAGAGATCGATGTCCTCCACCTTGCGGCGGAGCAGGTCGCGCTTCCGCATCGCCGCGGAATCCTAGGTACGCGATAAAAGGGTATGGAGCGCGACGAGGCCATTCATCCGTGCAGACCGGTTCCAACTATCTGACGAGGCGGCGCAATCGCTCCCACACGCCGCGCGCACCACGCCATCGGAAGGCGTTGCCGCAATCGTTGCACCGCCCCGACCCGTCGTCCAGGAAAGTCACATGGGGGGATCGACAAATGCTGCAGATTCCGGAACGTGGTTTCTGAATCCCGAGATGACGGCGTTCGTCGTCGATTTTCGCCTCGAGCCGTCGCGTGGCCTCTTCCGCATTCCGGGCGAACGTGAAACCAGCAAGATAGTCGCCCTTGGTCAGGACGTCCTGCGCCTGCCGAAGTAGCGTTCGGACTTCCGCGGGGTCCAGATCGTACGACTCGGCTTCCTTGAGGACCGGTTCGCACGCGGTGAGGATCGCCCGTGTCTTCTCGACCTGCGCCTCCCGGAGTTGGATCGCCCGTTCGATCTGCTTCTGTTGGCCCTTCATCGCGAGCCGTTCCGCGCGCTTGAGCAGGTCGCCGGCATGGCCATGCTCCCCCGCGGCGATCGCGGTGCGTGCCGCGGCATGAAGAACCTCGGCTTCGGTCATCTCCGCGCCGACGTTCCGCGCGAGCTCGATGTGGTCCGCTACGGATCCGACCGAGTCTTCCACGTCTCGGATCCAATGCACCCGGGCCTCGTCAGCGCGTTGCGCAGCCTCCAGGAAACTCTCCCGTGCCGCTCGAAGTCGGCCCCGGTCCAGGAAATCGGCCCCGCGCTTCCACGCGTCCTCGGCGAGGGCGATCGACGCGCCGAGGTTCGCGGCCTCTCGGATCGCGTCCCGTGTCAGGGCCAGATGGTCGCGCACCCGTTCCGCCTCCCGGGAGTGGGCGGCCTCCGACGCACGCACGAGTTCTCGGAGTACGTCATCGTCCATCGTAGAACCATGGAACAACGCCTCGCGGGCCCGCTCGAGGAGACCGCGGGCGGTCGCCGCCTCCGGGTCCCCGGGATCGCACGGTTCAAGGAGTCCTTGCGCCGCGAGAATCGCATACGACCACGAGGCGCGTCGGAGCTGTTCCGTCGTGCGCTCCGCGATGCGAGACGCCTCCTGGGCGGCGGTGAGGGCAGCCTCGAACCGACGTTCCTGGAACCGCCTCCGGGCCTGGACGAGCAAGTCCTCGACCCGGTCGAAGTCGACGGAGGAATCGCGTCCCAAGATGAGGCCCGCATCCCGCTCCCCGGGGGCCTGGGCCTCCAGCTCCATCAAGATCTCGGACGCGTCCGAGGCGCTCGCAAGAGCCTCCACGAGATCCCATTTCTTCTTGAGGCCGTGGAAACTGACTCGATGCCGCTCCCCGAGATCCCGGAGCTGCCGCGGCCGGAGCCGCCCGAGGCGGTACTCCATCCGCCGCCGATCCGCTTCGGCCAGCACGGCGTCGGGATCCGGCAGAGACAGGAGGGTCTCGATCAGCAGCGTGCGCTCCGCCTGGCGCCCCCGATCGATGCGGTGGGCCCGTGCGAGATCGCGCAAGACCTCGGTGGGCAGGTGAGAGAGCGTCTCTTGGAGCGTGCGGGGCGTCGGAAGACCTCGGAATCCAACCTCTCGTGGCTCGATAAACATTACGGCCCTGCAATCAAGAGTCCGGCGGCCGATAGCGGCGCAACACCTCGATCGCCCACCGGACCTTTCGGAACTCGTGCGGGTCCCCGCCCGCGTCGGGATGGTGCTGCCGCGCCTGGACGCGGTACGCTTTCTCGATCGTCGCGGGGGAAGGCCAACCGCGACCAAAGCGGGGCGGATGGACCCGAACGTTCTCGAAGCCGAGAATGCGAAACGCGGCCGCGATCCCTTTCGTCTGGAGGTAGAACTCCCGCAGGTCGGAGAAGATCCCTCCGGATTCGTGGCCGCCCTCGATGCTGTACCGTTTGTGGTCCCGCGCGATGTCGCTCCCGACGCGGTGGTCCCGCCCGCAGGCGAAGCAGAAGAACCGGTCCGCCACGCCACCCCATCGGCTGATTGGAGGATGGTTTTTCGGGTGGGCCGAGGCAAAGGTTATTTTCAGCCGCCGTGTTCGCGTCATCCGTGTCGTTCCGCGCCGGTCCTTCCGTGTTCAAGGACCAAGGGAAACTGTCCTTCGACTATCTTCCCGACAAGCTGGTCCACCGGGAGAAGCAGACCCAGAGGCTCTTCAGCCTGCTCCGGCCCATCGTGGAGGCGGGGGCCTCGAGCAACGCCTTCCTGTACGGCGCGGTGGGCACGGGAAAGACGCACACCGCGAAGCGGTTCTGCCTCGATTTCCGGAAGTACGCCTCCGAGTCGAGTCGCGCGGTCGACTGGGACCTCGTGAACTGCCGCCAGCGCATGGGGGACGACGCGGTCTTGCTGCGGCTCCTGCAGCATTTCGACCCGCACTTCCCGGAACGTGGTTTCTCCATCGCGGAGAAGATGGGGAGCCTGCGAAAACACCTCGAGCAACGCAAACTGCATTTCATCGTGATCCTCGACGAGGTGGACGCCCTCCTGAAGAAGAGCGGCGCGGACCTGATCTACTCCTTCGCGCGGATCGCGGAGGAAGGCACGACGACGAAGGGCAACATCTCCATGATCCTGATCTCCCAGCGGTCGAACGCCCTCGAGTACATGGACGCCGCGGCGAAGAGCACCTTCCGACCGACGCACGTCGTCGAGTTCGCACGGTACGATCGGGACGAGCTCGAGGACATCGTGCAAGGCCGGGTCGCGCTCGCGATGCATCCCGGGACCGTGGACGACGACCTGATGGGCCTCATCGCAGACATCGCCTCGGAGTTCGGGGACGCCCGCTACGCCATCGAGCTCCTCGAGAAGGCCGGCATGCTCGCGGACGAGGAGCGCGCGGAGGAGGTCGCCGCGGAACATGTCCGCGCGGCGAAGTCCCACGTCCATCCGATCGATGTCGAGGAACGGCTGGCCCTGCTCGACGTTCCGAAGAAGCTCGTGCTCCTTTCGATTGCCCGCAAGAGTCGCAAGAAGGCGTACATCACGATGGGCGAGGCAGAGGAGTCCTACGCAGTCGTCTGTGAGGAGTACGAGGAGAAGCCGCGGGCCCACACGCAGTTCTGGAAATACGTGAAGGAACTGGACGCCCTTGGCCTCGTCGACACGAAGCTCAGCGGGAAGGGCGAGGTCGGCAAGACGACCTTGATCTCGCTCCCGGAAATCCCCGCCAAGGTGCTCGCTGATAATCTTGAACGAAGCTTGAAGCGCCGATAGGCCGTATGGAGGAATGCCGATGGGATGGGTGCAACCGCGGGAAGAGCAGATGGGGACGGAAGCTGAGGCCGCACGATCAGCCTCGGCCCTAGACCTGGAGAAAGGCGTCTGCTACCTCGTGAAGGAGAAGAAGCCGGAACTTAGCTACCGGCTGTTCGAGGCCCTCGTCGCCCAGAAGATCCCGGGCGTATGCATCACGCGGCAATACCCGGAGCGGGTGCGCCGCGAACGGGGCCTGCCCGAGGTCCGGATCATCTGGCTCAGTCATACGCCGGGCGAGGACTTCCACAACCCGACCGCGATCGGAACGCTCGCGAAGGTGATCCAGAAGTTCATCGAGGATAACAACGGCGAAGGCGTCGTCCTCCTGGACGGCCTCGAGTACCTGATCATCAACAACGGCTTCCTCCAGACGCTCATGTTCGTCGAACACGTGAACGAGTTCGTCATGCAGCGGCGCGCGATTCTGCTCCTGCCGGTGAGCCCCGACACCCTGGAGGAGAAGGAGCTCGCCCTCCTGGAACGAAATCTGAAGGTCCTCGAGTCGCCCGCGCTGCGCACGGACCTCGAAGCCCGCGAAGTAAGCCGGCTCCTCGACAGCTATTGAGCCTTCTCCGGCGCGGACGCCAGCTGACCCGCCACGATGCCGTCGACCAGGGTGAGAAACTTTTCCTCCTTCCCCTTCGGAACCGTGGCTCCGGACGCGATGTTGTGGCCTCCCCCGTTCCCGCCGACCTCGGCCGCCGCTTGCCGCAAGGCCGCGGCGAGGTCGAGCCCCGCGGCGATGAGGGCCCGTGTCCCGCGCGCGGACACCTTCGTCGCGCTATCGAGGACCGAGAGCCCCAGCACCGGCCTCGATTGGTCGAAGAAATACTGCATCCCCGTCCCCGCGACGGATCCTGCGAGGCTGGCGTCGTCGCAATAGAAGAACTGGATGTGCTTCTTCGCGAAGAGGCCCTTGGACTCGAGGCCGACCAGATATCCAAGGACGCGAGACGTGTACTCGTCCAGGAGCTTCTCCGCCTTCGCGAGCGCGTCCCGGTCTCCCAGGCACACGGCGAGGCCGAGCCCCTCCTGCCCAAGGCGGTCGCAGCTGTTCACGTAGGCCTCGAGGTCTTGAGCGTACATCTGGTCCGGTTCGATCCAGTACCGGTCCTCCACAAGGGACTCGAGGGCCTCCGGCGCCGCCCCCTGTTCGAGGAGCCGGACCGCGAGGACGGACCCGAGCTTGCGTCGGGTCGCGGCATCGAGTTGCCGGACGGAGACGTCCGGATCGAACCCTGCCGCCTGGAGGAATTCGGAGGCGGCCTCGGGTCGCCCGGACAAGCTATGGAAATACGGTTCGACCGATCGCCCGAGGGCCTTCCCGAGCGGATGATCCCGCAAGGCGAGCCGACGTTCGGGGACGACGACCTTCCGGTCCACCGACTCCTCGAAGAGGGCCGCGTTCACGCCCACGAAACCGCCGACCGCCTGCTTGTCGCCGATCGCGCCGGCGAG
>Ga0209701_10002385_pt1 | contig 12199 bp, 13 predicted proteins | sample CZO8metaG_4_FD_188356 | JGI IMG/M metagenome (GOLD analysis project Ga0209701, IMG submission 188356) | Vadose zone soil microbial communities from the Eel River Critical Zone Observatory, Northern California, USA - CZOApr15con2H3.8 metaG... | ecosystem: Environmental > Terrestrial > Soil >...
AAATCCCAGGCCGCGCGCGCCGGCGTGCAGAATATCGTTGGCCAGCGCGACGAGCACGACATTGGCGCTGACCACGCTGGCCATCATGATGGAATGCGTAACTCCGAGTGCGCGGACCACGGGCTGCTCCTTGAGATACGCGAAACCTTCTTTGAGGTCGGCGTAAACGGCGAGCGAAAGTCCGGCTTCGGCGACCTCCGGATTTTCTCCGGTCTCGAGCGCTTCGGCGGTGGCTTCGGTGGCGTCCGAGTATTCGCGCGGGTAGTGTTGCGTCGCGCGGGGCGAGATGTAGCCGCGGCGCATCTGGTAAAGACAAAACGCGGAGACGAAGTAGGTGAGCCCGTCGATGACGAGAATGCCGGCGATGCCCGCGCTGTCGTAAATGAAGCCGACGAAGGCGCCGGCGACGAGCATGCCGCTCTGAACACCGATGAGCACGGCGGCGTTGGCTCCAGTGAACTGGCTCGGCGGAATGACTTCTTGCACCAGTGCGTTGACGGTGGCCCAGTACATGGCCGAGCCGGTGCCGGTGATGAGCGTCATGGTGTAGAGATGCCAGAGCTGCAGATGGCCGCGCCAAGCGATGAAGGCCGTCGCGAGCACCGCAACGCCGCGTGCGAAATCGAGCAAGACGCCGAGATAACGGCGATCCAGGCGGTCGATGAGCACGCCGCCGAGAAACGGCACGAGCAGGCCGGGCAGCGTGACGACGATGACTTGCAGGCTGACTTTCACAGTAGAATGCGTGGAGGAAAGGATGTACCAGCTCACGCCGGCGAAATTCATGCCGCTGCCGAAGAGCGACACGAACATCGCGAGGAAGAAGTAGCGGAAGCCACGCTGCGCCCAGATGAGCGTCCAATCGACTCGTGCGGTGGTTGCGGTGGAACTCATGGCCGAAGCGTTCCATTTTAGCGGCTCGGGCCCGACCGAAAAACGGGAATAACCCGCGGGCGCTCGTAGCAGATAATATGGGTCCGCAAGTTTGCGGAGAATTGCGCGAATTGGAGCAGGAACGATGGGCAATGAGGCGAATTGCGCTGTTTCGGTCGGGAAGCAGAAAGCGCGGGGAAAAGCGCTGCTCGAAACGTCGGAGCTGATTTTTCGCGGCGAAGATGGCGCGCTGCGGCTGAAGATTCCGTTCTCCAGCGTCAAGTCGGCAAAAGCCGTGAGCGGGGAGCTACGGCTGGAGGTTCCCGAGGGATTGGCGGTCTTTGCGTTAGGGGCGAATGCAGAAAAGTGGCGCGAGAAGATTCTGCATCCGAAAACGCGCTCGGAAAAGTTAGGCGTGAAAACGAACGAAGCCGTTTGCCTGGTGGGAGAATTCGACGGCGACTTTCTCGCCGAACTCAGCTCGTGCACAAAGAATGTAACTTCGGGAAAAGTAGCTGGCGCACCCGACTGGATATTTTTCGCCGCGGGTTCCGTGAAAGAACTGTCGCAAGTTTCTAAACTTGCGAAGAGTCTGAAGGACCGTGCAGCGTTGTGGATCGTTTACCCCAAAGGGCAAAAGCAAATCACCGAAAACGACGTGCTCACCTCCGGGCGCAAAGCGGGATTGAAGGATGTCAAGGTGGTGGGTTTTTCTGCAACGTGCACGGCTCTGAAATTTGTGATCCCCGTCGAGAAGCGCTAAGCGCCGGCAACATCTTCACAGCAGAAACTCGCGCCCATTTTTGCTCGCCAATACTCCGCTGGCGCTCTACTCTAAAATCATTGCCATGAGCTTGCTCGATGTGCGTAACCTGACGGTGGACTTGCCGACGGCGGCGGGTTGGATCCGGCCGGTGAACGATATCTCGTTTGAGCTTGCGCCGGCGGAGTCGTTGGGGCTTGTGGGTGAATCGAAATTGTTGCCGAGCCGCTGGCGATTCACGAGCCGAATCTGGGGGGCGCCGTACGGCGCGAGCGAACGGCGGCGATGCTCGGGCGAGTCGGACTCACAGAGGACGCGCTGCAGCGCTACGCGCATGAATTCTCGGGAGGGCAGCGGCAACGCATCGGGATCGCTCGGGCGCTGATTTTGCGGCCGAAGCTGGTGGTCGCGGACGAGCCGGTATCGGCGCTGGACGTTTCGGTGGGCGCGCAGGTCCTGCTTTTGTTGCAAGAGCTGCAAGGCGAATTCGGGCTGACGTACATCTTTATTTCTCACAGCTTGCCGGTGGTGGCGCAGGTAGCCACGCGCGTGGCGGTGATGCGCGCGGGTCAATTTGTAGAGACGGGACGGGTCGAGCAAGTGCTGCACCAGCCCGCACATGAATATACGCGCGAGTTGCTGGCGGCTGTCCCCGAATTGCCTCGGGTGTAAGGCATCCGGCAGGAACGGTCCGCGGGTACGCCTCGGTGGTGTAGCAGGCGTGAAAGCGGTAGCCCGCCTGCGGCAGACAGGCAAGCTACCGCACTCCAAGAACCCTGTTGGATTCGACATCGCGCCGAGATGGGGCGCAGCGTGCTGCGCCCCTACGGATGCCCGCTGAAATTTTTCTGGCGTTCCGGCGTAATGCAGGGTAGAAGGCGGTAGCAGTGCACCGGTAAGGTGCCCCTGTGGTGGAGGAACCTCGAATGGCAACTACATCCATGCCCGCGCCGGAAGCGCAATCGCAGCCGGCAATCAGTCCCATTGGCCGGATCATCGGCGTGTTTTTCTCGCCGAAGGCCACGTTTGAAGACATTGTCAGAAAGCCGAGTTGGGTACTTCCCGTCGTCCTCCTGACGCTGTTCAGCATCGGCGTCAGCTTCGCGATCAACCAACGCATTAATTGGCGGGAATTCATAAGCCAGCAGATGGAGAAGAGCCCGCAAGCCGCGAATATGAGTGCTGAGCAGAAAGAACAGCGGATTGAAGGCGGCGCCAAATTCTCTGCACCTTTTACTTATGCCATTGGTCTCCTTGGCCCCATCATCGGGATTCTGGTGGTCGCACTGGTGATGTGGGGGGCTTACAATCTGCTGGGCGGCGCGAATACTAATTTTGGCACCTCGTTCGCTATCACGGCGCACGCATTCCTGACCGGGCTGCTGAGCAGCATCCTTTTTATTCTCGTGCTCTATTTGAAGCCGTATGGCAGCGTCGATCTCGAAAACCCCGTTGCGACTAATCTTGCCGCGGTTTTGCCGGAGGATGCCGCGAAATGGCTCGTGGCGCTGCTGAAATCGATCGATGTTTTCACGATCTGGATACTGATTTTGCTGGCGATCGGCTTCGCAGCCACCAATCCAAAAAAGTTGCGGGGGAGCAAGGCGTTCACCATCGCGTTTTCGGTTTGGGCGGCGTATGTGGTGTGTCGAGTCGGGTGGGCGTTTATCTTCTCCTGATACACTCGATGGGTGAACTTTTCGTTTGATGTCGGGAAAACGGACGCGAGCGGGGCGCGGCTGGGGCGGCTGACGACGCCGCACGGCGCGATTGCGACGCCGGCATTTATGCCGGTGGGCACGGCCGCCAGCGTCAAGGCGCTGACGCAGGAGGCGCTGGAAGAGCTTGGCGCCGAAATCATCCTTGCCAATACGTATCATCTGTATCTGCGTCCTGGGCATGAGCTGATTCGCAAGCTCGGGGGACTGCACCGGTTCATGGCATGGCCGCGGGCGGTTCTCACCGATTCCGGCGGCTACCAGGTCTTCAGCCTTACCGAACTCCGCAAAGTCACCGATGAGGGCGTGCGCTTTCGCTCGCATCTCGACGGCTCCGAGCATCTGTTCACCCCGGAGAAAGCCGCGGAGGTGCAGCTTGCGCTGGGCTCGGACATCGCCATGGTGCTTGATGAATGCATCGAGGCGCCGGCGCCGCGCGAGGCTGCAGAATCCGCGCTGAAGCGCACGACGGAGTGGGCTGGGCGGGCGCGAAAGTTTTTTCTGGATTGCGCGAGCCGCAACGGGAATCTGGGGCAATGGCAGTTCGGCATCGTGCAGGGCGCGACGTTCGCGGATTTGCGCCGGGAGAGCGCGCGGCAACTCTTGGAGCTGGATTTTCCCGGCTACGCGGTGGGCGGGCTGGCGGTGGGCGAGCCGCATGCCTTGACCTGCGAGATGACCGGGGAAGTGACGGCGCTCTTGCCGCCGGAGAGGCCGCGCTACTTGATGGGCGTCGGGCGGCCGGAGCAATTGGCGGATTATGTCGCGCTGGGCGTCGACTTGATGGATTGTGTACTGCCGACGCGAGCCGCGCGCCATGCGTGCCTCTACACCAGCGAAGGGCGCGTGCTGATCAAGAACGCGCGATACGCGCAAGACCAGCAGCCGATTGATGCGGCGTGTTCCTGCGCGGTCTGCCGGCGTTACTCGCGCGCGTATCTTCGGCATCTTTTCGCCGCGGGGGAAATCACGGCGGCAATTCTGGCGACCCACCACAATGTCCACTTTTACCTTGACATCATGCGGCAAATCCGCGAGGCTATCGAGTTTGGGAACCTAGCGAAATTCTCATCTGCGATGCACGCGCGCTATGCAACAGGTCCGTCCTGAAGGCAGCGCCCGGGCCGTCCGCAAGGCACCACGAGCAGAGAGCGCATTAGGTTTGGGAGCGGGAAGATATCCGCGGCAGGCTGTTGGTATCTGCGGAATGCAACCGCCTGAGCAGCTCGGCACAAACTGAAAGGACTGGTCTCAAGACGCAATGATGTTGGCGGCAATGAGATGGCAAGCTCCGAGCGGCCTGGGTGCGGCGCTGGGCAGCCCTTTGGTGATGATGGTCATCGTCATGGGCATCTTTTACGTGATGCTCATTCTTCCGCAGCAGCGGCAGCGCAAGAAGCTGCAGCAAATGCTCGGGGCGCTCAAGGCCGGGGACAAGGTGATCACCAACGGCGGCATCTATGGCGTGATTAACGGGATGGACGGCGACACGGTCATCCTTAAGATCGCCGACACGGGTTCGTCTCCGGTAAAAATCCGCATCGCGCGCTCGGCGATTACGCAGGTGGAGGCATCGGAAGATGCGAAATAAGGCCGCCCGCCGCCGGTTTGCGCGTTTCATTTTCCGACCATGAATCCCAACCTGAAGTGGAAAGCTGTTTTCATCCTGGTGGTCATTCTCGGCTGCATCTATGGCCTTTTCGGCTTGCCGACATTTCCCACGTCGGTGGCGGATCTGAAGTCGAATTTCGCGCAGCAGATCAAGTTGGGTTTGGACCTGCAGGGCGGCACGCACCTGATTTTGCAGGTGCAAGTGCAGGAAGCCATTGCGCAGGAGACGGACCAGACCGTCGACCGCCTCACGAACCAGTTGCGCGCGAAGAATATCCGCTACGACGAAGTGCGCCGGGTCGATGACACGCACATTGTGGTGCGCAACGTTCCGTCCGAGCAGTTGTCCGAATTTCGTGATCTGATTTCGTCGCAACTGCAAAACGTGTGGGATATGTCGCCCACGGCAGGCGAACCCTCGAGCTATACGCTTTCGCTCCGCCCCAGCGCCATCGCCGCCCTCCAAGAACAGACCATGACGCAGTCGCTGGAAACCATCGACCGCCGCATTAATGCGCTGGGTTTGACCGAGCCCACGATTCAGCGACACGGTCGCAAGGACAACGAAATCCTGGTGCAACTCCCGGGTGAAGGCGACCCCTCGCGCGCCAAAGCCGTAATTCAAGCCGGCGGCCAGCTCGAACTAAAATTGGTTGAAGATCCCACGGCATATCCATCGCAAACCGCGGCGCTGGCTGCGCATGGCGGGGTTCTGCCGCCGGGTACGGAGCTGGTTCCGGGCCGCTCGGAAGCGCGAACGGGCGCCACGGACGCCGGAGAAGTTTGGTACGTGCTGAGCCGCACGGCAGTGGTGACCGGCCGCGATCTGCGCAGCGCCACGGAAAACCGTAACAGCAACAATCCCGGTCAGTGGCAAGTGAACTTCACGCTGTCCGCGGAAGGCGCGCACCGTTTTGGTCCGTTTACCGAGCAAAACATCCGCCGGCAGATGGCCATCGTGTTGGAGCACCGCGTATACTCCGCGCCGGTCATCAATAGCCGCATCGACGATTCCGGATTTATCGAAGGCAATTTCAGCCAGGAATCCGCGCACGACCTCGCCCTCGTGCTGCGCGCCGGAGCGCTCCCCGCGTCCATCAAGTACCTTGAAGAACGGACGGTCGGACCCTCGCTCGGAGCCGACTCCATCCGCCACGGTGTACAGGCCTCCGTCCTCAGCTTGCTGGTAGTGATGATTTTCATGCTGATCTATTACCGGCTCTCCGGCGCCAACGCGGTTCTCGCCCTCATTCTGAACTTGATCATTCTTTTGGCCGCGCTCGCCACTTTCGGAGCGGTCTTGACGCTCCCGGGCATCGCGGGCGTCATTTTGACCATCGGCATGGGCGTGGACTCCAACGTTCTGGTCTTCGAGCGCATCCGCGAAGAGTTGCGCAACGGCAAGTCGCCCGCCTCCGCCGTGCAAGCCGGCTTCGACAAGGCCTTCCTCACCATTATCGACACTCACGTGACCACCGTGGTCTCCGCCTTCTTCCTCTTTCTGTTTGGCACCGGACCCATCCGCGGCTTCGCCATCACGCTGACCATCGGTTTGATCGCCAACGTATTCACCGCGATCTACGTGTCGAAAACAATCTTCCAGTATCACTTGACGAAGATGGATCGTCAGGCGGAGCTGAGCATTTAGCCCGTACTAGGACTGCCAAAGCTTTTCCCAGAAATGGGTACTTTGCGCTCTTCCCTTCCTCTGCGGTTGCTTGGCTGAGGGCTGGGAACAAAGGAATACCCACTGGAGTCTAAAGAAGGGAAGTACGTGTGGCATGATCGAGTTCTTCAAAGAACCCAACATCGATTGGATGGGTAAGGCCAAGTATTTCTACGCCCTCAGCGGATTTCTCCTCCTGGCCGGCTGGACCTCCGTCTACCTCAATCACGGGCTTCGCTACGGCATTGACTTCAAGGGCGGCACCAACGTCGATGTCCGCTTCGCGCAACCTGCCGACATCGACCAAATCCGCAGGGGCCTCACGGCGCAAGGGCTGGGCAACAGCGAAATCCAGAGCATCAGCAGCAGCGGCTTGGGCTCGAAATCCAACGAAGTCCTGATCTTTGTCGGGAACGGCCAAAGCGACGAAGCGCTGGACTCCGGCAGGGCCCAGGTTCTCGCGGCTCTGAACTCCATCTTTGGAGTGAAGGATTCAAGTAAGCCGGACTTCAACGCCGCCACACCTTCTTCTCTGGCCGCGGTTCTGAACACCAACGATCCGCTTCATCTCTCCACCAATGCCGGCGACCGTTATCAGCAACTGGCCAAGAAAATCCTGGCGTATCGCGACGATACCAAGGGAGGCGTGCTCACCAATTTTGATGAGCTCTCCTCCGTCGACGGCGTGACGCCAACCGTGCTGGCCACGTTGAAAAGCAACTATGCCTTTGGGGGCTTCGCCATCCGCAACGTGGAGATTGTCGGCCCCAAGGTCGGGGGCGAGCTGCGCCGCCAGGCCATCTTCGTTACCCTCTATGCTTTGGCGGGCATGCTGGTATATATTGCCTTCCGATTCGAGTGGGTTTACGGGGCAGCGGCGGTCCTTGCGGTTTTTCACGACGTTTTAATTACTCTGGGCTTTTTTTCATTACTGAAATTCGAGATTTCGCTCACGGTCATAGCGGCGCTTCTCACACTCGTTGGATATTCGATGAACGACACCATCGTCATTTTCGATCGCATCCGTGAGAACAATCGCTTGCTGCGCCGCGAATCGTTCGCCGACGTGGTCAACAAGTCCATCAATCAAACGCTGTCGCGAACGATCTTGACCAGCGGTCTGACTTTCCTCACCGTGCTCGTTTTGTTCCTGATGGGCGGCCAGGTGCTTCGTGCTTTCTCCTTTGCCCTGGTAGTGGGGATTGTGGTAGGAACGTATTCCAGTTTTGGCATTGCTGCTCCGCTGGTGGTCGCGTGGAATCGCTGGCGCGGCCATGGGGCGGTGGCAGGCTCCGGACCCGCAGCCGGCAACAAAGCCCGCAGTAGCGAAACCGCCCCGGCGCGTCTCGCTCCTGCCGGGAGGAGGTAGTCACCCATGTTTGAAGATATGGTGATTTCGAGTCCGCACCCCTCGAAAACGAATAAGCCGTGGACGGTGATCGTGTCCATGGTCGTTCAGTCCATCTTTCTTGCCATTTTGATCCTTATTCCTCTGATTTACACCGAGGCGCTGCCGAAGACGATGATGTCGACGCTGCTGGTGGCTCCGCCGCCCCCGCCGCCGCCACCACCGCCGCCTCCGACGCAGGTGGTGCACATCAAGCCGCAAGTCCACTTGATGGATGCCGGCAAACTCATGCAGCCGAAAGTCATCCCTAAAGACGTTAAGATCATTAAGGAAGATGCTCCCGATGTCAGTGCCGGTATGGCAGGCGGCGTTCCCGGCGGCGTGGCTGGCGGCTCGATGGGCGGCGTGATTGGCGGCGTGATCGGCAGCATGGGGCCGCCGCCGCCGAGACCGACGCAGTCGCGCATTCGCCAGGGCGGAAGCGTCCAGGCCGCGTTGCTGGTGAATAAAGTTCAGCCCGTGTATCCTCCGCTCGCGCGCCAGACGCGCATCTCCGGCACCGTGCGGTTGCACGCCATCATCTCCAAGACCGGCTCGGTAGAGTCTCTGGAAGTCCTCTCCGGTCATCCGTTGCTGGTTCGCGCGGCGATGGATGCTGTGCAGCAGTGGAGGTACAAACCGACGCTGCTCAACGGCGAACCGGTGGAGGTCGATACCACGATCGACGTCATTTTCTCGCTTAATCAGTAATGAGGAGCGCTGCGCCGGTCGTGGGGCCGGCGCGGCGTTCAGGGTTCCCGCGTTGGATTTGCAAACACTCTAAGGAGCAAACGAATGTTAGCTACGATTTATGTTTATGCGATCCTGTTCCTCCAGTCGACAACCGGCTCGAGCTGGGATCTCCGGTCCATGTGGTCCCAGATGAGCGCTCTGCCTCGTACGGTGGTCGTCATCCTTTTCGTCCTTTCCATCTACTCTTTCGGCGTGATGATTGACCGCGCGCTGATGTACAGCGCCGCGCGCAAGCAGTCGCGCGTGTTCGTTCAGCAAGTTGCCGGCGCACTGAAAGACGGCAAGCTGGACGAAGCCATCGCCATCGCCGAGCGCAACAAGAAGAGCCACATCGCCAAGGTGGTGGCCACCGGGCTCTCCGAATTCCAGTCGGCTTCGCAGCAAGTTTCCGATGCGGACGTCATCGAAGCAGCCAAGCGCGGCCTGGAGCGCTCCGTGGCCATCGTGCACGCGGAAATGAAGCGCGGGCTCTCGGCTCTCGCGACCATTGGCTCCACGGCTCCATTCGTCGGCCTCTTCGGCACGGTGGTCGGCATCTTGAACGCGTTCAAGGGCATCGAGCAGAGCAAGGCCACCGGTCTGTCCGCGGTCGCCGGCGGTATCGCGGAAGCTCTGGTCACCACCGCGCTCGGTCTTCTCGTCGCGGTCCCGGCGGTGTGGGCTTACAACTATTTCACGAACAAAGTGGAAGCCTTCGACGTGGAGATGGACAACTCCTCGATGGAGCTCATCAACTATTTCATCCTGCGTCGCGGCGCCAGGAAGTAGGTAATCATGGCTGCGCCAGTCACCCACGCACGGTACAAGCCACAAGTTGGGAGTCAGATGTCGACTCCCAACGTCATTCCTATGGCGGATATCATGCTCGTATTGCTGATCATCTTCATGGTGGTCACGCCCATGTTGCAGAAGGACCATCCGGTGGACTTGGCCAGAACGAATACCGCTAGAGATATGCAGGATGCCGATAAAGAGGACGCCATCGTTATCGCCGTGACTCGCGACGGTAACATCTTTCTTCGCACTACCAAGATTCTCAAGGAAGAGATCACCTCGGAGGTCAAGGACCGCATTGCCAACCGTCTGGACAAGACCGTGTACGTGAAAAGCGACGCGCGCGCCAAGTATGGCGACGTGGTCGCCGTCGTCGACGAAATCCGCTCGGCAGGCGTCGATCAGGTCGGCCTCTTGACCGAGCGGAACGAGAGAGCCACACCTCCGCCACCTCCGCCTCAAGCGGATTAGCGGCAGGGTCGGCTCGAAGCAATCATTCGTTTGCTGTCGTTTTTGCCGGTTTCAACGCCGCGCCGATTCCCACAACCGGCGTGGTCTAATGGCCTGTATCACTCGCAAGGACGGGCCGAGGAGAAGCTCAATGGGAATGCAGGTAGGTGAAAGTAAAGGCGGGGCGATCGCGGAAATGAACGTCGTTCCGCTGATCGACATTCTGCTCGTGCTGCTGATTATTTTCATGGTCATCACGCCACTCACGCCCAAGGGAATGGATACCCTGGTGCCGCAGCCGAATCCCAACCAGCAGCAGAACCAGGAATTGGAAAACCAAACGGTGGTGGTGCAGGTGTTGATGAACGGCAAGGTCAAGATCAACAACGAAGACGCGACCTGGGATGGCCTCGGCCCGCGCCTCGAGCAGATCTTCAAGGACCGCGCACTGAAAATCGCTTTTGTTAAGGGCGATAGCGATGTATTGTTTGGCGAAGTCGCACGGGCCATCGACATCATGCGCGGCTCCGGTATCGATAAGGTTGGCTTGATCACCGCAAAGCTCGAGGCTGGTCAGTAATTTTTCGCTGGATGTGAGAGTCCTCCTCGCGGGAATTTCAGCTCACGAGGTGGCTCATGGGAATCTCAGTCGGCTCGAATCGCGGAATCTTCGTGGAAATGAACGTCGTTCCGCTGATTGACATCTTGCTGGTGCTGCTGGTCATCTTCATGATCATTCCGCACCGGCAAACCGGTCTGATGGCGCAGTTGCCCCAGCCGGCCGAGCACGCTCCGGTTGTTCCGCAGCCAACGGTGATCGTAGTTCAGGTGCTGACGGACGGGTCCTTGCGCATCAATCAAGAAGCGGTAGCTTGGGAGGCTCTGCGCAGCCGCCTGGAGGAGATTTTCAAGCTTCGTGCGAATCGCACGGCGTTCGTCCGCGGCGAAAACGAAGTCGAGTTCCAAGTCGTGGCCCGGGTCATAGACGTTATGCGCGCGGCGGGTGTAAGCTCTGTGGGCTTGATGACCCCCGCGCTGGAAAAGACCGCCACAACGGATTGAATTGCCCTCGCAGGGCGGACGTGAATCCTAGCGTCACCCCGATTCGCATCGAGGTGGCGCACAGTGGGGATGGATGCTTCGATGACTCATGCATCGCTTCAAATCGCTCGCCGGATCGCCGCGCTGGCCGCTATCCTGGTCCTTGTCGTAGCGGCTTCGGGTTGCAACAAGCTGAAGGCTCGAGATCTCCTCAACAAGGGAGTCACCGCCTTCAAGAACGGCCAGTCGGATGCGGCTATTGAATTTTTCAAGCAAGCCAAGCAAGCGGATCCGGATCTGCTGAATGCCCGCTTGTATCTGGCCACTGCCTACGCCAGCTTGTATATTCCCGGCGCGCCTTCCAAGGAAAACCTCTCGCGCGGCGAGCAAGCGGTCGCGGAGTTCAAGGAAGTTCTCGAAAAGGATGCCAACAATATTTCGGCCATTGATGGTATCGGCTCCATCCTCTTCCAGATGGGCGGCCAGCCCTTCGACCCCAAGAAATTTGAAGAGTCCAAGACCTACCACCAGCGCCACATCCAATTGAAGCCCGAGGATCCGGAGCCCTATTATTGGATTGGCGTAATCGACTGGACCCTGGCTTACCGCGCCAACGGCGAAATGCGCATCGAGTACAACAAAAAGAATATTAAAAAACAGGTTAGGGACGATGATCCGCTTCCACCTGCGATTCGCCCGGAGTATGCCAGCCAGTACGGACCCATCATCGACGAGGGCATCAACGACCTGCAAAAGGCCATCTCCCTCAGGCCTGAGTACGACGATGCTATGGCCTATCTCAACTTGCTCTACCGCCGCAAGGCCGATATGGTGGAGAGCGCGGCAGAACGCGACACCCTAAAGAAACAGGCAGATGATCTTGTGGAGAAGGTCAAGGAAATCAAGCAGAAGCGGTCCGAGCAGCCGCAGCAGGCCTCGTAGTCTTGCGGGCGCCGCGCATCCATCCTCTCGACTGAATCGATTCTTACGAAGGCGTACTTCGCGGACGCCCTCTTCCATTTCTCATCCGTCAGGAGCCGCCGCGCTCGCGCCGAAACCCTCGGCGGGCGTAAACTAGGACATGCCGTCTCCCAGCAACGCGCCGCTGAACTTCCACAGAGACCGCACCGAGCGCCAGCTCGACGCGCGCCTCGACGAGTTGC
>Ga0209701_10002387_pt1 | contig 12192 bp, 9 predicted proteins | sample CZO8metaG_4_FD_188356 | JGI IMG/M metagenome (GOLD analysis project Ga0209701, IMG submission 188356) | Vadose zone soil microbial communities from the Eel River Critical Zone Observatory, Northern California, USA - CZOApr15con2H3.8 metaG... | ecosystem: Environmental > Terrestrial > Soil >...
GCTCGAATCGGAAGGCTTCCGCATCCTCACCAACCGCCCCCGCGGCCGGCAACGCGCGCGGAGAACGCTGTGATAGCGTAGCCGCGCGATGCAGGAAGCGAAGCGCAGTCGCGAGGTCGAAGCCGAGCAGCAGGGGGACGACGCGCGCTTCGACACCTCGCTGCGGCCGAGAAACTTCGACGAGGTGGTCGGCCAGAGGGCGCTGCTCGACAACCTGAAGGTGTTCGTGAAGGCGGCGGGCGCCCGGCGGGAGCCGCTCGACCACGTGCTCTTCTGCGGACCGCCCGGGCTGGGCAAGACGAGCCTCGCGCACGTGATCGCGAACGAGATGGGAGCGCAGATCCACGTCACCAGCGGTCCCGCGCTGGAGCGCAAGGGCGACCTCGCCGGGATCCTCACCAACCTCGCCCAAGGCGACGTCCTCTTCATCGACGAGATCCACCGCCTCAACCCGGCCATCGAGGAGAACCTCTACCCGGCCATGGAGACGTACACGTTCGACATCGTGATCGGCGATGGTGCCGGCGCGCGGGCGATCAAGCTGCCGCTCAAGCCGTTCACGCTGATCGGCGCGACGACGCGCACCGGCCTGCTCACGGGCCCGCTGCGCGACCGGTTCGGCATCGTCAACCGGCTCGACTTCTATCCCGCCGCCGAGCTGCAGGAGATCGTCCGCCGTTCCGCGCGCAAGCTGCAGGTGCAGGTCGACGACGCAGGCGCGCACGAGATCGCCCGCCGGGCGCGCGGCACCCCGCGCATCGCGAACCGCCTGCTGCGGCGGGTGCGCGACTTCGCCGAGGTGGAGGGCGACGGCCGCGTCACCCAGAAGGTCGCGGACCGCGCGCTGCAGCGGCTCGAGGTGGACGGCGCGGGCCTCGACCCGATGGACCGCAAGATCCTCGCCACGCTGATCGACAAGTTCGGCGGCGGTCCCGTCGGCGTCGACACGGTGGCGACCGCGGTGGGCGAGCAGCCCGACACGCTCGAGGACGTGTACGAGCCCTTCCTGATGATGGAAGGGTACCTGGTCCGCACTCCTCGCGGCCGCGCCGCCACTCCCCGCGCCTACGAGCACCTCGGCCGCAAAATCCCCACCTCCCTCCAAGGCTCCCTCCTCTGAATGGAGCCGATCCGTTTCAAAAAAGATCAACGCGGAGACGCGGAGGCGCGGAGATTGTTTTCTGCTCCCGATCGTGAACACGCGCCCGATCGTATGAAACACAAGAAAACCTCCGCGCCTCCGCGCCTCCGCGTTGAAGTTCTTCGCCCGGAGCGGCCGTTAACTCGCTGGATCGTGGGAGATGCGGGACAATCGAGGCGTGGACCGCCGCAGCTTCGCTCAGGATTTCTTCTTCGAGCTGATGCGCGACTCGCAGCGCGTCCGCGCCGTCTACCTGGCGGAACGCGAGCGCTGGATCCGCACGCTGGAGATCGCGGGGCGCGAGGAGGTCCTGTTCGAGCTGGAGATGCTGCTGCGCGGGATCGACCGCTTCTTCAACCTGCGCAATCTGTTCGGAGACAAGCAGCCGCCCACCGACCGCGACTTCCGCGAGGAGCTGAAGGCCGCGCGCGACGCCGTCCACCGCGCCGCCCACCTGTCGCGCCGCCTCATCGTGCAGAAGCAGGAGCAGGCGCTGCTCTTCCGCAGCTTCGTCGAGGGAACGCTGGCGGACGACCGCGCCCGGGCGCGGCTCGGCGCCGAGCTGCGCGAGCAGCGCACCCCCGAGGAAAGCCTCTTCCTGCTCCGCAGCGGGCTCTCCGCGCAGCAGGGCATCATCGACCACCTCTTGCGGGTGGAGTTCACGCCCCAGCAGGTGTTCGTCGACGTGGGGCGCGCATTGCAGCACGAGCTGTTCGTCTCGCGCTATTTCTGCCCGCCCACGGCGATGGAGTTCCGCGCCGAGTACGACCGGGTCAGCTCGGTGAAGCTGCTCGAGGCGCTGCGCCAGACGCCGGACGACAAGAAGCGCCGCGCGTTCGCCCTGGCGCTCCTGGCCGCGTTCCGTTCGTTGCGCAGCCTGCGCTACGTGCCGCCGCCGCCCACGCCGCACAGCCGGCGCGTGCTGGTGATCCTGGCGCTGGTCCGCAGCGAGCTGGTGGCGCTCATCGGCTACCTCGAGTCGGAGCTGGCGAGGCTGATCGCCACCGTCGAGGGAGTCGGCGAGGCGGCGGTGGCGGCCCGCGCGGCCGCGGTGCCGATCCGCGCCGCGCTCGAGCGTGTCCCGCCCATCCTCACCGAGCCGCTCACCGATCGCAGGCAGATCGACGCGCACCGCGATCACCTCGCGGCCGCCACCAAGGACGCGATCGGGGCCATCGCCACCGCGCTGGACCCGCGCCTCTCGCGGCAGGCGCTCTTCGACGCCCAGGAAGGGCGCGCCGAGCTGTCCGAGCGGCTGCGACTGGACCTGTGCGTCTTCCGCGAGATGTGCCGCGCGACGGCCGAGCGACTCGCGCAGTCCGGCGCGGAGGTCGCGATGGCGCAGCCCCTCCGGCGCTTCTCGCTGGAGTTCCGCGATGTTGGCTACCAGCTCCTGCGCCACAGCGACCGCGAGCTGTTCGACCGGTTCCTCGATCTGCTGGAGTCGTGGGGCGGCAGCGCTCTCCAGAACACGCCCCAGCGGATCCAGAAGCTGCGCGAGGACTGCCGGCGATTCGCGGAGATCCTCGACCGCGCACTGGAGAACGTGAACAAGCGCTCCGAGCTGCAGAAGCTCCCGCTCGATGAACGGACGGTCCGGGAGGCGCTTGCCAGGCGTCTGTAGCCCGTGTAAGGACACCGCGACATCCGTGTCGCGTTTTTCCGTAGATGCACGGCCGATGTGCAGCGGCAGGGCAGCCGAACCTCCGGGGGCCGCCCTGACCGTCCTCTTTTAACCTCGGAGGAGCGTGGAGAGTTTTCCACCCGCAGCAGCGCTGCGAGCAAAGCCGCTACCCCCCGGCATGCCCCTTGCTGCTGCAAAGCACGCCCTTTTTCTCACGCCGCTGCCGCACCTACCCGAGGACCCACCGAACGATGGATGGCCAATCCTTCCACCAGCGGACGTTCAAACAACGTGCATCCATCGAGGGCATCGGGCTGCACACCGGCGAGCCGGTCCGGCTGACTCTCGCGCCGGCGCCCGCCGATAGCGGCATCGTCTTCGTCCGGACCGACCTGGCTCCCGCGCTGGAGATCCCGGCGCAGTGCGCCTGCGTCGTCGACACCGTGCTGAACACGTCGCTGGGCCGCGAGGGAGTGCGGATCGGCACCGTCGAGCACTTGCTCGCGGCGCTTGCCGGCTGCGGCATCGACGCCGCCCGCATCGAGGTGGAAGGCCCGGAGGTCCCCATCGCCGACGGATCGAGCGCGCCCTTCGTGCAGCTCATCCAGCGCGCCGGGATCCACGAGCTGCGCGCACCGCGCCGTTTCCTGCAGGTGCGCAAGCCGGTGGTCGTGTCCGAAGGCGACAAGGTGGCGAAGCTGTTGCCGGCGCGCCACTTCCGCATGACGTACACCATCGACTTCCAGCACCCGCTGATCAGCGATCAGACCTGCGCGATCGAGCTGGACGGGCGCTCGTTCCAGAAGGAGATCGCGCGCGCGCGCACCTTCGGCTTCAAGCGCGACGTGGAGAGGCTGCACCGCGCCGGCCTGGCCCGAGGTGGATCGCTGGAGAACGCGGTGGTGGTGGACGACTTCCACATCCTGAACCCCGAGGGGCTGCGCTTCCCCGACGAGTTCGTCCGCCACAAGATCCTCGACGCCGTCGGCGACCTGGCGCTCCTGGGGATGCCGGTGATCGGCCACTTCGTCGCGGTGAAATCCGGCCACAGCCTGAACCAGCAGCTGGTCCGCAAGGCGCTGGCCGAGCCCGGCGCTTGCGAGGTGGTGCAGCCGCGCGCGGCCGACGAGCTGCACGCGCTGCAGAACTCGCTCCTCCCTGTCCTCACATTGGAGGAGCAGGTCGCCTGATTGCCCACAGGGTGGGGATCACGGCTCCTTTACGGGCCGTCCGCGCATCCGTTACTGCTCCAGTGTGGGTGAGCCATCGACCGGTCGGCTGCCGGATGCGGCAGCGGAGCAGGCGCCTGCCTCCCGCGTGGAGCTCTTGCAGTCCATCACCGAGGCGGCCGACGAGGCGCCGACGGTCGAGGACGCGCTGCGGGCGGCGCTCTCGCGCATCTGCGTGCACACCGGCTGGCAGGCCGGCCGGCTCCAGTTCTCCGCGGACGCGGGCGATCTCGCCCACCGCACCTTCTGGCACCTGATGGACCCGGAACGCCTGCCCAGCTACCGCGCGCTGGCGCAGGCCCGACGCGACTCGCCCGACGTCTCGCTGATGGCGCGCGTGCTGGCCCACGGGAGCCCGCTGTGGACCGCGGTCCCGGACGCCGCCGAGAACGGGCATGCGGCGACCGGGACGCGCGCGACGGTGGCCTTCCTCGTCTTCCTGGGCACGAGCCTCTTCGCGCTGCTGGAGTTCTTCTCCGACGTCGAGGGGCGGCCCGAGCCGGGGACCGTCGACGCCGTCTCGCTCGCCTGCGGCGAGCTGGGGCGGATCCTCCAGCGCAAGCCGGCGGACGACGAGCTGCGCCGCAGCGAGCGCGAGTACCGGGCGCTGTTCGAGAACGCCCGCGACGCCATCCTCATCGTCGATCCGAGGGACGAGGTGGTGGTCGACGCCAACCACCACGCGTGCGAGATGTACGGGTTCCCGCGCGCCGAGCTGGTCGGGGCGCCGGTGGAACGGCTCTGGCGCGACCCGGCGCTGGACCGTGCGCGCCTGCGCGAGGCGGAGCAGGGCGCGGGCGGAGAGTACGAAACGCGCCACACCCGGAAGGACGGCACCGAGATCGTGGTGGACGTCATGCCGGGTCCGGTCGAGTACCGCGGCCGGCGCGCGCTGTGGACCTCCATCCGCGACGTCTCCGATCGCATCCGCGTGCTCGAGGCCCTGCGCACCAGCGAAGAGCGCTACCGGCTCCTCTTCGACGCCAGCCCCCAGGCGATGTGGGTGTTCGACTCGGAGACGCTGCGCTTCCTCGCCGTCAACGACGCCGCGGTGAAGCGGTACGGGTACTCGCGCGACGAGTTCCTGCGCATGACCATCCTCGACATCCGGCCGCCGGAGGACATCCCGGGGCTGAACGACCGGCTGCAGCTGCTGGCGGAGGGAGCGCCGTCCTCGTCCAACATCTGGCGGCACCGCAGGGCGAACGGCGAGCTGATGGACGTCGAGGTCACGTCCCACGCCATCGAGCTGTCGGGCCGCAGGGCGCGCCTGGTGGTCTCCATCGACGTCACCGAGCGCCTGCGCGCCGAGGAGAAGCTGTGGCATGCGGCGTTCTACGACGCGCTCACCGGCCTGCCGAACCGCGCGCTGTTCATGGAGCGGCTGGGGATGGCCCTCGAGCGGGCCAAGGGCCGCGGGCGCGGCGGGTTCGCGGTGCTCTTCCTCGACCTGGACCGCTTCAAGGTCGTGAACGACTCGCTCGGGCACCGCGCCGGCGATCAGCTGCTCATCCAGATCTCGCGGCGGCTGGAGCGGACGCGGCGCGCGGGGGACACGGTGGCGCGGCTGGGCGGCGACGAGTTCGCGGTGCTGGTGGAGGGCGTGGAGAACGCCTCCGACGCGGCGCGGGTGGCGGAGCGGGTGCAGCGCGAGCTGTCGATGCCCTTCGACATCGACGGGCAGGAGGTCTTCACCTCGGCCTCGATCGGCATCGCGCTGGGCGGCGCACCCAACTCGGTGCGCCCGGAGGACATGCTGCGCGACGCCGACACCGCGATGTACCGCGCCAAGGGCATGGGCATCGCCAAGCACGCGGTGTTCGACGTCACCATGCACGACCGCGCGGTGGCGGTGCTGCAGCTGGAGAACGACTTGCGCCGGGCCATCGAGCGCGGCGAGCTGCGGGTGCAGTACCAGCCCATCGTCGCGCTGGGGAGCGGGCGCATCGTCGGATTCGAGGCGCTGGCGCGCTGGCAGCACCGCCAGCGCGGGACCGTCGCGCCTTCGGAGTTCATCCCGCTGGCGGAGGAGACGGGCGTGATCGGCTCCTTGGGGCGCTGGGTGATGCAGGAGGCGTGCACGCAGATGCGCCGCCTGCAGGCCAACTTCCCGCGCGAGAAGGCGCTGACGCTGTCGGTGAACATCTCCGGCCGGCAGGTCCTGCAGCCCGACCTGGTGGAGCAGATCGACGACACGCTGCGGGCCACCGGGCTGGATGCCCGGTCGCTGCGGCTGGAGATCACCGAGAGCGTGCTGGTCGAGAACGCGGCCGCCGCGACGCGGTGCCTGACGCGCCTGCGGCAGCTCGGGCTGCAGCTGTGCATCGACGACTTCGGCACCGGGTACAGCTCGCTCAGCTACCTGCACCGGCTGCCCATCGACCTGCTCAAGATCGACTCGAGCTTCGTCCGGACCATGGGCTCGGACGAGAAGAACCGCCGCATCGTGGAGACGATCCTCCTGCTCGGGCGCAACCTGGGCGTGGAGGTGGTCGCCGAAGGCGTCGAGACGGCCGCCCAGGCGGCCGCCCTGCACCGGCTCGGCTGCGGCTTCGTGCAGGGGTTCCTCTTCTCGCAGCCGCTCGACATCGACGCGGCCGCCGCGCTGGTCTCGGGCGACGCCTCGCAATTCCGCCCGCCTGCGCTCGCCGAGGCAAATTAGTCGCCGCCGTATTGCAGGGTGGAAGTCTCCCACATCGCCGGCGGTTGACGTGTGAGGAGGCGCGCCCTAGGGTGCGCGTTTTGCCTTTCTGGAGAGCTACATGAAGAGCAAGTGTTTGTTCGCGTGCATGGCATTGGTGCTGGCGCTGGGAGCCTGCAAGACGGGCTCGCAGGCGCAGCAGAGCCCGCTTTCCCTGCGCGCCGCCGATCAGGTCGCGGTGGTGGACGGGAAGCCGGTCATCTACGGCGAGGTCGAGAAGGAGCAGGGCGGCAAGCTGGTCCAGGCCGAGATCAAGGCTCTGACCGAGCTGTACGACGTCCGCCGCAACGCCGTGGAGCAGTACGTGACCAAGCGGCTCCTCGAGGACGAGGCCAAGGCCAAGGGGCTGACGCTGGAGCAGTGGTTCGACAAGGACCTGCTCGGCATGATCGCCGCCCCGAGCGACGAGGAGATGAAGAAGTTCTACGAGCAGAGCAAGCCGCAGATGGGCGGCCAGACCTACGACCAGATCAAGGACCGGATCGCCACCTACCTGAAGCAGCAGAAGGGCCGCGACCAGCTCGCCAAGGTGGTGGAGGACTTGAAGGCGAAGCACGGCGTGCAGATCACGCTGGCGCAGCCGAACCTGCCCCGCGTCGAGGTGGCCGCCACCGGGCCTTCGCGCGGGCCGGAGAACGCTCCGGTCACCATCGTGGAGTTCTCCGATTTCCAGTGCCCGTACTGCGGGCGCGAGTACCCGGTGGTGGAGCGGCTGATGAAGGAGTACGTCGGCAAGGTGCGCCTCGTCTTCCGCCACTTCCCGCTCGACTTCCATCCCTTCGCGCAGAAAGCGGCCGAGGCGGGCGCCTGCGCGGCCGACCAGGGCGGCGACAAGTTCTGGAAGCTGCACGACCGCATGTTCACCAACCAGCAGAAGCTCGCCGTCGAGGACCTGAAGGGCTACGCGAAGGAGCTGGGGCTCGACAGCGCGCGGTTCGACAAGTGCCTGGACGGCGGCGAGAAGCGCGCGCTGGTCGAGGCGGACGAGAAGGCCGGCCAGGAGGCGGGCGTCAGCGGGACGCCGGCGTTCTTCGTGAACGGCGTGTTCATCAACGGCGCCGTGCCGTACGAGCAGTTCAAGGACGCGGTCGACCGCGAGCTCAAGCGGAAGGGATAGTGGCCGCCGACAGGGCGGCCCTACGCTTTTCCGTGGCGCGGCGGTTATGAGATACGTTCCGGCCATGCGCACCTCGCGCTCGTTCGTCCCGACCCTCAAGGAGACGCCGGCCGATGCTTCGGTGGCGAGCCACCAACTGCTGGTGCGCGCCGGGTTCATCCGGCAGCTCGCGGCGGGCATCTACAGCATCCTGCCGCTCGCGCAGCGGAGCCTGCTCAAGATCACCGGCATCATCCGCGAGGAGATGGACGCCATCGGCGGGCAGGAGTTCTACCTGCCGGCGCTGAACCCGCGCGAGATCTGGGAGGAGAGCGGGCGCTGGACGGTGATGGGCGAGAACATGTTCCGCCTCAAGGACCGCAAGGGCGCGGACCTCTGCCTCGCGATGACGCACGAGGAGGTCTTCACCGTGCTCGCCCGCGCCGAGCTGCGCAGCTACCGGCAGCTCCCGCAGACCTGGTACCAGATCCAGACCAAGTTCCGCGACGAGCCCCGGCCCAAGAGCGGCCTGTTGCGCGTGCGCCAGTTCACCATGAAGGACTCGTACTCGTTCGACGTCGACCGCGAGGGCCTCGACAAGTCGTTCGAGGACCACCGGCAGGCGTACGTCAAGATCTTCGGGCGGTGCGGGCTGCGGACGATCCAAGTCGACGCACACTCCGGCGCGATGGGCGGCTCGGGCTCGACCGAGTTCATGGTGCCGACCGACGCGGGCGAGGACCTGATCGCCTCCTGCGAGTCTTGCGGGTACGCGGCGAACACCGAGAAGGCCGAGTCGCGCGTGGAGACCCCGGACCGGTACGCGGCCGCGGGCGCCACCCCGGCCCTGGAGGAGTTCGCCACCCCGGGCGTCGCCACCATCGAGGACCTGGCGCGCAAGCCCTACGGCATCGCTGCCGACCAGCAACTCAAGACGCTGGTGTACGCCGCCGCCGACAAGCCGGTGGTGGCGATCGTGCGCGGGGACGACCAGCTCAACGAGTCGAAGCTGCAGACGGTGACGGGCGCCCAGGTGCTGCGGCCGGCGCACCCGGAGGAGATCCAGAAATGGATGGGCGCCCGGCCGGGGTCCCTGGGCGGCGTCGGCGTGACCAAGGCGCGCGTCTACCTGGACCGCCGCCTCGCCGGGCTCTCCGGACTGGTGACCGGGGCGAACAAGGACGGCTTCCACGTGCGCAACGTGAGCGTCGCGCGCGACCTGTCGCACGCGACCTCCGCCGACCTGCGCACGGTGAACGCCGGCGAGGGGTGCCCGCGCTGCGGCAAGCCGCTCGCGGTGGGCAAGGCGCTGGAAGTGGGGCACATCTTCAAGCTCGGCACCCGCTACTCGGAGACGATGGGCGCGCGCGTGCTCGACGAGGCCGGCAAGGAAGTCCCCCTCGTGATGGGCAGCTACGGCATCGGCGTGGAGCGCATCCTGGCCGCGGCGGTCGAGCTGCACCACGACGCGGACGGGATCCGGTGGCCGATGAGCGTCGCTCCGCTGCACGTCGCGCTGCTGCCGCTGCAGATGCAGGATCCACACGTCTGCGAGGCGGGCGAGAAGCTGTACCGCGACCTGACCGCCGCGGGCGTGGAGGTCCTGCTCGACGACCGCGACGAGCGCGCCGGGGTGAAGTTCAAGGACGCCGACCTGATCGGGCTGCCGCTGCGCATCGCCATCGGCAAGAAGGGCCTGGCGGACGGCAAGGTGGAATGGAAGCCGCGTGGCGCCGCCCAGGTGGAGATGGTCCCGCTCGGCGAGGTGGTGGCGCGCGCGCGCGAGGCGGTGGAGGCGGGCGGAGGGCGCCTCTCGCGGTGAGGGGGCGCGACCGCATCGTCGCGGCGCTGGACGTGCCGGATCCCGCCGCCGCGGCGGCGCTGGCCGCGCGCCTCGCCGGGCACGTCGGGATGGTCAAGGTGGGGCTCGAGCTGTTCGTGGCGCACGGCCGCGCGGCGCTCGAGGCGGTCAGGCCCTTCGGCCTGCCGATCTTCCTGGACCTGAAGCTGCACGACATCCCGCAGACGGTCGAGGCGGCCGCGCGCGGCGCGGGCGCCTTGGGTGCCGCGCTGGTGACGGTGCATGCGAGCGGCGGGGCGGAGATGATCGCGGCGGCGCGCCGCGGCCTCTCGGCGGGCGCGGCCGCCGCGGGAGTGGCGGCCCCGAAGCTGCTCGCGGTCACCGTGCTGACCAGCCTCGGCGCGGACGATCTGCGCGCGCTGGGCTTCGGCGGCCCCCCCGCGGAGACGGTGCTGCGGCTCGCGCGCATAGCCGTGAAGGCAGGCGCCGACGGCCTGGTCTGCTCGCCGGAGGAAGTGGCCCAGCTGCGCCGCGAGCTCGGACCGTCTCCGCTGCTCGTCGTCCCCGGCATCCGCCCTGCCGGCACCGCGGCCGGCGACCAGCGCCGCACCGGCACCCCCCGCGCCGCCATCGAAGCCGGCGCCTCCCACCTCGTGATCGGCCGCCCTCTCCGCGACTCCCCCGACCCCGCCGCCACCGCCGACGCCATCGCCGCCGACGCCATCGCCGCCGACCTCGACGCGCCAGGGGACTAGCGAAGGACTAAAGGATCAACGCGGAGGCGCGGAGGCGCGGAGACTTCTTTCCTTCCAGTACCCGGGCGCCCCGATGGCTGGTTCAACCAGTGCCAGCCATCCGCGACTGACCAACCGGTTTTCTCCGCGCCTCCGCGTCTCCGCGTTCTGCTTTTCGCCTTGTCAGCGTTCCTGCTCAGCGGCCGGGGCGGGAGTTGAGGCGGGAGAGCGGGCCGGTGAAGCTGAAGACGTAGCTGCCGTCGGGCTGGCGGGCGTTCTGCACCAGGCCCAGGGCGCTCTTGATCAGGCCGTTCTCGTTGAGCCACCGCTCGCCGGGCCGGAAGCGGACGTGCAGATCGGCCTGCGAGAGCGACAGCAGCGGCCGCAGCCGGACGGTGCCGTCCGCCTCGGCCTCCAGATCGCCTCCGCGCGCCTGCGCCTTGTCGAGGCGCGCGACCCCCTTGTCGATGGTCACCGACGCGTCCACGTCGCCCAGCGAGGTACGGGGCAAGGGGAAGCCGCGCACGTTGCCGCCCGTCACGCCGAGCTGCCGCCCGGTCAGCGACAGCGTGCCGATCGCGGCGTCCGTGGGCTGGAGCGAGGACACGTCGATCTTGAGCGAGGCGCGCCCGGCTCCGTCGACGCCGGCCAGGTCCTTGAGCGGCAGGGCGCGGACGTCGAGGTCGGGGGCGTCGAGCCGCAGCGACTGCAAGCCGGGCAGCTTGGGATCGCTGGAGAGGGCCGCCTGCCCCTTCGCGCTGCCGCCGTAGGCCTGCAGGGCGAAGCCGAAGCTGGTCCGCCGGAAGAGCAGCGCGAAGAGGTCCGGGCTCACGTCGACGCGATCGAAGCGCAGCTCGGGCATCGGGTCGCCCGGCGCGCCGGCCAGCCTCAGCCGCACGTCGCGCGCGCGCACGCCGAAGAGCCCGCGCCCGCCGATGGAGCCGATGGTGAGGTCGGCGCCGGCGCGCCGCGCCTCGACCTCGATGCGCCGCGCGACCATGTCGTACGGAAAGGTGAGCAGCAGGAAGACGAAGAACGCGAGCACCGCGGCCGCGGGGACCATCCCGCGGCGGAGCTTCTGCAGGCGGGCCGGAGTGGCGAGCTCCGCGAGCGTCAGGCCGACTGCCATGCGCTCACCGTCAGGCTCACGTCGAGGGTGTCCTTGTTCTCCTGCGACTTGCGCAGCCGCAGCCTGCGCACGCGGACCACCCCGGGGCTGCGCTCGATGGACTGCAAGAGGCGCATGAGCTTGTCGAGCGGGACCTTGCCGAGCGAGACCTCGACGCTGCTCTCGCGCGGGCGCCCGTTCTGCCCGCCGCCCACCACGCCGCGGTCGGCCATGCTGCCGATCTCCACTCCCTCCTGGCGGGCGAGGCCGTCGACGAATCCCATCAGCGCGGGCGGGCTCTGGCGCAGGCGCGCCTCGAGCAGCTGCCGCTCCTGCTCCTGCTGGCCGTAGCCGGCGGCGAGCCGCTGCGCCTTCTCGAAGCTGGAGCGCTTCTCCGCCAGGGAGTCCTCGTGGCGCGCGATCGACCTGCCGAACCCGGCCCACAGAACGAGCAGCAGGAAGGCCAGCACGCCGGACCCCGCGAAGAGGATCAGCCGCCGTTCGCGCGGCGAGGCGTTCTGCACGTACTGGATGGCGTCGGCGATCAGCGCGCGGAGGCGGTCCATCGCGCGGCGGAGGCGTTCCATCACGCGCCTCCCGGCTGTTCGCCCGAGCACGTGTAGGCGAAGTCGATGGAGAAGACCACCTTCTCCGTGCCGCGCTGCTTCTCGGTGCGCGGCTGCTTGATCTCGCCGAAGCAGCGGTCCTTCTTCAGCGCGGTGAGGATCTGGTCCACCTTGCCGAAGCTCTCGGCGGTC
>Ga0209701_10002388_pt1 | contig 12191 bp, 9 predicted proteins | sample CZO8metaG_4_FD_188356 | JGI IMG/M metagenome (GOLD analysis project Ga0209701, IMG submission 188356) | Vadose zone soil microbial communities from the Eel River Critical Zone Observatory, Northern California, USA - CZOApr15con2H3.8 metaG... | ecosystem: Environmental > Terrestrial > Soil >...
GTTAGCGCGAACGACCGCTTCGGCGGCAGGGCGCTGCATAAACGCGCGGGCTTCGGAATAGAAGACGGTGCCGAGGAAATTGTTCGTCGTCGCATAGCGGATTTCGAGTCTGATTGTCGGATCTAGTTTGGCCAGTTCTACCAGATCCGCCTCGCGAAACTCTCCTCTCTCTGGCGGTGGTTGCGCGGCCCGCGCTTCTTTCATTAACTCCAGCACCGGGCGCAGAGGCTTTACGCGAAGTTGGTTCCCGCTCTCCGGCTCGATCTGCCGGCGCTTGAGTACGACGTGCTCGAGTTCGACCTGCGTCGCGCGTCCGCTGCGATTGCGCTCGAAGATAAGCTGTTGGAGCTTGTGAGGTCCCGGAGAGCGAAACTTGAAAACGTTTCTGTTGATTTCGTCGAGCGGCTCTGGCTCAGCTCGCTTGAACGACGCCCAAAGTTTTCCGTCTTTCTCAAGGATGATCAGGATGTCGTCGTCGGGCCCGTACTCGCCGATTAATCCGAGCCAGCGCACCGGCGGAGGCAAGGGCTTGGCTGGTACCGGAGCACTTGGTTGAGAGTTGTTTTGCTGAGGCTGAAAGTTTGCAGAATTCTGGTACGCGGTCGATGCCCTTGAAGTGACTAGCGCTATCGAGCTGAAGCAAATCAGGATCAGCACGAGCGAGTCGCTGCGCTTTATTTGTTTGATTTGCATATTGCGACCCGGTCGCATCCACCACCCCAAAACGGGCTGCCCGCTCGGGACCCCGGTCCGCTCTCGGTACTGACCTTATTGGCCGGCGTGTTTATAAACCACCCCATTCTTCATCACAAACACTACCTTCTCCATGTTGTGAATGTCTTTGAGTGGATCGCCACTGACGGCGACGATGTCGGCCCATTTGCCAGCCGTAATCGAACCAAGGTTCTTGTCCCAACCAAGCAGCTTCGCCCCGTTGATCGTGCCGGCCATGATCGACTCCATGGGAGTCATGCCGCCCCAATCGACCATCAGGAAAAATTCGCGCGCGTTCGTGCCGTGCACGATCACTCCGGCGTCGGTTCCCAAAGCGATTTGAATCTTACTGGTGACCGCGAGCTTGATCGATCGGCGTACGGCTGCGGCTGCCGCCAAAGCTTTTTCCGCGCGCAAACCTTTCAGCACGCCGGTCTTTGCGGCGCGCTCGACGGCTTCAGCCGCTGATAAGGTCGGCACCAGAAACGTTCCGCGCTCAACCATCAGGCGCGCGCCTTCTTCGTCCAGAAACGATCCATGCTCAATTGAAGACACACCCGCGCGCACGGCGAGTTTGATGCCTTCGGTACCGTGCGCATGCGCGGCCACCTTTCGCTCAAGTTTGTTGGCCTCGTCGACGAGCGCTTTCAACTCTTCAAAACTGTATTGAGTCGCGCCGACCGCGTCGCCTTCCGACAACACGCCACCGGTCGCACAAGTCTTGATCACATCGGCGCCGTATTTGATTTGCAGGCGCACCGCCTGGCGAATTTGCTCAGGTCCGTCGGCGACGCCATCAATGGGCCCAAGTTGCAGGAGTCCCGGTCGAAAACCGTTCTCGTCACAGTGGCCGCCCGTAATTCCGATAGCGTGACCGGCAGTTTCCATGCGCGGCCCGGGCGTCCAGCCTTCATTGATGGCTTTGCGCAGGGCCATGTCGTCGAAGCGTCCCGAGGCGCCGACGTTCCGCACGCTGGTGAATCCGGCCATCAAAGTGTCGCGCGCATGGCGCACACTCAGGATCGCGGCGAACGATTCATGGTCTTTGACCGGCGCCGTGTCGCCTTCGGGATCACCGAGCACGCGCCCGACCAGGTGCGTGTGGGCGTCAATGAATCCGGGAAGCAGCGTGACATCGCCAAGATCGATGACCTTCGCGCCTGGCGGAATGCGTACCGAGTTAGCATCACCAACGGCAGTAATCTTGTTGTCGGTGACGATGACGACGGCGTTAGTGATCGGCGGCGCCCCCGTGCCGTCAATCAGACGCGCGGCCCGTAAGGCGACCACACCCTTGCCCACAGGCGGCTCGGGCCGGATTCCTATCGGCGCAGAGTTCTGGGGCAGAACAGAAATGGAAAGACAAGAGACGAGAGCGCAGGCGAATAGAAACAATTTGTAGTTTCTCACTGATAATCCATCCTCATTGTGTTCTAGACCAAAGCGATTGCTGACGCATTCTAATCGAGATTTCTTGAGTCTGAAAGCCGAGTCCTTTAGAGAATTGAAACTAAGAATCGCCTTAGGCTTTACCGCAGAGTGCGCAGAGGTTTTAGCAAAGGGCCGCAGAGGAAGAACTATCTTGCGTTCCTCTGCGAAGTCCTCAGCGTCCTCTGCGGTTAAGATCAGTCGCGATAAAAGACTGGTTGATTGGTTAGCTGCTATTTGATCCTGAGGCGCACTTTGTTGCTCGTTTGCGCGTGCAAGGTGACGCTCACCCGGACGTCCTGGCTGGTCGGCAAGTTGTCAGGCAGCTTGACGATCACCTCCGTTACTCCGGCAAGGTTTGGAACCGGTCCGACGAATTCAACCGTCAGCGGATAGACGTTGAGCAGCGCGTCTTCCGCCCGCGCGGTCACCGCTGAACTGTTTTCGCCTTGCAGCAAGTCCAGATTCGTGCTGAAGAGCATTACCCGAGTACGATTGTCAGAGCCGAAATTGAAAACGTTGGCGAGCGGAAACGGATCTCGCATCATCGTTACCGAGTCGAAAGCAATTGCACTGTCCGTGCCTTCTTCAGTCAGAAGAATTGGCGGCGGCGGCTGCACAGTCAACATGGCTTCATTGCTGGTGGCATTGCCGAAAGCATTCGAGACTACACAACGAAACTTTGCGCCGTTGTCAGACAGAGTCGTCGAAGCAATTATGTAACTCGACGCGTTCGCGCCTGAGATGTTGACCTGGTTGCGTTGCCACTGATAGCTGAGTGGCGTGCTGCCACTCGCGCTCACCATGAACGTCGCGGGCTGTCCCTGCATCACCGTTTGATCCACCAGGTTCGTGTTGATATTGGGCGGCGCGTTTACGGTCAGCGTAGCTTCATTGCTGGTGGCATTGCCGAAAGCATTCGAGACCACGCAACGAAACCTCGCGCCATTGTCTGCGAAAGCCGTGGCGGCAATCATGTAACTCGACGCATTCGCGCCTGAGATGTTGACCTGATTGCGTTGCCACTGATAGCTGAGTGGCGTGCTGCCACTCGCAGCGACCGTGAACGTCGCTGGCTGTCCCTGCATCACCGTCTGATCCACCGGGTTCGTGTTGATATTGGGCGGCGCGTTTACGGTCAGCGTAGCTTCATTACTGGTCGCATTTCCGAAAGCATTCGAGACTACACAGCGAAACTTCGCGCCGTTGTCTGCGAAAGCCGTGGCAGCAATCATGTAACTCGACGCATTCGCGCCGGAAATGTTGACCTGATTGCGTTGCCACTGATAGCTAAGTGGCGTGCTGCCACTCGCCGCGACCGTGAATGTCGTGGGCTGTCCCTGCATCACCGTCTGATTCGATGGTTGCGTCGTGATACTCGGCGCGGCGCCTGAGAACTGAACCTTGAAGACTGCGGCTGAGCCGATTGACAGGTAGTAAAGACTGCCATCTGTCGCAACTTTCAAATCGACCGGGTTGGATATTCCTGTGGCAAAGTCTGCGGCAGTGTTATTCGATGAATCAAAGAGTCGAATCCAGCCGGTGCAAAGATCAGCAAAGAAATATTTGCCGACATAGCTCGCCGGAAATTGAACGACGGACGGATTGTAAAAGTTGCCGCCGACAATCGCGCAGCCGGTCGTCGAGCTTGAGCCATGGCCGTATTGAAACAATGGATCTCGAAAGTTGGCATTAGGCGGTGAACACGCGCCTTCGCAGATGCTCCAGCCGTAATTCGATCCGGCGATGCCGTCGTTAATTTCTTCCCACGTACTCTGACCTACGTCGTTGATGAACAGACGACCCGTGCCCGGCTGAAACGCGAAGGTGAAAGGGTTGCGCAGGCCCAGCGCCCAAATTTCCTTGCGGGCTCCCGCAGTGTTGAAGAATGGATTGTCGGCCGGGATCGTGCCGTCTGAATTGATGCGCAGAACCTTTCCCAGGAGATTGACAAGCGTCTGCGAGTTGGCGCTGTTGGCGTTCTCGCCGACCGCGACATACAACTTGCCGTCCGGGCCAAAGTGGATCGCGCCGCCGTTGTGGTTCGTGGCGCTGCTCAGGTTGTCGAGGTTCAAGAGCACCACTTCGCTGCCGGCCACGGCCACGTCGCCATTGGCCGTGAAGCGGCTGACGCGATTGTGCGCGGGCGATCCGGGAACCGTGTAATAGACGTAAACAAAGTTATTGGTCGCGAAGCTGGGATCGAACGCGACACCGAGCAGACCGCGCTCGCCGGACGAATCCACTGTTAGCGTCACAAACGGAGTTGGCAGCAAGGCACCATTCTTGACCACGCGTAGATTTCCGCCTTGCAGGCAGACGAACAGCCGGCCGTCAGGGGCAAACTCCATCGCCGTCGGAGACGATAATCCGCTCGCAATCTGCGTCTCGACAAAGCCGGTCGGCAGAGTGGCGGCAACGGCCGCGAGCAGAACCCCGGAAAACAGCAGACAGATCGCAACGCAAACCAATCGCTGAATACTGAGCAACCGATAGTTTCTTCCGGCTGTGGCTCCGGTTGAATCGCCCCGGCAGAATTCGCGGACCATGCAAGCCTCCCGTTAATCTTGTGCAAGATGCAGATCGACTCTGTCGCTCGGGGCAAGCGGGGAATTGAGACTGATGTGAGCCGCAACCCGGGGCTTGAGGTCGTTGGTTGCGCTCCCGTTTTCTGGGGCGAACTGGATTATACTACTTCGGGCCCGACGCCTGCCAGACAAATGGGAGTAGCCAAACTAACCGATCAAAACACCGTCGTGCCGGAGAGCAAGTACGCGCGGGTCGAGCGTGAGCGGCGCTATCTCTTGCAGGATCTGCCGGAAGGATTGAGCCGCGCCGATCATCATTTGCAGATCACCGACAACTACCTCACTGGCACGCGTTTGCGTCTGCGCAAAGTACGCGATCCGAAGACTAACAAATGGATTGTGAAGTTTAGCCAGAAATTTGCACAGAATCCGAAAGACTTTTCGCGGACGATAATTACGAACACCTATCTCAACGCGTTGGAAGCAGAAATGCTCGCGGTATTTGAAGCGAACGAGATTCGGAAGAATCGCTACGCTTTCGAGTTTGACGGCCGCAAGTTTTCCGTAGACATGTTTCTCGGCGATCTGTTCGGGCTGTTGCTGGCTGAGGTCAGTTTTGAAACCGACGAAGAGCTTGATAGTTTTCCGAAGCCGCCGTGGGCCCTTGCGGACGTGACTAACGTTGAAGTATTTACCGGCGGCAGACTGTGTGAGCTGACGTTCGAGGATATTCGCAACGAGATCGCGCAAAGCGGATTCATAGCAAAGTGAATTTGCCACAGAGGCACAGAGACACAGAGAAGCAGCGAACCGAAAGGCTGGAATGAAAAACCGACGACTCTTATCTTTCTTTCTCGTCATTGCCCTCAGTGCTTTGGGCGCCTGTCGCAAGCAGCCCGCGCAACGTCAGCAAAATGCGAACAGCAATGCGATTCCGTCAGCGCAGGACTCGCCCGCCAGCGGTGTGGCCACCAACGGCGAGAAGTTTTATTTTCGCGGGACGATCGCCGGCAATCTCAGGATCGAGATGACGCTCTTGCGCGACGGCGAGCGTCTGACCGGAACTTATTTCTATCCAAAAGTCGGCAAGAACATCGCCCTCAGCGGCACCATCGACAAGGACGGTAACGTCTCGATCAGCGAGTCCGACGACAGCGGCAAACAGACCGGAGTGTTCAAAGGCAAATGGAAACCGGCTGCTGATTCGCCGGATCCAAACTTGAACGCGATTGATGGCAAGTGGTCCCGGCCCGATGGCTCGAAAGAAACTGCGTTTCTGGTGTCGCAGCAGCCGCTTGAATTGACGGGCGCCGCGCGATTCGCTCCGAAAGTGATCAAGGAAGCGAACAAAGAAAAGCATTACACGGTCGACGCCGAGTATCCCCAGATCGAAGGCGACGCGCGCTTTGACAAGTTCAATCGGGAAGCGCGCAGTCTGATCACCAAAGACGTCGCCGCATTCAAAACCGCCGAGACCGCTTCCGAGACCGATCCCGGCACCGAGACGCCGGCGGAAAAACTGGACTCGACCCTGAACGTCGGATACGAGATTCGCTGCGCGACGGATGATCTGATTAGCGTGGCGTTTACCGAAAGCGACTACGAGCGCGGCGCGGCGCATCCCAACAGTTCCACCACAGTACTGAATTACGACGTCAAGAATGGAAAGAAACTGGCGCTCGCCGATCTGTTCAATTCCAGGACAAACTATCTCAACGCCGTCTCGACGTACTGCATCAAGGAATTAAAGGACCGGTCGAAGAAAGATAAAGACTCGATGCTGGACGACGAAATGATGAAATCCGGCGCATCGGCGCGCGCGGATAATTACAAGGCCTGGGCGATCACGAAGAAAGGTTTATGGATCACCTTCGATCCTTATCAGGTGGCGGCTTACGCCGCTGGGCCACAGTACGTGCTGGTGCCTTACTCGGCTTTGAAAGATCTAATCAAACCGGACGGGCCGGTTGGCTCGTTTGCAAAGTGACTTTGGAGTGCGGTGGCAAGCGTAGCGCGACAGCGCTTTGGATTTCGAAGCATTCGGCGAGATAAGAATCAAAAGCGCCGTCGCCGCTTCGCTCTGCCGGCGCACTCCAAAGGCGGGCAGGGCGAGAATTAACCGCAATGAATCGCGTTATCGGTTTAGCGATAATTATCGGCGGGCTTTGCCTGGTATTCGCAGGCTTGCTGATTTACACCGGCTGGCTTTCATGGTTCGGACGCCTGCCTGGCGACGTGCGCTATGAGAGCGAGCACGTGCGGGTTTACGTTCCGATCGTTTCGATGCTGCTGTTGTCGCTGGCGCTGAGTTTGCTTTTTTATTTGCTGCGCCGTTTCTTTTGAGCCACCATCAACCGGTAAGCCTCGGCGCGCTTCAATCCCAACTCGCGCGCAGCCTTCTTCAGAGAAACCTTCGCATCCAATCCTTCGCGTCCAAGTTCGGTTACGCGCGCCAACAGACGCGCCGGCGCGTCTTCTTCTGATTTGGCGTCCGCGCGGATTTCGGTTTCATTTGCGCCGCTGATAATCAAGACCATCTCGCCGCGCACCGGGGCGCCGACAGAGAAGCGCCGGGCCAGTTCGCTCAAACTGCCGCGCGCGATCTCTTCATGAAGCTTGGTCAGCTCGCGCGCGACCGCGGCCGGTCGATCGCCGAGCACGCTCAGCGCGTCCTCTAAGGTTCTGGCGATCCGGTGCGGCGCTTCATAAAAGATCAGCGTCGCGGGAATCGCGCGCAACTCTTCGAGCATCGCGCGCCGCGCGGTGGCGCGAGCCGGAAGAAAGCCGTTGAAGAAAAACTGATCAGCCGGCAGTCCGGATGCGATTAACGCCGCCACAAAGGCGGCGGGCCCAGGTATGGGAATAACTTGAATGCCGCGCCTAATAGCCGCGTCGACAATGCGGAAACCCGGATCGCTAACTAAAGGCGTGCCGGCGTCGGAAACGATGGCGATGCTGCTTCCTGCTTCCAGGAGTTTGCAGAGCTCTTCGGCGCGTTGGCGTTCGTTATGCTCGTGATAACTGATCGTCCTGGCCTTGATGCCGAAGCGATTCAACAAGCCGCGGGTGTGGCGCGTGTCCTCACAGGCGATCAGATCGACTAAGCCCAGCACGCGCAGCGCGCGCGGCGAAATGTCTTCGAGGTTACCGATCGGGGTGGCGACAATAAAGAGCGTGCCGGGCATGTTTGTGGCATTGTCGCATCGCGAGCGGCGCAAAACAAAAGCCCCGCGCGCTTTTGAAGTAGCGGCGGGGCTGTGTAAGACGCGTAATCGCCAATGGATTAGGTCACCACTCTCAGGTTAGTAACGCATCCTCAGATCGTACGCGTTGGCGATTACGTTCAGACTCGATCTGATCTCAGCGAGATCAGCATCCACGCTGGTTTGGCCGGTGCGCAATCTCAAGTAGCGATCGAGTTGGACGCCTTGATCGAGGACCATCCGCGCCTCGTCATAACTGCCGCTCAGATCGCGCCCTCCAGCCGAGGCATTCCTTAACTGCCTGACCGCGCGACGAAAGTCGCGCACCTCGGCGATGGCGTTGGGATCGTTGTTGCTGACCCAGAAAACGCCGAGTACCCGGCGTCCTCGCGGGTAACTCAAATCGCTTTCTAATCGAGCGCTCGAGTTATCCAGACGAACAATCGCGTCATGGACGTCGCGCCGGTCGGTACGATCGTAACCGTAACGATAGCGATCATAATACTGGGCCGAAGCCACGACTGGAACTGCCAGAATTAGAAGAGTCGTCACCATCAACAACCTAATTAGTATTTTGTTCCTCATTTTCAATAACCTCCTTTTGTCGGGTAGTCGGGAAAAGGGTTGCCGTTGGTGCGATGATTGGCTCACTGTGATCGTTTGCATGACACGGCAAAAGTGCGCGGATCACAACAAAGTCTTAAGAGTCTTAACATTCATGCAAGACAGTGATCACAACCTCTCAAGCTTCAATCAGAATTGAGAGGTGAGCGCGAGCGTCGGCTTCGGTGAACAGCGATCGCGAGTCGTTCTTTTCAAGGATGAGCCACTGCGGTGCGCCGCTGGATGAGCGCGCCAGCAGCAACTGCGCGTTTTGGCGCGGCCGGCCAAGATGTTTGAGGTTGGCGCAGGCCAGCCCGTTTCCCCGCACAATTCCATCGCGCGGCGTTCGCGGCCAGCCGCTTTCGATCGACAGAGCGCGCACACCGTGTCGCAGAGTGAGCTTTGTTCCCACCATCGTCGCCGGCCCAACCCGAAACTGATGCGCGTCGGAGAGCTCGATTTGAATGGCCGCTCCCCGGCGATTCGCATCGCCGGCAAAGGCCGTCAGCGTGTCGACCAGCCAGTCGATTGCCGTGCGTCGCAGCAAATCGTTTTGCGCGCGCAGCGCCAGATACTGCGCGATATCGGCGCGACCGGCCGCGTGCGCGCGCCGCTTTGCTTCAGCCAGCGCCAACTCCCATGCTTCGTCTAATTCGCTCATCGCGCGTTCGGTTTGGAAGTTCAACCTTTAGGTTGCTGATTACAGGAGCAAGCTAAAGCTTGACTCTGAACAGATCCACTTTTTCCTTTTGCCCTTCGATTGATGTTATCATGCCCGGCCAATTGGTCTCTCCTTGCGACGAATGTTAACTGATCATTTCCCAGGCTGAGTATTCTGAAGTGAACCGCTTCCGTTCCAGAGGCGTATTATCGCCGCTTCTTGCCCTGCTTCTGGCGTTGGCCGGCGCGCTGCCGGTTTCGATTGCACAAGCGCGCCCGCGAATACCAGCGCGTCGCGCGATCACCAAAGCCAGCCAAAGCCCACGCCCGCGGTTGGTCTTGCTAATCGTCGTAGATCAATTTCGTTATGACTACTTGAGCCGTTTCGGCGATCTGTTTGGATCGCGCGGCATCGGTCGTCTAATGCGCGCCGGCGCTTCGTGGACTGAGGCAAACTTCGATCACGTGCCGACATTCACCGCGCCCGGCCACGCCGTGTTTATGACCGGCGCTTCGCCCTCGCAAACCGGAATCGTCGCCAACGAATGGTACGAGCGCGAAACGGGAAGGAAAGTCAAATCGATCACTGATGACAGCACCATGATGCTCGGCGGCAAGCCCAACGAGAAGGGAAAAAGCCCGCGTCGTTTGTTATGTTCCACGGTCGGCGATGAGCTGCGCCTGGCCGATGGAGATCGATCGAAAGTAATTGGGATTTCAGCCAAGGATCGTTCCGCGATTTTGCCCGCGGGCCGCCGAGCGAACGCGGCTTATTGGTTCAGCACTGACAACGGCAACATCATCTCCGGTACTTACTACTTTGAGCATTTACCCGAATGGGTGGTGCGCTTCAACAATCGGCACATGGCTGATGCCTTGTTCGGCGTCCGCTGGGATCGCTTGTTGCCCAACGAAGCCGAGTACCTGCGTCGCGCAGGCCGTGACGACGTGCCGTGGGAAAATCTGGACAAGTCTTCAGCTGATACAAACTTTTTTCCGCACGTGGTTACCGGCGGATCGGCGGCGCCGGACAAGCCGTTCTACCGGGCGCTGGACTACACGCCGTTTTCGAACGACCTGCTGGTCGCATTTGCTGAAGAGGCGATCGCGAACGAGAGACTTGGCGCGGGCGACGCCACCGACCTCTTGTCGGTGAGCTTTTCAGCGAACGACTATGTGGGGCATCGTTTTGGACCGTACAGCCAGGAAGCGATGGACATGACGCTGCGCGTTGACCGGCAAATCGGGAAGCTTCTGGATTTTGTGGATTCGCGCGTGGGTTTAGGGAATACGATTGTGATCTTTACCGCCGATCACGGCGCCTCGCCGGTTCCTGAGCAAGCGGCGCTGCTGAATCTCGCGGGCCGGCGTTATCAGAAAGCCGACCTGCTCAAAGTCGCGGAAGAGGGTTTGCAAGCCCGATATGCGCGCAAAGATCGACCGGCGACTGATTACATTCAAACTTTCCAGAACCGGGACGAAACTGAACAGGGCTTGCTCAATTCCAATTTCTATCTCAACCGAAGGGCTTTGCAGCGCGACGGCATCGACCTGGACGAAGCGGAGCGTGTTTTGGGCGAGGCAGTGCTGAAATTGCCCGGCGTAGCGCGTTATTTCACGCGCCGGCAGCTTGAGAACAATTCCATCTCTCCGGCGGATCCGGTGGCCCGGCGCGTGCTCCACGGATTCTATTCTCAGCGCAGCGGCGACGTCATTATCGTCTACGAACCTTATGCAATTCAGTTCGATCCTCCGGACGACCCGACGGATCCACACTCGTCGGCGACGCACGGATCGCCTTATAGTTATGACACGCACGTGCCATTGATTATCATGGGACGCGACTTTGCCTCCGGAAGGTACACGCAGGCAGCAGCGCCCACGGACATCGCGCCGACTTTGGCGCACGTGCTGGGTTTGGAAGCCCCGAGTTGTTCAGTCGGTCGAGTGCTGGCGGAAGCGTTGACTGCGGCGCGCCAGAGCAAAGTCAGGTAAGCTTCTTAGGAACGAGTTAGCGAATGAGATTTATCGGGAACCAGCGGGCGATCGTTTTCACGGCCATCCTGGCTGCTTTTCTACTGGTTTGGTCGGGCGCGAACTGGCGCGGCCAGGCCCAGAACACCCAACTGCCGCAGCCGGGCGGATACGTTAATGACTTTGCCGAAGTGGTCGAGCCCGCGACCAAACAGCGGCTTGAGACGGTGCTGGCGAATCTGAAGGAGCGAACCGGGATTGTGTTCTTCGTCGCGACGGTGAAAAGCGCCGGCGGACAATATCTGTCTGACTATTCACTGCGCGTAGCTAACGATTGGAACGTTGGACCAAACAGCCAGCGCAAAGGCGTCGTGTTGGTGATTACGACTGATGATGCAAATTTTTTCACGCAACTCAGCGGCGGCCTTCGGACTGATCTCCCCGACGGCTTGATTGGCCGGATGGATCGGCGCATGCGACCAAAGATCGAGAGCGCCGAGTACGGCCCGGGACTGCTGGCGGGAATCGAAACTTTCGTGAACATTCTCGGCGAGCGAAACAACTTCAGTTTTGAATCGCTCGATCAGAAGCTGCCCGAAAATCTCGTGGCGGCAACGCGGCCGCGCGTTGTTGGAAGTCCCGCGCCGCCGTTAAGCGAAACTGGATCGCCTCCACCCCGCGACACTCCATCGCCGCAGCCTGCGGCCACGCCGACGCCGACGCCCGCGCCGCTGGAGTCGCCCGTCGCGCAACCAACGCCGAGCGCCGCGCCGACAATTCAGCTTGTCGAAACACCAACGCCTTCGCCGACTGCGCAGCCATCCGACACTCCAGCGGTTGCTGCTCCAACAGCCGTTGCGTCGTCGCAGGTCGGTGAAAGTCCAGCGACCAAAGCAAAGACTTCGTCTCCAGTCAAGAGTTCCAACGCGCAGCCTTCACCGCGCGATCGGACCGGCAGCGACGTGCCGGCAGGTCGATCGTCTGTAAAGTCTGACGTCGCGTTTGCGCCCGAGGATGACGAGTTGGAAAAAGTTGATCGGCAAGCACTAGTTTTGCCGGCGGACAAGAGAATCGAATTTCT
>Ga0209701_10002389_pt1 | contig 12190 bp, 9 predicted proteins | sample CZO8metaG_4_FD_188356 | JGI IMG/M metagenome (GOLD analysis project Ga0209701, IMG submission 188356) | Vadose zone soil microbial communities from the Eel River Critical Zone Observatory, Northern California, USA - CZOApr15con2H3.8 metaG... | ecosystem: Environmental > Terrestrial > Soil >...
AATCGGCCATTCTTTCTTGGGAAACGCCGGACAATATTTTTGGACGGGCGCGTCGAGCTCCAGCTTTCCCCGCTCATAAAGCTGCAGGACAGCAACGGCGGTAATTGGTTTGGAAATCGATCCCAGGCGGAAGAGAGTCGAAGAAGTGGCGGGAGCAGAGTCCTCCAGATCCGACATGCCAAATCCGGCGGACCACACGGGTTCGCCGTCCAGAACGACCGCCGCGCCAATGCCGGCGACGCTGTTGGCCGACATGAAGCTGGACACCGCCTTTTCAATTGCCGCACGCTTCTCGGGGGAAAGACTCTTTTGCTGAGCGGCGGCGCCGGCCACCTCCACCAAAGATAGAGCGAACAAACATAAGACCGGAACTCGGAGCGAGCTTGCAATCGTGAGTCGCGCGCGCTGTTTCACAGGATCACCTCGCAGGGCGAGTCTACCCCAAAGGGCAGGTGCCGGAAGCGGCGATGTAGGCTGTGGGCGATGTACTGGGAGCGTCACCCCCCATCCGGGAGAAAGCGTTGACCCGGATGCAAGCGCCTCCTTACCATGGAGAGATGAAGCTAAGGCTCTATTTGGCGACCGGCGCGATTCTGGTCTCGGGCGGCTTATCGGGTTGCGAGGATGCCGGGAAAAAACCCGTGCAGGCGCGCGTCCCTGCGCTGGCGCCCAAGGCCACCGCCGCCGCCCAGGCCCCGCCGGAACTTCCAGCGCTCCCGCTGGCAAACCCGGCCCGGCGGTTCGTCTCCCTGTTGCCCCCCGTTCCCGCGGGCAAGGACTACCTCATCCAGAAGGTCCAGGAAAAATTCGCTTCCGGCGAGCAGAACTTCAAGGCCGGGCATCTCGAAGCAGCGCGCAAGGATTTTGACGACGCGGTCGACTGGATGCTGGAGAGCGGCTACGACCCGAACGGCGACCCGCGGCTGAGCGAGCTGTTCCACCGCGTCGTCGACAGCGTTTACGCTTACGAGTTGCAGGCTTTCCGCGCCGGCGACGGATTCAGCGAAGCCCCCGCCGTCCCTGCGGCGATTGACGAAGTCGCGGAGATGACCTTCCCGGTGGACCCGAGCCTGAAGGGCCGCGCTGAAGAAGCGGCCAAAAACATTTCTCACGACCTGCCGCTGACCGTGAACGACGAAGTTCTGTCCTTTCTCAATTTCTTTCAGACCCCGCGAGGGCGCGCCATCGTGGAAACCGGGCTGAGCCGGGCCGGCCGCTACCGCGAAATGATTTCGCGCGTGCTGCGCGAAGAGGGCGTCCCTCAGGATTTGATCTACCTGGCGCAAGCGGAGAGCGCGTTTCAGCCGCTGGCTCTTTCGCGCGCAGGCGCCCGCGGTATCTGGCAGTTCGTGGCCTACCGCGGCCAGGAGTATGGGCTCCGTCACACATGGTGGATTGACGAACGGCAGGACCCGGAGAAGGCGACACGGGCCGCCGCCCAGCACCTGCGCGATCTTTACAAACTTTTCGGCGACTGGTACCTGGCCATGGCCGCCTACAATTGCGGCCCGGGCAACGTGCAAAAAGGTATCGAGCGCACCGGCTACGCGGATTTCTGGGAGCTCTACAAGCGCAAAGTACTCCCGCGCGAGACGAAAAACTACGTGCCCATCATCATTGCGCTGACGCTCATCGCCAAGGATGCGGCCCACTACAATATTCAAGCGGATCCGGAAGCGCCTGTCCCGACCGACGTGGTGAAGCCGGGCAGGGCCATCGATCTGCGATTGGTGGCGGAAACGATCGACGTGGATGTCACCACACTGCGCGCGCTCAATCCTTCACTCTTGCGTATGGCGACTCCGGACGACCCTTCCTTTGAATTGCGCCTCCCGCAGGGCACAGCGACAAGGTTCTCCGCCGAAATCGCGGACATTCCTCCGGACAAGTGGGTCAGCTGGCGCCGCCACCGTGTGGAGGTCGGCGAAACGCTTACGTCCATCGCGAAGAAATATCGTGTGACGGCGGCGGCCATCGCCGATGCCAACAACCTGGAACGCAGCGCGGCGCTCGGCGTGGGTGAGAAGTTGATCATCCCCGCGACGCTGCCGCAATCGGAAACGAAGCGCCGTCTGGTCAGTTATCGCGTGCGGCGAGGGGAGACGCTGGGTGGCATTGCCGATCGTTTCAGCGTGGACACCGAGGACATCCGCAAGTGGAACCGGCTGAAGTCCAACAGGGTGAGCCGCGGCATGGTCTTGCGCATTTACACCATCGGCGGCGCTCCGGAAGCTACCTCGGCCCGGGCGCGATCCCGGTCCAAAAGAAAATCACAGAAATCGCCGGCGGGCAGCGCGGGGAGCGGCGCTCTGGCCTCAAACCGCAACTAATTCGTTTATTATGAATAATTTACGTGGGGCTCAACGCTGCTGCACGGCTCTGAGGCGAGTCCATGCCCGCGGCAGATGGGGCTGCTTATGCAGGCCCCCTGCAAGAAAACCGCAGAGTGCTTGACAACTTCCGGCGAGTGCGATAACAACGGCGCAAGGGCGGGGCGGCATTCGAGAGAGCTCTGGCCAGAACAGTGACCTCTGGGCCCATTTTTTGCCCGGACCCAAAGATTCCCCCACGGGAGGATGGAATGGATATCGAGAAGGACGGTTTTGAAGACGACAACGAACTATCCCGGCTGGAGGACGAGGAGCTGGGCGGCGAGACCGAAGAGATCGTGGAAGAGGAAGAAGAGCTGGTGATCGTGGGAGAAGAGCCGGAAGAAGTGGCGCCCGCGCCGAAGCCCGCGTCGAAGCCCACCGCAAAGAAACGCGCCAAGAAAGCTGGGAAGAAGAAACCCGCGCGGAAAAGGGCGGCGAAGAAAGCGAAACCGAAAAAGAAGACCGGCAAGAAAAAAGCCAAGAAAGCACCGAAGAAGAAAAAGAGGCGGTAAGCGCACGTCACGTTGGCAAGATTCTCTTGGCGGAGGCCGGGCCTTGGTCCCGGCCTTTTCCTTTTGTGGAATCCTGTCTCCCACTCTGGAATCGGCCGGGCCGCGCTGCTTTCCCGACCTGGATATGCAGTCTTCCCATTCAGGAATCGACTCGCCAGGGCCCAACTCGCGCTTGCCCAAAGCAATAAGTACCGCTAGGATAATTCGCCATGTCGCATGCGCTGGAGCAGATACGCCGGATGCGTGGGGGAGCGCAATCGCACCTGATGCGTTGCTCCGACGGCCTCTACTACGTGGTGAAGTTCCAAAATAATTCGTAGCATCGCCGCATTCTGGTCAATGAAATGGTTGGAACCAAACTGGCGGCTCGGCTGGGCTGCCGACCGTTCCGGTGGCGATTGTAGAGGTGTCCGAAGAGTTGATCCGCCTGACGCCGGAACTGGCGATGGAACTGCCGCGTGCGCCGATTCCTTGCCAGCCCGGCCCGCAATTTGGATCGCGCTATCCCGGAGACCCGCGGCAACTGACGCTGCACGATTTCCTTCCCGACGAACAGCTGCGCGAGGTGGAAAACCTGCACGCCTTCGCGGGGATGCTGGTCTTCGACAAGTGGACTTGCAACACCAACGGCCGCCAGACGGTGTTTTTTCACAGACAGAATGAAGCGGCAAATGATGCAGCAGTGCGCTATGAAACACGGATGATCGACCAGGGCTTTTGCTTTAATGCCGGCGAATGGAATTTTCCTGACGCGCCGCTCCGGGGTTTGTACGCCCGCAATCGCGTCTACCTGGGTGTCACCGGGATGGAATCGTTCGCACCGTGGCTCGAACGACTGGAAAGCGGAATGACCGAGCGCGTCTTGGACGAAGTCAGCCGGGAGATTCCCCCCGCGTGGTACGAGGATGACTATGACGCGCTGCTGCGGCTGCTCGAACACCTTCATCGCCGCCGTTCACGGGTCCCAGAACTGATTCTCGAAGCCAAACGAACCAATCGGCAGCCGTTTCCGAACTGGGTGTGAGCCATGATTGAAACTTCTGACCATCAAGAAAACGCGGAACCGGCAGGTTCAGAAAGAGCCTGCGCCTACCGCGTTCTGCGGTACACACCGAACCTGGTCCGCGACGAGTGGGTGAATATCGGCGTGCTGCTCTTCGATCCGCAGACCGGCGAACGCCGGTTGCGCATGATCGAAGAAGAGAATGAGTTCCGGCGCGTGCGACGCCTTCATCCCGGGGCCGACGAATTGCTCCTCCGTGCGATTCGCGATGATCTGGAAGACCGGTTTCAATCGGCATCCGTCGACGGCGGGAAGGGCCAAGCCGGCAATTGGCAGCAATTCCTGGGCAAGTGGGATGAGACGCTCTCAAATGCTTTGCAGCTCGCTCCCCAGAAGGGCGTCTTTGCCTCGGACCTGGATGCCGAACTGGAGCGGCTGTATGGCGACCACGTCGCTCCCCAGCGCGCCTGTGGGAGCGGCTTGAAAAATCGGTGCGCGCCGAGCAGTTCACGTTTCCGGGCGACCCCATGCGCCTCGACTACAGCTACCGCCGCAATGGCACGCGCGGATTTGTCCAGACGCTCTCCGTCACCCGCGCTCCGGCCGACGCCAAGCTTTTCGCTTACACCGCGGAACGCATCACCGCCAAGGCTTCCCTGAAAACCGAATTCGCCGCCGTCACCGACGTCGCGCTGAACGCCGGGAACGATCGTCACCGTTTCGTGCGCGACACGCTTCGCGACGCCGGCATCGAGCCTATCCCTATGGAAGGCTTCGCCGTGTGGGTGGCCAAGATGAAGCCGTTGCTGCAATGAGGGAGAGCGGGGAATTCGGGGATCGCGGAATATTCGGCGAGCCGATACCTCGCGGCAGCCTGGGGGTGTCCCTCTTCCCCACTGTTTAGGCGGCTACAGCAAGTACCAGCAGCGTGGCATCGTCCTGCCAGCGGCCGCCGCTAAACTCGGCTACCACGGCAATGATTTTCCCCTGCAATTCATTGGCGGACAACGTGCGGTGGTCTTCGAGCAAACGCAGCAAGCGGGCTTCGCCGAACTCCTCGCCAACGGGGTTGCACGCTTCCGTGACGCCGTCGGTGAACAGAATCACGCGATCGCCCGCGGACAGCTGCGTCGAGCCCATCTCATAGTTCCGGCTGGCGAAGACGCCAAGCACGGCGCCGCCATCCCGCAATCGCTCGTGCGAGCCGTCGGAACGCACCACGAATGGCGCGTTGTGTCCGGCATTGACATACGCCAGCCGGCGCGTGGAGCCGTCAAGATGCGCGTAGAAAAAAGTAATGAAGCGGTCGCTTCCCGTATTGCGGTAGACAATGGAATTCAGCCGGCTGCAGAGGAGATCCGGCGCAATGGAGAGCGAAGAGAGGCCGCGCACGGCCGCCTGCAGATTGGACATCAGTAAAGCTGCCGGCATGCCTTTTCCGGCCACGTCGGCAATGCAGATTCCAAGCGTTTGGTCGTCGAGAGGGAGAATGTCGAAATAATCGCCTCCCACCAGCCGGGCGGACTGCCACGCCGTGGCGATTTCATATCCCGGCATTTGCGGAATCTCGCGCGGCAGCAGCTTTTCCTGGATGGCTTTAGCTTCGGCGATCTCCCGTTCCTGCTCCTGCAGATGAATCAGGGCTTCTTCCCGCGCCCGGGCCTCTTCCGCGGCGCGCCGCCGTAATTCGCGGCGCTCGCGTCCCAGGCCGATTTGCTTGCGAAGGATTTCCAGCAACCGCGTGTTGGTCCACGGCTTCTCCACAAAGTCGCTCACGCCATACTGCATCGCTTCCACGGCCAGGCCCACCGTGGCCCACCCGGTCATCGCCACCACGGGCGGAGGGTCTGCGATCTCCCTTAGCCGGCTGAGCACATCCAAACCTTCGCGTCCCGACGTCGTGTCCCGTGCATAGTTTAGATCGATCAGCAGAATATCGAACTCCTGGCGCGCCACCGCCGCCAGCAAGTCCGCCGGCGAATTCACAGTCTCAATATTGTAGCCGTGCCCCTTGAGTAGGAGTCGCAGTGCGTCCAGAACGTCCTGTTGGTCATCGGCGATAAGAATTCGCGGCTGCATCGTTTCGCGGTCCAATGAGATTTCGAGCGTTGTGGTCATCATCGCTGGTTACTCTGCGTCCCCAGGTGCGGGCGTCCATCCCGCTCCGAGATATTGGGGCAGCCAGACTGCCAGCCATGCCTGCAAATAAGAGCTTTAGTGCGAATGGTTTGTACGAACTCGAGGAGGAAGGAAGCGCCTCAATCTGGCCACTAGCGGGAACGCTCGTCCCAATTTCGGACACTGCGAGAGAGCGAAAGGTTTGTTCCGAAAAGAGAAGTCCCCTGATTTGGAGGGGCTTCTTTCCGCTCGACGCGTCAAGCTTGTGATCCACTCGCGATTTGTTTACCCGAAGCCGCGAAGAGTGTCTCTTACAGCACCGACTCCGACCAGTTTTCCAGCGTCTCTTTCACTTTGTGCAGGAACTGGTGGGCGATCGCGCCGTCCACCACGCGGTGGTCGTAGCTGAGCGTCACGTAGCACATCGAGCGGATGGCGATCGAATCGTTGATCACCACGGGGCGCTTTTCGATCGCGCCCAATCCGAGGATCCCGACGTTCGGCTGGCTGATTACCGGCAATCCAAACAATCCGCCGAACACGCCCGGATTGGTAATCGAGAACGTGCTTTCCTGCACCTCCTCGGGCTTCAGCTTTTTCGAACGCGCGCGCTCGGCGAGGTCGTTCATGGTGCGCTGGATCCCCAGAATGTTTTTCTCGTCGGCATTTTTCACCACCGGCACCAGCAGCCCCCAGTCAAGCGCCACGGCGATGCCGATGTTGATCTCCTTGTGAAGGACCACGTTTGTTCCATCCAGCGAAGCGTTCAGCGTCGGGAAGGCGCGCAGCCCCGCGACCGCCGCCTTCACGAAGAACGGCATGAACGTCAGCTTCGTCTCGTAGCGCTTTTCGAATTCGTCCTTGGACTTCGCCCGCAGCGCCGCGACTTTGGTCATGTCGATCTCATCGACGGAGTACACGTGCGCCGAAACGCGCTTGGACGCCACCATGTGCTCGGCGATGCGTTGCCGCATCGGGCTCATGGGCTGCACTTCGTAGTGGCCGAAGTAGATTTTTTCGCGCGGCACCGCGGTCTCCAGCGCCACGTGCGCCTGCGCGCCGGAAACTCCCGGTGGCGCGGGAGCTGCCGCTGGAGGAGCCGCCGGCCGTGAAGGCGCGGCCGAAGCTCCGGATACAGGGGGAGCCGCCGCAGGTGCGCCTCCTGCTGCAATCACAGCCTCAATGTCCTGCTTGCTGATACGCCCGCCCGCTCCGGTGCCGGTGAGTGTGGAAAGATCGATGCCATGTTCCGCGGCCATCCGGCGAACCAGCGGTGAGCTGTGAATTCGTCCTCCATCTTGCACGGCTGGCGGAGCGGCTGCAGGCATAGCGGCCCTTGGCGTTGCCGCAACCGGAGCAGGCGCAGCCCTTGGCGCTGAGGCCGGAGGAGGAGCAGCCGGGGCCGCAGCCTTCACAGCCGCAGGAGCGGAAGGAGCCGGGGCCTCGGTCTTTGCCGGAGCAGCCGTTGGAGCCGCCGCCGATCCCGCCGCATCAATCACGCCCACCACCGTCTGAATCGGCACGGTCTGCCCTTCGCCGACCTTGATTTCCTTCAGCACGCCGGCCGAAGGCGACGGAATTTCCGCGTCGACTTTATCCGTCGAAATCTCGAACAGTGGCTCGTCGCGCTCCACCTTGTCGCCCGGCTTCTTCAGCCACTTGGTGATCGTGCCTTCAAAAATACTTTCCCCCATCTGGGGCATTACGATGTCAACGGCCATGATCGCTCTCCTCTTTCCTCAAAATCCTAATACCGCGCCAATTCCTTCGCGGCAGTGAAAACCTTTTTCGCGTTGGGCAGGAAGTGATCTTCCAGCGTCGGCGCGTACGGCACCGGCGTATCCAGCGACGTCACGCGCATCACGGGCCCGTCCAGATCGCCGAACACCTTCTCACACAGAATCGCCGCGATTTCGCCCGCGATTCCTCCGGTTTTCGTGTCTTCATGCACCACCAGACATTTGTTGGTCTTCTTCACCGACTGCAGGATGGTCTCCTCATCCAGCGGCAGCAGCGTCCGCAAATCAATCACTTCCGCTTCGATCCCTTCCTGCGCCAGTGCCTCCGCGGCTTCCAGCGACGTATGCATCATCGCGGCGTAAGAAAGGATGGTCAGGTGCTTTCCCTCGCGGCGTACCACGGCTTTTCCGATCGGCACGGTGTAATCTCCGGCGGGAATTTCGCCCTTGATGCGCCGGTAGAGAAACTTGTGCTCGAAAAAGAGCACGGGATTATTGTCGCGCACCGCGGCTTTCAGCAAACCCTTCGCGTCGTACGGTGTCGAGGGATAAATGACCTTCAGCCCCGGCGTGTGCACGAAATACATTTCGGGATTTGCCGAGTGGAACGGCCCGCCGTGCACTCCGCCGCCCGAAGGCCCGCGGATCACCATCGGCGCGGGCGCGTTCCAAAGATAATGTCCCTTGGCCACGAAATTTGTAATCTGGTTGAACGCGCACACGATGAAGTCGATAAACTGCATCTCCACGATCGGCCGCAAGCCGAGATAGCTCATGCCGCAGGCCGCGCCGATGATGGCGCTTTCGCTGATCGGCGTATCCATCACGCGCTCCCAGCCGAATCGCGCCAGCAATCCTTCGCTGGTCTTGAACGCCCCGCCGTACACGCCCACGTCCTCGCCGAGCAGGACCACCGCCGGGTCGCGTTCCATCTCCTCGAACATCGCCTGCCGGATGCCTTCGAGAAACGTGACCTGCGCTCCGCCCGCGACGTTTCCATTCGTTCCGGCCCCGTTCGTCTTGGCCATTCTATCTCCGCGCCTTTCGCGAAGCGCTCGCCGCCGCAGCCTTCACGGTCTTCTTTGCTGCCGACTTTGTCAGGATTTTTGTGCCAGGTTTCCGCGCGCCGGCGGATTTCTCCGCCGAGGCAGGCGCATCGCCAAAATGAATCGGGGCGTTCGCTCCGCCCGAGCCTTTGCCGGAGCCAAATCCCGGCACGGTCCACACCGCCGCAACGCTCGATTTCGGCGGCGTCACTTCCGCGATGGGCCGCTCCCACTTCGCGCGAATCTTGTGGCAATCGTCGCCCGTGCAGTACACGCCCTCCTCCGCCAGCTCCGCCGGCGGCATCGGCGAATTTTCCGCAAACTCCCGTTCCTTCGCGAGCAGCGCGTCAATCTTGTCCTCGATCTCTTTCTTGCTCTTCGCATCGAGGAGCTTCTCGCTCGTCAAATACTTTTCATACAGCGCAATGGGATCGCGGGCCTCCCAGTACGCCCGCATCTCCTTCGGCACGTATTCGGCCGGATCGTGCTGCGCGTGGCCCAGCCGGCGGAATGTCTTCGCTTCAATCAAGATAGGGCCTTCGCCAGCGCGAGCGCGCTCGACGGCTTCCTTCGCCGTCGAATACATCGCCACCACGTCATTGCCGTCCACAATGTAGCTGTCAATACCATAAGCCTTTGCGCGGTCCGCCAGATTCTCAAGCGGAACCTGCTTGCGTACCGGCGTCGAATACGCCCACAGATTGTTCTCCAGGATCAAAACGAACGGCGCCTTCTGTGTCGCCGCGAAATTCAATCCTTCGTGAAAAACGCCCGTCGAGCTGCCGCCGTCCCCAATCCACGTCATGGCCACGATCTTCTGCCCGAGATACCGTCCGGCCATGGCCACGCCGGTCATCACCGGGATCAAATCGCCGAGCATGGAAATCGGCGAAACGATGTGCAAGTTGTCTAGGTCTCCGAAATGGCTCGTGCCGTCCTTGCCCTTGGTCGGCGAATCGTATTTCGCCATGTGCTGCATGAAAATGTCGCGCGGCGGCACACCCTTCACCAGCAGCGCGCCGATATTGCGGATCATCGGCGCCAGCCAGTCCTTTTTTTCCAGCGCGTACGCCGAGCCCACCGAGATGGCTTCCTGCCCCAGGCTCGAATACAGCCCTCCGACAATTTTGTTTTGCCGGAACAGCTTCACCATGGTGTCTTCGACGGCGCGGTTCAGACGCATGTAGTAGTACAAGTCCAGGTACTGCTGCCGCGTCAGTTCCTTCTTCATCCCTTGCTCCGGTAGGACAGGCATTCTTGCCTGTCCCGCCTCGTCAACCGAGGTCTTCAAAGGACAGACAGGAAATGTCTGTCCTACCTGTTCTAAGCCGATGTCACCACAGGCTGTTCTGCTTCCTGCAGTCTTTCCAACAGCTCCGTCCGTGATGTTTCCTTCAGTTCCAGCCCAAATACCTCGCCAAGATGATTCGCGATTCGCGGCGCAATCTCTTCCCGTTTCACGCTGCGTCCGAGCAGCTTTTCCAGCGAAGTCGCCTTGCGGCCCGCAATCCCGCACGGCACGATCAAATCGAAATACCGCAGATCCGTCGCTACGTTGTAAGCGAATCCATGCGAGGTCACCCACCGGCTGATGTGCACGCCGATGGCGGCGAGTTTCTCTTCGGCCCCGCCGTCTCCCACCCAAATGCCTGTCTTCCCCGTGACGCGCTCCGCAGTAATTCCGAATTCTGCCGTGGCCCGGATCATCACTTCTTCCAGCATACGCACATACCACACCACGTCGCGCCGAATCGCGCCCAAATTCAGTATCGGATAGCCCACGATCTGCCCCGGGCCATGATACGTAATGTCCCCGCCGCGGTCCGTCGTATGGAATTCCACGCCCTTCTGCCGCAGCACGTGTTCGGAAGCGAGCAGGTGCTCCCGCTTCCCGTTTCGTCCCTGCGTAATCACGTGTGGGTGCTCGCAAAGCAGCAGAACATCTTCGATTGCATTGGCCTTCCGCACCGCGACCAAGCGCTTCTGCAGCGCCCAGGCCTCCGCGTACCCAATCAATCCGAGGTCGACAATCCGGCAGATCCTCACCAGTCACCAGTCACGAGTCACCAGTCACTACACGTTTATCTGCAATCCCCGCACGCTCGCAAACGCATCCCCCATCGCTTCCCACACCGTCGGATGCGCGTGCACCATGTTCATCATGTCGTCGATCGTGCCTTCCAGGTTCAGCACCGCCGCAGCTTCCGCCAGAATTTCCGTCGCCAGCGGCCCGATAATATGAATCCCCAGCACTTCGCCGTACATCTCGTCGGACACCACCTTCACGAACCCGCCGTGATTCCCCAGAATCGTTGCTTTGCTGTTCCCCACGAAGGGAAACTTTCCAACCTTCACTTTGTAGCCCGTGTCGCGCGCCTGCTTTTCGGTCAATCCAATCGAACCAATCTGCGGCTCGCAATACGTCGCATTGGGAATCCGCGTTTTCACAATCTGGTGCGCCGGCTTTCCCGCGATGTGCGTCACCGCGATAATTCCTTCCATCATGGCCGCATGCGCCAATTGCGGAAGCCCCGCCACGATATCGCCAATCGCATAGAGCCCCTTCTCCGCCGTCTCCATGTAATCCCCGACGTGCACGAACCCGCGCTCCAGCTTGGCTTTCGATTTCTCCAGGCCGCAACCATCCGTCATCGCCTTGCGACCCACCGCCAGCAACAGCTTCTCCGCCTGCAGCGTCTGCGCTTTCCCGTCCTTGTCCTTGAACGAAACCGTGACGCCTTTCGCATCCTTCTTCACGGACTCCACCGCGCAACTCGTAAAGATCTGGATGCCCTTTTTCTGAAAGGCCTTCGTCAACTCCGCGGAAATCTCTTCGTCCTCCACCGGAACAACGCGCGGCAACGCTTCGAGAATGGTCACCTGCGTTCCGAAGGAGTTGTAAATCGAAGCGAATTCCACTCCCACGGCCCCGGCTCCAACCACGATCAGTGTTTTTGGAATCTCAGGGAGCTCGATGATCGAACGGTTGGTGAGAATGGTTTTGTGGTCCGGCTCGATGCCGGGCAGAGATTTCGCTTCCGAACCGCTCACCATCAGGATGTTCGAGGCTTCGATCGGCGTCTTCTTGCCGTCCTTCTCGACGCTGATCTTTCCCGGCCCTTCGTACCTTCCCCAACCCTGCATCCACTCCACTTTGTTTTTCTTGAACAGGAACTCGATGCCTTTCGCATGCTTCTTGACGATCTTGTCTTTCCGCGCCAGGACGTTCGCCCAATTGATTTTCAGCCCGCTGACCTCAAATCCCAGTTCCGCGCCATTTTTGAAATGATCGTAAACCTCTGCGTGATGCAGCAGCACCTTGGTGGGAATGCACCCGACGTGCAAACAGGTTCCGCCGAGAAAGGGATCCTTCTCCACAACGACCGTCTTCAGTCCCAGT
>Ga0209701_10002392_pt1 | contig 12183 bp, 5 predicted proteins | sample CZO8metaG_4_FD_188356 | JGI IMG/M metagenome (GOLD analysis project Ga0209701, IMG submission 188356) | Vadose zone soil microbial communities from the Eel River Critical Zone Observatory, Northern California, USA - CZOApr15con2H3.8 metaG... | ecosystem: Environmental > Terrestrial > Soil >...
ACGCAAGACGACCAGGTAACTATAAAGAAGCTAGCATAAAGCGGGAATGTGAAAGGAATGTAAATGTAAATGCGCGATGCTATTGGTTTTCTGTAGAGACACGGCTTGCCGCGTCTGAGACGGGCAAGCGCGGTCGCCGCGTGCAATTCCGCATTTTTCTCGGTTACTTCTTTTCCAACACTCCGGCCCGCTCCTCAGCGTGCTTGGCGTCTTGTTCTCTGCCGAGCCCGCGATAGGCGCGCGCGAGCAAGCGCAGTGCCGCAGCGTTTCGCGGATCAGATTTGGTGAACGCTTCGAGATCCGACAAGGCGCCGGCAAAATCGGATTGCTGAATTTGCGCTTCCGCCAGCCCCAAGCGCCCCTCACCATTGTTCGAATCTACCAGCAGCGCTGCCTCGAACTGATCGGCCGCGTTCTTTGCGTCTTTTAGTTGCAGGTAAACGTGGCCCAGCAGCAGCCGCGCGGACATTTGGCTGGGCGCGAGTTTCAAGCTCGATTCAAGCGCGTCCCGCGCCCCGGGCCAATCGCCGGACTTCTCCAGCGCCTCGCCCAATTCGAAAGCGGCGGTGGAATCATCGGGACGCAGTTCAAATGCCCGCTTCAAATGGACAGCGGCTTTGGCGAAATCTCCCGCAGCGAGTTCAAGCTCCCCCAGTTGGCGGAGCGCCGTCGGCGATCTTGGGTCCAGCTGCAGCGCCTTTTCCAGGAACTGGCGCGCGTCACCCGATCGATTGTCGTCGCTGGCCAGCATGGCGTTGTGCAGCAGGTTCTGAACTTCGATTTTGTCTTTGGGATCCGGCAAAGGTTCTCCGGGCTTGGCGGAGTTCGCCTGCTGCGGCAGCTTTGCCTTCCACTTCGTCATTTCAGTCTGCATGCTCTGGGCTTTGGAACCGGCGCTGTCGGGAGCATAGAGGTTCTTCAGCTCCTTCGGATCGGCCTGCAGGTCATAGAGTTCGGGCCGTGGAGCTTCGATCCACTTGGTATTGTCGACGCGCAAGGCGCGTAGGGAGGCCCATCCCCAACGGAGGGGGTAGTCGGTCTCGCCGAACAGAGCGCGATTGGGGCCTTGTGCGGTTTTAGTTTGTTCGATGAGGGGGAGCAGCGACTCGCCGTTCAACTGCGGCGGGGCAGCAACGCCAGTCGCCGAAAGAATCGTCGGCAGGATGTCAGTGGTGCGCACCTGGGCATCAATCACGGCGCCGTGATGAGCAGCTGCTGGAGTTTTTAAAATGAGCGGCACGTGCAGCGTCGAGTCGTAAAGAAACAGGCCGTGAGTTTCCTCTCCGTGCTCGCCGAGGCCTTCGCCGTGATCGCCGGTGACTACGATGATGGCATTGTCGTAGACGCCGGCTTTTTTCAGAAATGCAATCCAGTGGACGACCGCGGAATCGGCATAGGCGATTTCGCCGTCGTAGAGACGGTCTTTGTATTTTTCCGAGAACGGGGACGGCGGTTCGTAAGGATCGTGCGGATCATACAGGTGCACCCACACGAAGTGAGGTCCGGTGCGGTGTTTCTCGAACCAACTTTCGGCGTGCGCGACGACTTCCATGCCGCGGCGCTCGACGCGTCCCCAGCGCTGTTTAGTTTCAGTCTTGGCGGGAAAGTTATCGTAGAAATCGAAGCCGCGAGCGAGGCCGGGAGCGAGCGTGTTGCTGTCGAGAATCACGGCTCCGATGAAAGCTGCGGTTTGGTAGCCGCGCTTCTTCAGTAGCTCCGCCGCGGTGACATGCTGCGGCGAGAGTGGGACGCCAAAATCGGTGACGCCGTGCACGCTGGGCAAGAGGCCGGTCAGAATCGTAATGTGCGAAGTGTTCGTGATTGGGCTATGAGTGAACGCCTGCGTGAAGCGGACACCGTCGGCGGCGAGTGCGTCCAGTGCGGGGGTTTCGACCTGCTTGTATCCGTAGCAGCCAACATGATCGGCACGCAGCGTATCAATCGTAATGAGGTACACGTCGGGGAGAGAGGTTCGTGAAGAGGGCTTCCGAGCGGATGTCTGGCCGGAGGGTTGGCCCCAGGCCGAGGTGCCCAGCAGCAGGACCCCGACAAATATCAGGACGAAAATGATCCTCAGGGAAATGGCCGGCCGTCGCATAAGCGCCCAGCCTATCACAGTCTTTCTGCGGAGTTGGGTCTCTACAGGCACGCCCGTGTCAGCATCTTCCCTGCGACAACATGCGATAAACTGAACTCACCGATGGTGCCTGCTTTTCGTCGATTGATTCTCATTCTAACGGCCCTCACCGCGCTCGATGCGGCGGCGCAAACGCCCGCAAAGCCCGCGCTGAATGTGGTCCTGATCACGATTGATACCCTGCGCGCCGATCATCTCGGCTGCTACGGATACAAACAGATCAAGACGCCCAACATCGACGGCCTGGCTGCGGATGGAGCGCGCTTTGAGAGCGCCTTCGCGGTCGTCCCCGTAACGCTGCCCTCGCACAGTTCGATGCTGACGGGAACGTATCCTATGCTGAGCGGCATGCATGATTTCAGCGGCAACAAGCTCAGCCCGCTTCAGCCCACGCTGGCTTCGGTTCTCAAACAATCCGGGTACCAGACGGGAGCGGTAATCGGCGCGGCGGTGCTGGATTCGCGCTTTGGACTGAATCAGGGGTTCGATTTTTATTACGACCACTTCGACTTCAGCCGCCTGGACGAAGCAAACCTCGATGAGATGGAGCGCCCGGGCAATGTTGTGGCCGATGTGGCGCTGGACTGGCTGGCAAAGAATTCACAAAAGAAGTTTTTTCTTTGGATGCACCTCTACGACCCGCATTTTCCTTATCATCCGCCCGAGCCTTACAGTCGCGAATATGCGGCACAACCATACGATGGAGAGATCGCTTTTGCGGATGAGCAGGTTGGGCGGCTTCTCCGGTTTTTGAAAGAGAAAGGGATTTATCGGAACACGGTGATCGTGCTCTGCGGCGACCATGGCGAAAGCCTGGGAGAGCATGGCGAAAAGACGCACGGTTTCTTTATCTACAACGCCACGATGCATGTGCCGCTGATTATCCGGCTGCCGGAGAATGCCGCGCCGCGCACGGTTGCCGATCCGGTTTCGCTCGTCGATCTGATGCCGACCGTTCTGGGCGCCGTCGGGCTGGAGATTCCGTCGCAGGTGCAAGGACGCAGCCTGCTTGCCGAGCTTCGCGACGACCGCACCGGGCGCGACCGCAGCGACCAAACCGCCCGCGAGCGCACCCTCTATGGAGAAACCTTCCTGCCGCGAATTCACTTCAACTGGAGTGAACTGCGGGGGTCGGAGAACACAAAATATCACTTCATCGATGCGCCTCGACCGGAGCTCTACGATCTGGCGAAGGATCCAGGCGAAGTGCACAATCTGGTCACCGAGAAGAAGGCGGTAGCCGAGGAGATGCGAGCCAAGCTCATGGGCATGATCCGCGACTACAGCGCTGGCAAGGAGCTGGCGGAAAAAACCGGATTGGATCCGGCGCTGATGGAGCGATTGAAAGCGTTGGGCTATGCGGGATTTTCCGGGGGCGGTGATCCGGCAAGCAACGACCCGACCATCAGCAGCCGCGGGCTGCCGGACCCGAAAGACCGCATCGCGGTGTATGAGCTGATCTCCGACGCCATTGCCGACAGCCAGCACGGCCGCTATCAGGAGTCGATTGACAAACTGAAGAGTGTAATCAAGACCGAGCCCAACTCTGTTCCGGCGCATTATCTGCAGGGTCTGGATTTCTACCACCTCAAGAGGTTTGCTGAGGCGGTGGACGAACTGCAGAAGACTGTTCAGCTCAGTCCTGACTACGCGCTTGCCTTTTTTAATCTCGGCATGGCGCAGGCCCACGCCGGGCAGATGGATGCCGCCATCGCAACGCTGCAACGGACTCTGCAACTGGATGCCACCAATTTCGAAGCTGCCTACAATCTGGGAGTGGCGTTCATACAGAAAAAGCAACTGGAGCCGGCGGCGGCGGCGTTCCGTCAAGCAGTTACAATTAATCCAGAGTTTGCGCGTGGACACCGCGCCCTCGGCGAGACCTTGATTTACCTGGACAAGGTTGACGACGCTATTGCGGAGTTGCGTCGTGCCGTGGAGTTGGCGCCGCAGGAGCCGACTATGCACGAATCACTAGCTAAGGCGTTGGCCGCCAAGGGACTCACGGCGGAGGCAGACGAGGAGACGCGGCGCGCGGGGCAGCAGCAGACGCCGCAATAGACGCATGTTCCGGCGCTTCTCAACGTTTTCGTTCAAGCTCTTTTCCCCTCTCCAACTCGCGTTTGCGATGACGCTGACTACCGTCACAGCTTTCGGGCAAGCTGGTCCGAGCAAGCCAGCGCAAACGAAAGCGCAAGCGCGGCCCGGCGTTAAGCGATCCAACATTACACGGCCCAGCGTTATATTGATCACCATCGATACGTTGCGCGCCGATCATGTCGGATGTTATGGAGCGCAGACGGTCAAGACTCCGACGCTTGATGCGCTGGCCCACCAAGGTGTTGTGTTTGAGCGAGCAATCTCGCAGGTCCCACTTACATGGCCTTCCCATGCGGTCATCCTGACCGGCACTTATCCCTTTCAGAACGGCGTGCAGGATTTCACCGGGCAGCCGCTGGCGCAGCAATTTCGTTCCGTCGCCCAGGCCTTCCGGCAGGCGGGTTACGCAACCGGAGCCGTTGTAAGCGCTTTCGTGCTCGACCGGAGTTGGGGGCTGGCGCGCGGCTTCGACTTTTACGATGACGCGTTTTCGGCGGAGACCTTCGAGAAAAAAGATATCGGTCTGGTGGACCGTCGCGCCGGGGAGAGTGTGGCCCATGCCATCGCATGGTTGAAGAAAACTCCGCGACGTCCGTTTTTCTTTTGGCTGCATCTTTACGACCCGCACAGCCCCTACGATCCTCCGGAACCCTACCGCACCGAGTACCACAGCCACCTCTACGATGGCGAGATCGCCTACGCGGATCACGAACTCAGCAACCTGATGGCATGGCTTAAACAGAACCACCTTTACGATTCATCGCTGATCGTCGCGCTCAGCGATCACGGCGAATCCCTCGGGGAACACGGCGAAGATGAGCATGGGCTCTTCGTTTACAACGCCACCGTGCACGTGCCGCTGATCGTGAAACCGCCTGCTGGGAGCGGCATAGATGCTGGCCGGCGGCGCGAACCCGTGGAGACGACGGCTGTGGCGCCGACGCTTCTCCAACTGGCCGGCGTGAAGGATTCGAGTGATTCGATCCACTCGATTTCTGCGCAGTTTCAGTCGCGTTCTTTGTTGGGCACGAGTCAGGAGACGAGTCAAACTGCAAAAGATCCGGCCTACAGCGAGACTTTTTATCCCTTCAGTTCTTTCGGTTGGAGTCCGTTGCACGCGCTCGAGAGTGAGCGTTTCCACTTTATCGAGGCGCCCATGCCAGAGTTGTACGATCTTGAAACCGACCCCGGAGAAACCCGGAACATTGCCGCCGCGCAACCCGCCACCGTTGCCGTGCTTCAGGAAAAGATGCAGGCACTCCTGGCCCACAATCCCTTCACCCGTCAAAATTCAGCTGTTGGGAACCTGAGTCCCGACGCGCAGGAGAAATTACGCACTCTAGGCTACTTTGGCTTTCGTGCCGCAGTCTCTCCTGAGTCGCTCAAGCAAGGACTCGCCGATCCCAAAGACAAGCTGTGGGAGTTTAATACGATCCTGAAGGCCGAGGACGCTTTTCAACTCAAGCAGGACGACCAGGCCGAAGCCCTTCTCACCGACGTCCAGCAAAAGGATCCACAAATCTACGTGATTCCTTTCTTGCTGGGAGAGTCGGCGCTACGCCGGCAGAATTGGGAAAAGGCAGCCGAGCAACTACAGCGCTGCCTCGGATTAAATCCGAACTTCGACAACGCCATGACCGGGCTGGCGCGCGCCTTGGCGAAACTGGGTCGCGTGGACGAGGCGAAGAGCTGGCTCAACAAAGCCTTGCAGAGCAATCCCCAGAACTACCGGGCCTGGTATCAGACGGGGTTGCTCGATGCGGGGAGCGATCCGGCGGCGGCCCAGTCCGCATATGAAAAGACCATCGCCATCCAGCCTAACTTTTCTGCTGGCCAGCGCGAACTGGGGATGTTTCTTTTCCAGCAGAAAAACTATGCCGCCGCGGCACCCCACCTGGAGAAAGCGATCGGGCTCGGAGTGGAAGATGCGCGGCTGCACAACTTCCTTGGTATTTGCTATAACCGGACGAATCGGACCTTAAAGGCAGTGCGCGAGTTTCAGCACGCGATTGAGCTTGATCCAAAGCTGGCGGAGGCTCACCTGAATCTTGCCTTCGCCCATCATCTCTTACACCACGAAAAAGCCGCGCATGAGGAATACGCAGCGGCCTGCAAGCTCGATGAAGCATTCTGTAAGTTCGTACCCGCAAACTGACGCTCTTACTGCTTGCCACTCGCTTTTAGCCGTTGGGCTGCCGCCCGCTCCCGATCGGCATCGGCCTGTTGTCCTAGCTGGACGTACGCGTCGGCCAGAAACCTGTGCGGTTCGGGCGATTTGGGCTGAAGCTCCACCGCCTTCACGAGGATCGGAACAGCGGCCGCGGGATTTCCCGACAGAGCCAGCGCGCGCCCCAGAAGCAGATGCGCGCCATAGTGGTTCGGCCTTAGTTCGATGACCTTCTCATATTCCGGGATAGCATCCGGCAGGCGATCGGCTCGCGCATAAGCGGTTGCCAGCGAGAAGTGCGCTTCCGCCCAGTTTGGAGAGCGAGCCACGGCCGTCTCGAACTGGACCGCCGCCGCCGCAAAATCTCCGGTCTCGAACAGCGCCGAACCCAACTGGTATCGCGGAACGGTCAAGTCCGGGCGCATTTCCACGGCCTTGCGCAACACCGGCAACGCCTTCTCGTAATTCTTCAGTGAACTCAATGCTGTACCAAGTTGCAGGTAGGTGATGGGCAGGTTGGGCTCAAGCGCAATGACCTGCTCGAGCAGTGGCACTGCTTCCTGGAAGCGCATATCTTCTTTAGCCATTTCGGCGCGGTGCAACAGGTTCACTACCTCAACTTTGTCCTTGGGGTCGGCACCGGTCTCCTTAATTCCAGGCATGGCTTGAGAGCTGCTATCGGTTGCTACGTATCCCAGTGCGTTCAACCTTTCCTGGAGTCCGGGATCGGCGCTCACTTTCGGTGCTTCTTTTGCAGTGCTCGTTTTCTGCCGGAAGGCATCGAGCTGGCCGGCCAACGTGCTGGTGACCGCCACGGACGTAGCGGATAGATTCCGCTCCGCCTTCGGATCCACTGACTCGTCATAGAGTTCCTTGCGCGGCGCCTCAATAAACAGATACTTCCCTGTACGCAGCGAACGCAGCGAACTCCATCCAAAGGTGCGGTGCGGATAGTCGCTCTCCGCGTAAGCTAGGCGATCGTGAGACGTTTCAGCCGCCGGCTTCAACATGGAAAGAAGAGACTCCCCTTGCACCTCTCGCGGAACCGCAATTCCCACCGCCTGCAAGATGGTCGGCAGCACATCGACTAGTCCGGCGCGGCTGTCAATTCGTGTTCCGGCGGAACGCTCTCGCGGCAGCTTGAACAGCAGTGGCACGCGAATGGTTTCATCGTAGAGGAAAATCCCGTGCGTAGTCTCTCCGTGATCCCCCAGAGCTTCGCCATGATCGGCCATGACCGCAATCACCGCGCCGTCATAGAGTCCCCGAACGCGCAACAGAGTCAGCAATTTACCCACTGCGGAATCTACGTAAGCAATCTCGCCGTCGTAGGGCGCGGAGGCGTACCGGCTCTTGTACGGTTCGGGAGGATCGTAGGGGTCGTGCGCGTCGTAAAGATGCACCCAGATGAAGAACGGCCCTTTCTGGTGCACGTTCAGCCAGGCCAGCGCGTGCGCCACCACCTCACCGCCACGGCGTTCGATGGCATGGTAACGGTCTTCTCCCGGCCGCCGCCGGTGGAAGCCAGCATCATAGGTGTCAAATCCGCGGTCAAAACCAGGGGCCGACCGCGTAGCCGGGTCGAGGACCAGCGAGCCGACAAACGCAGCCGTGTGATATCCGTTGCCTCGAAAGATATAAGGAGCGTAGGGTAAGTCCTCCGCCAACGGCACGCCAAAATCGTTTACCTGGTGGAACTGCGGATACGTCCCCGTGAGGATGGTGGCGTGTGACGCTGTGGTCAGCGGCACTTGGGAGTAGGCGTGGGTGAAAACCACAGACTGGCGAGCTAAGGAATCGAGGTTCGGCGTCAGCCCGCGCTCGGAGCCCAGGAATCCCATGCGGTCGCCCCGCATCGTATCCAGCGTGATCAGAATGACATTGGGAAACCGAGGCGCGGGAGGCCCAGGCGCGGCGGCGCCCGCCATTACACTCGCGGCCAGGCAAAGAACGCACAGCAATCCGCGTGTCAGCAACATAGGATACAAAAAGTTTATCATCGGTGGATTCGTGGGTAGTATGGACCGCGTGATTGTCGGACGGTGGAGGGACGGGCGCCTCGCCCGTCCAGCGGGGACACCCGGCACTCCCTATCCCACGCTACTGCGGCTTTGCGGACGCGGACGCGTCCCCTTGGAGCCGTTTCAGCAACTCCCGCGCCTTCGGCGAAAACTGTGAATCGGGGAAAGCCTTGAGGTAAGTCTCGAGCTCGCTGATTGCCTCCGGCGTGCGTTTCTGTTGCAGATACAGATTCACCAGTTGCAGATACGCTTGCGACATCTTGGGATCAAGCTGTAACGCGCTTTGCAGACTCTTCTCAGCCAGTTCGGGCCGGCCGGTGCGCCAATACACCAATCCCTGCAGGAAATGTCCGAAGGCGGAATCCGGCCGCCGCTGCAATCCTTCTTCGATCTCCCGTTCGGCGCTGGGATAGCGTTGCGTCAGCAACAGTAAGTTGGCGAGATTGAAGTAAGCTTGCGCGTCATTCTGATTTACTTTCAAGGCTGCTTCAAACTGGCTTTGGGCCGCCTCGAAGTTCTGCCGGCTCAGATACTCCAAGCCCAGGTGGTTGTGAGCTGGATAAAAATCCGGAGAATAGCTCAGAGCTGTCTCGTAATGCTGAATCGCGTCGTCCGTTTTGCCCTGGTGGTCCGCTTCCACGCCCTTGTCGAACTCCTTGCGCGTTTTCTTCGGAAATTTCCGGTAGTATTCGGCGGGATCGATCAGGTACGGGTTGCTGCCCTCCACGCGCCCCGGCAAGGGATCTTTCTTGGCGTTGGGGCGCGGCACCAGCGTGATTTGCACGAAGTTCGTGGGCGAGGTTGCCGGGTTCACGTCTGTCGTCTCGCTAAAGGGCTCGTAAGCCTCGTCATTGACCGAAACCCGGTACTCGTTAGCGACCAGACTGTAGAAGCCAAAGCGCCCCTGGTCATCGCAGTAGGCGCTCCCAATGGGAGTGCCGCGCATTTCCAGAGAAATCAGCACAGGGTGGGGAGGAAAGTCGCCCCGGGACACTCTGACGTTTCCAATAATTCTCGCTAACTGGTTCTGCTGGGCAGAGAGCTGGCTAGGAATGACGAAGAATGCCAGAAGCGCGGACCAGACCACGGCTTGCCAGCCTCTACCCATAAGACACCCCACGGAACAATACTACGGGGAAGGAAAAAAGGCTTGCTGCCGGAAATCGGCAGCAAGCCTTCGGAAGATAGCCAGCCTCGGCTAGAAGCTGAACTTCACGCCGAACTGCATTTCGCGAGCTCTCAGAGTGCCGGCAGCCTGGCCAAAGTTGCTAATTGTCTGGAGATCAAAAAGGCCCGTTATTGGATCGAGTCCAATAGAGGCGTACTTGTTGTTCGCTCCTCCACCCGCGGTTGCCAGAATGAAGTTCGTGTGGTTGAAAACGTTAAAGGCATTGGCATCGAACTTCAGGTTGACCCTTTCGGTGATCTTGAAGGTTTTGGACAGGGTCATATCGGCGAACCATTGGCCCGGACCGACGAAGCTGTTGCGGCCCAGGTTGCCTACGCAGCCCGGGCACGGCGTCGAGAGCGCAAGGCTCGGTCCCGAGCCCGAGGTCGTGAAGGTTAGTGGGTCGGCTGTTGGTGAGATTCCCCAGCCATTCGCCCAGGCGTTGTGACTAACCCCACCCACTCTCGATACGCTGGAGTTCGGCCGGTCGTTCCTACCGCGGTCCAGGTTAAAGTCGCCGCCAAAGTTAAAGCAAGCCCCATTGGTCAAGTCGGCCTGCGAGCAAGGTGTGGCACCGTCGGCCTCTCTGAGCCTCCTACCCGACGAGGTGAAGGGTTCCCAGTGCGCACCGGTTTGGAAGGACCAGATGCCGTTCAGCGACCAGCCGCCGGCAATCACACCCATCACGCCCTTCAGGTTCTGCCCGGGCAGCTGCCAGACGTAGTTGAGAACCAGCCGGTGCCGGATGTCAAAGATCGAGTCGCCTCGATCCAATCCCGGTAGCGTCTGATCCGTGGTAAAGCCTTCGCCGGCGGCCGAGCCGTTGGCGGTGGTGGCTCCGCTGTGCCAAGTCGATCCATTGTCAATCGAGTGGCTGTAGGTGTAGTCCACGTTGAAGAGCAACCCGTGACTCATCTGGTGCTTCAGCGACGCCTGCAACGAGCTGTAGTTGGAGTTGACCGAGTTCTGCCAGTTACGCAGGCGGCCGAAGTTGCCGTTCAATCGGCCACCCAGGCCAGTCAATGTCCGGCCGAAGTTGTCGGTTGCCGTATCGCCTGCCGGCAGGAGGGAACCGGGTTCCCGGTTGATGTCTTCGGAGCGGAACAGCTTGTGACCGGCTGTGCCCACATAGCGCGCCTCCACCACCGTCTTGGGCAGAATTTCGCGCTGTACGCTCAGGTAGAAGTTGTACACGTAAGGATCCTTGATGCCCTGCGGGAAGACGATTCCGGTCAGGACTGCAAAGTTCGGATTACTCGGATCCCAGCCGCCGATGTTGCCATAGTTCTGCGCCTGTGATGCAGGCCCCTGGTTCCCCGGGTTGCTGCCCGCTCCGATAAAGGTTACCGGCACGTTTGGAGTCTGGCCGCAAATGCCGCCGGAGCAGGAGCTTGGCCCATAGATAATATCGGTGCCCGGCTGCGAAACCCCGCCAAACACCGCGTTAAACGAGTAGTAAGGGGGGTCCCAGCGCGAATTCGAGAGCGGGTTGTACAGCGTGCCCTCATACGCTACGCCAAAACCGCCGCGCACAGAGGTCTTGCCGTCGCCAAACATGTCCCAGGCAAAACCGACGCGAGGTCCAAAATTGTTGTGGTCGCCAGCGCCCAAACTGTTGGTCGGGGCAAAACCACCGGTGCCCGGCCCACAACCACCTACCACCTGGGCCAGCGCAGGATTGACGCAGGTAGCGGGATTGCTTGTGTTATACAACTTGTTAAGGAGGCCGTTGCTCGGGCCCAGGATGAACGAGTTCGCCGTGCTCGGGCCCAGGATGAACGTGGTCGCCAAATTGGCTTCTTCGTGGTGACGCTGATAGAGGTCGTAACGAATACCCAAGTTCAATGTCAGGCGCTTCGAAACCTTCCAGTCATCTTGAAAGTAAGCCCCCATCTCGAGATTGCGCCAGTGTCGGAAGTTGCTACTCAGTACCGCGGAGGGGGCTGGGTTATACGAAGACACCGGACACGGCGCCTTGCAAATCCCAGGATCAACGCCCGCCACCTGATAGTAGGGTGCGTCCGCGGCAAAGAACACCTGGTCGTAGAAATAGTAGGAAGGACGCGCCACGTTGAACTCGCTGTTCTCGATGTTGCGCCGGAAATCCACACCCACCTTCATATTGTGGTTTCCGTGACTAATCGAAACCAGGTCCGAGTAGGTGTAGATGTTCTCTTTGAAGTCCTGCGGGTAGCCGTTGTAGGAGCCGAATCCCGCTGAGCCGTCGCCGAAACCGACGTCCGGCACGCCTCCGTGGTTGACAGTGATCTTCAAATTGTTTTGCAAGTAGCCGGCGGTGAACGTGTTCAGGATGGTCGGGCTGAAGGTGTGTACGAAACTCGCCGAGCCCTGCGGGAAGTTACTGCGGTTGGGGTTGCTGAAGCCACGTGTGCAAGCCGCGTTGCAGCCGCCGAACTTGTCCGTTTGCCGATTGTAGTTGTAGTTGATGAAGAATCGGTTGTTGGTGTTCCAGTTGTAGTCCAGGCGCAGCGAAGCTTCGTTCCCGTTGAACAAGTTGCCGAGGTTTTCCGCCTGCGTCCCGAAAGTGGCAACACTGCTCTCCTGGATCGAGACCGTCCGGTCGATTGGG
>Ga0209701_10002400_pt1 | contig 12161 bp, 9 predicted proteins | sample CZO8metaG_4_FD_188356 | JGI IMG/M metagenome (GOLD analysis project Ga0209701, IMG submission 188356) | Vadose zone soil microbial communities from the Eel River Critical Zone Observatory, Northern California, USA - CZOApr15con2H3.8 metaG... | ecosystem: Environmental > Terrestrial > Soil >...
GCCGTATTGGAGTTACGAAGACATTGGAGTCTTCTTCTTCGTCCTCGTGTTCATGGCTGCTGCCGTTCGTCTCAGCGTGCGCATGCATTTCCTGCGACCATCCGAGCTGGTAACTCCCGGCCTGGCGTTGCAGAGCTTCGTCATCATTTTTCCTGAGCGTCTCGCTGTACCTGATTCTCATGTGGCGTCATCACCGGCCAGTCGTTGCTCCTTTGGGATGGGTGGCCCCGACTGTCTTCTACACCACTCTCGCATCGGTTGCCGGCATAGCATCTGCTCTCTCCATTGCGTTCCTTGCGCACCTCCGCCATCAAGTTATGCCGACTATTCCGGCAGCTGACTTCCTGATCCTGGGTCTGCTTCTCGGTCCCATTCTTGAGGAGTCTGCATTTCGCGGGTGCCAGCTTCCAGTCGTGGCCCGCACGTTCGGAAGCGCCTTCTCTGTGCTCGCCACAGCTGTGTTGTTCGCCGCGTTCCATGGCCCGACTGATGTGATCCATTGGATCTGGTTTAGCGCCACGGGTGTGGCTTATGGATGGCTGCGCTTGGCTTCTCAGACGACCACGGCACCTGCGTTTATGCATGCCACTTGCAACCTGACTTTGTTTCTCGCCGCTAGAGTCTGATCCGCAGGCGCTATCGTCTCGACTCAGAGATGTCTGATGGGGAATGCGGACTGATAGTCGCAAGACTGCAGTCCGCGATGTTCGCTTGCGTCCGGCATCGTCTGGGCTAGACTATGGGAGCTTTTGACCAGCGGCGGCGAAGTGCGGAACTAGTTCGATCGCGATCCAGAGAGGGGGGAGAGCCATTGCAGAAGAAGAAACACCTTCGTCGAGGACAATTAGCCTTACGACTTCAAAGGCACGCGTATGAACGAGCCGCCGAAGAGGCGCGGCGCATCCCTTGGCAGGTTCTGTTGGAAGCGCGCAATCAGTATCTCGACTGGCAGGAGTTCTACTATTGGGCGCGGTCGATCATGGAGAGCGAACATGGCATCCCTGATTTGCTGGCAAGAAAGCTCGACGAAGCGTGTCCCGGGTTCCTGGGAGCTGAAAAGCAATACTTGTTGAGGCGTCCGAAAGAAGCCCCGCTGGCGCCGGTCCGGCTGGGCCAATGGATTGACGAACGCATTTTCGGGTTTGCGAAGCAAGGAGGGTGGCTCCTGGCGATCACGTTCTATGCCGTGCGGGAAACGCGATATCAAAAGGCCTCAGCTTGCTGGTCGGAATCTGTACAGAAATGGCAGCAAGCCAGACCCATCCAATATCCGTCGTTCGAGGAATGGCGCCGTGAGGCTGCTCGATGCGATGAAACAGCGCGGCTCCTGCCGGCGATTCGCAAGCAGCGAGCGTGCTTCAAGCTGGTTGACGCGGAACGCCTGGCGCACGCCGTTTCACGTTTCATCGATTGGGAAGCACTTGCCTATTGGGCTCGACCGGCTTTCGAAGCCGGCGGTTCCCTTCCGAGCGAGGTCACACACGAGCTTGATTCGCGCTGTCCGGGTTTTCTGGAATCTAATGCCGAGCAGCGCGGGGTGAATGGACGATCGCCCGACGACTGGCATCGCCTCATGCTCTGGATTAGCGAACACTTTTTTCAGGATGCCCGATCTGAGGGATGGTACGACGCGATCCTCATTTCCGCCCGCACTCATCCCCGAGCCATTCGTGCAATGGAGTATGCCGATCATTGCGACGAGATCGGGAATTCTGATTTGCCGGCCCCTTATCCGTCTTTTGAGGCATGGCGACGGGACGCTGATCGCTACGTGGATCTAGACAATCCGTGATGTGGGCTGGAACTCTCGTCGACGCAAAGGCGCCGCCATCGGGGTTTTGTTTTGAGACGCAGTTCCCTTACAGTTCTTCACGTGCTTGAAGAAGACGTTGCCCCGCATTTGTCTGTGGCATTTGGCGCACTGTCTTGTAACAAGAGCATGCCTTTCAGAGGAAGGAACAGAACCGGCATCCTTGTCAGTCGGCAGGCGAAGCGTGTAGCCATCTGCAAGCCAATCTCGAATCTCATCGCCCAGCAGGACGCCATTGAGGTCTGCCCCACACTTCCTGCAGAAATCCTGAAATGCTCTTTCCGTAACAAACCCATCCATGATCTTGAGTTTGCCCTCGACAATCCACGCTTGCACCTCTTCCGTGCTCACACCCAACAGTCTCACTGCACTTCCCCAGGAATATGCGTTTGGGCCCTTGCGTAGTTTCTTGCGCTGCGCCTCAATGGTTACCTCTTCTGGTGACGGTTGTACCGATGCGACGCGTCTCTCCCACAGCGCTGTCAAGGAGCTCGCCGATATCCGCGGATCTCTTACCCTCAGCGAGCCCTGGACAACGAAGCGGCGGAGCTTAGAGGGTCCAACATGCAACAGCTCCTGAAAAGCTCGGAAGGACCAGCCGTCCTTCACCCTCACGCTGAGACCGAGCATCTTCAGGCGACACCGCACGGCTCCTTCGGAACGACCGAGACGTTCCCCGATCTTGGCGGCTGTTTCATAGCCTGCCAACTCCCATAATTTTCGTTCCTCGTAGTCCGTCCACGGGCGGGTCTTATGATCTGAAGGCGTGCGTTTCAGCCAACCCTGCCGGCGGGCGAATCGCGACGGTGTGTGGCTCGGCAGGCCGGGATACAACTCTCTGATGGCCTTGATCGCCTGGCGTTTCTTTTGGCCGCCTTCGTCGTATCCCTCTCGGAGCAGGTCTTTGATTTCCTGCGGCCAGTTGCGGGGCGCGGGATGGTTGCCCTTATGGTTTTCCCGTAGAAATCGAAGGCGCTTCCAGCAATCGGCACGCGTGAGCCCGGCCCGCAGCGCAATTACCTTGTTGGTTGCTTCGCGGATTCCGAGACGCCCGTGTTTCAGCCCCACGAGGAGAATCTGATCGATTTCCGGCAACCAAGGAGAGGACCGCTTGGCATTGAGATTGGCACCTACTCCGCGAGCACGTTCCATCTGCAGACCCCACTGCTGCACATCGTCTGCCTTGACTACGTCCACGCCCGAGGCATGTTGTGCCATGCGCCGCTCGCCGGCGGCCATGCTAGTCAAAGTACAGCGACTGCTTGCCTATGTGTTCCCGACTACCTAATCTGTGCGGATACCGTCCTCACCCGATCCAAACACACGAATCCGTCCACCTACAAGAACAGGTTTGATCCTCAGAGAGAGAATTGATACCCGGCGTGGCTACTCTAGCGATTCATTCACGTAACGACGATTCAGTTGGATAACGACAAAGAGGCGCACCAGGAGGAACACTCACAATCGCGTGCGGACAAACGCCGCAGTTCAGCTTGGTTGGGACTGGCGCTTGCGTTGTCATGCGCGATGCCTCTCCACCATCGACATAACGATGGCAGTGACCCGGCCAACGATTTCGGCATCCATCGGGTAGCGGACCCTTCGTATTTGCTGCCCTGATTGTGAACTGGGAATGAGGAACAGCTGGTTTCCATCGAGGTCGCACCAACTGCAGGAGCAGCTGTCACGCAGCTCGACAAAGTAGATGGGGCGCTCCGACTCATGGTGCCAGCCACCTGCTTTGATTGCTTTCTGGCGGGAGTCGATCTGCACCAAAGAACCTGGGCGAACCCAAGGGTACATTGTTCGGTCCTCGAGCCCGATATATCCGAGAACGGAGTTCCGCAGATCGATCTCCCGCAGCAAGCCAACGGGGATTTCTCCCCACTTGTCGAACATCCTCGAGAACAAGTTGGTCTGTTCCAACCGGAATGCGCTGCGCAGGCCGAGCGGAGCGAGCACCGTTTGTCCCGGCTCTTCGTGTACCGGCCCAACCAGGTGCGTCCGCGGAAGGTTCAAGGACATATACCCTCCATCCACATCGTGCAAGCCAAGCCCGAAAAAGGACAGAACCTCGTTCGCTTTCAGTTTGTAAATGCGCGCCAGAGTATAAAGCTTGTAGATGTTACCCGGGCAGAATACGCCGTTCTCTACTTGAGTAAGCCATCCATGGGATATGCAACAGTCGCGATTGTTCTCTTTCTGTGCGATCTCGTGGCTTAGGCGCTCTACTTGGCGCGTTGACAAACGGGCGCGGAGCCGCGCCGCTCTGAGTCGCTTACCAGCATCCGGACTCGGTCTTGAGGCCAACATCGAATGGCCCTAAGGTAAGATGCGGAATGGTACGCTGAAAGCGGCTGTCTGTCCATCGGCGCGCGCCATATGTCGTGAAATCCGGTCGAAACCATGGCAGCTACAGTAACCATCTTCTGTGCGTATCCGGTGAAAAATCTGTTGAGTGGTTAGAATTCTAACCACCTCACAGGCTTTTACTCGTCCTTGCAATGACCTAACCGGGCCGGTTTTTGGCGTCACAGGCAGCATGCCTGGTCCGAACCCAGACCGTCCCGCATTTTTTTGTGACTTCTCTCTCGCCGTCGCGGTAAACAGAACTTGTTTCTGCAAAGAGGTATCTCTGGAGGCCCTCTTGAGGGGGAAGGGTCCCGACGCCAGATTTGGTGGATGCGAAGGTGACTGGTGATTTACTACCGGCGCCCGCAACGTACCCGCGGAAAGCAGAACGAGGGTCCGAACGGTGCGCCTGCAGCCGAAAACGCACACGGGTGTGGAGATTGCGGAGCGGGTCCAGTCCATTCTGGAAACACGAAATCTCACTCTGTACCAGGTTTCGCAGAAATCGGCGGCCGCTTACGGGGCTGGATCGTCGTACGTTCTGCCGCATAACCTCTACTACGATCTCAGGCTGAAAGCCTTTAGCCCTAACCTGTATCAAGTATTCGCTCTCAGCAAGTTTTCTGACTACCTACTCTCCGATTGGCTGCATGTTCTTGGCTTCGATCTTGAGGAAATTCCACGTCTGCAACTCCTGCTGCCATCAAATCGCACAGTTCTTTTGGACGTCTCTGTTACCGACCCTAACGCGTGGATTCCTTGGTTCCGTAATCGGCCCGATGGGACTCCCTCGGTGGCTCCGCTCAGTCAACTCGTGGAGGCAGGTCCCGCAATACGTCAAGGCTCACTGTTCGAAGCGGACCGACAGCATTTTCTATACGCAAAGATTGGCTTGCAGGATGTGCTTGCTTTCCCAGAGCTACTCCCGGGAAGCATCGTACGGGTCAATCCAAGGCTTTCCGGACGTCTTCTCTGCGCGAAGCGGATGCCTGCCAACGAACTTTTCCTCGTGGAACACGGGAAAGGGCTATGTTGTTGCCGATTGCGGGCAGTAGGTAAGAACCGGATACTTCTGGTGAGTGCGCATCTTCCCTATGCGCAGGTCGAGCTCCAACTGAACCGCGAGGCGAGAGTCCTGGGCGTCGTAGACATTGAAATACGGCCCGTGATTCGAGTTCAGCAACCCGAAGTGGCAAAAGGGCTCGCGAACCACTGGAAGGCAGCACCGCTCGATCGCGGAAGCCTTACTTTGAGTCAACTCCTTCGCGCTGCACGTGCGAAAACAGCCTTGTCTTTGCGGGAGGCATCCGGTCTCAGCCGGCAGATTGCAACCGCACTCGATGACAAGCGCTACTTCATGTCTCCCAGTTCACTTTCCGATCACGAGGCGCGTGATACACCTCCCCGGCATCTGCACAAGATCATCACGTTGTGCCTGCTCTACGCTGTGCCTTTCCACAGCTTCCTAAATACTGTGGGCCTTCCGGCTGAACAGGCAGGGCGAGCATCGATTCCCGACCGCTTTATACCGCGGCCAGCGCCAACAGAGTTTCACGACCGGAGTCAACGCAGTGAGCGCCAGAGCACAGGCTTCCTCGAAGTGTTGATGCATCAATGCGAAGAAATTCCGGTGTTTCTGCGAAGAGCCCTCGATCATATCTGCGCCCTGGCGTCACCTTCGCCACGCAGCTTCTTTTGGATCGGAGAAATCCGGACTCCCCTTCATCCCTACCTTGCCCACGCACTGCTCGTGAGCGTAGACCGGCACAAGAAGCGGCCGGTCGATTCCAGATGGAAACCGGACTGGGAGCAGTCTTTGTACGTCGTACTGAAACGCGACGGAACCTACCTTTGCGGACCCTGTGGGATTGAAAATGGCACGCTGGTCATCCACCCAGACTCAGAACATTCAGGCTCGCGAGAAATCTTCCGCAACCTTCGCGACGCAGAAATTATCGGACAGATTACGGCGATTGCAAGGCGGCTTGTCTGAGCATGCTTACGAGAAATTCAGCGGTCGTCGGAACCGGTTTGGATTTCACACAAACGTTCCTGCGGGCAAGCTCAAATTAGGTTGTCTTTCCGAACAGAACACCATTAGGCAGTCCGCGAAGATATCCATCATTGTCCGCATAAAAACAGCGAATTGATGGGAACGCGAACAGGTGACGCAAATTGTTGACGAAGGCAATCGCGTTTCCATAGTCTCGGCTTGGAGAACTCGCTGTCCACGCGATCGCCATGAAGGAAGGCCGTATCTCGTCTTGGCTACCGAGCGAGCTCCGCTGGCTCTCCAAGCAGATTCGGCCGCTGCTCCCTTTGCACCTCGCCAGCTTTCTCTGTATTACGGCCGGGAGTCTCCTGGGGCTGCTTACCCCGCTGGTGCTGAAGTGGATCATCGATCAGATCATTCCCCACCATCGGGGAGGGTTGCTAGTCCTGGCAACGGTCCTCATCCTCCTGGGCACGCAAGGCAAATCGGCGCTGGCTAGCATGGGAAGCTACATGATGTTGACCGCAGCCCAGCGAATGTCCCTTACCTTACGCATGAGTCTATTGAGGCATCTGGACTCCTTGTCAGCGGACTACTACGAGAACACGCCGTTAGGGACCGTCGTCTATCCGATGAGGGATCCGATTGAGGAAATCGCTTATTTTGGATCGGACCTCGTTCCCGGCATTCTGAACACGCTGCTGACGAGTTGCCTCACGCTCGTCGCGATGTTTGTGTTGAGCCCAGCACTCAGCCTGGTCGTCATTCCGTTCATTCCAGTGTTTCTTGTGACGCGGCAGCACTTCCGAAAGAAACTCGAAACCAATTCTGATAGGGCCCAGGGCGATCGAATCTCGTGGAACAACTTCCTGGAGGAGCACGTCGCCGCGGTGATTCCTATACAACTATTACGACAGCAGAGACGGCAGGAGCGGAAAGGCTTCCGGCTCTTAGCTCGTACCGTTCGGTCTCAGCAAAAGCTCTTTAGTACGGGCGTCTGGTTCACCCTATGGACTTCCCTCGCTGTTGTCTTAGCAATGTCTGCAGTCATCGGCTACGGCGGCTTGAGGGTCCTTGCCGGAACTCTGACCCTCGGCGGTTTAGTCGCATTCTACAGTTTCGTGACGCAGCTCTTCGATCCGCTGAGCGGCGCCGCTGAACTCTATTCCCGGACACAGAAAACGCTTGCAAGTGTCCGCCAAGTGCAGGCGCTGCTGGCAGTTGAGCCAACGGTAGTCAACCCCTCCGCCGCCATAGCGACTGTGCCTGATGGTCCTGCGCAGGTTGACTTTCTCTCCGTCGAGTTTGGGTACGACCGACGGAAACAGGTGCTGCGCATACCTTTTCTCCGCATCACGCCCGGCGAACGAGTGGCAATCGCCGGCGAAAATGGCGCAGGCAAGAGCACGCTCGCAAAGCTCCTGGTGCGCATCTACGATGTCGATGTAGGATCGCTGCGTATCGGCGGCGAAGATGTCCGAGATTGTCGTCTCGAAGATCTTCGCCAGTGCGTCTGCTATCTGCCGAGAGAGCCAGTGTTGTTCGACGGTTCTCTGGCCTTCAATCTCCGGTTCGTCAGACCGGCAGCGTCTGACGAACAACTACACGCCGCAGTCCAATGTGCAGGCCTGTCCGATTTTGTGAGAAGTCTTCCAGCGGGTTTGGATCAGCGAGTCGGGACGGGAGCTTGTCAGCTTTCTGGTGGTGAGCGCCAGCGCGTCGCGATCGCCCGAGCTCTGCTGCAAAAGCCTCAGATCCTGATCCTAGATGAGGCGACGTCGTGTCTCGATCCGGTATCTGAGGCCGTTGTACTTCGGAACATATACTGCTGCCTGACTGGATCCACAGTCTTGGTTATCTCTCACCGTTTCTCCACGCTCGCCACATTCAGCAGGATCATCGTCCTGGCGAACGGGCGAATCGTAAGTGACGGGGCCCTCGACAGTGGTTCCCTCTACGGACCGTCCGCTCACGCAACAGCTATCGCCAACTGAACACCTTACTCCTTTCCTGATTCACACTTCGTGTCTGCTCTTACGCTGGGCCCTCGCGCTGATTGCTCGATATCACAAGCTACACCTAGGGCTGAAACGCGCACAGAACACATTTACCACTTGTCAGAACAAAACAGCTATCTCGTTGCTCAGCAACGCCACTCCCGTGTTGCCAGCTCATTTAAGAACAATTCGCGTTTTCACTGGCACTCACTGAAGGAGAGGTGGCAAAGTGCGACAGATACATCCCATTTAGCACGCGATTCAAGCAAATGAGGTAAACCGATGCACAAGGTTTCGGGCGCGGTACGCAGCGCGCATGGCCAGGATGGTGCGATCGTGCTGGACGTCGAGCAAGGCCAGATGTTCAACCTCAACCTTGTTGGGTCGAGAATCCTTGAACTTGTGGAACATGGCTCCACGGAATCAGAGATTGTTCATACGATAAGCAGCGAGTTTAAGGCCGCCCGGGAACTCGTGGAGAGTGACGTGAGGGAGTTCCTTGAAACGCTGAAGGGCTACAAGTTGGTCGAAGAGCGCCGTGCACACGGCGCGGTCTGAGAGGCGACACCTTGGAACGTGTGGACCAACCCGAGAGCGAGATCTACCGCGTCATTCTCCTTCGCCAAGCGAGCACGGAGCTTCTCCTAGCTTCCATCGAAGGGGGTTTGTCGCTTCCCGAGGTGACTATTCCACGCTGGCACCGAGCTGCCGAGAACATTGGTGCAGCGATGAAAAGCACGTGGGGAGAGGAAGTCATTTGCCTATTCGAGGCCGATGGCACGACACCCGACGCCTGCCACAACCGAATCCATTACCAAGTTACGGAGCATTGGCGCAGCGTTGGGAAATCGGAAGTCTGGACACGCTGGGTACGGATGGAAGAGTTGCACCAGAATTCACTTGTTGACCCTTCAGACTACGCCGCAATCCAGCGGTCCCTTGCAGAACGCGACACCCTGGCCCGTGATCGAGTGGCGGGCCCGTTCGCCCAACTCGGATGGTTCAAGGAGCTGTTCGGGTGGGTCGAGGAGGTGATTGCGTTGAGAGGGCTTCACCTCAGCGGGAATTTCCGCCAGCTGAATGCCAGTCCCACTTTCAGCCTGATCCGGTTCGAGTCGAATGGGCCAGCTATTTGGTTCAAGGCCGCGGGAGAACCCAATCAGCGGGAATTCCCGATCACGCTCATGTTATCCCGTCTTTTTCCCGATTACTTGGCACCGGTCCTCGCTGCTCGTTCGGCTTGGAATGCCTGGCTCGCGCCGGAAGTTCAAGGAGTGAACCTAACTGAAAGCTCAGATAGCTCACTCTGGGAATCGGCCGCGGCAGCAATTGCGAACTTGCAGATCGAGTCCATCGGGCGTCATCCGGAATTGGTGGCCTCGGGCGCTCACGATTTGAGGCTCGAATCCCTCCAGGGCCTGGTCGCGCCCGTTATCGACGTCGCTGGGCACTTGATGGAGAAACAGTCCAAAGAACCACCGGCCGTTCTCAGTAAGGCGGAACTCAGACTGCTCGCGAGACGCATCCGCGATGCATTCTCCACGCTAAGAGACTTGGAAATTCCCGACACGCTCGGTCATCTTGATCTCAATCCCGGAAACCTCATCGTTGCGGGGTGCCGATGTGCATTTCTTGATTGGGCGGAGGCGTATGTCGGTCATCCGTTCTTCAGTTTCCAGTACTTCTTGGAACATTTCAGACGGATCGCGGCTGCACACTCTACGTCAGAGGCAAAACTAGCCGCCTCGTACCTCGAGCCGTGGAAGCAGATCATATCGCACGACTTTCTGGCTGACGCAATGGTCTGTGCCCCGCTCCTTGCGGCGTTCACGTACGCGGTTGGAACCGGAGCGTGGAAGCAGCCCGGGGCCCTGAGCGATCCCACCGTTGCTGGTTATTTGCGTAGCCTGGTCCGCCGCATGAATCGCGAAGCCAATGCCCTGTGTGGGCGGAGGTCACCGTGCCTAGTCTGATGGAACCTCTTCCGCACACTCCAGTTGAAGCAGTCACTGAGATCCTGCACGGCGTGCCTGTCACGGATCCGTACCGCTGGCTCGAAGACCAAGAATCACCAAGGACTCGGACCTGGCTCGCCTCCCAAGAAAGCTATGCACGCTCATACCTAGACGCCGTAGCAGGACGCCAGCGAATTCGCGAGCGAATCCGACAATTCCTCTCAGTCGAAACCTATGACTCCCTGCAGAAAGTCGGTACCCGCTACTTCTTCAGAAAGCGCCTGCCGGACCAAGAGCAGCCGTGCATTTACATGCGCGAAGGCGCAGAGGGTGAAGATCAACTTCTGATCGATCCCGCGGAAAGAAAAACCGGCAGCTACACCGCGGTAAGGCCTCTGCGTGTTTCACGCAATGGTCGGTTGCTTCTGTACGAAATTAAAGAGGGAGGAGAGAGGACCGGAGTCTTTGAGGTGCTTGACGTTGAGACTCGCAAGCGCCTTCCCGATTCCCTTCCCTGCGGATACTTGCGCGGGTTTACTTTCGCCCCAGACGAAACGGGTTTCTACTACGTTCACGAAGCGCTAGAAACGAGGTTGCACTCTCCTTGCGCTGCGTACTATCACTCTCTCGGAACGCCATCTTCCAGGGACCAGCAGATTTTCGTCGCCGACGAGGATCCCAAGGTTCGACTTGCTCTCTTGGCAGACGAGTCGCGCCTGGTGTTTTTTGTATACCGCTTTGAGGACCAGACTCTTGCCGACGTCTACGTGAGGCATTTCGATCTAGAACGCGCGCCGGAATTGATCTTTGAAAAGGTCGACTACGCGCTTGGATTCTATTTTCTGGGCGACAGAATTTTCGTCCTGACAGATAAAAGTGCTCCGAACCGCCGAATCGTCGAGATTCGTTCTCCGTACTCCGAGCTATCCGAATGGGTCGATCTGATCCCAGAAATCGGCATGAGAATCGAAAGCTGGTTTGTCATCGACAATCAGATTTTCGTTTGCTATGCGAAACAGATGGCCTATCAGATTCATGTCTTTGACCTCTCAGGGAACAAGATGGGTGAGGTTCCGGTTCCGGCTGACGAAACCATTCGCGCGATAGGAGGCTCGCCAAACGGTGACGAACTGCTCCTTGAAACCGAATCTTTTACCGAGCCCGTCGCTATCCTCCGTTATTGCACCAGAACCAAAGAACTTGCGCTTTTTGCTCGGAAGCACATGCCTTTTGAATCGGCGAACTACGACCACTCGCAGGTTTGGTTCAAGTCGAAAGACGGCACAGGAATTCCCATGTATCTGGTTGGACGGCGTGACGTCCTTGAGAAGGCTGGCAATCCCACCGTCATGACTGCCTATGGCGGTTACGGCGCCTCCATGACGCCGCAATTCAGTGTCTTCGTTGCTTTCTTAATGGAGCATGGCTGCCTCTTTGCCCTGCCAAACATTCGGGGTGGATCTGAGTTCGGCCCCGAGTGGCACAATGCGGCGAGGCGACAGAATCGGCAGACTGCCTATGACGATTTTTTGTGCGCGGCGGAATGGTTGTTGCAGACCGGACGAACTAGCCCGAACCGGCTGGCCATCTTTGGAGGTTCGAATTCCGGCCTGCTCGTAGGTGTCGCCATGACCCAGCGGCCCGACCTGTTCCGGGCGGTTGTCTGCATGGGCCCCATCCTCGACATGTTGCGCTACCACCACTTTGACGATGCACATGTGTGGCGCGATGAGTTTGGTCTTGCGGACGATCCGGAAGACTTCGTCGCATTGGCCAAATACTCCCCTTATCACCGGATTCGTGAAGGTACTTGCTATCCGTCCACCATGTTCGTTTCCGGCGACGCGGATCGTAATTGCAATCCACTACATGCGCGGAAAATGACAGCCCGGCTGCAGGCGTGCAACGGGTCAGACAACGTTATCTTGCTCGACTACGACGTACACCGCGGGCATTCAGCCGTTCTCCCGTTGAGCAGCCGGATCACAGCGCTCACCGACCGGATGGCTTTTCTATGCGATCAATTGCACCTGGCTGTGTGATTGAGGGGATTG
>Ga0209701_10002402_pt1 | contig 12155 bp, 24 predicted proteins | sample CZO8metaG_4_FD_188356 | JGI IMG/M metagenome (GOLD analysis project Ga0209701, IMG submission 188356) | Vadose zone soil microbial communities from the Eel River Critical Zone Observatory, Northern California, USA - CZOApr15con2H3.8 metaG... | ecosystem: Environmental > Terrestrial > Soil >...
TGACGGAAATGCCGTTGTCATCGGATGCTGCGGCCGAACCGGAATTGCGGATCGTGGGCAAGCGCCTGGCAGACGGCTCGCTGGTGGTCTGATGAAAGAGATTTTTACGCTTGCGGAAGTGCGACTCCTGATTGTTCACGCCTACAGCGAAGGCCACGCTACAGGTGAACGCGATGCGTATCAGGAAGAGTTTGGGAATGGTGAAACCGACGGTCCAGCTCCGACCGATGCCCAGGTCGAAGAAATTCTTCGGACAGCCTGATGCACAATTTTGCTTTGAAGGTCTACGAGTTTTTCAACGGCTGCGTGGGTGAGCCAGGTGTCGCCAGAGGGGTCGCCGCGGAGATCGATAGCGATGTGGTCCGAAGTGCAGTCGGCCGCTACGGCATATCTAACTACAAAATTGTGAATTCGCTCGGGGAAAACTTGGTGCAAATCAAGTTCGACCATCGAGCGAAAAAAGTGGTCTGTCTTTTCCTGGAGCCATGATGCGACACAAACTCAGCAAGGCCGAACAAATCCGCGGGATCGAGAAGGCCCTGAAAAATAAACGGACGCCGAAACAGTTTCTCTCTGGGATGCGCAAGCGGCTGGCAAAGCTCAAAGGCTGATGCTCGAGTACCTCGAGCTTTTCTTCGGCAAATCCTTCACCGGAAAAACGGCGCGGATGCTCCACGAGATCCGGAGAGAGAAGCGCGTCGTGCTGGTGGATCCGAAATGCGCCCAGCTTGTGGAGCTGAAGGGCTTCGATCACGTCTGGCCGGATTACACTCCGGGGAAGCGCGGCGGCTGGACCGGCGAGCACAATCCGGCGAACTATTTCCGCGATCGGCAGACCGGAGACTTCCGCGTGGTGATTCACGTCCGCGAACATTTTTCCGAACAGCTCAACTCTCTCTGCTTGCTGATGCGCGCGGTCCGCAACCTGGTCCTGGCCGTCGATGAGCTGGGCCTATTCATACCCGCAGGCAGCGCAGCGCGGCTTCCAGCGGGGATCACGTCCGCGATGGTCTCCGGGTCGCATGAAGGGCTGATCTTCTGTGGGACGGCCCAGATCCCCTCCCTGGTGCACTTTATTGCCAAATCGAACGCCTCACGGATCCGCTGGTTCCGGATCGATGAGAAAAACTCCCTCGCGGACGCCCTGATTTACATGCCGCGCGAGCTGGTGGACTCCCTCCCTTCCCTGCCCGATTACGTCTGCATCGAAACGTCCGACAAAGCGCCCGCGTTCCGGGATGAGAGCATGGTTGGGAAGATCAAAATACTCGGCGCGCGCGCTCTCGAAAAAACCCCTCAAAAATAGATCCTGAAAAAGCTGTCAAGCACTTGTGCACGCGCGCGCGCGCGTGCGCGGGTACCCGTTTTTGTACCGGCTTTACTCTGTCCCGCGTGAACACTGTTTCTACCCCGTTGCTTCCACAGCAGTTACCAGCCATCACCCCCCTGAATGGGACGGCAAAATTCAACCGCAAACGTGTTCCTCCCCCTGGCGCACGTGCGTTGTTGTTTTTGGCCGCCCCTCTCCTCTTCGGGTGTGCCGCACGCGCGCACGTGCGCGACCGGATCCCCCCGGAACAGGGCCAGAAATTTTGGACCGGATGCCAGGAGACGGCGCCCGCGAACCCCGATGGTTTCCAGCACTTTCTCTGCGCGGACGTTCGCAGCCGGCAATGGGAAGTCCTGATTCGCCGGGAGCCAACGAAATGAAGCTGCCTATCGATCTTCCGAGCGGTTGGCGAAAAACCGTGGGCATCGCGGTTGTCGCGATCGTTGCCGTCGTGATTGTGGAAGGCACCGGCATTGGCGGTCCGGCCGTGCAGTTCGTTTCCGCGGCGACAAACAAAGTGAAGAGTTTCTTTTTGGGTCTGTTCAAAAAGCAAGCGTAGCAAAAAATTCGAGCGATTCCGGTTCTCACCGGGGAGGAAAATAAAGTGGCAAAGCCGAGTCTGTTTGGTTTCAAGAAGTTGGCATCGAAGAACTATCCCATCGCAGGCGCGGCAGTTTCGGCTGCTACTGCCCAGGCGACTTTCGATTTCAAAGATTTCCTCCAGCACGAGGTGATCTCGCGGGCCTTCATCCGCGTGCGCGGAAACCTTATCGTCGCCGGCGCGGGAGCTGGTGTCGCGACAGGCAAGGAAAATCCGGAAGGATTCGTCGTTGATATCACGGCGAAGCACGCTCCCGCGCTGGGCATCGTCAGCAAGAACTCACTCACCGCGCGCGGCAGCATTCAGCAAGGAATTTTCGACCGCGGCTATGCCATCCACGGAACCGCGATCGCGGACGCGGCCGGAACCGTCGCTGTCGATTTCCAAGTGCAGGTCAACTTCAAAATGCCTGGCTCGGTGAATCCTATCGAATGGGGTTTGCCGATGGCGCTGTTCTCGAGCTACCAGCTCATCGTGACGATGGGATCGCGCGAGCAAATGTTCACCGGCGGGACGAACACCTGGGATCCGACCGGCCTGGTCGTGGAGCTGTGGGCCGACTACGACGATGGCGTTGCTGGATCCTTCCACCTGGTGGAAGAGTTCGAAACCACGGTGCCTGTCGTGCAAACGCAAAAAGATTTGCAGGTCATTCTCGAGCGTGGCTACGCCTACACGCACCTGCTCTTCATTGCTGAAACCGCGAACGCGAAAGATGACACGATCATCAACAACATCAACGTGCAGAGCGCGGGCCGCATCTGGACGCCGGCCGGCGACAACAATGCTCCTCTCATTCATCGCTGGAACCGCGAAACGCACGTGCTCAACGCTGCGGAAAGCCTCACTGGCACGTACTTCATTCCGCTTTTGCGTGACGGCCTGGCTTCTCGCTCGCTGGACGCCACTCAGGATCGCGTCGAGGTCAAGCTCGATGTGACGTTCGGCGCCGGGCCTTCTCTGATCCGCGTGCGTGGCCGTCGCATCGTCCCGCAGGGTTTGCAGGTCAAGCCCGCGGTTGCGGCCTAAACCCTTACACCCGAGGGAGCCGATTTTTTTTCCCGGCTCCCCTCAACTTTTTTTCCCCAAAAGGGAAAGGGAAAACGCGAATGGATTTCAATTTACAAGATATCGGCATCGGAGCCGGCAGCACAGTCAACGACATGAGCGCGCCCAATGGCACGTTTAATTGGGGCGATGCACTCGGAGGACTTGCGATCGGAGTCGCCGCGAGCGCCGCGAATGTTGGACTGCAAACGCTCGCGAAAAACAACGGCGTCACGGCCGGCACGGTGAATCCCTATCTCGGAAACGGCTACGCGATCGTACCGCCGCGGCAAAGCTCCACTTTGTTCGCGCGTTCGCTGGGAACTACCAGCGGCACAGCTCTGCTGGTTGGCGCCTTCGGATTAGCCGGTCTTGGGCTGCTTCTCTGGGCTGCATTGCGAAAGGGCTGAAGCGATGCCTTGCGGGTGCAGTGGAACAAACACATCGGGTGACGGTGCGCTTCTTTCCGGTTCGCTGGACTCGCGTTTCGCTTCCCCGGCAGCGACGGCCGGCGACGGATCTGTTTCCGGCGAGCTGATGAGTCTGTTTTCGACGCCGGCCGGTTGGATCGGAATTTTGTTTTTCCTGGTGGCGGCCGGCGCTGTCGCCTGGGCTTCAGCAAGAAAAAGTGAGTGAGCATAGGATGCCGCTGAACACAGTCTCGCGATTGGTCGCTTCGAATCCGCAACCCACAGGGAATGCGGACACGATCACCAATAGCCTGGCGCCGTTTCCAAATGCCAGCGTGCGCGCCGCGGTCTACCAGGCCGCGAGCACCGGGATCATTCCGCCCTACAACGAACCGTCGTGCGCAGGCGCCAACATTCAGAGCGGCGACTATACGCAAGCGATTGCCCGGACCGGACTCGCAGCGATTCCGGTTGTCGGCAAGTTTCTCTCCGGAGTGCTCGGCGCTATCGGCGCGCATCACGCCGCGGCCGTGAAGCTCGAACAAGCTACGCTCTGTTCGGAAGTTCCTGGCATCACAAATTTGCTGGCTACCATTGACCAAGCCGTGGCCCAGGGTGGGGACCTGGACCAGGCGACTCAGGCGCTCGAGAACGGCTACTCCACTTTCGTTTCGCGCGTGCAGAGAATTTACAAAAGCTGCAACGCCGCGTGCGACTACGAGAAATACGTGCGCGCAGCCATCGAGTTCCGAAAACAAAATTACGCGCTCATCGCTGCGAACAATCAGCGCGGCGGCCAGGGCGTCATCGGCGGTGTGGTGAACGCCGTGACCGGCGCCGTCAGCTCGCTTCTTCCCACGACTCCGGGGTCAGCTCCCACCGTCGGATCGCAATATGCGGCCGCGGGGATCCTCGGCGGTTTCTCTCTGAATCCGGCGCAAGCGAAGCTCGCAATTGTTTTCGTCGTTGGGTTCATCGTCGTGAGCGGGTTCGTCTACATCGTTCGCGCAAACAAAGGAGTGGTACAGCAATGAAGAAAAAAGTCGGAGTCGGATTGATCGTCGTGGGTGGGCTTCTCGCCGCGGCCGCGGTTGCAAACATGCCGGCGATCACGGCGCATTTGCCTGTCAACGTCTCATCGAAAATTCCGGTCGTGCCTACCGGAAACAACAAGTGGAATGCCGCGATCGGCGTCGGGTTGCTGCTGGTGGGTTTTTATCTCCGGAGCTAACTGAAAGGTGGCCAAGGTGAATCCTCTTGTCTGGGCAGGCGCCGCGGTTGCCGCGGCCGCTGCGTTTTTCGCGTATCGACTTTTCAACCCGGGCATGGCATTCGCGGCCGAGAGTGACGTCGGCAGCGGCGGCGATGCTTCGAGCGGATCCGCCGCGGCTTCTCCCTCCGGAGCTTCTCCCTCCGGAGTCGCGATGCAATGGAATGCGGCGATCGCGCAAGCTGCGGCCGCGGCCAGCATCGATCCTGCTGTGTTGAAGGCGATCGTTGCCACAGAAACCGGTTTCAATCCGGACGCGATCAATCCCGAAAAAGATTTCGTTCTGAACGGCGTTAGTTACAAGCAGTACGACCGCGCCGGCCAGCGCGCGCTCGTCGCGTGGATCAAAGACGGAAACGAACCGGCGACGATCGGACTTAACCCTTCCTGTGGCATCGCTCAGGTGCGCGTGGGCAACGCGAAAAAATTTATTCAGGGGCTGAACGCCTGGGATCTCTTCGATCCTCCCACGTGCCTCGAAGCTGCCGCCTATCTCATCGCGGAGATGGGTCTGACCTACGAGACGCTGGATGAATACAACGTGGGTGGCGGAACGAACTGGGCGCGCGGCGTTCGCAATCCCGCATACCTCGCGAAGGCCGATGCCTTCGATACCGAGTTCCGGGGAGATTTCTAAAATGCGCGAGCACAACACTCCCGCGGTTGCTCCGGTGGCATCGCTCAGCGCTTTCGGCAAAGGGCACCCCGATCCGAAGGTGGACATCAAGCGACCAGCTCCGCGGCAGAACGGAATCGGAGATTTGCTGCGGGACGTTCAATACCGCACTTTCGACGGCAGCACGGATGGAGTGAACAACATTGCGATCGACACGCCTCCGGTTCCCGCCGACATGTACTGGGTGCTTCTGGGTGCCTCCGCGACTGCGGCCGCGACCATTCCGGGGTTTGCGATTTTCCTGATGCCGCCGCAATTCAAGGGATCCGCGGCGCCCGTTGTAAACGACAAGTTCGCTCACTCCGGAGTCCGCATCGATAGCGGGCTGAACATCGCGGCCATCGATCGCCGGATCATCGTGCCACCTGGCTGGTTTTTGCGGCTCGCTTCTTTCGGCGGAAACGTCGCGCCGGCCGCGGGGCTGCATATCGGTTTGCTTTTGGCATTTGTGGAGTCGGACCAGCTCACGGCCCAGGCCGCGGAGCTGCTCACCACGTAAAAAGGAGAAATCGAAATGTGGACAGCAAAACAAATCTGGGAAGCGGGAAAGGCCGCGCTCGAGGCCGCGGCCGCAAAGGCAGCTCCCGCGCCGGCCGCGGAACCGGCCGCATTCGCTGAAGAAGAAGATCCGGATTTCGAATTGACCGCGCTCGACGCTTTGCAGCTCGAGGACCGGCCGTATCGCGTGCATTTCCGCGGCGGAACCTCCGGAGAGTACGACGGCTACACGCTGCGCACCTCCGCGCCGTTTCCTTTGAGCGAAGTGGTCAGCATCGATCCGGTTTAAGGAGCTGGGCCTGTGGGCATTGCTATCGCAGCGGTTTGCCTTGGGTCGCTCCTGGCCGCTTTGCAGGCGGTGACTCTCTTCGTGGTGAAAGATCTTCGCGATCGCATCATGCGTATCGAGTCGCGAGAAATGGCAAAAGCGGACCGGCTGCGCGAATTGCAAGGTGTCACGTGAGGAAGAAACACCCGATTTTGTTTTGGGGCGGCCTGTTCATCCTTTCCGGATGGATCCTCGGGGCCGTTTTGAAAAGTCAGGGAGTGATTCCGGAATGAGCCTTTACGATTCCCTTCTCTCGAACACTGTGGGAGTCGCGTTCCGCGCGTACACCGGCAACGTGGATCCCTGGACGTTGCAGCAGCAAAAAGATGACGCGGCCGCGGCCATAAAACAGGCGCTCGGTCCGAATGCCACTCCGGAAGAGATCGCCGCGGCGCAATCGCAAGTCGAATCCGAAATCGATACGACGCTGAAACGGGCGGACGCGCATCCGGACCAGGCGAGTCTCGGTCCGCGGCTTCCCATCATCGGCGTTTTGGATCTGCCGAAAATTCAAAAGCTGGTGGACGGCGCTCTCATCGTTCTCGCCGTTGGCGCCGTGCTCTATTTCGGCGTGCTCTACCACAAGACGATTCGCCGGCAAATCGAGAAACTGAAAAAGGGCAGGTGAGCTGATGCCGGACGTGAAGGGTTTCATCAAAAAAGCTTTTCCGTTTATCTCCGCGGCGGCCGCTTTCGGCGGTCCGCTCGGCACGTTGGCCGCGAATGCGGTTGGCAAGGCCGTAGGCGTGTCAAATCTCGATTCCAGCCCTGCGGGCCTGGCCGCGGCGATCGCGGGGGCTACTCCGGAGCAAATGCTTCAGCTCAAGCAAGCGGAAGCGCAAACCCAGGCGCAGCTCCAGCAGATGGGCTTTACGCACGTCGAGGAGCTGGAGCGCCTGGCCGTCGAGGACCGCGACAGCGCGCGAAATATGCAGGTTGCCACCAGGAGCCGGACCGCGCCGGCGCTCGCCTGGATCATCGTGCTCTCGTTTTTGCTGGTCGTTCTGTGCGTGCTGCGCGGCTGGGGCCGTGTCGAGGCCGCGTTCGCGGGAACCCTTGTCGGGTATCTCGCGGCCAATTGCAATCAGGTTGTCTCGTACTACTTCGGCAGCTCATCCGGAAGCGATCGCAAAACGGAGCTGATGGCTACTTCAAAACCAGGAGGGTGAAAATGCACGCGATCTTTATTTTCTCGACGTTGTGCGGCGCGGTTGGATTCGCGGTGGGAATCTACTCTGCCGGCGGTGTGCGTGCGGAGCTGAAAAGCCTGCACCAAAAGGCCGACGCGATTCTTGCGGCCGTGCGCGCGGCCGTATGAACCTGACCGATTCCATCGTGAACGCGCTCGCTCCGGACCTGAGCACGCAAATCGCGGACGCGAAAACAACGGCGCAGCAAGTGGCCGGCGCCGTGACCGGCTGGGCCGTGATTATCGTCGTGGAGCTGGGGATCCTGATTTTTCTGGTGGCGAGAAAAAAGAATGTCCTATGACTCCGCGAGCGGAAGTGTGGGCGCAAAAGCGACCGCAATCAAGAGCGCGCCGACCGGGCTGAATGGCTGGTATCTGTTCAATTCCAACAGCACGACCGTCTATCTGCAAATTTTCGATGCAAAGAGCGAAACGGAAGTGAGTCTTGGAACGACGGTTCCCACTCTCTCGCTGGGCATTCCAGCCGGCAGCGCGGCCAACGTCTTGGTGGACTGCATCCGCGATTTTCTGAAAGGGATCGTCATCGCGTGCACCACGACGCGCCAGGGCAACGTCGCTCCCGCGACTTCACTAGATTTCAATTTATTTTTTTGCTGAGGCTGCGATGGCGCGAGCAAGCGTTGACGGCGTTTTCACAAAAACCGCGACGAGCAACACCAACAACATCGTTTCTATTTCCGTCGATGGTGTGGCCAGCGTGCCGAACGACCTAGCCATCGTGACGGCGGGGGGCTTCAACTTTGCGAGTCCCAACGGACAGGCTCCGGATGCGAGTTGGACGGCGCTCGGCGGGGCGTTTCAGAAAATCTTATCGGCGGCGGGACCGTTGACCGTGACGCAAGCGCTTTCGGGTTCCTTCACTGCCGCGCAATTGCTTGTCCTCTTTAAGACCGTGCCGGGACAGGCTCCCGCTTTCACGGTCCGCGGATCGGGGAGCGGTGGCTCCGTGCTTGTCAGCGCTCCCGCAACGTTCACGCCTGCGGCGGGTACTTCCCTGCTCTGGATGTGCTGCCAAGTCGCACAGTTTCCGAATACCACGTCTTTTGCGAGTGATGGCGGGCTGAGCTGGGTGCTCCTCGCCAATGTCGGAATAGATGACGGCCAGACACACCCGATTTCGATGCTGATGTGGTACGCGGAAAATGTTCCAGCGAATCCGGTCACGCTGAGGCTGAACGTGGGCAATGGCGGCGACTGGCGTCTCTTTGAGATTTCCAATCTGTTGTCTGCGCAGTTGCGGTTGCTGGCTTCTTTGGGAGTTGGAATTTGAACAGTGCGTGGCGTACTACGGATTTCGGAACGGCCGGGCTATTCCTTTGGCGCCTGGTGAGAGTTCAGAATTTGAGGTAACGAGCACAGATGGTCGGAGCCGAACAAGAGCTGCGGAAGTGGATCCTCTCGATCGGGATTCGCGCGATCGAGAGGGAAAGGAATTTTTTTTCGCGGGTGCGGTTGGCAGTCAAACTTTTGCGGGCGTGGGGAGCGTATGGGAACAATCGTCGAATTTCCTGAACGTGGAGCCGCGGCGAAAATCGAAAAGCTCAGCGAGTGGAAGTGTCCGCTGTGCCGGCAGGAGATGAACCTGGTCGAGTTCAAATCGAAGCCTGGGTTTGTCCTGGTATGCAAAGGCTCGGACAGGATCCCCCATCGTCTGCGGATCTATCTCGAAAATTTCAGCAAGGACGCATCATTCCTTCCCGGATCGGTGCAATCCAAAAAAGCGCGCGTCCAGCAGCTCCTTGAGCGCGTGAAGGCGGGCGCGTGACGCATCGGCAACAGCTCGCGATCGCTTTTCTGCTCGGCTTCGCGGCCGTCTATGTTCTGAAATATGGGATTTTCGGACTCGAGCTGTGGGATCGCACGCTGCATCCTCAACGCTTGGCGCCTGACACTCGCGCCAATCCGGTTTTCGCGAAACCATTGCTCGGTCTTTTTGGAGGCTGAAAAAATGTGGGACTGCACTCTTGTGGTCGCTGACGCTGGCCGCGTCGTTATTCAGCACTACAGACTTCTCGAATTGCCTGAGGCGAGAAGCGGCTATGTTGGATTTGTCACCGCATCATATCCGAGCGGCGATCGCAGCTTTCGGAGCTGGCTGGCGACGTCGATCCGCACGATGGAATTAAAGCCGGCGCAACCATGAGGCGAAACGTCGAGGCCACCATTCTGATTTCCCTGGCGATCCTGGTGATCGCCGGGCTGCTCGCTCTGGCAGCTCGCGGCCGGCAACACGCTTCGCTGGGGCCAGGTCCAGCTCCACCATGAAACGCTGCGATGCTTCGCGCCGGCACAAAGGCCCGTTCTACACCGTCTTGATTTTCACTCGTGAAGTCGGCCGCGGATCGCGGCAGCCTGGCTATCGGCGCGCCGCGCAAACGAAAATGGTAGCAACGCTCTGCAAGGAGTGTTTGAAGACTGCGAAGTTTCAGTTGGAAGGAAAAGAGTTGATGCTGGAGGCTGCGATCGGGGGCGTGTTTCGAGCTGGTGGAAGTGAAGCGAGTTCACTTCCACGAAGGAACTAAGCGGCCGCTTTTTTCGGATTCGGAGGACGTCCGCCAAGTTTTCCATTTTCGCGGACGGCTCTCACTTTCGCGGGCGATTTCGATTTGCCGCCCTTGCGACCGAGTACCGCGGCCGCTGAACTGAGTGCTGATGCTGACATCGTTGTACCTTTCGGCACGATTATACTCCTAAGATTGACAATGTAAACGTTTAGGTTTAGCCTCTGGACGTGCACTTCCCTTCCCTGCTGGGGTTGACGAGTCTGAATATAACTTATAGGACGCACTCGTGAAGACGCGCTGGGAGCGCTACTGCGAACTGCGCAACTTCGACAACTGGTGTCTCCGGAACCCCCAAAAGGCGAATCTGGTGGGCATCCTGGCCGGCCTGGTCATCTTCACCATCGCCCAGGTGCTCGAGCATTTGCCTCCGGAGCTTCTTCTTGCGTTGATTTTCGGTTCCCTCCTTTATTTTGCATTCGCTGGAGAATTTGAATGAAGCACTTACCCCACAAACGCCGGCGATCGCGAAAGCCGTCCACCAGGTCCAAGCGGCGATCCCCGCGAGATCTCAAAAAGTGTGCGGTAGAACCCCCGGAGATCGGAGTTAAGGTTCAGGACCACTCTTGGAACGGGCATCGCTACGCGCCTGCGAAAATCCGCATCCGCAATGGCTGCTATCGCTATCTCGTTTGGAGAGATGGCCTGGTCAAGCGGGAATTCTACCTCGGGAAAATTAAAATTCTTACCCCTCGCTCTCCTCGAGCTGAGCCGGCCGCGGCGCCGGCACCTGGTGGAGCTGCAGGAGATCTCGCGGGGGTACAAAAATGAAGCGAGGATCTGCCGAAACACGGCTCCTCGATACGAGTTCCCCGGCACCGCCGGGGGCCAAGGAGGCGGACACGCCCGGTTGTGGGGACAATCCCGTGCCCGCCTCTTGCAATTTCTGTGGGAGAAAATTCTGGTCAGCAAGGTACCGCTGCGCGAACGGACGCTGTGCAGAGTGCTGCCGTGACCACTGCCGGCACCGGACATACGCGGAGCTGGGCGAATGAAGCGAGCCTTCGGCATGGTGACTCGCATTCCCACTTCGCGTGGTGGGGCGCTCGCCTGTTGCAATCGATGCCACTGGGCACGCTTTTTCCACAATCACAAAAGGAAAACAGGGACAGCTCATCAAAGAGCGTGCCGTGCTCTCAGTTGTCACCTGGTGAGTGTCCACTTCCTAAAACCTTGGATTCCGGAGAGAGATCTCCAATGAGTTCCCTGGGCGCAAAGGTGGACGCCAGTGCCGGCAACGCAGGGATGCGACCGGCGACCGATACGCTTGCCAATGCGCCCAGGGGTGGTTTGGCGCGTCCCTTGCAAGCGGTCGGGAGTAAATCCGCTCCCCTCGACCCCGCGGATGGGGTTCCCGCGGGGCGAGGGGCGGGGGGGAGTGGGGCGTATGTTCATACCAATAGGAACATCTCCCCGTATCAGTTCGATGGGAGAACGGTCGATCAAAGGGATTACGACCGCAACCGCTTGCGCTACAAGACGTTGGGCGCGGTCTCCTGGGCTTTGCAGCGGAGCGGCGATGGCAAGGAAAAAGAGGCCGGCCTGCGCCTTTTGGCCTGCGATCGCTGGTTCCGGCGTATCACTTTGCCCTGTGGCACTTCGAAGCTAGTTTCCTTCCACTGTGATTCTATGTTTTGCCCGCATTGCGCGGGCCGGCGCTCGAAAGTCCTGCAGGACCGGATCCTCGCGAAGATCGACCAAAAAAAGTACGATTATTTTTTCCTGACGCTTACCGTCAAGAATTGGATGGTGTTAACACGTGAAGCAATTGATCGGCTCATTGGAATGTTCCGGGAATTTCGAGAGTCTGATGACTGGAGGGATGCTGGAATCACTGGTGGAGTCTATTCAGTCGAGTCGCCCTACACACGCGCGGGCTGGCATCCGCATCTACACGTACTCCTCGAGGTTCGGAAGGGAGCCCTTTCACTCGATTTCCTTGCGCGATTTAAGAAACTCTGGCTCTCGATCACTGGAGACAGTCATGTGCTCAACCTTAAAAAAATGCATGGAATCGATGAAAAACGCCGGAAGGTTCGAAGGATCGATGCTCGTTCTCTACGTGAGTTGGTTAAGTACGCGACGAAGGCGGCGAGTTTTTCACACCGGTCAGATCTCGTTCTAGAGTTCTATCGCGCCTTCAAAAATGTGCGGCGCGCGCAGGCCTTTGGAAGTTTCCTCGGTTTTCTCGGTGAGCCGGAAGAGGATAAAATCGAAGAGTCGA
>Ga0209701_10002403_pt1 | contig 12152 bp, 11 predicted proteins | sample CZO8metaG_4_FD_188356 | JGI IMG/M metagenome (GOLD analysis project Ga0209701, IMG submission 188356) | Vadose zone soil microbial communities from the Eel River Critical Zone Observatory, Northern California, USA - CZOApr15con2H3.8 metaG... | ecosystem: Environmental > Terrestrial > Soil >...
CTTCAGTGTTATTTTGCGCCTTTGCGCGGAACATGATTACGCGGAAAATACATTTCACGCAAAGGCGCGAAGAGAATCGAAAGGCGCAAAGACGCGCCTCCGGTGTGTTACGCTCGATGTGAAGAAAGAGACGCATGAAACTCGTCGTCCTCGGTTCAGGCACTTCAGTTCCGCATCCGCGGCGCGCGGCCGCAGCCTTCTGGCTTGAGACGGAAAGCGGCGCGGTTCTGCTTGATTGCAGCGCCGACGCGCCGCATCGCATGGCCGAAGAGAATCTCGACTGGCCTAATCTCGATGCAATCTGGATCAGTCATCTGCATCTGGACCACTGCGGCGGGCTTGCAAACTTTTTGTTCGGAATTAAGTGGGCGCCGCAGACCGAAGGGAGGCGAAAGCCGCTGAAGATCTTCGGCTGCCAGGGGACCGGGAATTTACTAAAAGCGATCGATGAATCGAATAACTACCGTCTTCTCGATCAAAAATTCCCCGTCGAGGTGCGCGAGATTGCACCGTCGGCAGCTCCCTCGAACGAGTTCGACATTCTTCCTGGCCTTCGCGCAAAGACCCTGTCGACGCCGCACCGACAGGAAAGCCTCGCGATTCGTCTGACCGACAGAAACGGAGAATCGCTTGTTTACACTTCGGACACGGGATATTCGGAACAGCTTGCTTCATTCGCGCGCGGCGCCGACCTTTTGATCCTCGAATGCTCGTTCTGGCGCAACAAGCCGGTGCAAAACCATCTCAAATTATCCGAAGCGATGCGGCTTGCACAGCTTGCCGAACCGCGGACCCTCGTGCTTACGCATCTCTATCCCGTATGGGACGACGTAGATATTGAAGGCGAGGCAGGAAAGCTGTGGCCAGGTCCAACCATCGCCGCTCGCGACGGCTGGGTCTGGAAGTCTTGAGGCGTTGAAAGCTGTTGCGGGAGTTTTCAAAGAGCAAACCGTCTGTTGACGTGCGTGAAAGTCCACGCCGCAATATACTTTGTCCATAGCAGGCGTCTCCTTTCAGTTTCATGTCAACCGTGAGTCTACACTCGCGGCGAAAGAAGCGCCTGCTTCATAACATCAGAGATTGCGCAGAGAAAACATTGAATTTAGAAAGCTGCGTTCTGACCAGGCGCAAGTAGTCAGCACATCAACGATGGCGTTGGAAGAAAGCCGGTTCGCCGTTGCATACTATCACCATGGAATTTGCCAACCAGAGGTCGGGCGATCCTTACTGCAAGAAGTTTCTTGTAGGCGTTTTCTTTTTCCTGCTCCTGGCAGGTCTGGCGCCGGCGAAGAGCGAAAGCGTGAGGAAATTGTCGGCGATATCGGCATTGGCTGTTGCTGATGAGGACGCCGGGCCCTCGCCTTCGAAGAGTCTCAGTTGCCTGCCAAAGGATGTCCGCGCCGACGAAGCGGTCTCGTACGGGATAAAGGGGAAATCAATCTTGACCGTGGAAAAGAAGCTCGCCGAAATGAAAGCTCGCTGTCGGCGGGGAAAACTTGTTGATGCCAGAGGCCGTGAGATTCGCTTCTTTCGCGTTTCTTGCTGGGGCAATCCGCCGGAGGATTATCAGGAAATCCAGAAGCGCGAAAACGAAGAACTCGCGAAACTGAAAAAGCGTTACGCGGTGATCGTGTTTGGATGCAATCCGATGATTCAATAGCCCGGCTGACTCACCGACACGCCAATTAGAATCTCTGTCCGATCTTCTCAGTGCCGAACGTGCCGATGCCGTTGAGTCGAAAGGCGAAGACCAGGCGGTGCTCGTTGCGCAGGCCCACATTGAAAGTGAAGTACTGGGCGGTAATCGCGCAGCATTTCCAGGTGTAACCCGCCGTGGCGGTCGAGCTAATCAGCGATCGATTACCAGCAAAGGGATGCTTCTGAAAATCAAAGAAGAGCGAGAGGCCGCCAAACAATCCTTTGTCGCGACGGCCTACAAAGAGGTTCGGGCTCCACTGCGAGCCGCGTAGCGTTCCGGGTTCCCGGTTGCGTGCATCGGAAAATTGCTTCAGGCTGGGCACCAGTTCGACTGCGCGACTGTAATAAAAAGTGGAGAACGCCTGGAGGATGTCGCGGTTGATGCCAAACGTTGCCGACATTGCGCGCAAGCCGCTGCCGTGTGTGTCGATGTCCGTGCGAAAGTCACCGAACAGATTCTGCGTCGGGCGATAGCGCACGTCGATGTTTAGCGGCGAATACTTGCGCGGCACTGCGCCGTAGCTGAACCCCGAGAAAGTATCGATGGGATAGAACTGATTGCGCTGGCCGGGTTTGAGCGCGCCGCCAAAGTACGGATCGAAGAAATACTTCTGCCGAATCGTAACGGTCAGCGCCTCGTAGGGCTGGGTCGAGAGCGGCGCTTTTTTTCCGCGCGCGGCTTGGGCAGCTTTTTTGCCCACGTTCTCGGTCGATCGGCGAACGAAAAACCGATTCGCCAGACCATATTCGATCTCGTTGGTGTCGGCGATGGCATCCACAAGATCAAAACGAAGAATGCGATCAAAGTCGTCAATGCCGGCGATGCGGCGATAGATGACGTAAGGCTCGATTACATGCCGAAACAGGATCGAGCCGTCACTGCGGCGAAAGTTCCTGGCCAGCGCCGGCGGCCGCAGGTCCAGCTCAAACTCGCCATAACCGCGCACCACGTCGCGGGCGAGCACCAGCTTTGTCGTTGGGTCAATCGAATTCGAATAGTAGGTGGCGCGCGCGCCGGCCGTGGCGGTCAGCGACCAGCCGGCAAAACTCAGCGGCAGAGTGAGACTGGGATGAAAATCGAAGCGCTGGACGATTGACGGCGTCGTGATCGGATCGCGTCCGGCTTCTTGCCGAAAGAGCGCCAGGTCGCCGGCGGTTTCCTTGCGGCTGACTCCTTCGACACCGCTTTCAAACGAAAAGTAAACCGGCAGTTTTTCCAGCCAGCGCAGCGGCGACGGGCGCCGATCCAGGGTTATGCTCGGCAGCTCGCGAATTCTGATCTGCGAATTCTGCAGCGACGTGGCCTGCGAATTCAAACGCAGATTCAAGCTGTAAGCGTGATAATTTTTGTTGAGGAAAACCTGCGAACGTTCTTCGGGCGAGATCGCCTGCTGAATCGAATCGGAAAAAACCTGGCGAAACGCCAGGCTGGAGGTGATGTTCACATCGGCCGCCACCAGAAAACCGTTGGGGAAATAGTGCACCGCGTCGATGTAGAAACTCGATCCGCCCTGGTCCGGATTCGTGGCGCTGGCTTTTGGGCCGAAGATGCGATCCTTAACGAGATAAAATCCCAGGTTGAGAAACGAGCGCGAGTTGGCGCGGGTCCTGAGATCGCCGCCAATGCCGAAGCCGCGCTTCGAAAAGAGGTCTCCGCGCACCGTGAAATCAGCCGAACGGCCGAGGGTCAGGTAGTAAGCATCCGAGATCCGAAAGCCTTTAGCGCCGGAGCCGCTGAAAGTCGGCGACAGGAAACCTGACGAACGATCGCGATGCTTGAGCGACAACGAAGCGTACGGTAAATAGATAATCGGGACTTTCTTGACGCGAAAAGTGGGCGAGACCATGCGCACGCGATCGCCGGTCTTGATCCTGGCCCGCTTGGAGCGAAAGCTCCACTTCGGCTTTTCTTCGTCACACGCGGTAATCTCGCCATTGATGATGATGATTGTGTCGAGGCTGATCTTCTCCACTCGATCTGCGGTGAAGTACATCCGCGTGCCGTCCTGAGTTTGATTGGTGTAGCCGGTCGAGTCGATGAAGAAACCGGTCTTCGTTTTGTAATTCCATTCCGCGCGGCTGCCGGTGATGCGCTGCTGATCGCCTTGATCGAAAACCACGTTGCCTTCGGCGACGACTCTGTTGGTCGCTTCGTAAATCGTCACTTTGTCGGCTTGCAGACGGTACGTGCCAATGCGGGCGTCAACGTTGCCTTCGTCGACTTCAACCAGCGCGCCCTTCGTGCCGGTTACGGTTCTCTTGCCTGCTTCGACATGCAGCTCGTCGCCGGGTTGCAACTCGGCCCGGCGCGCGGGTGACGGCGGACGCACCGGCTGATCCTGTTGGAGCGGATTGACGTTCGGCGTGTCGGTGATGGGATTGGTGATCTTCCGTTCGACTGGGCTGGTTTCCTGTCCCCAGGCCAGACGCGGCGCAGCGATCACCAGAAAAATTGCGATCGCGAAAAAGACCGGCAGGGATGAACGGTTTGATTGGGAAGTGACGCGCAACGGAGAGTCATTACCTCGGCGATGAATCAACTTGCGCATCGTCAGCTAAACGTTCGTAACCAGGCGCAACTGTTTTTGTGAAACAAACGCGCCGATGCTAACATGCGCCGCCAACCGCGAACAAGCAAACGGTTTGCGCGCCGGACCAATTGAGAATACTCGCCCGGGTTACAGGTGTTGAGAGTACCGACTTCAGTCGGGTGCTTGCTTGCGAAGAGCCCAACTAAAGTTGGTACTCTAAACGCCGTTAGGGAATGAACTCGGTGTCAAACAACCCTCTCCGCTTGATGATCGTCGCCGGCGAGGCGTCTGGCGATGCGCACGCCGCCGCTCTGGTGTCTGCTCTGCGCGCAGCCGCGCCCGAAATTCAATTCGACTTTTTCGGATCGACGGGCGCGCAGATGCGCGCCGCAGCCGTTGACTCGGTCGTGCGTGCGGACGATCTGGCAATTCTGGGGCTGTGGGAAATCGCTCGCGCGCTGCCAAAGTTTTGGCGCGCTTTTCGCGAGCTAAAACGCGCGGCCGCCACGCGAAAGCCCGACGCAGTGATCCTGGTTGACTGGCCTGACTTCAACTTGCGTCTGGCGCATTGGCTGCACGCTCGCGGCTTTCGAGTTCTCTATTACATCAGTCCGCAGTTGTGGGCCTGGCGTTCTTACCGAGCGCGCCAGGTTCGGCGCGATGTCGATCTGCTGCTGTCGATCCTGCCGTTCGAAAAAGATTGGTACGCCGCGCGCGGCATGACGCGCGTCGAATACGTCGGCCATCCGTTGGTCGGCGCAGTGCGCGTGGGATGCGATCGCGAAGAATTCTGCCGCCGCCACAATCTCGATCCGTCAAGGCCAATCGTCGCGCTGCTGCCCGGCAGCAGGCACAAGGAGCTGGTTCGTATCCTGCCGCCAATGCTTGACGCGGCCACATCGATTTCGCGCGCGCGTCATGACGTTCAGTTCGTTTTGGTCATCGCGCCAAATCGCGATCCGAATGAAGCGCGGGAAATCCTCTCGCGCGATCGCAACGATTCCCTGCGAGACTGTCTGCGCGTCGTTCATCACGAAACGCCCGAGGCGCTCGGCGCCGCGGATGTGGCGGCGGTCTGTAGCGGCACCGCAACGCTGGAAGCCGCGTTGCTGGGTACGCCCCTGGTGATCGTTTACAAAGAATCGCTGCTTAACTGGCACATGCTGGGAAGTTTGATCACCGCGGAGCATTACGGCCTCGTGAACTTGATCGCCGGTCGCCGCGTAGTGACTGAGCTGATGCAAAACGATCTGAATGGCGCGCGTCTGGCGCGAGAGTTAATTGCCCTGCTCGATCCCGATCGTAACCACGCGGTGCGCGATGCACTGCGCGAAGTATCTGAGAAACTCGGCGAAGGCGGCGCTTCGGTGCGAGCGGCGCAAGCGATTTTGGAGTTCATTGACTTAGCATCAGTTGGACAACACTGAGCCTCCGACCTATTGCCGTCAGTGCAAACAGAAGCGCGGATTCGGCGCCACGAATTGACGATATCTGATCACTCTGTTGGCGGACGGGTGCGTATGTTAGCCGGAATCGGCGTTTGCCTTTCGTCAGCCAAATCGTTTTCTGGAATCAAGGGCTAGCAGTTCCAGCAATGCGGTCACATTGAGAGTTGTCACTCGGGTGATCCGAAGGTAGAATCGATTTTGCTCGCGCCTCCCGTTGAGCTAAGCAAGACCCAGAATTGAATAAGGAGACCGCAAGAACCCCTTGACTCGTATACTATTCCCCCGCTTGTTTGTTGCTTGCTTCGCTCTGAGCCTCGCCGCGAGCGCAGCCGCACAAACAAACGATCCGGATGGCCGCCCGCGCGTCGTCCTTACTAATAAAATCACAGTTAAGCCGATCGAGACGGCTCCGGTAACGATTCCGCCGACGGGGATCGAAAGGCGCGCGCCGCTAACATCAGCCGGCGAGCGTTCTCTGGGACGACTGAACACGGAATTGATGGCGGCAATCGAGTCGCATTTGGGATCTGGCTATCACTTCAACCGGACGGGTCCGGATTCGTTCGATTGCTCCGGCTTTGTGTGGCGAGCTTTTCAGGACGTGGGCGTGAATTTCCAGCGCGGCCCCGCGCGTTCATACTGGGCGAGCTTTGCGCCGCCGCCAAAGGAAGAACAGTTCAAGTTCGGCACGCTGGTGTTCTTCAGCGGCCTGACGCACGTGGGTATTGTCGCCGACGAGAAGGGCTTCTATCACTCTTCGCGGCATATTGGCGTCATCTATTCACCGTTTAATGATTATTGGCTGTCGCGCATTGATGGTTTTCGCCGCGTGCCGTTGGATGCAACGCCCTCGAACGCAAAAGGTCGCAACGGCAAGCCTGCCAGCGTTGTGCAAAGTGTTGAAGAAGACAATGTCCCCTGAGTGAACCGAATTCCGAAACGCGAAAGGCCGCCATGGATCGTTTCCATGGCGGCCCTCGTGCTTCTAGTCCGCGAAGCGAGCGAGGCAGGTTACAGAACCCGGAGCGGTAGCGACGGGATGCTGCCCCACAGGTTGAGTTTATGATCCGGTCGCTACCGCTCCCGGTTCTGTAACTTGTAGCTCAGCTCTTCGACACAAACCCGGCGTGGTGATCTTCGTCGCGCTTCTCCCAGACTACGATGATCTTGTCGATCGCGATGTAGCAAACGTTGCCGTCGTCGTCCTTCAAATGCAGCACGCCTTGGTCGACCTTGACGACTTCGCCGCTCACGCTCGAAGCGCCGCCGCAGAAAGCGTCGATCTTTTTACCGATCAATGTAGCCAGAAACTCCTGCATGGAAAACCCTCAGCCGTCGCCGTTGCGAAAGGTGATCTGTACCAGCGGCACGACCGTGTCGTCGCCCTGCTGATCGCGTTCGAACTGTAGCAAATCGTAATAAGCACAGCGCTCGGTGACGGGAAACTCCTGACAGACTTGCGGTCGCTCCGCGTAGATCGTGCATTGCCGCGTTTCGGGATTCAGAAAGATGCAGGCCTGGCCGAAAATCGGATCGGCTTTTCTGCGCAGCACGCGCTCGCAACTGTGAATCTTTGTGAAGCGCTGAGCGGTGGCGCGCACGCTGAGGCCAAAGTGCTTCGCCAGACGCTTCAGGTCGCGCTCGTCAACCGGGACCCGCTGGTAAACTGTGCAGCAGTACGCCGGGCAATTTGCACAATCGTAAAAACCGTCTTGACCTTCTCTCACTAACGCCCTCGGCTCGTTCGCTATCTGCGTTTTGATTTTCGATATTCCTTCATAAGCAATTGCATGAACTCTTCGCGGCGATCGTAGAGCCGTCGGGGTGGTCGCGGGCGATGTCTTGCCAAAGCATACGCCGTGATGATTGGCAGCGCCACCGTCGAATCGAGGTAACACACAACGGCGTCGGGCAGACGATCGGGATCGACCTTGCCCCACGAAACCGCTTCGCCCGGCGTCGCGCCCGACAGTCCGCCGGTGTCCGGGCGGGCGTCGGTGACTTGCAGAAAGTAATCGTGGCCGCGCTCGTCGATGCCCAGCACTTCCTGAATCTGGGGCTCAGTCTGCAAAGCAAAATTCTTCGGCGAGCCGCCACCCAGAATGAAAATCGCGGAGCGGCCGGATTTCTTTCGGCTTGGGTCCTTGATCCCGTCGCTACCGCTCCGGGTTCTGACACGATCCCGAATCAATCCGCGCTTCGCCGCCAAAACGATCGACGCCGTTTCGTTTACATCGAACGAAGGATCGAGCACGAGTTTGTTGCCCTGCAAGCTCTTTGCCGCCACGTTCATGCCGATCGAAGAATCACCCGGCGACGACGTGTAAAGCGGCACCGCATATTCGTGCGCGGCGGCCATCAGAGACTTGCGCTTCGAGCCCAGCTTGCGCTCGCGTTCCAGCACGTATCGCCCCGCCAGATAATGGAATTCCGCCGTAGACATCGGGCGCTGAAACTCCGGGCCTTCGATCACCCGCCGAAAGAAAGCGTCCGTATCCAGCAGCACCGTATAATCAAAAAAGATGTCGTAGATCCGCACGACCTGTTCGTCGCGCAAAACGATGTCGGAAGTCTGCGCGTTGCCTTCGTGCATCGACAAGCCGATGCCGAAATGCGTGTCGTGATAAAAATTCGCGCCCGTCGAAATGATCCAGTCGATAAAGCCGGCTTTGATCAATGGAATCAACGCCGACATGCCCAGACCCGCCGGCGTCAGCGCGCCGGTCAGCGTCACGCCGACAGTGACGTCGGGTTCCAGCATTTTTTGCACAAACAGCCGGCACGCCTCGCGCAAACGCGCCGCGTTGTAGGCGAGAAACGCCCCGTCAACGAGATCGGCGAGCTTCATATCGCCGGTGATCGGCGCCGGATCGATTGACCGGCCGCGCAGGAATTTGCTGGGTCTTCTTGGCAAGACTAATCGGTTAGATAGATTGAGTCGGCAGAGCGAAGTGTGAATCTAGCGCAATTCGAGTGTGGGAGTCTATTCCGCAGCGGCAGTCTTCGCCCGCCTCAGTCTAACTCGCCCAATTCGCTTCTCGCCCGCTTCCAACACTTCGACTTCGATCCCACGGAGCGTCAAATGTTCACCCGCGTGCGGCACGCTGCCTTTTGCCGCGATCACCAGGCCGGCGATCGTCGTGAAGTCATCCGCTTCGATTTCCATTTCAAACAGGCGCTCGATCTTTCCGATCTCGGTGCCGCCGAGCACTTCGTAAGCGCCGTCGCCTGACGGAACGATCTCTTCCGGCTCTTCGCCGCTGATATCTTCGTCTTCGATCTCGCCGACGATCTCTTCCAGGATGTCCTCGACCGTGACCAGCCCGGCGACGCCGCCGTACTCGTCGATCACCATCGACAGATAAACGTGCGCCTTCTGCATTTCCTCCAGCAGCTTGGCCACGGGTTTGGTTTCGGGCACGAAATAAACGGGCCGGATGAACGGCGTGATCGGCGAATCCGCTTTGCCGGCGGCCAACGATGGCAGCAAGTCCCGCACGTAGATCATTCCATCGACGTTGTCGACTTGATCGCGATAGACAGGCAGGCGCGAATGCTTCGATTCGATTATCAGGTTGCGCGCATCACGAACCGTGGCGGTTTTGGGCAACGCGACGATTTCCGTGCGCGGTGTCATCACTTCGCCCACGCGCGTGTCGCCAAATTCGATTGCCGACTGAATCAGCTCGCGCTCTTCTTCCTCGATGATCCCTTCGGCCTCGCCCACGTCGATGAGCGCTTCGATATCGTCGCCGTTGTCGTCTTCGACTTCGGCGGAGAGTTCCTCTTCCAACTGCTCCTGCATCCGCAAGCGGTCGAAAGAGCGATGCCACGGCTCAGCCGCGTAAGCCAGCACCCGATAAAACGGACGTAACAGCGGCAGAAGCCGCAGCACTTTGCTTTCAGGATTCCGCAGAGAAATCAGACGCGGAATGAACTGGCGAAAGATTCCCGCCAGCACCAGGCCCGTAGTTAACGAGACAAAAAGAGCGACGCCGCTTGCCGAAAACCTCTGCAACGAAATGTAAGTAATGTATGTGACGAGCACTGAGAACGCGACCAGGAGGATCTGAATCGCGGCCGAGAGCGTGAAAGCAAAGCGCGCCCGGTTCTCCAGAATTTCCTTAAGGAACGGCGTGTATCGCGCGGTGGGGTGCTCTTCGGCTTCGGCGGCCAGCCGCCGCAGTCCCACGTCGCTCAACTGGCCAAACGCCATGTCAACTGTGGCGAGAAATGTCAGCGCCAGAAGCAGGAGAAAACTTACCGCTAATTCGATTTGCATAGAGGCGAGTAAATGGTAAATCGGAAATCGTAAATAGACAAAAGCGAAAGCTTTTCTCTGTGAAATCTCCGTGGTCCTCTGTGCCTCTGTGGTGATCCGTCCGGCCTTTTACCACAGAGACACAGAGGCTCACAGAGATCGCACAGAGGCCCGGACGACTAGATTCCCAGTCTTTTCCGCAGTTTTAGCTCAAGCCGGTTCATTTCGCCGTCGTCTTTTTCGTGATCGTAGCCGCACAGATGCAGCAGCCCGTGCAGGATTAGTTGCTCAATTTCGCCCGCAAAGCTGAGCCCGTTCTGCTTCGCCTGCGCCGCTGCCCGCTCGACTGAAATGAGAACATCGCCCAGGTGTTTTCGGTGCTCGGCTTCAAAAGGCTCGGCCCCGGCCTGAAATGAAAGCACATCAGTGGCGTAATTCTTTCCGCGATATTTGCGATTCAGCTTTTTGATAGCCTCGTCGCTGACGAACACAATCGTTACGTCAGGTTTGTCCTTACGTATCGTCCGCAACGCCCGCTCGCCAAACTCGCGACACCGCCGCGTGTTAATTTTGCGCCGTCGCTGGCGATTGACTATTTCGATCATTGCCAAAGTGTCAGAAGCCCGACCGTAAGGGAGGGCCTCCAGCAAAACTAGCCCTCCCTTACGGTCGGGCCTTACGGTCGGGCTTCCGACACTACATCCCGCTCTTCTTCGTATGCGTCTCGTAGGCCTTGATGATCATCTGCACCAGCTTGTGGCGCACGACGTCTTTTTCGCTGAAGTAAATGAAGTCGATGCCTTCGATATTCGCCAGCACCCGCTCGGCTTCGACCAGACCGCTGCGCTTGCCGGTAGGCAGATCGATCTGGGTCACGTCGCCGGTGATCACCGCTTTCGATCCAAAGCCGATACGCGTCAGAAACATCTTCATCTGCTCGCTCGTCGTATTCTGCGCTTTGTCGAGGATCACAAACGCATCAGACAGCGTGCGCCCGCGCATGAATGCCAGCGGAGCAATTTCGATCACGCGCTTTTCCAGCAGGCGCGTCACGCGCTCGTAATCAACCAGATCGAACAGCGCGTCATAAAGCGGGCGCAGATACGGATCGACTTTCTCCTGCAAATCGCCGGGAAGGAATCCAAGCTTCTCGCCCGCTTCGACCGCTGGACGCGCCAGCACGATGCGGTTGACTTGCTTTTGCATCAGCGCCTGCACCGCCATCGCCACGCCCAGATAAGTTTTGCCGGTTCCCGCCGGACCGATGCCAAAGACTATATCCTTTTGCAGAATCGTTTCGATGTAGCGCCGTTGCATTGCGGACTTGGGCGCGACTTGTTTCTTTCCCGCGGGACTGAACCGCGAGCGCGTGAAGTAATCGCGCAGACTGTAGGCGCGGTCTTCGGCAATCTGCGCGAACGCTTCGCGCAGTTCCCTGTCGGTGAACTGCCGGCCCTCGCCAAACAGGTCCGAGAAATCTTCCAGGATGCGCTCGACGGTCTCGACGTCTTTCGGATCGCCGTCAACGGTGAGACTCTGGCCGCGCGCATTGATCTGAACATCGAGCAGCGACTCGAGATGCTTGATGTTCTGGTCGTGAACGCCGAAGAGCGTCTCCAGACCTCTGGGTGGAAGCTCGATTTGCTTCAAATGCTGATGCTGTCTCCTTGCTGAAATGAAGCCTGGTGTGGCGAGTTTGAGAGATATGGCCTTGCGATTTGTGGTTGCATACTAACGACGCTCGGACGCTACTACACGCGAGCGGCGAGTGTCAATTGGAGCTCGCGAACTCAAGATCGGATTTAATTGCTCAAAACAGATCGCCGACGTCAAATTTTGGGCCGGGGCCAATCGTCATGAAACATCGGCGAAGATGACGGTGCGAAAACAGATTCCATCATTCCCCAATTACCTGGAACCATAGGCGAACCTTCTGGCCTCTTCGCGCTTTCTTTGGCCCCGCCGTAGGATCCTGCTTATATACAGCCCCATTAGAATCGCCGCCAGCTATTTCGTAATCCAAGCCGTGGGCGTGAAGCGCGTCCCGGGCTTGTCTAAGACCCATATTTATGACGTTTGGAACATCGACCAGGTCAGACTCGGCAGGTGGTCGATAGATGTAAGGCCCCGGACCCGTTCGGTCGACATCGGAATAAACCAGCTTCAAATGCACCTTGTATCCCGGATCGACGACAGTCCCCGGCGGCGGGTTCT
>Ga0209701_10002406_pt1 | contig 12148 bp, 14 predicted proteins | sample CZO8metaG_4_FD_188356 | JGI IMG/M metagenome (GOLD analysis project Ga0209701, IMG submission 188356) | Vadose zone soil microbial communities from the Eel River Critical Zone Observatory, Northern California, USA - CZOApr15con2H3.8 metaG... | ecosystem: Environmental > Terrestrial > Soil >...
ATCAAAAAGGTGCTGGAGCAATGTCAGGGCAATCCGCAGATTGCTGCGAATCGTCTTGGCATCAGTCGAACCACTCTTTGGAGAAAGCTCCGGTAGGTCGCCTTGTCACCTTGGCGATTGTGCCCGAGTCACGGGCTCCACGTAATCAGCTTAATTTGCAAATCCATTTTCAAATCCATTGTCAAATTCAACGCTCAACACAACTTAGCTCCATTTAGCTCCAATTGACTCTAAGGGCGGACGGCAACGCCATCAAAACACAAGTCTTTTAAGTTGGGGATGCAATTCGATTCCCATCGCCCGCTCCAGAAGTGCTGAAAGAGGCCATTGACGAGCTGCCAGATTTTCTCGGCCCGCGAGCGATGTTCGCGCGTTTTCAATTTGGGAAATTTAGATTGTTCTCTATGGCAATAAAGCGAGGATCGGACCGCAGCGGGTCGAGTTCGGGTTCTACCCTGGCAAACACCAGTCCGTTCGAGCGGTCGGCGAATGCTTTATCGAGCCAGTTCATCGCGATGGCGTTTTTTCCCAATCCCAGGTATACGACAGCAATGTAGTAGGGAGAAACGTACTGCGTCCGCGATTGCGTCATGAGTTGCGCCAGCAGTTTCTGTGCTTCGGCCCTGTTTCCCTGCACCGCGTATGCGTGCGCGAGGGCGGAAACCATCAACGGGCTGTTGCGCGAGAGCTCAACCGCTTTTTTCAATTCGGCGAGCGCCAGATTGAATTCGCCTTTTTGTTCATACGCCTGGCCAAGAATCAGGTGCGCCCATTCATAATTTGGATCCATTTCCAGCGTGTCGCGAAGTTGCGCGATGGAACGGTCATACTGCCGCGCCAGATACAAGCGCCAGCCAAAACTGGAATTGATGCTGATGGAAAGCGGATCGAGATCACGAGCCCTTTTGATCTGCTCGAAGCTGTCGTCAAAACGGCCCATGGCGATGGAGTAAAGCGAGTAGCGCTGGTAAGCCGTCGCGTATTTCGGATCCATCTGAATGGCCTGCTTGAAGCCTTCCGAGGCGCCGGCCCAGTCCCAGTCATAATTGAATTTCGCGGTAGCGAGAGAGGTCTCCGCTTCCGCCAGCGAAGGATCGATTTCCAGGGCGCGAATGGCTGCGGCCTTGGCCTTGGGAGCCGCTTCTTCCGCGGGAACTGTTCCATAAATTGTCGCGCCGATGATGCCGTAGCAATCGGCCAGGCCAGCGTAGGCCAAAGCATATTGCGGATCCTTGCGCGTTGCGTCCTCAAAATATCCGATCGCTTTTGTGAAGCCGTCACCGGAGCGCTTGTTCCAGTAGTAGCGTCCCTTTAAGTAGTCTTCGTAAGCTTCGGGGCTGACGGACGGATTTTTGGCCAAGCGTTCTTTGTCTTCTGGAGTGAGGTTGATGCGAATTTCATCCACGATTGCGGAGGAAACTCGATTCTGCAATGCGAGCACGTCGCCGATCTGGCTTTCGTAAGTCTCGGCCCACAGGTGGTGATCGGTGGAAACTTGCACCAGTTCGGCGGTGATTCGAACGCGGTTGCCCGCCCGCAACACTGTGCCTTCGACTACTGCGTCCACGCGCAACTCTCGCGCAATTTCTGAAAGGGGTTTGTGCGTGCCCTTGTAGGCCATGGCGGTTGAGCGCGAGATGACTCTGAGCGAGCGAATCTTGGCCAGATTCGCCGTCAGATCGTCGGTCATTCCGTCGGCGAAATAGTCCTGCTCCTTGTCGCCGGTCAAATTCTCAAGAGGAAGCACAACGAGAGACATGTTATGCGCGGGATTCAGCTTGCCGGATTCCATTCCTCGTACGTAATGGACGGCGACTCCCGAAAGAACCGCAAATGCCAAGATCGCCGCGGACAGCAAGGCAATTCGCGGCAACGTCAGCCGCCGCTTTGCATTTGCACCAGCCGCGAGTTGTTCGCCAGAGGCAGACGCCGTCGCCGCCACTGGAGAGACGATGGCTGCCGTGGACGAATCGTCGCGTGGCTCGGTTGGGTGTGACCCGGCCGCTGAACTCGCAGCGGCGGAATGTATCTCTTCGATCGGTGCAATGAATCGGTAGCCGCGCCGCGGCAGCGTCTCGATGAAACGCGGACGATCCGAAGAATCGCCGAGCACTTCGCGCAGCCGCATCACTGCGTTGTTCAGTCCATGATCGAAATCGACAAAAGTGTCGCCCGGCCAAAGACGCTCGCGCAACTCATCGCGGGTGACGATCTCGCCCGGTTTCTCCAGAAGTATGGCCAAAATTTGAAACGGTTGTTCGGAGAGCTTCAGGCGCAGCCCATGCTTGCGAAGCTCGAACGCCTTGAGGTCAATCTCGAAGACGCCGCAGCGGGTTATATTCGAAGGATGGACTGGTCTCTCCATGTTTTAAACTCAGGATGCGACGAAGTATAGCGCTGCAATACCCGCGGGTCAAAAAGTTCTTGTGAGTTCACCGGCTAAACCGCTTATTTTTCATAGATAAACCCTGAGATGCAGAAATGTTTTCGATTGGACGTATCAAGTATTGCATTGCTTTATAGTCTTGAGCAAAGTGGCGCCACGTTGATCATGCGGAAGTCTCCGCGCTCAGTTTAATCTTTGCCCGCGGAGACTCAGCAACAGGAGACCCGGCAATTTTCGCCCATAGGCGAGCCGGGAAGGGGGAAGTGATGAACGTTTCACGCCATTCTAAGTTAGCGCTAAAGCTGCTGGCCATGGTGGCATTGCTGTTGCCGCAAATTGCAACTTTTTCTTCGGCGGCACGCGGCCAGGTCACTGGCGCCACGCTGTCGGGACTCGTTACCGATGAGCAAGGCTCTCCAGTGCCGGATGCCAACGTCAAAATCAAGAATTTAGGCACCGCAGTTATTCGCGAAGTCGAGACTAACTCCGACGGCCTGTACTCGGCGCCGAATTTGATTCCTGGCAGCTACGACGTGACGGTATCTGCCAAAGGATTTCAGACCGCTGTGCAGCGTGCAGTTACGTTGACCGTCGGAGCGCAACAGGCGTTGAACGTGAGTTTGAAGATCGGTTCGATCAATCAGACAATCGAGGTCAATGCCGCACCGCCTGACGTGCAGACTACTACGTCTACGGTCAGCGCCACGGTGGATTCGACCACTATGCGCGAACTGCCCCTGAACGGACGCGACTGGACGTCGCTGGCAACACTTGAGCCTGGAGTTTCCAGCATTCCCAACCAGGTCGGCACCGGGTTCAGCGCCAACAAGGGCAACCGCGGATTTGGGAATCAGTTGAGCAACGGTGGGCACCGCGCCAACGAAAATACGTACCGTGTAAACGGCATCAGTATCAATGATTATTCGAATGGTTCTCCGGGCGGCGCATCCGGGTTGAATCTGGGAGTTGACGGTATTCAGGAATTTTCTGTGTTGACCAGCAACTACACGGCGGAGTACGGCCGCACCTCCGGCGCGGTGATCAATGCCATCACCAAAAGCGGCGTGAATGAGCTCCACGGAACCGTTTTTATCTTTGACCGCGACAAAATTTTTGACGCGAAGAACTATTTTGATCCTGCCGGGCCCATTCCCTCTTTTCGGCGCGTGCAATTCGGCGCGTCCGGTGGCACTGCAATCGTGAAGGACAAGACGTTCGTTTACGGAACTTACGAAGGCGTTCGCCAGAATAAGCCAGGTTCCCAAGCCATTCACGTACCAACCGATGCGGAGCGCGCGCTGGCTGTTCCCTCAGTCGCGCCGTATTTGAAGCTTTGGCCCGAGGCGCCGGCCGGCACGCCGGTTGACGGCAACGGAATCACCCAGACCTTTGACGTGGCGCTGCCCACGATTTCAAACGAAAATTACGCCACCGGCCGCGTGGATCAGAAGTTTTCAGAAAAAGATTCCCTCGCCACCAGCTATTTCTTCGATTCTGGCCCGCAATCGCAGCCTGACCCGCTGAAGAACGCCATCCATCAGGTTTTCTCGCGCCGGCAAATGGCCAGCGTAGAGGAGACTCACATTTTCAGTCCGGCGTTGGCTAATACTCTTCGCGTCGGCCTCAGCCGCGTTCGTGGCGACATCAACGATCCGGTCTCGGGCGATGCCGTTGCAACTGACGCGACTCTTGCAATTGCTCCCGGAGCTATCGGACCGCCGCAAATTGGCGTGCCGGGCGTTCTGACGACGGCAATCGGCTTGGGCGGCCTGAATCGCTTCCTGCATCGCTGGACTTCGGCGCAGGCTTATGACGATGCATTTCTGACGCGCGGTACTCATTCAATCAAATTCGGTTTCGCTTTCGAGCGTATGCTTTACAACATCACGGAGAAACTAAGCCCGAATGGCCGTCTAAACAACTATCCGACCCTTTCGGACTTGCTCAACAACACGCCCATCCGGCTAAACGCGCTTGCTCCCGGCGGATCCAATGAAGTTGCCATCCGCGAAAGTCTGTTTGCCGGATACGTGCAGGACGACTGGCGCTTTCGCCCGAACCTGACATTTAACATCGGCCTACGCTACGAATTCACCACCCTGCCAAAAGATGCCAATAACCGCATTCAGGAAATTACTACGATTGTGAATTGCGCAACACCCGGAGTCGCGCCCAGCCTTACAAGTCCCTGCGGTCCACAGCACGTGGACAGCTTCATTCACAACAATCCCACTGCCAAGAACCTCGAACCACGCATCGGCATTTCCTGGGATCCTTTTAAGAATGGAAAGACTGCCGTTCGTGGGGGCTTCGGGATTTTCGATGTTCTGCCGTTGCCATATGAGTTCGGCTTGAATACGGCCGCTACCGCGCCTTTCCAGATTATCGGCGCCGACCCGAACGCGGTGCTTGGCGGCGGAATCGATCCCAACATCAGCTTCAATCCGAACAACATTCGAAATCGGTATGTTGATCAAAATCCCAAGCGCGCCGACGTGCTGAACTGGAACGTGAATATTCAACGGCAGCTCGGCACCAGTTGGACGTTGATCGCTGGCTATGTCGGCTCTCGTTCCGTTCATCTTTCCGTTGCCGCGGACGACATCAACTTGGTTCCGCCGGTGCAGACGTCTGCAGGACTTCTCATTCCTTCGAATACTTACCAGCTCGATCCAAACTGGGGCGGAGCCAATGGCGGGATCACGCCGGGATCTCCTGGCGGGGCCGGAATTCGTCCGGTGTTGTTTGACGGCGAATCGACGTATAACGGCTTCCAGGCGCAATTGAAGCGCGACATGAGTCACGGTTTACAGGGTCAGTTGTCGTACACGCTTGGGAACTGCAAAGACACCAGCTCCGCTCCGGTGACGGGAGATACCTATGTAAATTCAATCGCAGTGCCGCTGCTGCTGAGCAAGTCGTACAGAATCGGCGCTTGTGATTTTGACGTCCGGCACACTCTCGTCGGCACTGTAATCTGGGATGTACCGGGACCAAAAACAGGATTCGCATCATACGTTGCAGGGGGGTGGCAGGTTGGCACTATCGTTACCGCGACAAGCGGTTCTCCGTTCACCGTGACAGTCGGTGGAGGAGGCGATCCTCTCAACACCGGGTTCAACGGCGACTTCTCCATGGACTACGCGCAGCTGGTTTCCGGCTGCAATGCGACGCCCGGGGTTAAGACCGATCCTGTTTCCGGCAAATTGCTGGCGTTTGATCCGAATTGCTTCACCACAGCACCCGCAGTAGCGGGTGGAGTTCTAGTCGGCAACTCCGGCCGCAATCGGTTTTACGGACCGGGGTTAACCACCGTCGACTTCTCCACGTTTAAGAATTTCAGCTTCAAGGAACGGTACAAAGTTCAGTTTCGCGCGGAGTTCTTCAACATTATGAATCATGCGAATTTCGCCGCCCCGAATTTTCTAAACGACGCCAACAATTCCATCGGCAGTTCTAACGCCGGCGAAATCGGTTCCACATCCACTTCTTCGCGCCAGATTCAGTTTGGGCTTAAGCTTTCCTGGTAACCAAAGGGTTGCGGCAGAGAGAGGCTGGAGAAACTCAGCCTCTCTTCACCGCGTCATCCGCATCTCCGCATGTTCTGGACCGCGCCGCTCCGAGCTTGTCGCGTTCACGCATCGATAACAAGAAAGAGTTTCGGTACAACAGGCCTAAATGAGTTCCTCGTCTGAGCACAAATCGAAAGTCTGGGCGGTGATTCGGGTCTCGAGCGGAAATTTTCTCGAGATGTACGACTTCATGGTCTTTGGCTACTACGCCGCGGCCATCGGTCGCGCGTTTTTCCCCAGCGGAAACGCATTTGCCTCGCTGATGCTTTCGCTGATGACTTTCGGCGCTGGATTCCTGATGCGACCGGTAGGCGCTTTGGTGCTCGGCGCGTACACCGACAAGCATGGCCGCCGCGCTGGATTGCTGCTTACTCTCAGCTTGATGTCGGCTGGAATTTTTTCCATCGCGTGTATGCCCGGGTACGCCACGATTGGTTTGTTGGCTCCATTGCTGGTCCTGTGTGGACGACTGCTACAAGGATTTTCAGCCGGGATGGAACTGGGCGGCGTGTCGGTCTATTTATCTGAAATCGCCACGCACGGCCATAAAGGCTTTTATGTAAGTTGGCAATCCGGCAGCCAGCAAATCGCGGTGATGTTTGCGGCAAGCATTGGCGTAGTTCTGAATTCCGCTCTTCCGCCGGAAAAAATGCAGCAATGGGGATGGCGCGTGCCCCTACTTCTTGGCTGCGCCATCGTTCCTTTTTTATTTAGACTTAGACAATCGCTAACGGAAACGGACGAGTTTGTGGCTCGCAAACGTCATCCGGGCACTTCGGAAATCCTGCGTTCGCTCGGGCATAATTGGCGCATCGTGCTGGTCGGCACTTTTATGGTCACCATGACCACCGTTTCGTTCTATATGATTACCGCGTACACGCCGACGTTTGGAAATTCCGTACTGCACTTGGCGAGCATGGACAGTCTCATCGTCACGCTTTGCGTGGGCGCCTCTAACCTTTTCTGGCTGCCCATCATGGGCGCACTGTCCGACCGCATCGGCCGTCGTCCCCTGTTATTCGCCTGCACGATCATCATGTTGATTACCGCGTATCCCGCGATGCTGTGGCTGGTTCGCGAACCATCTTTTGCCAGGTTGTTGACGGTCGAACTCTGGCTTTCGTTCCTCTATGGCAGCTACAACGGCGCGATGGTGGTTTTTCTGACCGAGATCATGCCCGTTGATGTACGAACATCAGGCTTCGCGCTTGCCTACAGCATGGCCACAGCAATTTTTGGCGGCTTCACGCCTGCGCTGAGTACATATTTGATTCACATCACGGGCAACCGTGCGGTTCCCGGCGTGTGGTTGTCTTTCGCTGCTGCCTGCGGTTTGGCGGCAACGTTCTTCGCCAAGCCCGTCACGGCGGAACTACCTGTCGCACAACCCATAGCAGTTGAGCATCGAAGCCCAGTCTCTTAAACCATCTGGGCTTAGGAAAGAGGTCGCGATGAGAAGGCTTCTGCGAGGTTGGCTAGTACTGTTGACGCTTTTCCTTGCGTCCCTCATTGGAATCGACGCGCAGGACAAAGGATCTCTGCGCCTGGTGCAGACGATTCCTATGCCCAACGTCAAAGGACGCATCGATCACATGGATGTTAAATGTCCGGGCAGACCTTATTCGTTTTCGTTCCCGCGTTGAGCAGAGTGCAAGTTGTGAATGCGAAAAAACGCGAGGTGATATTCACCTGGCCAGTCTAGCCAACGGAATGGCGACGGGGCCTTCGACGAAAAAACGCACAGGCTGTTTATTGGGACACGAACGCCCCCACAAATGATTGCCATGAATTCTCGCACCGGGAAAGAGGTGGCCAATCTCCCGACTGTTGAAGGCATGGATGGAGTGTCTTTCGATGCGCGCATAAGCAAGTTTACGTTTCCGGTGGGCAGCGACAACAACGTGGGCTATGTTTTCACTTACCAGCAGAAAGATGCAGATCATTACGAAACGATAGGGAAGATATTGCCTCCTGCTAGGCCCTGAATATAGATGCTTGACTTAAAGTTGACTTTAAGTTCTAGCATTTTGCAATGGGGCGTGCCAGGTCTCACGGGAGGAAAATCATGACAGTGCAGCGGGAACGAAACGGAAGAAAGCGTAAGCAGCGTGTAGCGGTTGCGGCACTTGCGGCGTTGCTTTCGAGTGGCGCGCTGATGCAGGCGTCACCGCAGGAAACGAAGACCAAGGAAAAGGAGAAACAGGTGCTGACGATGCAAAACGAATTCTACTGCAACATCAAAACTCTGAATCCGGCGTAGCGCGAGCACCACAAGCAATTTACCGACAAGCTGATCGCGGCGCGGAGGGAGATCGTGGAAACAGAAAAGGGTTACGAATTCCAGTACAGTCCCTCGAATGTCTCGATCGGTGAGCTGGCCGACTGGGTGGTGGCTGAAGGCAAGCGCTGTCCCTTTTTTGATTTTCATATTGACCTCGAGCGTGAGGGCAACTTGCTCTGTCTTCGGCTGACGGGCGAGGAAGGGATCAAACCGTTCATCCGATCAGAGTTTCAGGTACCGGCGAAATAACAGAGACGACAGCGCGATGTGCCCGGCGGAACAAAGACGTGCAATCTGTTTAACGGCGGACGGCGGACCGCAAATTCCTGAGTGCGGGGGAAAAGGGGCCCTTGCTACACAGCGCGAGCTTCCTTCCACTTCAATGACGGCAGCTCCAGGTTGCCGGCTTGTTTCAGATACGCCTCGGCATAGGTTGCTGCTTTCAGTTTGCCCTGTTCAATTGTGTCGACGGATTCCGAAGGCGCAATCCAGTTTTTGGCGTTGACGTTGTAAACAGATGCCTGTACTCCCTGCGCATTTTGTTCCGAGAAGAGCCGCAGATGTTCGGAACCGACTTTGACTTCTGCACAAACGCCTTCATCTAACATGGAAGACTCCGAATCATATTCAGACAGATGAGTTCTGCGATGGTCGCAGGCGGTGCCCACCCCGTCCAGGTTCTTTTCTCCGCCTGTGCTCACAATGCATCACGGATGCGAAGCGAAACAAAATCGCAGGGCGAGGGAAACAAGAGGGAAACTCCGCTACCCGGCTTCCTTGGCATGTATGGCGGATCAGTGTGCCGGAATTTGCCATTACGTCGAGGAATCTGTTCTGGGCAGGGCGAGCGGCTTATCCCACGATGACGGAACTGGGTGGTGCTTCGGCAAAGCAGATATCTCCGCAGCTGTTGCCTCGCGTGCGCTCTTTCACTCAGTGATTGCGTCTTCCACTCGAATGGTTCCGCCGGTCACGATCTCTGCCCTCAATCCACCTCGATGGATCAATCCAGCCAGGACGCCTGGTTGTGTCAGACCTTCGAGGTAAGCGCAGGGTTCGCAGAGCCGCGTTCCGCGCAGGCGGACGGCTCCGACCTGGAACTCCTGACCCACGAGATGATTCAGTGCCATGCCTCGGGTGACTACGTTCCGTCGTGCTGCCCCAGGCGCAATCGCAAGGCCCTTTTCGCGTTGCAGCGCTTCGATGGTCTCAAGTTCAATCTACGATCAGAGTCGAACTGAATCGCGTCGCAGCGTAGCCAGAATCGGGGCCGCGATCTCTCCCACAACCCCGTTTTCGGGATAACTTCCGGCTTCGTTCTGGCCGACGATTCGGGAGTTAAGTCGAAAAGGGCGTTTACCGATACTGATTCTGCTGCGCGGTGCCCAGGGTCTCCAGGTTGCCGTGAATCTCCTGAATGCGTCGTCATGCCTGTCATGCCTGTCCCCGATCCGTCGATAGCGGGACGTGTTTCACAGAGGGACAGGCGCGAGGAACTTGAATGAGGCCGTAGGCCTGCGTAGAACGCCGCTGGGCTGCGCGAACCGACGACAACGAATTCTCACCTGCAAGGTGGGTCCTTCGCGTAGGATGGCGTGCATGCGCAAAATCGAGAAGCCATCACCGACCGAATCACCTTTATTGTTCGAGTTCGATTGCAAGCCAGCCGAAGAGATGCTGACCGCTCTGGGAGGCATACCGCTGGTGGTGCAAGCCTTTCGTTCTCTGGGATTGCCTGGCAGTGTGAAGCAACACCTGGCGGTGAAGGAGCTACGTTTGTCGAGAGCTTCGTGATTCTGAATGCCGCTGGAGGTGAGTGTCTGGATGATTTTGAGCGACTGCGGGCGGACCCCGGGCTAGGTCAACTGATCGGGCACGAAGTGCCTTCTCCGGAAGCAGCTCGGAAGTTCCTGTATGCCTTCCATGAAGAAGAAAAGATTCAGCAAGCCAAGCAGCGGCGACTGCCGGATCAAATTGCGTACATTCCCTCAGAAAGTGAAGAGCTGGAAGGACTAGGAAAAGTGAACCAAGACCTGATCCAGCGATTTGGAGAACGATGTCCGGAGCAGAAGATCGCTACGGTGGATCAGGACACCACGATTATCGAGAGCCGCAAACAAGAAGCACTGCACACCTACGAAGGGCCGCGCGGCTATCAGCCGATGCTGGCGGTGTGGGCCGAGATGGACGCGGTGCTGGCCGATGAGTTTCGGGATGGGAATGTACCGGCACAGATGGCTCCGTTGACGGTAGCAAAAGCAGCGTTCGCGGCGCTGCCCAAAACGGTGACCACTTATTACTATCGCGGCGATTCGGCCTGTCATGAGAAGGAGTTAGTGCGCTGGCTGTCAAACGAGAGACGTGAAGAGGGACCGCAGGGATGCATTGGTTTTGCGATCAGCGTGCGGATGAGCGAGGCGTTGCGTGAGGCCATTCTGGAAGTTCCGGAAAAGGCATGGAAGGCGTACGGGGAGCCCGAGCCAGGTATAGATCGCGAGTGCGCCGAAGTGGTGTTCGTGTCGAACCAGCAAGCAGAGCTGAAGGACAGCAAGCCACTGCGCTACATCGCCATCCGGCTGCGGCAACGGCAGGGAGGGTTGTTTGCCGACGGCAGTAGCGTGCGACACTTCGCGGTGCTGAGCAACATCTGGGATTGGGAACCAGTGAAACTGATCGAGTGGCATCGAGAAAAAGCCGGGACGATCGAGCGGGTACACGATGTGATGAAGAATGATTTAGCGGCGGGGGTGCTGCCGTCGAAATATTTCGGAGCCAATGCCGCCTGGCTGCGGCTGGCGGTGATCTCCTACAACGTGCTCACGGCGCTGAAGCGCTTGGCGTTGCCAGCAAACTTATTGACGGCACGGCCGAAGCGACTGCGCTTTTTGATTTTCCATACGCCGGGTCGCCTAGTGCATCATGCTCGACAGCTGAGCTTGCGACTGGGGACGGCCATCGCGGAACTGGCCATGTGCCTGGACGCCGTCCGATTCTTACCGCTTCCTGTTTAGCGTTTCCCGGAACACGTTCTTATCGACGGATTTGCAGAGCGCTTTTTTGGCAGCGCTTGGAAAAGAGCCGTCCCGCGGCTTCCCGATTCATCTCACAAACCTACACGCTTTGCTCAACGACCAAAAGGCGGGCTCTCGCAACGGCTCGACTTCACATCAACTCGCATTCGGGCTGCCAAGTACCGTTACTCCTCCCTTACGGACGGATTGGGGTACGAGCTTATGTAAGGTAAACGAGGCGAGAACTGAATCCGCTGGGACCAAACACGTCATCGACGTCAACCCGGCGTATGAGACGCTTGTGGGAAGGGGCCAATGGGAATTCTCTGCGAGGAAGATTTGGATTTTGACTGGGGAAGACCCGCGCCAAAGACACGACCACGATCTGATCAATCTACGAGATGCACGTCCGATGAATCCAAACTCAGCCGTCAGTCCCGAGAAGCGCGGAACGTTGCGGGACTGATCGAGAAGATTCGCTATTTGCGCGAGCTCGGCGTCCCCGCAATTGTGAATCTGCTCCCCTAAGCCGTCATCCCTGTAGTTCTTCGTTGGAAGATTGGCACTAAGTCCCTCTCTCGCTAGAAACACTCTTCAATGGCGCGCCAAGCGCTAAACGCCTCTTTCGCAAGCTTGAAAATCGTGCGCCGATTTTGAGAGATCATCACCTCCCGCGAAAACACCGACGCGCTAACAAAATGTTTAGCCGATAAGCTAGCGGTTTGTAATCGAGCGAGTCCACAGCCTGTGCAATTGCTTCCGGACCGTAAGATCGAGCGTCCGCAAAAACAAGACGCCAAAATCTTCCGTGATCTCCGTCCACTGGTGAAGTTCACATCACTCGAATGAAACGGCAGCGCCCTGACGACTATGAGAACCTTTCGGCCCCCCGGCGTGG
>Ga0209701_10002408_pt1 | contig 12145 bp, 8 predicted proteins | sample CZO8metaG_4_FD_188356 | JGI IMG/M metagenome (GOLD analysis project Ga0209701, IMG submission 188356) | Vadose zone soil microbial communities from the Eel River Critical Zone Observatory, Northern California, USA - CZOApr15con2H3.8 metaG... | ecosystem: Environmental > Terrestrial > Soil >...
TCCGCATCCGGCGCCGGATTCATAAAGTCAATCGCGTACGGCACTCCGTCCTCCACCGCAAACTCCACCGTATTCAAGTCGTATCCCAGGGCCTTACACAGAGTGATTGCATCCTTCTCAACCCGTTCCTTCATTACTGGCGACGGCGGCGGATTCCCCTTCACATATCGCTCATGAAACGGAGCCTTGGGGTCATAGCGCATGATATGTACTTTCTCCTGCCCCACCACATAACACCGAAAATATTCTTCAAACTCCACGCCATGCTGCAGCGTCATGCACAGATCGCCCGTTTGGTTGTAGAAGTGAAAAAACTCTTCCGGAGAATGCACCTTATATACGTGCTTCCACCCGCCACCCGAATACGGTTTTAAGAAAGCAGGGAAGCCCACATACGCAAACAACTCATCCCAATTGAGTGGATAGATCAAGTTCCGCATGGACTGATCAGTAGTATCCGGCGGATGTTTCTGATGCGGCAAAATCGCGGTCGGCGGAATCGCCACGCCGATTTTGTGCGCCATGGCGTAGTTGAAGAACTTGTCATCCGCCGTCCACCAGAATGGATTGTTGATAATAATCGTCCCCTGCAACATCGCATTCTTCAGATAAGCCCGGTAAAAGGGAATATCCTGCGAAATCCGATCAATGATGACGGCATATTTCTTCGGCTCATCCATCCGAATCCCGCCAATCTTCACAAACTCCGCTTCAACTCCATCGACCTTCATAGAGTTGATCTTCTCCACCAACGCCGGCGGAAACGTATTCTCCATCCCAAAAATAATCCCGATTTTCTTCACCACGGCAATCTCCTGTTTTTGGTGCGCCCTCAATTAATGTCATCCTGAGCGGAGTGAGTGCTGCGCTTCGCGCAGCACTCACGCAGTCGAAGGACCCCTACACCCCACGCGCAGCAACTGCCGCCGCAAGGCATTCTCTCGATGCCGCTCGCACCGGCACGCCAACGACCAACGACAACCGACTAACGACCACCCGCTAAAAATATTTCCCCGCCATCCGCTGCCAAAGCGGCCAATCATGCTTGCTGTTGTCGCCCCAGATATCCAGCCAATGCGGAATCCCCTTCGAGTCCATCAGCCCGGCCATCTTAACGTTCGCATCGAGACACATATCCCAATCGGAGGTCCCGAGCACAATCTTCATCTTCCGGTAGCGGCTTAGGAACCACTCATCGCTCATGCCCTGCAGGTAATCCCACGGATTGTTGAAGTAGACGTTATCGTCGTAATACCCATCAAGAAAACTCCTGATTTCGTACGACCCGCTCATCGGCACGCAAGCCGAAACCAGATCCGGATGCCGCAATGAAAAATTCAGCGCGTGATACCCGCCAAAACTGCATCCCGTAACCCAAATCTGCGGAGCCCAATTCTTCCACTTCAAGAACGGCACAAACTCATTCACAACATAGCGCTCGTATTGCACATGGCGCCAGATCCGCGCTCCCGGATGCACGTTCTTGTTGTACAAGCTCTCACTGTCCACACTGTCCACGGAGAATACCTGCAGTTGTCCCGCATCAATCTTCGGCGCCAGCGCCCGGATCATCCCCGCATCTTCGTATTCGAAAAAGCGCCCTTGGGAACTGGGGAAAACGAGCAGAGGCTGTCCGGCATGTCCAAAGACCAATGCCTCCATGTCCCGTTGCAATTCATGGCTGTAATTCTTGTGAAATTCGCGATTCATTTAGAGGAAGGATTGTACCCGAACTAGTAGTTCCCCGGCAGCAAGTAGAAGAGCGATCTTCAGGGCCGCGTAAAATGTCATGGAAAGAGAGCTTTACAGTTTGCTAAAGAACTGATTTTGGGTGGCGCAGCGGTTTACCGCTGCGATAGGCCATTGTTTTGATTTCGGGCTTCAGCCTCTAGACTTCAGCAAACTGTTTAGCCCCAGGACCGTCGAATGAGCAATCGATATCTTGCCCTCTGGGAATTCCAAGTCAAGCCCGAATCCATTTCCGCCTTCGAAGAAACTTACGGTCCCGATGGAGCGTGGGCCCAGTTCTTCCGCCAAAGCCCTGACTATCTCGGGACCGAGCTACTCCGCAATCTCGACCATCCCGACCGCTACTTAACGCTGGACCACTGGGCTTCCCGCGAGTCTCTCCAGACTTTCAAGCATGACCACCAATCCGCCTACACCGCTTTGGACAAGCAATGCGAGAGCCTGACCGAGAAGGAAATGTTCCTCGGCGATTTCGAGCACGTCGCACCGCGCCCTAACACTTAAGACTTAGGCTCTGAGAGTTCGGATTTTTCATCAAACATGTGTGACCCGTCCCCCCGCGACTTGTCACCTACAATATCGCTATGCGTGCCATGGTACTTGACAAGACGGGGCCCGCTGAAGGGTCGCCACTCGCCATGCGGCATGTAGCGACTCCGACGCCTGCGTCGGGTGAAGTCCGAGTTAAGGTCCACGTCTGCGGACTTTGCCATACCGACTTGCACACTGTCGAAGGCGACCTTGCGCCGCACAAGCGTCCCGTCGTTCCCGGACACCAGATCGTCGGCGTGGTTGATGCGCTGGGTTCGAACGTCACTAACCGTAAGGAAGGGGATCGCGTCGGCATTGCTTGGCTGCACTCGACTGATGGCAGCTGCGAATACTGTGGTCGCGGGCTTGAGAACCTCTGCGTCAAGGGCCGCTTTACTGGATATGACGTTGATGGCGGCTATGCGGAATACACTGTGGTGCCTGCTGAGTTCTGCTATCCCATTCCGGACGTCTTCTCCGACGAACATGCTGCGCCGCTGCTGTGCGCGGGCATTATTGGATATCGCTCTTATCGGCTCGCTGGAATTCGTCCAGGAGAAAACCTGGGGCTCTACGGATTCGGCGCTTCGGCGCATCTCGTGATCCAGTTGGCGCGACATCAGAAGTGCAATGTGTTCGTGTTCACTCGTAGTGAAGCTCATCGCGCGCATGCGCGAGAACTCGGCGCTGTCTGGACTGGCCGCGCTGAAGACACTCCTCCCGAACCGCTGCATGCGGCGATCATCTTCGCGCCTGCGGGAATTCTGGTCCGCGAAGCGCTGCGCGTGTTGCGCAAAGGCGGGACGCTTGCGTTGGCGGGAATCACGATGTCGCAGATTCCCGTGCTTGATTATGAACTGCTCTATCACGAGAAGGTCGTTCGCAGCGTCGCCAATGCTACGAGACAAGATGGGCGCGAATTCCTGCAACTCGCGGGCGAAGTTCCGTTGCGTACTGAGATCGAGGTTTTCGATCTCGCCAACGCGAATCAGGCACTGCAAAAATTGAAAAAGAGTGAAATCCGCGGGGCTGGGGTATTACGTGTGGGGCAGGGTCTCTGACCTGGTCTCCGAGCGCGGGATCGGTCCGCGTGTCCCTTGATAAAAGCCGTTTCCGGGCGCCGGTCATAGCACCGGTGTAGCACTGTCTTGTTGAGTTTCATCTCGCCGCCGTAAAAAGATCGTCCGCAACAAATTGCGAAACCATGACTGCACGCCGACAACTCCATTCGCGATGACTTCTAGCATCGCTCTTGTCCGGCACTCATCGAGGTTGGACGACCCCTGGAATAAGTTCTCACCACATCAAAGGAGAAACAAATGCACCGTTCGTTTACGAGTTTTCTGTTCCTGGCCGCGATTCTTGCGCTGAGCCTGTCCGTCGTAAGCCAGCCCGCGATGGCGCAGTACAGTGTCAAGACCCTGGTTTCCAACACGCCTACCAGTACGACGTCCCACACCGACCCCAACCTGATCAACGCCTGGGGCTTGGCCCGCAGCGCCGGCAGCGCGTTCTGGGTCAGCGACAACGCCACCGGAGTGTCCACGCTCTACAACGGCGTCGGCATTCCGCAGTCGCTGGTCGTAAGTATTCCGTCGGCCGATCCCGCGGTATCAGGAGCGCCGACCGGAATCGTGTTCAATGGCACCCAGCAATTCACAGTGCAAGAAAATGGCGGTCCGGGCAGCCCCTCCATATTCCTTTTCGCCACCCTCGACGGCACTATCTCGGGATGGAATCCCACGATCAACTTACATCACGCCGTACTCGCCGCCGATAACTCAGCAGCACACTCCGTCTACACCGGTCTCGCTATCAGCGACCCAACGTCCACGGTCCAGTTCCTCTATGCCGCCGACATCGCAAACAATCGCGTCGACGTTTACGACAGCTCTTTCAAGATTGTGAACCACCTCACGGATCCCACGATTCCCGCCGGCTTCGCGCCCTACGGCATCCAGGACATCAACGGGAAAGTCTATGTCACCTTCGCCACCAACGCTCCCACCGGCGGCTTCGTCGACGTCTTCAGCGAAGCCGGCATCCTGCTCCAGCGCCTGGTTCGCAATAGCCAGATTCTGAATCAGCCCTGGGGCCTGGCGCTCGCGCCCAGGAATTTCGGACCCTTCAGCGGCGCGCTGCTGGTCGGCAACAACACGCCTGACGGTCGCATCAACGCCTTCGACGTCCACACCGGCGCATTTCTCGGCCAACTCAAGGACGCCTCCGGAAAAGCCCTCTCCATCGATCAACTCTGGGGACTCTCCTTCGGCGGCGGCACTCCCAACAACGGCGCGACTAACGAACTTTTCTTCACCGCCGGCCCCAACGAATACGCTAACGGACGCTTCGGCGCCATCCACTTCACTGGCAGATCGTCGCTCGGCGGAGGCGGGACGCAACCCTGACCCAAACCAGCCCCGCTCGCAAGAGCGGGGCATTTCCATTTGGCAGCTGGGACCTAGGGTTGATAGTCAGGTATTGATGAGGCAGTACCCCCCTCCCCCCTGGGGTCCTTAGGGATCATCATGTTACGGCGAAAATCCAGCCAAAATATAGATTTCAAAGAGCTTATAGGCAAAATATTGGAAACAAAGATCTTAATCGTGCCGACTGCCGGAAACCGTGGGGCGGCCGGACTCGTTGCCAGTGTAGCTATAGTATTACATCAATTATGAGCTATCGGGGGACTTTGTCAAGGGTCAATTGCGGGTGAAAGAGTCCAGGCGCGGCGCCGACCGCAAGCAGAACACCCAGCCGATATCTTTAAGGAATTGTCATCCTGAGCGAAGCGAAGGACCTGCTGTCCCCGCGGACGAAGAAACTGCTGACGCTTCTCCCGATCCCTCCGCACCAGATGCCGCTCCCCCCGCCCCCGAAACCCCATGGAACGCATGATGACCCAATGGGCCCAGCGCGTTCACTCCCTCTACAACCGCAAACGCTGAAGCACCTGTAGGGACGGGTCTCTGACCCGTCCACCCGAGCGCAGTTCGGCAGTTGTTTTGTGGCAGGGCACGACTTTAGTCGGTCCGAATAAATCGGGCTTAGGAGGGGCGCCGTCGTTGGATCTGGCGGGGAGCAGGGCTTCGGCCCTTGGGGCGAGCTCATTTGCGGCGTGGGAACTCAGAGGACGCCCACAGTTCCAGGCCTAAGCATTTGTAAAATCAAGCGGACCCGGACCAAAAGTGCAACTATTCTCCGGGCACTTTCGTCTAAAGTTAAAGTTACCCGGGTAATGGCGGTGGTGTCAGGGCCACGATTTACACTTCAATCTGGGTGGCCTGTGGCAACGCACTTGCTAAGAAATTCTTGGATGGTTTCGCGTCTTGATGTATGCTTTGCCGTTGTCCTTTTCCAAGTGGACTTCCCCACATTGAACACGACGGCTAGGAATCGGGGTTCCGCGCCTCCCGTCACGTTCGACTTCAACCAGAGCGAACGGAGTTCTCGATAATGCTACAACTCGTACTTGATTCAGCCGGATTGGACGCCAAGACCTGTGCAGGCCTGCTCGGGGTGAGTCCCACCGTGTTTGCAGAGTGGTCGGCGGGCCAGAGGCCCATTCCAGAGTCCATGCTGCCGCTTCTGTCAGCCGTCTTCAGCGTGCCACCCACAGTCCTGCGCTCGCCTAAAGTGACGAAGGGTATGAGGGAAGAAGATGTGACACCGGCCATTTGGTTCAAATTTCGAGGGCCAGAATTGGTCAGCGCTGACCGTGAGTGTGTTGTCTTGATTCGTCAGCTTGGCCACTACCTGAATGAACTGGAGGCAGTCACCCGCAATCGCTCTTTGCAGTGGAAGACACTGTTTGAATCCATTCGCAATTCAACTGATTTGCAGGCTGCTCCTCGCGAGCAGGGCCGTTCTGCCGCACGGATGTTTAGGGAGGGGACCAGCCTCGCCCACGGCCAGAAGGGTGGCGGCGAACTCTTGCGCAGCTTGTTGCGTTCCTTGGGAGTGTTGGTGTTTGAGACTCCCTTGAAAGAGTCGCGCTTAGAGGGATGCAGTTTCTACGTCGGCTCTCAGGCGGCATCCCGCCCCTGCGTGTTCGCCAATACACACCATGTCACTTGGTTTAGACGCAACATGGTGTTGATGCACGAGGTCGGTCACGCCATATTCGAGTCAGCATACGTAGGTGCGTCAATAGACTTTCTAGACCGGGAAGACACAACCGACCCGGTGGAGATGCGGGCTCAAGCATTTGCGCAAGAATGTCTTGCGTCGAAGTCAGTCCTTGTCCACGTCGCGCAGACAAACGGCATAAAATGGAACAATCCTTCAGCGCGATCTTTGGCGAGGCTGGTTGCTGAGATACACGTTGAGCAGCGCACGATTGTGAACGCTGGCGTGGAGGCGGGCCTGATAGCACCGGAGGTGTCTGAGGAGCTGAAGCGGGTTGACATCGGCAAGGAACTGCATGATTTGTCTCCGCATGCACTTTCAACGGAAGAGTACTTGGAGTTGATTGGGTCAACTAACGCGGAGGGATGGATTGGGAAGAGGACAACTACCTTAAGTCCGAGGCCCCTTCGGCTGCCGGTGGGGTATGTCATGTCCGTGGTTGATGCACATCGAAACTGCCAGATAAGCTCTGGAAAGGCAGCGGAATACCTAATGATTGATGTTTCTGAGTTCGTCGAACGGTTCGGCGATATCTATGCGGGGGTCGAAGAGTAATCGCACACGGGCATGCCAAACCCTGCCCTACTCCTCTGCGATTCAGATGCCCTTGTCCAGTTTTTCCTCGCTAACGAAGTTCGGCCCTTCAGGCAATTAAAGGATGGCTTTGGTGTCCAGTCGGCAATCGTGCAAGAAGTGGATTTGGAATTGCGATGGCTGGGAAAGCACAAAGATAGGTTTGTTCCTCAACTGGACAAGGCGCTGAAGTCTGGTGTTCTGCGAGTCCTTGACCCTTCTTACTTTCAATCTCTGCTGAGCACGGCTCCCGTGGGCGCGTCGTGGGTGGGCTTCCAGAGTCTAGGCGCGCAATACGAGGGGTACATTGGTCGTGGTGAAGCGTACACCTTCGCTGCTGCGGTGACCCTGAGCGTGCCTGCGCTTAGTAATGACTTCAGCGCTATAAAAACGCTGGAGAACAATCTCCTCGCATTGCCCACACCGGTTCTGCGTGTCTTTGACCTGCTCGCATTTTGCTATGAGTGTGGTGGTCTGGAATTGAAAGCATGCGACGGAGTCAGGGACAACCTATTGAAATGCGGTGAGGGCGTCCCTAAGGCGTTTATGAATGCATCATTTCAAGATGGCCTGAATAATTTCTCGCCGCGTCTTCGGACAGCGGTGGGCGGCATAGCTATCGCGGCTGCCGCCGCGACCTATTCCACTGTCCTCTACATCTCGAAAACATAGTGGACATCGATTCGTCACCGTCACGGGCCTTCGACACATCAACCTCGGTGTTCCCCTACGGTCCCATTCAGTCTCCGTTCCAATTTCCTCACTACCCCCGCCCCGACCTTTGGGCTAAGCTCACCCCAATGTCCCGCCGTAATCCGGTCCCGCTCAGCGCCTTCGTTCTCCTGACACTTCTCCTGGCCGCCTGCGGAGGCAGCAGTAATTCGGGGCCGCCACCCCCGCCGCCACCTCCTCCGAATCTCACGCTGACGACCGTCGTGAGCGGGCTCAGCAATCCGCTGGATCTCCAAAGGCCGCCCGGCGACAATCGCTTTTTTGTCGTGGAGCAGCGCGGCACCATCCGCATCATTGAGAATGGAGCGCTGCAGGCGGGGAACTTTCTCGACATCCAGGGCCTGACGAACTTCGACGGCGCGGAACAAGGCCTGCTTGGTCTGGCATTCCATCCCAACTACAGCACGAACCGTCTCTTCTACGTGAATTACACGACCGACAGCGGTGGACGACACACGGTCATCGCCGAATTCCAGACTCTGGCCGGGAACCCCAACCAGGCCGATCCTGCCAGCGAGCGCATTCTCCTGACCGTGAGCCAGCCCTACGCGAACCACAAAGGAGGCCAACTGGCGTTCGGGCCCGATCATCTCCTTTATCTCGGCCTGGGCGACGGCGGCAGCGGAGGCGATCCGCTCAATAATGGTCAGAACCTCGGCGTGCTACTCGGCAAGATCCTGCGCATCGGCGTCGATCCGCCGTTTTCTCCCGGACTGCAATACGCCATCCCGTCCGACAATCCGTTTGTCGGCGGCGCCGGACTGCCGGAGATTTGGGCGTACGGGCTACGGAATCCCTGGCGATTTTCGTTCGAACGCGGCGGCACTCGTCTGTTCTGCGGCGACGTTGGACAGGATAGCTGGGAGGAAGTCGATCTCATCACCAAGGGCGGCAACTTTGGATGGAATGTGATGGAAGGGAATCACTGCTTCAATCCGTCCAGCGGATGCGATATGTCGGGCAAAGTTTTGCCGATTGCCGAGTACGGCCACGGCGAAGGGATTGCGGTGATCGGCGGTTATGTCTATAAAGGCAGCGCGATTCCCAGTCTCGCCAACGCCTACATATTTGGAGACCTGAACGGAAAAATCTGGAGCCTGACCGAGGCGCCTGCCAACACGTGGACCCGCACGCTGCTACTCTCGACCGGGCGGACGATCAGCTCCTTCGGTCAGGACTCAGCCGGCGAAGTCTACGTAGTAGACCTCAACGGCAACGTGCTGAAGCTGGTCGCCCAATAAGATGTGGGGACGGGTCTTCGACCCGTCCAGCCGAGCGAAGCTCGGCAGCTGCCCGCGCCACCAGAAAACTGCGGCCCTTCGGGCCTGGACGGGTCAGAGACCCGTCCCCACACTTGCAGATCCCACACTTGCCCTCCACAACCATGGATACTGATCGGCCGATGAGACCAGTCCTGCGCGGACGGGGTTATTGCAAATGTAATCGACTTTCTGATCCAAGCTCTCATCCGACCGCAGCACGTGATCGAAAGATTCCTCCTGCCATACTGCTCCCTTGCGTCTGAGCAGTTTATTGATGCCTCGAGCCGACGCGTCCTTGATCGCATGCATGATTTCAGGGAGACACCAACACCAGCCATCAGGACGGCGAAGAGGGCAAAAGAGTAGATGGGCATGATCGGGCATCACGACAGCGGTGAAAAGTTCATACTTGCTGCCGTTGTGAGCGAGACAGCAATTTAAAATAATCTCTCTCGCCGCTGGCGGAAGATGCCAGCGACGGACGGTCGCAAACGTAATGAACAATGCCCGTTCGTCTTTTTGAAGATGAGGGAGCTGTCGCCGATAGCGATATTTCGGTTCCGCGATCATTGAGTCGAGCATACGAAGACATTTTTGAGTCGCCAGTGTCGGCCATCACTTCAATTCGTGATGAATGGTTGTGGGACCGAGTCTATTGTGGGACCGGGTGTGTTGTGGGACCGGGTCTCTGACCCGGTCAGGCCCGCAGGGCCGCAGTTTCTTTTCTGGTTACGGGCCGCCGAGCTCCGCTCGGCAGGACGGGTCAGAGACCCGTCCCTACACGATTCTTTTCAATAACTTAGACCCGTCCAATCCCCTATTTCCCCGCTCAACCCCCATTTTCACCCCTTCATTGCCTTTTGCATGGCCAAGTCGATATGGTTCAATAACATCAACCTGACGAACTCCACGTAACGAAACTTCCAGGTTTCACCGTGGAAAAGCTGTTTTTACCCTGCTCCCAATGGAGAGCTGGGGAAAGTTCTAGACATTTGCAGTTCTAAACTTTGCGCCACCGAGGAAAGCGAGAGCGAATGCATAAGCCGATCAAGTATGTCGAGAAGGCCGTAACGGTTGCCGCTACTGGCGCGTGGGCCGTCTTTTCACGTTTGAACCGCGTTGCTCCCAATCCGTCGCCGACGCCGAAGTGGTCGGAGAAGCCGCTGCTGAAGTCCTGGGAAAAGTCGAAGCCGCCGCTCGGTTGGCCGCGCACGACCGATTCGCTGTGTCCGAAGTGCGTGCCTGAAATTCGCCAGCAGATCCTGGACGGCAAATTGCCGGTCGATGTCCTGATGAACGAGAAAGTCGGCGAGATCAAGGCGCAGATCGTCGAGCGCGACGGCAAAATCTGGATGGTCAAAGATTGTCCGAAGCACGGCCATTTCGAAGACCTGATGTCGATCGACACCGAATTCTCTGAGCACCTCGAAGAAGTTTTCCCCGGCCGCGACATCAAAGCCCACAACGACGAGAAGCTGCATCATCACGGATCATCGACTGTGAAGTACGGCCGCGGATCGGTGCTGACGGTTGACCTGACGAATCGCTGCAACATGATGTGCGACCCCTGCTTCATGGATGCGAACCAGGTCGGCTACGTCCACGAACTGACGTGGGAAGAAATCAAGACCGTGCTCGACAACGCCATCACTATCAAGCCGCGGCGCCAGATGTCGGTGCAATTCTCGGGTGGCGAGCCCACATTGTCGCCATACTTCCTCGACGCAGTTCGCTACGCGCGCAAAGTTGGATACAACAGCGTGCAGGCCGCAACCAACGGCATCGAGTTCGCGAAGAGTTTCGAATTCTGCCAGCAAGCTGTAGAAGCCGGCATGCGTTACGCCTACCTGCAGTTTGACGGTATCGGAAACGCTGCCAACGATCATCGCGCTGTAGGCAACCTGTTTGATGTGAAGCTGAAGGCGATCGATAACTTGCATCGCGCGGGCTGCGAAATCGTGCCAGTAGTCACCATCATCAACGGCATCAACAACGAGCAAGTCGGACGCATCATTCAATTCGCCCTCGACAATCCGAAGAAGATCGGTTTCCTCAGCTTCCAGCCCGTGTCTTTCACTGGCCGCGACGAAGCCATCACCGACGATCGCCGGCAAGCGCAGCGTTACACACTCGCGCACCTGGCGCACGACGTAAAAAATCAAACCGGCTTCGGCGTTCCCGCCCGCGACTGGTTCCCAATAAGTTTCATGAGCACCTTCTCCGACTGGGCCGACGTAATGCACGCCAACGACTCCAACAACGACTGGGGCCAACTCTCCTGCGGGTGTCATCCGAATTGTGGGACGGGGATGGCTTTGATGATCGATAAGGAGACTAAGGAAGCGGTGCCAGTTACGGCGTTTTTGAAGGGCGATCAGCTGGCTAAAGATATCGCTAAGGTCAACGATGCGGCGCGGTCGAAGTTTTGGACGATTTTTGGAATGGCTCTTTGTTTGATGAAGAATTACGATCCATTTCAGTCGCCTAAGCATTTCAAGATGATGGATCTGCTGAAGAAGTTTGATAAGAACTTCAATGCTACGGGCAAGAATTATGGCAAGGTTGGTCCGGATCGGACGATTGATGATGTCATGAAGCGGCGTCAGGACCGGTGGAACTTCCTGTTCATCGCAGGGATGTGGTTCCAGGATCTGTTTAACTACGACTTCCGGCGGACGGAGCAGTGCATCATTCCTTACGCTACGCAGGAAGGCGAGATCAGCTTCTGCGCTTATAACACGGGCGTGGGCTGGCGCAACATCATTGAGAAGATGCACATGACGTCCACGCTTACTAAGTGGTATGAAGAGCACGGACGGCACGAGATCTTTGCGGGTGGCAAGAAAGTCAGCATGGAAGATAAGGAGCATGCGCTTTACCTACGGGAAGAGATCGTGACCCATGAAGTGCAGCACGATCTCGACAAGCTGGGCATCGCAAAGACGGCGCGCGAAGAGAAGACGCGGGCGCGCGATGCGAAACAGGCCGCGCAGCGCGGGAATCAAAAGAACGACGCAGCCTACGATGCGCGCATGGCGCAGCTCTATCGGGAGGTTGTCCTGAAAGAGAAGCCGGCCACGTCGGACGAGTCCGGGTTCATCCCGCTGGGCGCGATCGCTCCGGCTGGGGGGAATGGGCACTCGAACGGCAATGGGGCAGCGAAGGCTGCC
>Ga0209701_10002411_pt1 | contig 12140 bp, 11 predicted proteins | sample CZO8metaG_4_FD_188356 | JGI IMG/M metagenome (GOLD analysis project Ga0209701, IMG submission 188356) | Vadose zone soil microbial communities from the Eel River Critical Zone Observatory, Northern California, USA - CZOApr15con2H3.8 metaG... | ecosystem: Environmental > Terrestrial > Soil >...
CCCTGAAAACGCTCGGTGTATCCGGCATAGGTGTCGTGCGAGACGGTGATTTTGTCTCATTAACAGCCCAGAAGAAGTATCCAACGCCCGATGACATCTATGTAGCTTTGGGACGTGAGGATTTAGCGGTAGAAACTGTGACGGAACAACTCTTGCCCTTGCTCCAGAACCGTGGTGCGATAGCCCCGCGGCCCGTGTCGGCGGCGAGGCAAGAGCAAACCACTTCAGGGAAAAACGGGCATAGAGAGGCAACATCTATCATCCTCGATGAAGAGGGCCATTTGAATAAGGCCGCGACACTGGTTAAGCTGGCGCATTGCTGCTGCCCTATTCCAGGTGACGCCATTGTAGGCTTCTTCAATCCTGGCAAGGGCATGTTTGTACATCGAAGTGATTGTCGCACCCTGCGCCGCTATAGCGAGCAGGCGCGGGAACGCTTCGTAGAAGTGAACTGGCTACAGATTGAGCCACAACGTTACCTGGCACCAATTACGATTGTCGCCCGTGATCGCGCCGGTCTATTGCGCGACGTGGCAGCCGTCGTCTTTGATGCAGGCATTAATATGACAGCCGTATCTTCCAGTACCAATGCTTCATTGCAAAAAGCGGTGATTACTGCCACACTGGAGATAGATACCGTAGATCAGCTTGATCGCATCTTTAAACGTTTGCGGCAGGTTAAAAATGTCGTGAGTGTCAGTAGAACACTCGCGAAGAGTACATAAAGTACTCCTGCCAGCCGTCGTGCTGAATGATTGCTAGATAAGATATATAATGATGATACATATGTCTGTAGATAAACAACCGCTAGCGCAACCCTACCTGGATCAGACTGCGCAGCAACTATTGACCACCGTCAAGCAATATATGGCAGCCGGTGAAGTCGAGCAGGTGGCTCAAGCTATTCAGCTTGCCCAGGAGACCTCTAAAGGCGTACTCGACCATGGTGAAGCCTCGTTGCAAACGCTCCGCCAGATATCCCCGTTGGAACATGCCCTGGCCGTGGCCACTATCCTGGCCCAGATGCATATTGACGCCGTGGGTGTAGCCGCCGGCGTGGTCTTTGAAGCCGTTGATGCCGATCTCCTGCCCCTCGAACGGGTTGAGAGCATCCTGGGCATCCCGGTTGGACGGGTCGTGGGTAGTATGTTGCGACTGAATATTCTTGAGCGCAAGAAACAGGTAGGGACCTCGCGTAGTACACAACTCATGACACCCCTCAATGGAGGCGAGGGAGAATATAATCGCGACCAGAAGAAGCGGCGCATCCGCGAAGCCTTACGCCGCCAACAGGCAGAGACCGTGCGCAAAATGTTTATCGGCATGGCGGAGGACCCGCGTGTGGTGCTGCTCAAACTTGCCTATCGCCTGCACGCCATGCGTCTCGTGTCCGGGCAATCACCGCCCACTCCGCCCACTTCTCCTGCTTCAAGCATTGAACAGCAAGAGAAGCTGGCGATGGCACAGGAGACACGCGAAATCTATGCACCATTAGCCGGACGCCTGGGCATGTCACGAGTCGAGAGCGAGCTGGAAGACCTGGCCTTTGAAATCCTGGAGCCTGATAAATACGCCTGGATTCTCTCTCACGTCGAGATGGAGAGCAAACAATGGAGTTCCTATGTCGAACGTGTTTGTAATATCCTACAGCAAGAAATGGCCTCCATTGGTCTGAGGGCAGAGGTATCCGGGCGCGTCAAGCACCTTTACAGCTTCTATCAAAAACTCTATCGCAATGGCGGCGAGTTTGAGCTGTTGGGAGATTTGCAATCGGCCCTGGATTTCAGCCAGATTCATGACCTGATAGCCTTCCGTATTCTGGTGGAGACCACACCTGACTGTTATATTGCCCTTGGTCATGTGCATAGCCTCTGGAAGCCCAAAGAGGGGCGCATCAAAGACTTTATTGCCAATCCCAAGCCCAATGGCTATAGGGCGTTGCATACCACCGTCTTCTGCCTGGATGACCAGCTGGTAGAGATACAGATCCGCACCCGTGCCATGCACGAAATGGCGGAATACGGCGTAGCCATGCACTGGCACTACAAGGATGTGGGAGACCGCGCCTCGGCCTCGGCCAAAGAATTGCTCTCCTGGCTGCGCCAGTTGGCCGATTGGCAGCGCGATCTCCGTTCATCCAACGCCAGCGACGCGGATTTTGTAGAAGCCATCAAAGACGACATCTTTGAAGAGCAGATCTTTGTCTTTACCCCCAAAGGGGAGGTCAAAGACTTGCCTGTTGGTTCAACGCCGCTAGACTTCGCCTATCGCATCCACACAAAGGTTGGGGACAAGTGTGCTGGAGCGCGTGTGATCACAGAGAGTACAAGCGGTAATACCGAAGGTGATCGGCTTGTGACACGCATGGTGCCGCTCGACTATGAACTCAAAAGCGGTGATATTGTCGATATCGTCACCAGCCGCACGGCTCATCCAACTCGCGATTGGCTCAATTTCGCTCGCACCGCCGCCGCCCGCAGCAAGATTCGCCGTTACCTCAAGACCCATGAGCGCGATATCAACATCCAGATTGGGCGCGAGCGTCTCGACCGCGAGCTCAAAGCCATGGGAGCTGCGCGTGGTGTGGAGACAGTAACCGAAGACCTGCAAGACTGGCTCTCAAACGAGTACAATGGCAAGTCTTTTGAAGACCTGCTCGCCGCCATTGGCAGCGACGAAATTCGCCAGCACGCTATCGCTGTGAAACTGCTTGATCGCTGGCAACACATTCGCGAGCAACGTGAAGGAAAAGAGACTAGAGAGGAAGAGGAGCCTCTTTCTCTGCCTACAACCTCGAAACAGGGGCCCTCAGCAAGCTTAGAGGTTGCAGGTGTCAGTGGCCTCTTGACCACCCTGGCCAATTGTTGTTGTCCATTGCCTGGGGATGAAATCGTCGGCTTTATCAGTCGCGGCAAGGGTGCCATTGTCCATCGTGCCGATTGTCGCAATATCGGTCGTTATCGCGAGCGTGACCGCGAACGGCTCGTTTCAGTCAGTTGGGTCAGCATGGGCAAGCCCCGCTACCTGGCTCCCATTCTGATCACCGCTCGCGATCGTTCAGGCCTGATTCGCGATATTGCCACCGTCGTTTCTGAGGTTGGAGTCAATATGACCTCGGTCAGTAGCTACGTGGGTTCAGGAAAAGAGACCGCACTGATCAGTGCCACTCTGGAGATAGATGGTTTGGAGCAACTCTATCGTCTTTTTGCCAGGCTTGAGAAGGTCAAAGACGTGAAACACGTCGAGCGTGATCTAGGCAAGGGCAAGAAGAAATAAAAACAGAGCCATATGCACACTTTGTGTGCATATGGCTCTGTTTTTATTTCTTCCTCTTATCCGCGCAGCCGCTCTAAGACGGGAGGTTGGCGCAGCTTCGCCAGCGCACCGGCCTCAATCTGACGGACTCGCTCGCGAGTAATGCCCAGTTCGCGCCCCACCTGTTCAAGTGGATGGGCCTGCCCATTGCCAAGACCAAAACGCAACTGCAAGACAAGGCGTTCGCGAGGGGTCAGCACCGACTCGAGCACGCGCTGAACCTCATCTTTCAAGGTCTGTGTGGTAGCAATATCTTCGGGGGAGGCAGATTCCGTATCAGCGAGCACATCACCCAACTCTTGCTCCTCATCCTCGCCCACAGGCAACTCAAGGGAAACAGGGGCACCGGGTGCCGATTGCAACTCAATCATACGCAGCGGGTCCAAACCCGTGGCATCTGCCAATTCTTGTTCCGTAGGTTCGCGTCCAAGCTCTTGTAAAAGACGCTGGCGTTCGCGACGAATGCGATTGAGGGCGGTATTTACATAGACAGGAAGACGAATTGTTCGCCCTTTGTCTGCGACAGCCCGGCTAATCGCCTGTCGAATCCACCACGTTGCATGGGTAGAGAAGCGGTGCCCACGACGCCAGTCGTAGCGTTGGACAGCACGGATCAGCCCGATATTCCCTTCCTGAATTAAATCAAGCAAGGTCAGGCCGCGGCCCACATAACGTTTGGCAATACTCACCACTAAACGCAGATTCGCTAAGATAAACTGCTTCATCGCGTCACGATCACCCATCTCGATGCGCTGGGCCAGCTCGATCTCTCGATCATGGGTAATCATCGGTACCCGGCCAATTTCGCGCAGATAGGTCATCACCGCATCCGACTCACCTGCATCATTCGCGGCCGCATTCTCATCTTGGTCCTCTGAGCGACGGCGACGCATAGCTGAGCGACGTGCAGGCACCTCACCCTCAGCCGCCAGGGGTGGAAGTGTGAGAATAGAGACAGCTGCCAGTTCAGGCGAGCTTTGTAACTGAGTCAGTTCTTCATGCATAGCAGACATTTCTTCCAACTCAAGGGAGGCTGGCTCCAGACCGCTCAGGTCTTCTTCCATCTCCTGCTCCTCTTTACCAGGCTCCTCCCCCTCCTCCATAACCGCCTCATCATCAGGTGTATATTCAAGATCCTTCGTGAGCAACTGTTCGACGATATCAAATGGTTGCTCCTGATCTACCTTCTCGTTCTTATCATCCAAAATTAATGTCGTACCCGCCATGGCACGCTGTTGTAGGTCAATCATTCTGCGCCCTCCATGAAAGTACCTGATAAATCTTAAACAGCAAGATATATGTTTCGTCGTCTGGTCCTACACTCAAGGAAAGCGATCCTTAGATCGAACACCAGGTCCGAGTACCGAGTGGGAGGAAGTCAAAGACGTGTCAATTTGTTTCTATTATTAGAAACACCTTCAGGCCGGAAAATATTCCTTCCCTCCTCTAATTATAACGTATGTTCCCCCTTTCGTTCTAGTCCCCAGGGCCTGTTTTTGTAAATGCCTTGTAAATTCGTATATATGTACTACGTCTGAAACCCCTCCAAGGTAGCAAGTGGGGAGCTGAACTCTTGACGTAGCGTGGTCTCTACTCTAGAATAACAGAATGGACGCAATTTCGCAACTGTTAGAAGTCACAATTAAACGTATTGATACAGATATCCCTTTGCCCACCTATGCCACGGCTGGTTCAGTAGGTTTTGACCTGCTGTGTCGCGAGGACACCGAGGTTGCGCCCCGCAAACTGGGGCTTGTGCCGGCCAATGTGATCGTACATACTCCCCCAGGTTACATGCTGCTCATCACACTGCGCAGCAGCACACCCCGCCGCAAGGGTCTCCTTGCCCCCCATGGAGTGGGCATCATCGACCAGGATTACTGTGGTGAGGGCGATGAACTCATGTTACAGGTTTATAATTTCCGCGATGAGGCGGTCATGGTCAAGCGAGGTGAACGCATCGCCCAGGGCATGTTCGTCCCCATCGTGCGGGTCAACTGGAACGAAGTCAATGATACGGGTCAGGGATGGGGTCAGGGCCGCGGCGGCTTTGGAAGTACAGGTGCCTGATGACAATGCCACTACCCGATTATTACGCCCTTCTTGAAGTCCCATCCTCGGCGACAAACAACGAGATCCGCCGTTCCTATCGCCGCCTCGCCCGCAAATATCACCCCGACCTCAATCAACAAGCCCTGGACAAACACATCAAACTCCTCAACGAGGCCTACGCAGTCCTCTCCGACCCCGCAAAACGCGCCGCCTACGACCAGCAATGCCTTCTAGAAGAAAAGCGACGCAAAGCCGCCCAAAATGCCTTACGCCGCCAGCAGGAGCAAGCCAGCAGCACCCCACAAGAACCCAAAATGACCTGGATCGAAGGCATTTTCGGCTTCGTCAAAGAACTAAGAAAAGAACTCCGAAAACCATAATTGTTAAGTGAGATGATAGAAATGCATGATGCCCCTACAGCATTTCTATCATCTCACTTAACAACTCCACCATACCCTTCACTTCTTGCACCACAACATCCCCCTCTTCCAACATCAAAGGCAGCGAATCAGCATGTTGCACCACAATAGAAAGTGCCGCCATGCCCTTCTCTTCGCGCAGACGCACTATCTCCAGCACCGCATCCAGGTCGGTATTGTCATCGCCCGCGAAAGCCACACCCCGTACCTGAAAATGCTCAACAAAGCGCCGCAGTGCCTGCCCTTTATCTACGGCAAGAGGGGACAGCACCTCAACCATACGCCTTCCCTCTCTCAGGCGCATATTGACCTGCCGTGCAGGCTCCTCCAGGATTGACAATATCCCCTTTCGTGCCTGCTCAGGATTGGGAGAGAGGCGATAGTGCAGCGTCCCCCCAATGCGCTTGCGCTGCACATACACCCCCGGCAGTTCGGAGAGACGCTCTTCAACCAGGTCAAGTAAATATCTTCCAGGCTCAATAAAATTCAACGCCTCCGGCACAATCTCCACCACATGTAACGATGGTAATCCATCGCACCACTCCAGCCCGTGCGTCCCAATATACGTTAACCCCTCCACATTAACTATTGCCGCCCCATCCTCTATCGCCCGACCCGTCATAATCGCCACATGGGCGTGCTCTCTAGCCCGCTCCAACAAAGACACGACACCAGGATAGAGCCGTGCTTCATCAGAAGTCGGTGCCATAGGACTGAGCGTGCCATCAATGTCAAAGACCAGCCCAAGGGGACGCTGGGAGAGGACAGTTTGTAATTTGTTTATTGGTTGCATGGATTGATACTTTTCTTTCTGTTGGTTATTCTTCGTGCCTGGTGGTTTTCAGCAGAGATAGATGTCAGTTCCAAGCGCGATTATAACATGGGCTTCTTTTTGCATCAACCACGTATGTGTTATTGAATAACCTTCCGGCATAATTTAGGAGATCAGCGAGAAAGTCAAACGCCAGATTGTTGTGCTTTCTCGCTGAACTCCTAAATTATTTTCTGGCATCCCATTGGCCCAGCGTGATATAATAGCCTGACCGCTCTATCTCATGGAAGGGCGGGTACCCATCTATAGGGAGTACCCGTACAGGTATGACGATGTTTCGTAAAATCTTGATTGCTAACCGTGGTGAAATCGCACTGCGAATCATCCGCGCCTGTCGCGAGATGGGCATTCCCAGCATCATCGCCCATTCAGAGTCCGACCGTGACTCCCTCCCTGTACGTATGGCCGATGAACATATCTGCATCGGGCCAGGGGCAAGTGGCAAAAGCTATCTCAACATCCCCAACATCATCAGTGCCGCGCTCATCTCTGGCGCGGATGCTGTTCATCCAGGCTATGGCTTTCTCTCGGAAAATACCAGTTTTGCCGAAATCTGCTCAGATGTCCACATCACCTTCATTGGCCCCCCCGGTTCCGTCATGGCACTGATGGGAGACAAAGTCGATGCACGCACCACCATGGCCGAAATGGGCCTACCAATGCTCCCCGGCACTCCCGTGCTGCGCACCCTCTCCGAAGGATTGGAGGCGGCGCAAGAGATGGGCTTTCCCCTGATGCTCAAGGCGGCAGCCGGGGGTGGTGGACGAGGTATTCGCCTGGTAAAACGCCCAGATGAATTTGAGCGCGTCTTCATTACAGCGCAAAATGAGGTGCGTGAAGCCTTTCGCGACGATGGCTTGTATCTCGAACGCTACCTGGAACGTGCTCGTCATATAGAAATACAGGTCTTAGTTGACAATTTCGGACATGGCGTCCACCTTGGTGAGCGCAACTGCTCCTGCCAGAGGCGCAACCAGAAGCTGCTTGAAGAGTCGCCTAGCCCGCTCTTGCCGCCAGAACTGCGCCACGAAATGGGTATAAAGGCCATTCAGGCCGCGCAGGCGGTCGGCTATCGCAACGCTGGCACGCTCGAATTTCTGGTGGACGAAGATAACCACTATTATTTTATGGAGATGAATACTCGCTTGCAGGTCGAACACCCGGTGACGGAACTCGTCACCTGTACTGATCTCGTTAAAGAACAGATTCGTATTGCCGCCGGGCTGCCACTGCACCTTCAGCAAGAGCATATACGGCTCCATGGTCATGCCATCGAATGCCGTATCACCGCCGAGGATGCCGGGAGGGATTTCCGCCCGCAAACGGGCACTATTGAACGTTATCTGCCTCCTGGTGGCCCCGGCGTGCGCGTCGATAGCCATCTCTATGCTGGCTACCAGGTATCGCCACACTATGACTCGCTGCTGGCAAAGCTGATCGTCTGGGCCGAGACCCGCGAAGCAGCCATAGCCCGCATGCAGCGAGCACTTGATGAATTTGTGATTGAGGGTCTCGTGACCACCATTCCGTTTCACCAGCGATTACTCAAACATGAAGGCTTCATTCGTGGAGAAACCTACACCCGTTTCATTCAAGAAGAAGCCGAAGCACTAGGAATATAAACATGGGAGGTGACATTATGTCTCGCGTAGTTGTAACCGGCTTAGGATTGATTACCTCATTAGGAAATGATCTGGCCACATCATGGGAGGCCCTCTGCCAGGGGAAATCAGGCGTTGCCGAAATCACAGGCTACGATACCAGCAGGCATCGTGTCCATTTTGGTGCTGAGATCAAAGATTTTGACCCTACACTTTACATGGATCGTAAAGAAGTACGCCGCAACGATCCCTATGAGCAACTTGCCATTGCCACCGCCAAACAGGCCCTTGCCCAGTCCGGCTTACAGATCACCGGCGAAAATGCTGATGATATAGGCGTCTATATCGGCAGCGGCATTGGTGGGCTGGTGACGCTGCATGACCAATTCAAAGTCCTGCATGAAAAAGGCCCTGACCGTATCAGCCCATTCTTCATCAACATGATGATTATCGATGGAGCCCCTGGTATTGTCTCCATCCTGACCGGGGCGAAAGGACCAAACTGGGCCGCCGTCTCCGCCTGCGCCACCAGTGGCAACACCGTCGGAGAAGCCTGGGAGACCATTCGCCGCGGCGATGCCAGAGCCATGATCGCGGGCGGCTCCGAGATGGGCATCACCCCCATTTCCATGGCTGCCTTCGATAATATGCACGCCCTCTCGCGCCGCAATGACGATCCCCAGGGTGCCAGCCGCCCCTTCGATGCCACCCGCGACGGTTTTGTGATGGGAGAAGGCGCGGGTATGCTGATCCTGGAAGACCTGGATTTCGCCAGGGCGCGAGGAGCGACCATCCTGGCTGAGTTAGTAGGGTATGCCTCAACAGGCGACGCCCACCATGTAACCGAGCCAGCACCGGGAGGATCTGGCCTGGTACGCGCCATGCGCCGTGCCCTGCAAAAAGCAGACCTGCGCCCCGACCAGGTGGACTATATCAACGCCCATGGCACCTCAACTCAATTCAATGACCGCACGGAGACGCATGCCATTAAGACCTGTTTCGGCGATCACGCCTATCGCCTGGCTATCAGTTCTACCAAATCAATGACCGGCCACACCCTGGGGGCGGCAGGGGCAGTTGAGGTAGTCATCTCTGTAATGGCAATACAAACAGGTATTCTGCCTCCAACCATTAACCTGCATCATCCCGATCCCCAATGTGATCTAGACTATGTGCCAAATGAGGCACGCCAGGCAACCATCAATGTGGCCATGTCCAACTCAATGGGCTTTGGCGGCCATAATACCTGCCTCATTTTTAAGCGTTACGAAGGGTAGAGTAGGGTAGTAAAGAAAAGATGGATACACACGAGCAAAAAGTGCCGTCCTGGATCGAGCGTGTTGAAGCCCTGATAAATCTGCTCGAAGGCAGCACCGTGAGCGAACTTGAATTGACTGAAGCTGGTACAGAGATCATCATCCGCCGCCAGCCCGCAGGGTACCCGCAAGGGGTACCCCTACCATGGACGAACGAGGGCCAGCCAGGAGTACAGGTCGCGCCCGGTGCTGCCGGACACACCGTAAAAGAGGATAGCAGCGTCGCCATCATTGCCCCGCTAACCGGCGTCTACTACGCCTCCCCCTCCCCCACCTCGCCGCCCTTCGTTACCACCGGCGACGTGGTCCAGGTCGGTCAGATAATCGCCCTCGTCGAAGCAATGAAGGTCTTCAACGAAATCCAGGCCGAGGTATCAGGCCGTGTCAGCGCAATCGTAGCCACCAACGGAGAAGTAGTACAAAAAGGCGATGTAATCCTAAGAGTCCAGCCCGCATGACCGTTTTTCAAAAGCATGGGTGTTGTGTGCGACTGCGTCGCACACAACACCCATGCTTTTGAAAAACGGTCTCACGCGCATACAGGAGGCCAAAGAGAACATTGCATATCCTCATCATCCGCCCAGGTGCCATCGGTGACACCCTGCTAACTTTTCCCATCATACAAGCATTAAAAACGCAATACCCAGACCCACATATCACACTGGTCGGCAACCCTATCGTACTGCCTCTCGCCTTATCTTTTGGCCTCGTGGAAGAAGTCTCCGATTACGGGCAGCTCCAATGGAGCGAATTATTCTCAACATCTGGCATACACTCCCCTGCCCTAAGAAACCAGCTACAGCATACCGATCTTGCCATCTGCTGGCTGCGCGACCCCGGTGGCCTGGTAGAACAAAACCTGCGCCTGGTCGGCGTCAAACACATCATCGTTGCCCCAGGCCGCCCACCAGCAGGGAAACGCATACATGTGGTCGAATACCTGGCTGAAACTGTTGGATTACAAAATGTAGGGGCCGTACGCGGTGCTCAATTCATTACACCCATTAGCATTGTTCCCATTAATGAAGGTCAAAGTATAGGACGTAATGGACTGCACCCCCACAACGAGCATATTGCCATCCACCCTGGCAGTGGAGGCACCCATAAATGCTGGCCCGTTCCTTCTTTCGCCGCCATCATCGAACAGCTTTGGCAGCGAAACTATCCCATCCTCTTGCTTGCTGGCCCAGCCGACCATCAGCGTTTGAAAGACATCCAAAACCATTTCGCCTCTCCTCCCAAATCAGACATGCTCAACCTACTGCTTGACGCGCCCCTACTAGAGGTTGCACAGCAATTGCAACAGTGCAAGTGCTACCTTGGCAACGATTCCGGCATAACACACCTGGCGGCCATGCTCGGCATACCCACCATAGCCCTTTTCGGCCCAACCGACCCCGCCATTTGGCGGCCACCAGGACCATCCGTCGAAGTAATCTATAACCCTGTATTAGAGCAGTTGCCCGTAGAAATGGTTCTAGAGAAGCTATTAAGGCTCTTGTAAATGAGACCTGAATAATTACCGTTAAATTAAGAGGTACCATCATCAATAGCACTTCTGGTATACATAACTGTACACATGTTATATGATAGAGTACACTGAATGGTATTGATACAGAACAATACACATAATACGCAGTAGAAGAGGAGGAGCAACTCAGTCACATGATAAATCAGCCTGAGGCACAGCAACCCAAGCAAGATAAGTTAGTACTGCCAGCATATCCTGATGATCAATATCGCATAACCAGCAGTAGTACGCCACAATATAGCCACATTCGGCCTGACCAGCTTATCCGCCATCAGACAACACTTCCTCCCAAACAACCTATGGCCAGATTGCGCTATTACTGGCGCAAGGATCCATCTTACAAAGTACTCATGATCGCCATAGGCATGATACTGATTGCAGGCTTAATATTTGTATCGCTCGTCAGTAACGCATTACTGCGCAATCCAAAGTTATTTGCGCTGGACAACACACTCTCTCAAACCCCACCGACAGGAGTCGTACCGGTCGGCACAGTTGATCTTCGCCCAACATTTCCGCCTCCCGGCGGTGGAAAAGGCACCGGCAACAGCAGTCAACCTCCCGCGCAAAGTACGCCAGCACTCCAACCGACCACCGTTCAACCAAGCCCTTTTCCCCAACCTGGTGGCCCGTTAACTGTCCAGATCACCTCCATTCCAAATCGTGTATTCACCAATAGTATCGTAGAGGTGAGCGTCAACACAAATCTACCCAACGTCACTGTCGTCCTTGTCGCCTTATATACTGCCCCTCCCTACAGAGCCGTTGTCGGCCCGGTTACTACCGATGGTAGCGGCAATGCTACGTTATCCTGGTCTGTCTCAGTTTACATCTTCGGGAGTCGCACCCAGGCTACCGTCTATGCGGTGGCAAAGGATCAGAACGGTCAACGAGTGCAGTCTCAAGCTGTAAACGTGCAAATCACCCGAGGTGGTGGGTAATAAAAGGCAGCCGCATTCGGGGAATGGTGAAGGCAGCCGCATTCGGGGAATGGTGAAGGCAGCCGCATTCGGGGAATGGTGAAGGCAGCCGCATTCGGGGAATGGTGAAGGCAGCCCACAGGATATCTAAGAA